>FWWL01002491.1_pt1 | contig 37912 bp, 54 predicted proteins | sample 2228331 | NCBI WGS metagenome assembly FWWL01 (sample SAMEA103939775, study PRJEB20133) | metagenome
CTAAGCACTCTCAAAGCACTCTCGAGCACATCGACATCAATCTCTGTCGATAGTTGTGAAGCTGCTAACACAGTAGCCAAGCGCAAGAGGTGGTCAGGCTTCCTCTCATAATAACCTGCCAACCTCCAATCATCGAGCTTCTGCTCATGCCTTGCTACCAAATACCAAGCCTCATAAAGCCCTCGGGCTCGATCAGTCAACACAAACTCTCCTTCTAACTTCTGAATCTTCAAGAGAGTGTTTTTGAGATAGTCTTTTGAGAAAGGAGGAGGTTGAGGGAATGGAAACACTTTTGGACTGTCCTCCAAACACACAAACACAATTCTACTCATGAACCCTCCTCCAAACGCTGTTTCTGGAATTGCTGTCGCGAGCCAATCAGGCGTGCTGGCTCCTAGCATAGCGATAAACACATTCCTCAAGTATATCCTCCCTCCTCCTCTCGTCTGAGACACAAAGCTAGAAGGGCAGTCAGCAAGAGTGGTGAGAAGAGCTATCAACCCTTCGTTATATTTCTGCTTGCCCAAGAAGACTGCTAACTCAGGTGCATATATTAGTCCCATACTATTCTGCTCACTCGACTCGACCTTAAGGGCATAAGCAAGTGCCTCTGGTGTAATCTTTTCAGCTATCACAGGCAAAAGGTCAAGCTCTCTCACCAACTCCACAGCAATCGAACTCGAGAACGTCTTCCTACATCTTCCAGCTGGAGCTACGAGGATGACTTGTAGGTTTGGGTATACTTTGTAGAATTGCTTGTCCACCCACACTTTGCGATTGAGAGCACAGGCTACAACAACTGCTCCGCACCAAAAGTGGAACAAGTCAGGACCTTCGTTTGTAGAGTTGTAGCGGACATAGTCGCTTAAGAAACCTTGTGGAAGAGAGTCGATGTGCAGAGCGGGCTTGCCTCCCAACTCTACATACAAGCGCTCAAAACTTTCAATTTCTAACAAAGTCTCTAACATGTTCTTGGTCAAGCCTGTCTTGCTCTCTAAGAGCTCCAACATCTCTCTTCTCACATCGGGAGAGACGCGAGGTACGAAGGTCTTGAAGTACCAAAGGACTTGAGCTCTCAAGGTCGTGTTGGACAAGTCCGCGATCTTAACTACGCTTTCTGTAAAAGCCCTTGCTATCTCGTTGTAGTCTCTGACAACGCCCATCTCTTGAACTCCTCCACTCTCTTCTTAAACTCCTTGTTCCACTTCCTACTATAACGAGGTATTGGCTTGAGTGTGAAAGTACGCTTTAGCATGCTCTGACTAAAGTGTTCATGAACGAGAGAGCGCACTATCTTGCTCGTATCGACACTCACTTCATCGAGTCCTAAAGCTTCCAGGCTTCTCAAACAAGCTCGCAACTCATCTATCCCTTTCACTCCAAGAAGATGGACGCTAGGAAGTTTGATGCCTTCAGATACTAGAGCTTGCAAGGTGCGAGCTCGTATGGGACTTAAGAATGAGAAACACAACTTGCTTACCTTGTGAGCGAACGACCTCACAAACTTCACCTGTTCGCTCACTGTCCTTCCTGCTACAACAAGAGCTATCTTTGTCGAGGGCCATCCAGGTTCAGCAAGTGCTTCGTGAGCATAGTAACACGTGTATGCCATATCATCGTGCTTGTCAGGAGGAATGATGTAATCAGCTCCGATGAGATGTCCTAAGCCTACTAACCTTTCCCAAGGTACAACTCCTTCACCATCTTTGGTGGTTTCGAAGGCTCTGTTGTCCAATATCACAGTCTTCCTACTCTTTCTGAACAGATGAGCCACTTGAATTAGTTCTTCGTGTTCTTCGTCATTCTTGGGAGCGATAACAAAGTGCAAATCGCACGCACTTTGCTTGAAATAGTCTTTATAAGAGTGGAATTCACTTGAAAAAAGTAAACGCATCAGCTCACCTCCTTCCAATTCTTTCCAACCTTGACCTCCACTGGAAATCGTCCAAGCAAGGTCTCGGTTGACATTATTGAAGCAAGAGCGTTCGAAACGCTCTCTACATCTTTCTCATCACATTCAACTAAAATTGAATCATGCAACTGCACTAACACCCTCACACTGTCTCCAAAATTATCTTGCTTCCACTTCCAAAAGTTCCACAAACTCCAGTTTGTCAGTAGTGCACCTGTACTCTGCACGACTCCATTGATTGCCTGCCTCTCAACTTCTGCTTCACTCGTAGAGAACAACACTCTTCTCCACTTCAACCCATCATCAAACAACTCTGGAGTTTCGTAAAAGCGCTTAGACAACGCTTCTCGAGCCACTCTCTCCCTCCACTCAAATATCTCAGGGTATGAGCGCTTGTAAGCTTCATACATGCTCTCAATCTCCTTCGCACTTCGTGTCTTCAGACTATCTTGTAGTGTCTCCTTCGAAGCACCATAATTCAAGCCATACACGAATATCTTAGCATCGAACCTCAAATCTCGTGTTACTTCATCCTCTCTCACTCCAAATATCTTCATAGCATTGAGCGTGTGGATGTCCTTACCTTCGTCAAAAGCCCTTATCAACTCCTGACACTGACTCAACTTCGCGATGATGCGAAGCTCGAGCTGACTGTAGTCACATGCGACAAAAACCTTGCCTGGTGAAGGGATGAAGATGACCCTAAGCTCTGGAGTGTAGTTTTGAAGGTTGGGTTGTTTGCTTGAGAGCCTTCCAGAGGCTGTGCCGTGAAGAGAGAAGGTTGAGTGCACTCGACCTTCAGAGTCAAGAGGAGGATCGAGGAAGGATGAAAGAGCTTTGGCCTCTTTCCTCCAGTCTAAGATGGAGTTGAGAAGAGGAGAGTCTTTGTATTTTGTGAGCAGGCGTCTGAGAGTAGCTGCATCAGTTGACTTCTTGCCTTGAGGTGGTGGAATGTGAAGTTCGTCGTAAAGGATGTAGGCGAGTTCTTTTGGGCTTGCCAAGTTGAATTCATGCCCTACAAGCTCGAACACTCTCTTCTGGGCTTCTTCAAGCCTTGCTCTGCTCTCTTCTCTCACTCTCTCCAAGGCGTCTCGATCTACCATCAAGCCGCTCGAGTTCATCTCACTCACTACACGAGTGAGCGAGCTGTACAGCTTAGCTGTGGCTTCAAGCCCCAACTCCCTCACCTCCTTAGCCAACTCATCGAACACTCTCAACGTCACAGCACTATCTCTCGCATTATACTCCCACAACACATCCTCTGGCACTTCTGACAAAGCTACCCACTCTCCTTCTTCAGTCTTTGGGTCGTCTTTCCAGTAAGGAGTTTCTGCGTAGAGTGATGCAACGAAACCTAGAGAGTGAGGAAGTTCAGAGTAGAGGACGTGGTGGTAGAGCAGTGAGTCACTCACTTGGCCACCTAACACCACTCCATGCTCTTTGAGAGCAGAGAGGTCGAAGACAGCGTTGTGCATTATCCACTCTCTATCACTCTCCAACAAAGATGTGAGAAGTGAGGTGATGTGTTCGAGGTCTTGTGGAGACCACACTTGCCTGCTTTGATAGCCTAAGAATGGTATCACGTAACTTACACCCTTCTCGAACGAGAAGGACATACACACAATCACACCATCCTCTGTCTCTGTGTCAAGTGCCACTCTCTTCTGAGACCAACACTTACTCACGAACTCTTCCACCTCCTTCACAGTCAGCAACACCCTAAAGTCTTCTGAATCAAGGAACTTCTCTCTATACTCCATGTGCTTAGCCACTTTCTTCAAGTCACACACAACTACCTCTTTCATCTCTCCTTGTCTCATAAGTGCCGCTGGGTGTAGAGTAGGAATGACTTTGTGACCAGTTACAGCTTCAAGCACTGAGCCTCTGTACTTCGTGATGCTTAAACTCTTTCCAGTCAAAGCCTCTAAAGCCCAATTGCCTAAGGCCAAGATGCAGTTTGGGTTGACACGTCTGACAGTCTCAAGCAATCGCTCGCGACAAGCCAGCATGTACTCTCTTCTCATTTCATTTAAAGGAGGGCGACAGAGAGTGGTGTTTGTGATGTAGCACGCTTCACGCACTATGTGAGCTCGTGAGAGCAAGTAGTTCAAGTACCTTCCTGCTCCTCCTACAAAAGGCAAACCCTCAAGCTCCTCTTGATGACCAGGTGCCTCACCTACGATCATTAACTTGACCTGAGAGGTGGGAGGGACGTAGTCAGAGATTTTTGGCCGTGATGCTAAAGGGCACTCCTCACAAGACATAAAAACTCCTCCTTGTCTACTTCACCCACAGCCATCAATGTCTCTGTGGTTGAGGTTGAGCGAGCTCCTCGAGCTCTCACACAAGAGTGCTTGCCTCGAACATGTACCACAGCTCCCTTTGGAGAGACTGCTGTGTTGATGAGGCGAAGCAGTTCGCTTGCAAACTCTTCTTGAAGAGAGAGAGTGTGAGCTAAACTGTCTATTAAGCGAGGAAGCTTACTTAGTCCCAACACTTTGTGACGTGGAACGTAACCTACACTCACTACCATCTCTACAGGCAACAAGTGATGAGGGCATATTGTATAGACAGTGTGTCCAATGCAAGTGACGAGCTGATCGCCTGTGCCTGCATATGGAAACGCTGCTACCTTAAAGTCTTTTCTATAGCCCTCCAACAACTCCAAGAGAGCCTTAGCAGCTCTTCGAGGAGTGCGCTTGAGCACTCTCTCTAAATGTTTGTTGCCTTCTATCCACCTCTCCTTCAGTAGTTTGTCTATCAGCTCTTCATACACTTTAACAATACTCTTCACGTTACGCATCTTCGACCTCCTCTTCTAACATCTTCAACTTATCTTTCAGTCTCTTTAGACCTTTCAACCTCCTCAAGCCCTGCACAACCTTAGAAGGATTTTCTACGATCTCCAGTGCCACGCTCCTTAGTGCTCTCTCGTCAATACCTGCAAGGGTGCACCACCGCTCTCTCCACTCCTTGGCGAATTGACTCTCTCCAAGGAGCTTGTGACGCTGTCTCGCGATGCGAGGAGCATCTAAGAGAGCTTGCAAGATAACTGCCTGAGCAAGTCTTCTATAATTACTCAGATTCATTTCACACTCCAGTAAGCTTGTTCCCACACACATGCGGCACACACATAACGAACCTCCTTGCCACTACAAGTGATAGGCTCGATGTAGTAGATTGAGCCTACGCGCTTGAAGCATAGGTCACACTCAAATTCAGTGTTAGCTGGTGCGACGAACCAAGACTTGATAATTACACGACCAGAAGGGAATGTAACAGTGTGTCCACAAGTGCATGTAACCTGCAATGACTCGCCTCTCTTCAACCTCTCTTCCTCCACAACCGCTCCACTATCCAAATGAAACACCTTCTCTTCTGCAAGAACATAGTCAGTCCCACATACTGGACAATGACGTATTATCATCGTTGCTCTCCCCAACATTCTATATTCGACAACCAAGGTCGCGCTCCATAGTGATAGAAGAGCCACACGCTGAAGAGAGTTTTGTCGAGTTCTTTTGAGAGGTCAAGGCCAAGTTTTCGTGCTTGAGAGATCCAGAACTTGCGACTGAACTTCTCGTAGGTGAGAGGAGGTTCTTTTTGACATTCTAGCACTCGTTTAAGAAGAGGAATGTCGAGTGTGCGAGGTTCTAGAAGCTGAGCGTAAGAGGCTTCAAGTGAGAGGCGAGCACGCATCTCTACAACCAAAGACGCTCCCACCACTATACCTGCTATTCCAGCCATCTCAATCAAAGCAAGAAGCCAAATAGGAAGTTTGGTCAGTGCACGGAAAGAGAAGGTCAAAGTAACTAACCCGCTTCCAAACAAAGCTAACAGACCTGCCAACGCTAGCACTAAAGCGTCCTTATCTTCCATACTCACCTCCATCCTACAAGTTTGTGCCACTGAAGTGTTACTGGCACATTCCACAACTTCGACAACCTCAAGGTCTCATCTAAATTCTCCTCATACTTGTCATCCATCCATGGCATGAGCCATATTATACACTTGGATTGAAGTTGGTACTGCTCACGCTCTACAATCCTTGTAAACCATGTCATCTCTTTAGGAATGACGATCTTTATCTCATCGGCTTGACTAAAGACTTCTGGTATGACGAGGTTGCTCTTAGGACTCACAGCATACCACACTTTACAAATAGGATGTTCGTTCCAGATGAAGCGCTCAACCTCGTCGTAAGGTAGCTTCACAGTTCCATTGGTTTCGATGTGAATGTGTATCCACCCAGCCTCTATCAAAGCACGGATGAGAGGGAAGTCCACTTGAAGCATTGGTTCACCTCCAGTGAGAACGAGCCAGTGGTAGAAAGGGCTGCGTCTTTTGCTGAAGAGAGAGATGTATTCCACAACCTCTTCAACAAAGTGTGTCATGAATGTAACTCGTGACTTTTGAGGAGTATCGCAGCCCTCACAATCCAAGTTACACCCACTGAACCTCACAAAAGTTGCTGGTAAGCCAGTGTGAGCCCCTTCGCCTATCCAGCTCTCGAACACCTCACTTATCTCATAAGGCCTATCTCTCCAGGTCTTATACATTCTCTTGAATGTTCTCTTCAAAAGCTCCGTAACTCTTCTCACTTTCCCACACCTCCACTCTCAACCTCTCAACCTTCGAGTTGCGTTCGCTGAGGAGATGTTTGAGCTTGAGCCAGACGTAACGAGCCAAGTGTTCGCTGGTTGTTCGAGGGATGAGCAGTGGAACGTAAGAAGCCTTTTTGTCTTTGAGCTCACGCTCTTGCCATTCAGATAAAAGTGTTCTATGGTCGAGAGGGTCTATTACCTGTTTCAACAAACCCTTGAGCACTGTGAGATCAATAACCATTCCGAACTCTTGTCCTTCGTCATGGAGCTCTGTTGAGCTTGCTACAACTACGACTTTGTAGTTGTGGCCGTGCCAGCGCCCACAAGGCCCATCATAACCAACGAGCTTGTGAGCTGCACTGAAAGTCTGTTCAACTCTGACACTATACATCTTCCTCCTCCTCAAGTTCATACACATCTCTAACCTCTAAGGTATAAACAACTTGATACCTCTTACCTGTCTCAGTATCTTTCCATATCTCGACAGTCGGTCTCTCGCTCTTCTCAACACAAGAGAGGTAGACGATTTTGTCTGCATTCATCCTATCCTTCACTAAAGCAATCTCTTTCTTTGACAACTTTCTCGACATAGCTCTCACCCCTCATCGACACTCTCACTATCATCCTCTTCAACCTCGGGCTCTCGACACTCCCAACACAAGTCTCCAGGCGAAGGATAGCCATAGTCTGTCTCTGCGACGATCTGTCCACACTCGGGACAGCGCCACTTTCTAATTCTCAAATCCATACCTACACCTCCTTCTTAAAAAACAAACATGTGAGAGAGGCTCTTGTGAAGAGCCTCTCTCATTCCTTGCGTTCACTTCTTTGTAGGGTGGAACGCACTCACCCTGTTCCTAGCCTGACCCTCGTACACCTCGATACCTACTCTCACCACCAGACTTCTTCCAAGAAGCTCATCCGAGTCGAACCCATCAGCGTCGTAGTAAACTCCAGCAGCATCCAGCAGTTGCTTGATGCGCCAGTCCGCTTCTTTCGTCAGGACGACGTTCGTGAACACATGCCTCCCTACATGGTCACCATCTGTAACCTCGAAGTCGAGAACGAGCATGGGCTTGCCTGTGCTCGACTCGTCCAGACGTGCTTGTTGGATCACGACTGGATACAGACCTGGTGGCAAGGGCTCGAGGGCCTTTGCCTGTGTGACGTCTAGCTCGATCTTCGGCACTACTTCCTCACCTCCTTTCTTTTCTTTCTCACTCCATTCCACAACACATACAACACAGTATAACCAACAACGTCTATCGCATGCTCAGTCACTTCTGACTCTTGTGCATGTGATAGTCTGCATACTTTGTCACACAAGTGAGCTAATAACACCTGTGACACACTCATACCAGAACATGCGCTTGCACCTTCGAAATTTCTGAAGACATTTCCACTCAAGTTGTAACGAGTGACTTGAGCTTCCAGTTTCTTCTCTACAAGTTGCAAGAACGCTCTTGCAAAAAGTTTGAAATCACTTGCCTTCATCTCCCTCCCTCGACAAGTACTTACTAATTAGGTCGTAAGTTGGATTGACGATCACATGTGGCAAGAGGCCTCGTCTGTCCTTTGCTTGTAAGTAGTATTTGAAGGGTGTGCAGTGTAAGACTCTCTCCACACGAGCTACGCCCTTGTCAATAACTGTTCTTGCCTCCAAATACCACACTTCATCAACCAACGCAGGCACTCTCTTAGCACTCTTCCCAACCAAAAGAGGGTTTCCCTCTAGAGCACCAGTGAGCTCGTCCTTGTCTACTTGTTCTAAGCAGGTGAACACTAGGTGCTTCTCAGGAAACTTTCTTTTCAAACTCACAACCATCTGCTGCGTCTGAGCAACTACTTGTCCCCAGTCTTGAATCTGAGGCACTTTGCGTCCTTGCAAGCGTAACACTTTCTCTAACAACAAGTCCTGCCAAGCACTCAAGCTGTCGAGCACGACAGTTTGAGAGTCTTGAGGCACAAGGTTCAGAGCTTCTTCGAACTCATCCAAACTCTCCACCTCCACGAAAGGAATGTCCTTTGTGTGCAAAGAGCCTAGACCCTCTTCGGTTGAGATGAAGAATGGATTTGGAAATTGACCGGCTAAGAACGTCTTGCCTGCACCACTTGGCCCATAAATGAGGACTGTTAGTCGTCCTTGGCCAAGTTCTTGTGTTCGTCTCACCTCTAAAGGCATAACACTCTCACCTCCTTTCAAAAGCTTTAAAACTCTATCACCTAAAACTCTATCACCTAAAACTCTATCAGAGGACTTGTGTCCTCTTCTTCTTGAACCTCTTGCAAAAGTCCACTACTCCCTAAAGAACACAACTCCAAATAAGGACAAGCTCCGTACTGTTGAACGCAAGCGCTTGTGTTCTTGTAAAGAGCATTGTCCTCAATGGCTTGACGTATGTCGCTCAAGATAAGCAAGAGTTCTTGTTCAAACTCGCTCAACTCTTCTTTTGTGAGGTTGTAGATGAAGAGTGTGTGTTCGCTTTCGGTCGAGAGCGAGCGAGGCTTCTTCAAGAGCACTACTGCATAACCCACACACTCAAGTCCGAGCTTACTGAGTGCAAGCACATACGACCACATTTGCCTTTTCATCTTGAAGTCCATGTACAGCGTGTCAGCACTCATACTGTACGTCTTGAAGTCGACAACGTAAGGACCTTTTCTTGCTACGTTGGCAACTAAGTCAATGCGACCTCTGTAGGTTGTGTAGGAGTCGAGAAGTTGGACTTGGAAGGGACGTTCTACGAGAAGCCCGTGTTTGTCACTCAGAGGCTCGATAGGAGTGGAAGCTATGAGTTCGAGAGCTGTCTCAGCGCACTCCTGCGCTTGATGAGCCTCCAAGCCCTCCACTAACTCGTGCTCCTTCAACACTGATGTGAGCACACTACTATCCGCTCTCTCTTTCAAACTCCTCTCAATGACAGAATGCACTGCTTTTCCAACCCTCAAGGCTTTTGGCGCTTCAATGGGTTCTAAGTTTTTGAGCCATCGATTCTCAAACTTCTTCCTACAAGTTAGGAAGTCATCGATGGCATGCCACCTAAATACTCTCATCACTCACCTCATCTTTCTTCTCCTTCTGTCTCCTCTTCCATTCCTTGAACTCTTGCCACTCCTTTTGAGTTCTTAAGGACTTTGTTCTTTGTGGGCCTTTTGACCTTGTACGTTGTGATGGAGTAGTTGTTACCGGTTTGTTCAATACTTTCAGTGTCCACTTGTTCAATATCCTCACCTCCTTCTTTAAGTGCCGCCACAAGCTTCTTCCACCACTCAAAGCCTTCACTCATCTCTCGAGTTTCACGAGCGATGAGTTTGAGTAGGTATCGGTTGGAAGTGCGCCAGTAAGTGCATGTGCCTGAATGAACAATTGTGCCTCCCAACAAGTTAACAAGCTGTTCGAGTAGTGGAGTTGGACCAAACACTCTTACAGTGCATATTTTACCTTGCGATGTGACAGTCGCTCTTGAATTGAGGATGCCACTAACGTAATATCTCTCTTTCTCCTCTAACTTCATACCAAACTCTCACCTCCTTCCTCTTCTCGAAGGTGGAAGAGGCGAGGTCGCTAGTTCAGGCTAGCGACCTCGCAACTGAGACTACACCTTGATCTTACCTTGTTTCTTCAACTCTTGGAACTTCCGAAATTCCTCTCTTTCCTTCTTCGCTCTCTCTCTCGCCTTCTCCCTCTGCCTCAGAACAGTCTCGACCGTGTGAGCAATCCACTCTTCTCCATACTTCTCAATAAGTTGTTTGAGAGTTGTTGCCATTGTGTCTCACCTCCTTTCTCTGTAAGATAAAATAAATTTTATCACCATTCATGATGATAATATCATTATAAATCATTTTTAAGTTCAAGTCAAGTAAAAAAATTTTTATCGCGCAGAGTTCGTTGAGGCTCGTCCCACTCAACCCACTCTCCACAATTCTCACAACTTGCTTCATCAAAGAATCCTCCTATGGCGTCATCCATGGGAGTTGTGTTCTCGTGCCCGCACTCAGGACACACCCACAGTCTAAATCTAGTCTCGACGAACTCAACCTTTCTCATCTTGCTCCTCCTTCCAAACAACAAAAGCACTATTTTCATCATCTTCACTCACCTCAACAGACACGACATCCAACTCACACTCTCTCAACTTTGTCAAAAGGTGTGAGGCGATTGTTTCGCATGAGGCGGTGACGAAGTTGAGAGGGAGTGGTGGTTCGGAGAAAGGTTCGTAAGACTCTGTGAGCTTGTTGAGGATGAGTTTTTGTAAGGCGAAGAACTCAACCTCTCTATCCTCACTTTTCACCCTTACACACACTTGTATGTGGAACAAGTGTCTGTGAGGGTAGGCCAGGTAGGCCACTGGAGACCGTGACCAGTAGTGCACCCCTGGCACTACCACTTTAACCTTGACAAACTTCTCTACCATCGCTCTCACCTCTCATTTCTAAGATGAGCAAGAACGGACGCTCCACAAACCTTCGTCCATCCTCTGTGAACTTCACCTCACACTCCTGCAAGCCTGAGGCCGCAAGAGCCTCTTCAAAAGAGGAAAAGTAGGCTGTGCCACCTATACACATCATCAGTGTCATCTTTACTCACCTCCTTCCTTCTTTACTGCCTTTAGAGGCAGCCTAGCCATTACTTCCCTCATGAGAATTTGAGGCTCAACTCCATCGGCGACGTCTATAACGGTGTCGCGAATGGATGACGCTTCGTAGGTTCTTTTCGAATTCCTTCCTGAGACACGCCACACGGTTTCGACTGTACCTAGGCCTAACAGCTTTTGGAACACGACCTGAGTCACTGTTCCAAACACGATCTCAGCCCCATCGTTCCTGGCAATGATGGCTAGGACGTCTTTGCCAACAAGTTCATGCCCTTTGTTCATCGTTTTTCACCTCCTTTAATAAAGTTTTTTTTGTTAACAACTTCATACCTTCTTATGTGTTACCTCCTTCCTTCTTTACTGCTCCTGAGGGAAGTCTGGCGAGTATCTCTCTCATGAGAGCTTGAGGCTCAACAGGAGCTTCCACAACGACATCGTCCAGAGACGACGCTTCGCGGAGCCTTCCAGAGCCCTTGCTCAAGATACGCCAGGCTACCTCAATCTCGTCTGATAACCTGTTGAACACAACCTGGTTCACTGTTCCAAACACTATCTCAACTCCGTCATTTCTGGCGATAACGGCCACGACGTCTTTACCAATGAACTCGTACTCTCTCATGGCCACATCCTCCCACTAATAAGTCCTACTAACAAAGCTACCTCAACCGTAGCTGCTAGTGTTATAGCAGCTACGAGTAGAGTGAGTAACAGTGTCCGTTCAAGTTTGTTCATGTTCATGCGCTACCTCCTTCTTTTCTTCTTTCTTTCCTTGGCTCTTAGGCTCCCAAGGGAAGTCGACCCAAACGTCCCATACAACCTCACTTCCTATAACGTAAGGATGCTGAGACAGGTTGTACTTTTTCTTCCACAAGAGAGCTGCTACAAACACCTCTTGACCCAAGGCCAAGATCTTTGAGAGGGTTGTGCCTGTGTCGATGATGTCATCGACGAACAGCACTCTCTCACCAGGTTCGAAAGGTAAGTCGCCTGTGGTGAAGTCAGGCTCTAAGAGCAGTATCTTGTGAGTTTCAGTGGGGTAGTGGTGAGCTATCGCGTTTACGAGCGTGAGTGCTCCCCACTTTGGAGCTACGATGCAGCTTGCAGCCTCGACAAAGCACTGAGACTCTCTTACAACCTTGTCGATGAGAGCCCCAGTCTCTTCCCACGAAAGCCTTAGGACAGGTGGCGAACACTCTCGTATCCATCCTTCTCTCAGACCGTCCTTCCAATCGCTTCTCAACATCGCTCTTACCTCTCCATCATACAGTTCATGTATGACAAGAGCCTCTCCTTGCTCTACCACTCTCACAAGCGTGCTGTGAGAGTGGCGTCCGATCTCATAAAAGCTACTTGTCAAATGTCTACACCTCCTTTCCACAAGCTCTTCGAACGCACACTCACTGAAGAGCTTGTGAGACTTGTGAGCACTACCTCTTCTCTTCTCGTGAGATAGTGCTCACTTGCCTTATTTCTGAAAGAGCGCTCTGATGTCAGGACGCTCTTTCAGAAGCTTCCTTACCTCAGCTACCTTTTGAGCGTACTCTTTCGAGTACTTTCTCCACCTTTCTCTCTGTTTCAGGTAGCTTTCAACATGCCTGACGATATCCTCGTCAGACATGCCATACTTCGCTTTCAGTTCGTTGATAGTCACTGCTCTCACCTCCTTTCATAAAAGATTGTTAATCTCTCTGTCTATACTCCTCACAAAGAGGAGTGACAAGAGGACTACTACTACACCAAACAGGCTTGGTACTCTCATTGCTCTCACTCCAAAACTTTAAAGTAAACTTTTCTCCCTTCCTTGAAAGAGTCGCACCTTCTTGCCAACCTTTTACTTGTCCTGTCGAGAAAGTCCCAAGGTGCCCAGTTCAAGTCCGACTTGTTCAACATTGCTCTGAGATTCTCATCCTCGTTAAGTGCTTTGTGCACTCTCTCAACAAGCATGTTGTGGAACTCCCGTGCCCTAAACCTCTCACCAGAACCTATCTCAAGTAGCGTCCTCTCGACAAGTTCTTTGTACCAAGCCATAAACTGCCTTGTTGCTCTGTGAGCCTCAATGATTTTGAGCCATTCATCGTCAGTTAGAGTGTGAATGTCTTTGTCACTAAAGCATGCTCTGTGAGTTACACTTGCCTTAGCACTCACTCCATAAGAGAGCCAGTACCTCTCGCCATTAGGCGTGGCAACCTGGATAGCGGTACAGTGACTGCATCTCTTGATGACTCTTAACTTTCTTACACGTATTTCTGTCATGTCTACCTCCTTTTTGTCAGTTTTTGTAATAAAACTTTTTGTACTTAAAGTAAAACATGTGGTCATGGTCTTTCTCTAAAATATATATACATATAATAATAATAATAATAATGTATATATAACATTATAGTTAATTCAAACTTTCTTGTTCTAAAAGTAAAAAACTTGTCATATGAGTAACAAAACTTTTAATTAAGTCAAATTAAGCATAGTTAGTTCATGCAATCACACGCTCTACAAAGAATTTCACGAGTGTTGACTTGTCTGTCAATAATTCAATTCTGTAAGTCATGTGCACACTCTCCTTACTCTCAATTCATGTCTCTTGGGCCTTTTGTTTCTAAGCATTCTGAGCTTTTCTCTCTTTAACATACTCACGAGCTCTCTCAGACTCTCATTACTCTCACCTACCTCTCTTTCAAGCTCTGTTACACTCACAAGTTCTAACACTTTTGACAACTTTAAACTCTCATCACTCAATAACTCTCTCAAATACTCTAACTCACTCATAACTTCTTACCTCCTTACTTTATATCTTTAAAAAAAAAAAAACTTTTCACACATTAACACACACACACACACTAAAAAACATAATAACACTTACTCACTCACTCACTTACAACATTTATCCCACCCACCCACCCACCCTTACACTCTTTAACTTTTCTCTCTCAATTCCCTTAACAATTCTTTTACCACATCACTCTTCATTAACTCTCTTATCTCTTTATTATACCCACTATTAAATACCCTATATTTCACACCTAACATCAAACATTCCTCTTTCTCTCTTTCATTTAACTCACTTATTACCTTCCTCACTTCATCATCCTTTAACCATCTTCTCCCATACTTACAAAAATTAAATCCCATAACTTTTACCTCCTTACTTTAATTTTATTTTACTTCTCTCACTCTATAACTCTACACACTCTACACCAAAAACTTTCACCCTCCCTCCCCTAACCAAATTTCTCAAATCCCCCCTTCACTCACTCAAAACCAGAGAAGGCATCTCTCACATCCGACTCAAATTTCAAACTCCCGACTCACACACTCACACACTCACACACAACTACATCATCACATCATTACCATCGCACTACCGTAAGGATAAAAATTCTTTTACTTGACTTTTGTCCAATGAATAAGTATAGTAAGAAGGAAAAGTGAGAATAGTGAATGAGTAGTGAAGTAAAAAATCTTTTATCACCGCTCTCACAAGAGCGCTCTCTCGATCCCATCCTACGTGAACGCGCTCTCATCGAACGCCAAGTCACGTTACAACTTGCTCGCATGAGACAGGCTCTAAGCGAACTTGCTCAAGAAGCTCTCGACACAATCACCGAACTCATGCGCACCTCACGCTCTCCACGCATTCGTCTCGAAGCTTCAAAGGACATTCTCGATAGAGCTGGAGTGGTAGCGCCGAAAGTGGTTGAGGTGCGTTCACTCGATCTCACACCAGCTTTACAAAAAGCTTTACAAGACAAGCGCATATACGAGACAGCACAAGAGACAAAGGTGGAGGTTGAAGGTGGAGGTGGCGAGAATGAGGGCTGAGCTCGAACAACTCAAACAGCAAGCACTCAACGACTTCTACTTCTTCTCTAAAGGCATCCTCGAATTCGAAGACATTAGCATTCAGCCTCACAAACGCCTCTGCGACTTCCTCCAATCATGCTACAAGCACTCTTCCACACGCATCCTAGTCCTTATGCCACGAGGATGGTTCAAGACCACAGTCTGCACCGTCTCCTACCCTCTCTGGCTCACCCTCCACAACCCCAACTTACGCTTCTTACTCATCAGCGAACGTGAAGACAACGCCATTCATTATTTGTCTCTCATCCGTCAACTCATCGAAAAGCGCTACCTTCTTCGCGTCTTTCTAGGCCTCGAAGATGGCACAGCCTCAATCAACGAAGACTCACGCACCAAACTCACTCTCCCTCGCTCTCGCATATCCAAAGAAGGCACATTCGAAGTGGTTGGTGTTGGTGGTACTGTAGTGGGAAGGCACTACGACTACCTTATCAAAGACGACATCGTAGGTCCTCAGAGTGCGAACGACTCTCAAGCAACCGAGGCTGCTCTACGATGGCACAAGTTCTCCTACTCACTTCTCGAATCTCCAAGCAAGAATGTTGACATGATCGTAGGTGTAAGGTGGGGAAGAGGTGACTTCTACGAACACATTCTCAACCAAGGTTCTTATGAGACTTTCATCTTGGGCGCTTATGACGAAAAGGGCAAGAGCACATTCCCCTCACGCTTCAGCGAAGAAACTTTAGAACGCATTCGTCGTGAGCAAGGGCCTGAGATATTTGGAGCTCAGTACAAGCTTGAGTGTATAGATGTTGAGAGCGCTTTGTTTAAGAGAGAGTGGTTGAGAAGGGTTGAGATTGATAAGAGTGAGTTGGAAAAGATGTATATAGTTATGGCTGTCGACCCTGCTCTCTCAACCAAAGATTCACGCGACCCAACAGCCATCTCAGTCGTAGGCAAGGCTAAAGACACTTACTACATCCTTGACGCTCAAGCCAAACGTCTTTCTATCTCCTCCCTCATACCTCACCTCCTTTCCCTCCACGAAAAGTGGAAACCTCACAGGATCGTAGTCGAGAGCACTGCCTTCCAACGCCTCTTAGCCCACGATTTGCGCTTAGAGGCTGAAAGGCGTGCTCTCGACATCCACATCGTCGAGTTCGTGCCATCAAAGAAAAAGAAACTCAGAATCATGAGCCTAGAACCTCACTTCGCTTCAGGTAGAGTGAGAGTGTGTGGCGAGTTTCCTGACTTCGAAGACCAATACCTCTCTTATCCAAAAGTCACGCACGACGACATCCTTGACTCTCTCGCTACAGCATTCATGCACCTACCTGAATACAGCATAGGAGATGAGGATGTGAGAGAGAGTGAGTATGTGAGGGATGAGATTGAAGAGTGGGAAGAGGGGAGGAGTGTAGTAACTGGTTATTGAGTTATTGAGGAGGTGTGTATGGAGTTTGTACGCAAGAGTTCAGATGCTGGTATGGACTTGACGACAGAGTGGAAGTTCATACCTTTTCCTTCATACGCTACAGAGTGGACTGTCATCAACAAAGCAACTACGAGTATCTTTGTGTCGCATGTAGGTGGAAGTGATAGAGGTGATGAGATAGGGGCAGGTGACACGTTACAAGTTGAGATGAGAGCTCGTGAGATACGAGCCACGTTCAGTCGTGATGAGAGTGGAAACGTAAGGCAAGGGCTTTACATGAGAGGGGCTGTGGGCGGGGAGGCTTACGAGATCCATGGAAGGTAAGACTTGTGAGAGAGAGTTGAGTGAGGAGCAGATGGAAGAGCTTTACAGCCTTTTCGTACTCTACCACGCTAAAACTCGAGAGCTTGCACAAGCTACTCTCGCTCTCACTCATGCTCTCAAACTCCTCGACATCCCTCACTCTTCTCAATACAAGTTTGACTGGACAAATAGGAGAGTATCATGGGTTACGTCAGAGGAATCACAGACATAGGAACTGATCAACTCAACAGGTCTAAGAGCTCGTTCTTGGTGCTCAACAAACCTTATCAGGGAGGGCTCGAAGCTGGAGATAAGATGTTCTTAGGTGTCGGTGAGGCCTTTGGAGTTGTTAGTGGTGGACTGTTCATGAATGCAAACAATCCAGCAAATTCAACTTTATATGCAGGAGCAATTCTTGACCCTATAACTTTACAACTTGGTTTCCCACGAGTAGAGTTATTAGCACTTACTAATACAGGCACAAGAGATTTCTCTATTAAATCAGCAGATAACTTTGGATACTTCAGCTCTTATAATCCAACCACAGGCAAAGGATATATTGACATAACAACTCATGGCGTTGGTATGCCCGGATATGGATTAACTTTCGACTCAGACTTCGGGTTTACCATCATTACAGCAACTCCACCTGACAACGCAAACGCTTACTTCAAGTTGGTAGCAAACAACTTCTTAGGGATAGAGGTTCCAGGTGGTGCTATAACATATCGGGCAGTATATGATAGTGCCTCAGGCATCACTCGGAACGAATTCAGAAAAGTTCTCAACCTCTTGTATGCAAACGATCCTGGAGCCGGCAACCGTGCTCAAGGTGACTTGTGGTATGACACAACAGACAACACACTCAAATACTTCGATGGCACTGACGTAAAGACAATACGGGCGGTGTAACATGAAAGCACGTGACCGACAATACTTATCAAGAAAGATACGAAAACTCAGACACGAGGGCTACCCTCAAAAACAAGCTATCGCCATCGCTTACAGCTACCTAGAAAGGAAGAAGAGGAAGAAACGGTGAAGTTCGCTCACTCACACTTAGAACAAGAATTCATGCTCATCCATCCTTCTCTCATCTACATCGTCATCGCATGTGACGCTTACCTACGCACCAAACACTTCTGCGAAATCCTCATAACACACGTATATCGCACCGAACGTCATCAACGCGAGCTCTACCCCAACTCTCCAGGACGTCGCTCACCTCATCAAGACTGGCGAGCTGTCGATGGTCAACTCTACAGCACCGCAAGAAACGAAGTTCTTGTCCAACCACTTCACTCTGTCATCGATGAAATCACGCGCTTCTGCTCTCTCCTTCTCCCTGAACAAAAAGCAATGCCAGTAGTGATCTGGGAAGAGAGCTCAACAAGCGAATACGTAAGCACCGCTCCTCACTTCCACTGGCAAGTACAACACGACATGCCAAGAACGATAGGAGTGTGAACATGGAACTCAAGCGACTCATAGCATGGATCGTCGAAGATATACGCTACGAGATCACAAACGAAGGTTGGTTTGTATTTCTCACTCACTGGCTCCCTTATCTCGTAGGCTTCTTCACTCTCCTGACCGCATGCGCAGCTCTCCTCTTCGCCTCCTTGTTTTATAAAGAGTTGCCTTGGTCAGGAAGGGTAATAGGAGCTCTTGGAAGTGTGGGTGGAGTTGTAGTGGCGTATTTGTGGTTGGAGGGGTATTATAGAGAGAAAGAGTCTATAATAGACAAAAGAAAGAGGAGGTAGTGTGATGACTTGGATTTTGGCAAATTGGCAAACAATCTTAGCTGTTATCGGTGGAGTGGTAGGGGCTGCAACAGCCATTGTAGGGCTAGCACGCATCATCGCAGCCATCACACCCAGTCCAGCCGATGACACGTTTGTAGGTAAAGTGGCAGATGTGTTAAGTAAGCTTATCGAGATCTTGAAGCGCTTGAGCTTGATTAAGTAACTGTTAGCATGGACGGTCAAGAGCTCATAGAGAAAGTTCTCACTGCTATCGACGAGCGTCGAACTCTCGAAGCTCGCTGGACCAAGTGGAGTGAGCAGTACGAAGGCAAGACCAAACCTAAAAACTTCCCTTGGCCCAAAGCTTCGAACGTCCATGTAGCTCTCACGAGCGTACACGTCGACGCTATGTATGCTCGCATCATGGGCATGCTCTTCCACCAAAGACCTATCGTGTCCGTACGTCCTCTCAGACCTGAAGCTGTCGAAGAAGCTCGTGCACTTGAAGAGTTCTTGGAGGTAGTGGGACGCAATCCTCTCGAGCTCAACGCCATCGTGAGCTTGTGTCCTTGGATTCTCACCATTTGCAAGATGGGTGTTGGCTTTCTCAAAATAGTCTACGCTTATGGCTCTCCTCGCTTCATCAACATCTCACCCAAAGACCTCATCATCCCTCCCTACACAACCGACCTTCAAACTTGTGATTGGGTTGCTCATAGAGTGCGTCTTACTGAAGCTCAACTCAAAGAGAGAGCTCGTACGAACTTCTACGACCGCGAAGTGGTAGAGCAAATGCTCAAGAGCTCTAAGCAACCTGATGCAGAGGAGGTTGAGAGTTTGGAGGGGAAGTTGGGTATTAGCGTGAGGGAAGGGTTGTATGAAGTGTATGAGGTTTGGGTAAGGAATGAAAACGATGAGAATGAGGTGTGGTGGCTCACAAAAGAAGGACAAGAGCTCAAGCCTCACACCACCAACCCGTACAAACATGGACTTCGCCCATTCGTATCAGCGCCTTACATGCCTCGTGAGGACAGTATATATGGCATTGGCATTCCTGAGATGCTCGAACACATACAAGAGGAAGTGAACACGATTCACAATCAACGAAGAGACAATGCCACACTCGCTAACATCAAGTGTTTCAAGGCCAGAAGAGGTCGAGGTATCAAAAGTCCTCTCGAACTCTATCCTGGGGCAGTCATATGGGTCGACGACCCTAATGACATTCAGGAGTTCTTTATAGGTCAAGCAGGTGTGTCAGCGTCAATGGCAGAAGAGGCTCAAGTGATATCGTATGGTGAGAGGCGTACAGGCATCAGTGACTACTCTCTTGGCATGGAAGCGATTGCTCGTCCAACAGCTTCAGGCACTCTTGCTCTCATCCAAGAGGGCAACAGACGCTTCGAAATCGTCACTCTTCTCATCCGTCCTGCTCTAGCTGAAGCTTACATGCAAGCCGTCCAACTCTACCAGCAATACTATCCTGAAGGGAAGGCGTTCTTGTTGATGGGAGAGAAGGGTGAGGCAGTTGAGAGATTGATGCGTTTTCCTGAAGGGAATATTAGAGAGAGGTTGTGGTTTGAGATCGTAGCGTCATCAGCCTCTCTTAACAGAGATATAGAATAACAAAACCTTTTGCTGGTAAGTGACCGTCTGGCCATCTTCTACGACAAAATGCTCCAACTCACGCAACTCATCGCTAACCCTCAACTCGACCCAATCACCAAAGAACTTGCCATCGAGATTGCACGAGGTGCCACGCGCTTAGCTCGCAGAATCGTAGAAGCCTTCGACTTCAAAGACCCAGACAGCATCTTACCGGTAATGTTGGAGGCGTTACATGAAAGAGGACTCGTTACACCACCTGGACAAGGAATGCCAAGCGTATCAAGAGCTTATGGAGGAACTGAGGCACCTCTTGGAGGCCTCAGTGAGCAAGGCAATGTCATCTCAGGGATGGGAGGAACACCTGTACCTGAGGGGCTGGTGTGATGCTTTGAGAAGAGTTTTAAGTTACGTAAAGGAGGAAATAGATGAAAGCAGAAGAACTCAAGAAACAGGATGAGGCAGTCGAAGAGGAGACTGCTGAAGTGAGTGAGGCAAAGGAGGCTGAGAGCACTATACTTCCGGAAGAGGCTCTCAAGGCCGAAGCTGAAAGGAGTAAGGCTGAAGGGCCTAGTGAGTCGAAGAAGCTCAAGGAGCTTGAGACAAGATTAGACGCTCTTCAGCAATCCCTCGAGAGGCTCACTACTCTTCTCACCAACCAACAAACACTCTCACACAAAGAAACCTCAAACAAGGGTCGTGAGCGCGAGGAAGAGGACATCGAAAGCATCGACAACTTCTATCGCGACCCTTTAGGCGTGGTGAGGAAGGTGGTAGTGCAGCACCTCGAAGAATACTCCAAGCCTTTTGTGTCGAGCATGCAAATGATGGCGATTACTAACGCTCGCCACCAGCTTGCTCGCGATGGACTTGAGGAAGAGTTCGATAGGATGCTTCCTCAACTACTTCAATGGCTCCAAAACGTCGACAAGGCCTACCTCATGAGGCCAGAAACATATGTAGCAGCCTTCAAAATGATGAAGGCAATCGCTCCTCCAAGCACAGGCACCAAGGCAAAGAAGGGCGCCCCTGAATTAGAGGTGTCGGGCGTAGGTAAGGAGACAGAAGAGTCAGAGGCTCTTTCTCTCACACCTCAAGAGAGAAAGGTAGCACGGGAGCTCGGTCTGTCAGAGAAGGAGTACGCTATGTACAAGAATGTTAAGTAGGAGGAACGGCTATGGAACGTCAAGCGAGAAACGCTCACCTCTTACCTCTCAACATCAAACTTGACCCTCGGAAGAGGTATAGGTGGGTGAATGTTGAAAACAAAGTGAACTTATACAGGCGCGAGGCTGAGGGCTGGGAGCCTGTCAACCCGACCACTGCAAACACAGAGATTCAGAGGCGTGGTGATTTGGTGCTTATGCAGATTTCTGAGGAGAAGGCAGAGAGACTACGTCAACAGAAACGTGAGAGATATGAAGCTGCCTACTCATCTTCACGAGCAGGACGAGAGTTTGCTCAAGAGGTAAGAAGGTTGACAGGTAGAGACTTGGCTATCGAGCCTGACAAAGTTCACAGGTAAAGGCAGAAGGAGGTAACTTATGGCTGTACAACCGATTAGAGCCTGTGAAGTTGTTGGTACAATCTCTGGGAACTCGCCTCAGACACTTGAGCTTTTAGAGGCAGCAGGTCAGAGCTACAAGGCTGGCGACGCACTTGCGCTCAATGCTCAGGGTTACGCTGTTAAAGCAGTTGCTAATGGCAACGCTATTGGCGAAGCTGTAACCATCAGAGGCATTGCTCGTAAGGCTGGCCAGAACAAAGCTTCTGACGGAGCTAAGACTCTTGCCTACGTTCCTAACGACGACACCATCTTTGCGATGAGTGTCTATCACTCTACAGATGCCAACGCAGTCACTGCTCTATCAGACATAGGTAGAATCTACGGGCTCTTTGTCGACTCCAATGGAATTTTGAGAGTTGACAAATCCTCATCTCCTGCAAACGCACCTAAGGTGAGAGTGCTTGCACTTCATCCAGGTGACGCTGTAGGAGACAAGTATGGGCGTCTGCTTGTGACCTTCGGACTTGCAGCAAGGATCAAGCCCGTTGCTGTAACAGTTAGTGCAGGAGCCACTTCAGGCCTGAGTACTACAGCAGACCCAAGTCTGTTAGGGGCAGTGATTCTTGGCTTCTATCCAACAGGCAACTGTGACCAGCACGTAGACAAGATCGAGATCGACACTGTGAACCAGAAGGTGAAGGTGACACTCAACGCAGCTGCGACTGCGGCCAACACCTTCAACGTGGTAGTGATGGTATAGGAGGTGACACATGGCAACTTCGACTGGAACATTAGCAAGTCTATTAGCTCCAGGGCTGCGTAAAGTCTATTACGACAGGCTCAAGGACCTACCGAACGAGTGGACACAGATTTTCAACGTAGAGACGTCAAAACGAGCCTACGAAGAGGATCAGGTGATTGCTGGTCTTGGGCTTGCTCAGCAGAAGCCAGAAGGCCAGTCAATAATCTACGCTGATCCTCAAGAAGGTGGAAGGGTTCGGTATACGCACACCTCTTGGGGCTTGGGGTTTAGAGTAACTAAGGAGATGTATGATGATGACCTCTATGGAGTGATGAAGAAGATGGCTCGCTCGCTTGCAAGGGCAGCCGAGAAGCGGATTGAGTACATTGCCTTCAGCGTGCTCAACAATGCGTGGGATCCAAACTTCGCTGGGGCTGATGGTCAGCCGCTGTGCAGCACGGCACATCCTCTAGTGAAAGGCGGTACATACGCCAACACACCAGCCATACAAGCTGACTTGTCAGTAGCTGCTCTGCAAGCTGCTTGCATCAACTTCGAGAACACTCCTGACGAAGAGGGCATCATCGTAGGTATCAAGCCAAAACTATTGGTAGTAGGACCAGACAACAGGTTCATTGCGAGAGAGATTCTCGGATCTGACTACAAGCCATACACCTCAGACAATGAGATAAACGCTCTCAAAGACTTAGACCTGCAGGTCGTAGTGGTCCACTACCTCACAGACCCAGATGCTTGGTACCTGCTCGCTCCGAAAGGTGAACACGACCTCAACTTCTTCTGGAGGTATAAGCCGGACTTCAAAGAAGCTGATGATTTCGACACACGTGACGCGAAGTTCTCCACCTTCTTTAGATGTTCGGTAGGTTTTACAGACTGGAGAGGCGTGTACGGTTCTCAGGGAGCTTAAAGAAGTGAATAAGGTAGAGTGAGCTCACATACTCACTCTACTTTCTACTTTTGTTGTGAAAGGAGGAAGAAGATGGGACAGTTGAGTGGTGAAAGACATGATGGAGATGGCAAAACTGTAAGAGCTATTAGACACATTCAGGCCAAGCCTGAAGCTAACATGCCAGCTTTGCTAAGCTTGGACGCTGTGAATGATTCAGGTGTCATCACACAGTATTATCTGTGGGTTGATAGTAATGGCAAGCTCAGAATCTCTAACACAATTCCCACAGATCAGGATGCTGATGGAACGGTTGTAGGCACACAGACATAGTATGAAGTCTCGAAGAAGAGGAGAGTTTTGGTATACGTGCTATCTGAGTGGACGAGAGTATCCACGCTCTGAGCTTGTGCGTGCTAGATGGGGCCCTGCTAAAGGACACTTGGTCCATAAGGACTTGGTTGATGAGATGGGGAGGTTGGAAGATGGGAAGCCGCCAGTTGTCGGCTATGAGAGACGAAGTAAGACTGAGGCTGGGTAATCGCACTGATATCGACTCCTTCATAGACACTTGGATACGAGATGCGTATAGAGACATTTGCAATCTTCCTTCGATCGACCCTCGCATCACTCATCCAGCTCTCGAGGCTCAAGACCCTCTCAATGTCACTCAAGGTGTTCGCACTTACGATCTCTCTACTCTCTTCCCTTCTCTCTGGACCATCGTCAGCGTTCGCATAGTCACTCCTGGTAAAGAGATGTGGATGGAGAAGGGTTCTATCAAGCGCTTCGATCGCACCAACTACCCTACATCTCGTCCTTCTCGTTGGATACGCTACGGCTCTAACCTCGAACTGGACACTGTACCTGATGACAACTACACTCTCATGATAAGATATCTCAAAAGACCTTCAGGGCTTGCTTTTGATGGTGATGTGACTGAGATAGATGACATTTGGGATGAAGTGATCGTGCTAGGTGCAACTTGGAGAGGATTTGATGCTTTGTTGGACCATGAGAGGGCTGGAATGTTGAGAAGGATATGGGAAGCGATAATCACAGGAAAAGTTGGACCAGGCTTTGTAGAAGAACCTTTGGAGACATTCGGCATTGAACCCTCTCCTCAGTATTTGAGGTGAGCGATGAAGATTGAAGATGTTGTTCTTGAGTTAGTAGCTCAGGTAACGAGAGTAGAGACTAAGGTTGACGCTCTTCACAAGAGGCTTGACAGCTTGCCATGCAAAGAACATGATTCTCAGATTCAAGCACTGAGAGTAGAGGTAGAAGGCTCTCGACGAGTTGTCAAGACTCTTAGCGCAATTGCTGTTGGGATAGCTGGACTTGTAGGAACTGTGATGTCGTTGGTAGTGAAGGGCTGTGATATTCGTTGGTGAGGTTGGAAGATGATTGTATGGAATGAGACAACTCCGAGAGGAGGTGACCCAATCTCATCGCTGGATGAAGTCATTCGGGACTTGAAAGCTGCTGTGAATGAGAGAGTGTCTGTCAGTCACACTTCTCTTGGGAGCGATGTAGCTGAGCACAAGAGCCTCATTGTGGGACAGTCTGGTGCTCCAGATGTTTATCACTTACGAGCTCGAGCTTCAACCTCTGAATACTTTAGGCTTGTAGAGCGTCCTAACTTCACGGAAATGTGTGTAGGCGTGAAGAAGGAGAGTCCAGCAGGAGGATTCTCACATGCTTTCGATGCTGAACCTGGTTCTAGAACTACGTTGACGTTCAACACACGAGGAGGCGTACTCGTCAAACGTTACATGCCCAATGTGGTCTCGGCAGCTCCCCGCGAGGCTTGCAGCTGGGGGACGCGTGTGCCTTATATTAGAGGATCAGTCATGACTGCGAGGCAGGCTGGCTGGCTGCGCTTATGGCCTCAAGAGTATAACCAGCCTCCTTACACGGACATTGGCCTCGTTGTTAGAGGTCACGCCTTCATTGCCCTCAAGGTAGTAGCCATTGGAGGCCCCGTGGCTGCCTTGACTGCGGTGCGCGTAGTCTACGAGCCTCTCGCATCTGGCCAACGCTACGTTGACACTAATGTCCGGGTGCTCAAGCGAAACCTTTTTGGTGCCATGGGAGTTCTGTTCGAGATCAGCTACTCACTCGCTTACAACGGTCTAGTCAAGTTCGCAGTTGAGGTGTACAAAGATCCTCTCTACACAAACGCTTCTTTCAGAGTCTACAGACCAACACTTTTCTGTGTGCCAGGGCACTTGTAGTTTTTAGGAGGTGACTCATGCCTTTTACGAAACCATGGAATGAATCATCGCCGCAAGGCACAGACCTGGCTAACACACTTGACACCATCATTCAAGACCTCAAGATTGCTATAAGAGAGCGCTTGGACGTCGAGCACAAGTTCAACCCTGATGGCAGTGGCGACATGACTCACCGCCAGGTGACTATCAATGACGTTTCGACAGGCTCAGACCGGTACGCCTTGAGAGTTCGAAACGACGCTGTGGGCGTGTACTTTCGTATCATCCCTTCATGCATCATCAACGGCATCCAAGGCACGGCTCTAGCGTTCAACGCTAAGTGGGACGGCGTGAATTGGACCAAAGACAACGACAGCTACGTAGCTTCGGCCTTCTTATTCTCAAGTACCTCTACCTACATCTTTGCAAAGCCTGTCCAAGCAGCCGCATGGATAGCTGTGTGGATGGACCAAGATGAGTCTAACCCAGAGTTTTTTGTGGGAGAAGTCGTGAGGCTCCAACTGGCTTCTGGTCAGGTGTCAGATGTCGACTATCTGCCTGTAGCCATAGGCTATCCAGCTTACCAGAAAGCTCGTGTTAAGGTTGTGATAGGCATGCGCTACAACTGCGAGGTCTCCTTGGTGGATCTCGACACTGGTAATGTTCTAGACATTAAGCCCCTCACACACGTCAATCCTAGCCAGTTAGTATGGCAAACTACGGTTCTAGAAGCAACTTACACGACAGCAGGCACAAAAGTCCTCACGCTCAGGGTCAAGAACACGAGTACCACTAACTCTGACTTCTGGGTCTTCGTGCAGGGATGCTTTGTGAGAGTAGTGTAAGATGAAAGCAGCAAGCAAACCACAAACGCTCATTGAAGAGGTACCTTTCAGCACTCAAGGCATAGCTCTCGACCTCCCTCCTGAGAGCGTGAAAGATGGCGAACACTTGGTCATTCTCAATGGACTCATACGAGGAGGGCGCATCACTCCTCGTCCCGCCTTCACTCTTCTTAACACGTTCACTGAACGCATCATGGCCGTAGGGGCCTTCAAAAGCTCCTCGTTCGAATACACATTCGTCCTCACTCCCACAAGGCTCTGGAGATTGTCTGGCAGCACTTGGACAGAAATTAAGCAGCTCTACACCACAGGTACCATCTCCACAACTCAAGGAAGCACTACTGTCAATGGTACTGGGACACAGTGGTTGAGTGGTCCTGACCCTGTTAAAGCAGGAGATGAGATTACCTTCAACGGTGAGACGAAGGTCATCGCGAGCGTAGCAAGTAACACTCAACTCACTCTTACTGCAGCAGCAGAGCAAACATACAGTGGGGCTTACCAAATTCGGATGTTCTTGAAGGGTGGAGTGACAGACTTGTTTAGTTGGGTGGTGTTCAGAGACAGGCTGTACTTTGTGCAGGGAATCGATGTAGTGAAGGTGTGGGATGGAGGAGACACGTACACCTATGAGGATGTGTTGAGTGGTCAGAGCTACTCTTGTAAGTACTTGACCACTTGGGCAGACCGTCTTATTCTTTTGCATACTAAAGAGGATGGAGTGTGGCAGAGAAGGAGAATGAGGTGGTGTGCACGTGCGACTCCTTCAGGCCCTCTTGACTGGGTAGGTGATGGGAGCGGTGCAGTGGACTTGATGGTGACCCAAGGCTACATTACAGGTGCCAAGCCTTTTGCAGGTAAGTTGGTCATTTATAAAGATGATAGCATAAGTTTGGCTCAGGAGACTGGTCAAGTAGCCGCACCTTTCGACATTGCTCAGAGCGTGGTGAACGTAGGGTGCGTAGCTCCTTTCAGTTTGGCTGATGTAGGAAGTGCACACGTATTTGCAGGTCGAGATGGCATCTACATCTATGATGGTGGGGCTCCTACACTAGTGACTAAGAAAATAGACTACGGAATGACCATGCTGTCTCTGGCTTTAGAGTATTGTGTAGGCGCCTATGATCCTTCTACTCGCTCGTACTGGCTCTTGGCTGGCAAGACCACTGATCCTTCTTCTAAGAACTTGGCTCTCATAGCTCTTGACGTGCGTACAGGCAGCTGGACCCTTCACCTTCCTTGGGTAGGCTTTCTGACATCGCCTACGTACGGCATTGACACCATAGGCATAGGCCCAGGTAGACTCAAAAGTTACACAATAGACGAGCTTCCAGGCACTATAGACAGTCTACCTCAACCAATAGATGCTGCTGGAGAGTTGCATGGAGCAACGGCGTTGCTGCTTGCTCGTGAAGACGGTCAGCTCTATGTAAGTGATCCTCAGGCTTTGAGTGATTATGGAGCTGGCAACTGGAATGTAGCTGTATTTACGAAGTGGCTCAACTTCGGCCTTCCTCACGTGCACAAGACTCTAAAGAGGGCTAAAGCGAGAGTTGAGTTGTTTGGACAACCTGTGGAAATGGAGTTGAAAGTGAATGGAGTGTCGAGAACAGTGCAATTGAACGGTGATGAGAGTACTGTTGTATTCGACCTGTGGATGACCGACTACGTGTTTAAGCCAGAGCTGTATATAAGGTATGGGCAGTTTGCTCTTGACAAGTTAGTGTTTGAAGCTGAAGAGAGAGGTTGGGGACAGTAGGATGCAGAAACACTTGGAACTTCCAAAAGCACCCTTGAAGTGGTCAGAGGTCATGAGTAGAATGGCCAAAGATGTTGCGACCAACTTCATGGGCTCTTTTGTTCAGTGGAGTGGGTCTGGAACAAAGAGTGATTCTACTTGGACTTCTATAGGACAAGAACTCACGCTCGATGCAGGAAAGTGTCTCATGTTCGTAGTTGCGATCTGTAAAGTGTATGCTAATGCGTGGGTATGGATAGGTTTTAGATTGAAAATTGATGGCAACATAGTAACCACACAAGATGTGTCACTCGACAACATTGGCACTATGTGTGCTCTCCCTATTGTGTGGATAGGAAATGTACTGACGGAGAAGAAACATTCCATCACACTCGAGTGGGCTCTCACTAGTGGTACGGGAACTGTGACAGCAGCGGGTCAATGGGTGTTAGGAGCGATGGGATGGAAAAGGTAATGACATTCAAAGCTCTTGAGCCTGAAAGGGCGAGGGAGTATTGGCGCGAGCTTGAAAAGAGAGGACGTACAGATGGGTCTAGCGAGGAAGAGTTTGTTGAATGGGCTTGTAGTGAGAAGAATTTGTTTATTGATCTGGGAGAGGGGTATGCAGGGTTGGATAACATTGTGTATGGGGTGAAGGCTCAAGTGCACTTTGCTTATTTTGGAGGTGTGACTGTGAGACTTGTGCGTCAGCTTTCACAGATCCTAGATCTTGTGGCTCGGCAGTTCAAACTTAAGTGGTTGGAAGCACGAGTGCCAGAGCATGCAGGAACTGGGAGGCTGTGTAAGTTGTTAGGGTTCAAGTGGAGTGGGGTGTTGAAAGGAGAGTTTCTTATTAATGGTGAGTTAGAAGATGGTTTAGTATTTGTAAAGGAGGTAGGACAATGAAACCAAAGAGACACGAAACTACTCCTCCTGAGTTTGCAGAGGCGAGGAAGCAAGTTCTTAGTCTCTTGCAAGAGGGGCAGATGCCGCGAGCGTACGAGAGGTTCGAGCCTTTCATGTCTCAGTATAAACAGGCATGGGAAGAGATGAGCAAGGCAGCCTCTCCTTACTTAGGAATGATGCAAGGGGCGGCTAGTCAGTTGCTTAGTGGACAAGTGCCTGAAAGTGTGAAGCAGTTGGTCGAGCGTTCACTCGAGAAGCAGATGGCTGCTCTAGGTGAACAGTATGGCGCAAGAGGCCTTGGATTTGGAACTGATGTCATGAGAGCCAAGGCACAAGCAGCTCGAGAGGCAGCTCTTGGACTAGGTCAGATGGGATATGAAGGTTACTTGTTAGGGACTAAGCTTTTGCCTTCGATGGTACAGGCCTCTCTCACACCAGCAGAGTTAAGAGGTAGGTTGGCTTTAGGGGCATCTGAAGCTGAAGCTCGCAGACAAGCAGCTGCTTGGGCTCCTTGGTTACAGACGGCGACACAGTGGAGTCAACCAGTTTTCACTCCAAGCGAAGCTCAACAGATCCTTCAAAGTTTATTGTCAGGAGCAGGAATTGCTGGAGCGATAATAGCTGCAGCATAAGGAGGTAACTTGTGGCTAACAACTATTATGATGATGAAGAAGTAAGTACAGAGGTAGGTACAGGAGAAGCTATTGACTTGCCTTACATTCCTGAATCTGGCTATCCTTATGGGACGACAGGAGGCAAAGACTTGATGGCAGCGATTCTGGAGTCAATGTACAGACTGAATCCTCCCAAGCCTCCTATGGCTCAAGCTCCTATTTGGCACTGGTCAGATCTCATTCCACAGCTTGCACAAGCAGCACTAGCAGTATCTCTTGGTCTGCAAGCTCGTAAGGAGAAGAAGTTGAAAAGTATGACAGACGCTCTCAGGCTCGACCCCTCGTTAGGACAAGACCCTGAGTTTGTTCGTGAGTACTACGAACTCTTAGGCCTCAAGCACTTGGCTCCCAAACCTCCAACGTCTCAACAGACTCAACCTCAAGCTCAAACAAGAGGAGAGATCCCTCTAGGCTTCTCACACTTCGCTCCTTCCTTCGCTCCTTTCTCACAACTCTATGGAGCTCAGCCTCAAGTTCCAAAAACTCAAACGCAAACACAAACTCAACCTCAACGCCAACTTCGCATCCCACCAGAACCTTCTCTCTACCGAGAATACTTGCAACAGCGAGGAGCGACAGAGCGTGAACAGCTGAAGACTCAAACTGCTCTCCAAAAAGCTATCATACAAAGTGAGACAGACTTGAGAAGAGCTCAGTTAGAAGCAGACACTCGTCTTAGAGAGCTTAGGAGTAAGCTAGGCTATCAATACACAGAGCTTGCGAAGAGCAGGGCGAGAGACTTAGAGAAGCAGTTAGGAGAGTACGTGACAAAGGAAGACACTCCTGAAGAGATGAAAGAGCTGGCACTGGCTATCCAGCAAGGTGATGTGAGCTATTTCCGTAAACCAGCAGGCAAAGGTTTCTTCAGTAGAATGATAAATGCTTTGAGGGGAAGATACGAGTATAGTCCGAGCGCTGAAGGAGTGCGCTTGCTCAAAGAATATTACAAAGCAAAATACTTGGCTGGAGAGCCCTTTGAGTTTGTACCGCCTGGAGATGCTGACCCTCAAAAAGTCTTGTGGTGGAATAGAGTGAGAGAAGATGCGTTGAAGGAGCTTGGGGTCGAGCTGCCCAAACCTTCCAAGTCTCGAGGACCTGATGAAGCTTGGTTAGAGTGAGGTGACCTATGCCAGATGAACTTGAGCAGACACAGACACTTGAACAAACCAACCCTTACCAACAAGCAGCTCAAGAATATCATCGACAGTGGTTCGAAGAGGCTACTCTCCAAGGCTTAAGTGAAGAAGCTTCTGTCAACTATGCACTTGCTCGAGCATATGGCAAGTGGCGTGAACTAGAGGCACGGTTGAGAGAGGAGAAAGGAGCTTCTGAGGATGAGATAAGGAGCAAGAGGGTGCTGTTCTTCGAGAATGTAGTTCGACCTCTCTTGCCTCCAGAAGGGCCTGTCTTCGAGAAGGCAAGAAGAGCTTGGTACTTTCCTGAACAAGTTCAACACCCTCGCTTAACAGAGCTTGGAGGAGTGGTCGCTAAAGCTCTTACACCACTGGAATTTCTCCTCCCTCGTGGGAAGAGAGAGGCTCTTGAGACTCTTGCCACTCCTACTGTGACTCACCCTGAAATAGAAAAGCCTACTCTCGGGACTGTGCCTCGTGTAGCCACAGAGTTAGCAGCTTTAGCACCTGAGGTCGTGCTCGCTGGAGGAGTAGGACGTCTGGGACTACAAGCTTTAGGTAAGATTCCTGGCGTAGCACGAGTTGCTCAAAAAGCAACGCAAGCTGCTCCACGCTTGTTCGAAGTGGGGCGCGCAGGTCCTTATGGCGAGATGGTAGTCAAGCCTGTGGGGACTAGAGTGCTTGAGGAAGCTGCTGGTGGAGCGGTGTTTGGAGCACTAGAGTCTGGAAAGCCTACAGAGGCTCTTGAAACAGCAGGAGTGTTTGCACTCTTTCCTGTGGCAGGAAAGGCTTTGGGCATGACAGGAAGAGCTCTAGCTGCTCGTTATCCTTCTCTCATTCCTCACATTAGACGCTTCCACACCTTGATCAAGGATGAAGAGGTTGTAGAGAGGATGCGACTTGCTCTTGCTCCTAAAGTCCCTCGACTCGTTAAAGGTAAAGTGGAAGTAGTTGCTCGCACTCCTGAAGAGCTTGCCCTGGTTCGCAAGGATGTCGCTCAAGTCATCGAGCGTCTCAAGATTCCAGAGGTTGAGAAGCGAGCTCTTAGAGACGCTCTCTTCGGCAAGCCTCCTAGCTACTCAGACATAATTGAAGGAGCCGCTGTACTCGTCAAGCGGAATCCAGAAGCGTTCGAGAGAATGGTTGGATCGCTACCTCGCGAAGATGCTACTGCTCTCAGAGAACAAGTTGACAGGTTTTTGAAGATCGACGAAGACTTCAAGCAACTTCCTCGTCTTGACAGCATCGAGGACGCTATTCGCCACACCAAAGACTTCTTCACCAAACCAGGACAGTACGCTTATGTCTTCCTTATCAAAGAGACTAATCCAAAGGAAGCTCTTCGCTTAGCACGAGGTATCTCAGCTCTTCCTAACTTAGGAGGCATAGCTGTTGTAGCGAGAACAGGAGAGAGGATAACAGCCTTAACTGCAGTAAGCGAAACTCCTCCAAAAGTCATTGAGGAGTATCTTAAGGACTTCAGAGACGTACTCACTGTGACTGGAATACCTTGGACGAAAGAGGTAGGGGCTAAAGAGATTGCTGAGGCTATGTCAAAAGGTGAGATTGTCGAAGCTGGTGTTGTAACTCAAGTTCGTCAACCAACTCCTCCACCTAAACCTCAAGCTCAAACCACCCTTGGACTCAAGAAGGAAGAGAAGCTCTCTCGTGAAACCTTCACTCCTCCAGAAGGTGTTAGTTTGCCTGAAGAGAGAAGAAAAGCGCTTGAAGAAGCTCTTGGAAGACAGATAGACGAGTTTGCAGGAGTGATTGAGGGTGTGAGAACAAGGAAGGAGGCTGACTGGATTGCACGTAAGTTGGCTTTAAGACACAAAGTAGATGAGAAAGGGTGGAAAATGTGGTATGATGTTACTAATGACGGAAGGATGCTGTTCGTAATTGCTCCTTACCTCAACACCCGTCGTCTCTTACGCAATCGTCTGATCGACGCAGTGGAGGGAGAGAGAGTCTTTGAGATAGAAGAGATCAAACAGCAGGCACGTAACTTTGCTCAGGCTGCTGAGTTTGCAGCCGAAGTGCCAAAGAAGCCTGCCAAAGAGCCTCCGGCTCCTGAGCCTCAAGTGCCTGAGACTCAGATGTTCGAAAGAGTGAAAAAGGCCGAAGAGACACTGTCTCTCAAACTACGCTACGGCGACCCTACCTCAGAAGGCTTCTTCATTGTCACAGAGCTCTCTCCAAAAGCTCCAAACTTGGACCTGGCACTCATGGACGCTCAGGCAATGCTAACTAACGCAGGAATAGAGGAGTATGTTGCTGACGTAGTTTTCAATCCTTCTAAAAGGAAGTATCAGATAATCGCTCGTCCAGCTGACTGGGAAAAAGTAGTGACATCTGGCAAGAAAGAGTCGATGGAGGCTCTCAAGGAGCAGCTTGAGCGAGCCATTCGCATTCCTACTGAGCGAGGGGGAGGAGTTGCAGGCATACCTCTTCAAGCTCAGTTTGAAGTGCGACCTTCAAAAGACGTGGAAGGAGTGTATGAGTTAGTAGCTTTCACGCGCAAAGGAGAGCGCCCACCTCTCAAGCCAGAACCTGAGCTTCCGCCTGAAGAGGAAGTCATTGAGTTAACAGAGGAAGTAGAAGAGCCCCCTTTTGACTTAGAGGAGGCAGGGTGGTGGCAAGAGCCTGGAATGAAGAAGTTGCGCTCTTCGGGCAGTAGACTGCTCTTCCAGCCTCCTACACAGGAATCTCCTTCCTTAACTCACACACTCTTACAGCTCGCAGAGGCAGGAGCTCTGAAGCCAGGGAACGAGAAGCTTATCGCTAAAGGCCTTATGCAAAGCAGACCAGGAGAGCTCTACCACATAACCCCTGTCGAGCACGTCTCTACGATCCTCAGCTACGGTATCCTGCCGACCCAAACACTTGTCGACATGAAAGTGCCTGTTAGTGCTATTACCTTCCCTCTCACTAAAAGCGTCTCCTTGGCCCGTTCCAAGTCGTCCTCCTTCATCTCTACTGCATTGAAACGACCTTCTGCTATCATTGTCGTAGACGAGAGCTTACTCACGACCTACGTAGGAAAGTCTAAGCCTACGGTGTACAGGCCTGAAGTGAGGGGAGTGACAGGACCGCATTTTGCTAGGGAGTTTGAGTCCATAGTTCCAAACGTTCCTGTACAAGCAATCAAGAGAGTTGAGCTCTACAACGCTCCTCCTGAGATGGTCGAGACGGTCGAAGCTCTGGGAGACAAGTTAGGGATAGAAGTATTTGACATGAGTGAGCAGGGAATCAAGAAGAAGATTCAAGAAATCACAACTCTCTCACAAGTTCTCAAAGTTCCTCGTCCTGGGCCTAAGAGTCCCGGACACCAGAGGCTGTGGAAGGCCTTAGATGAGTATGTGTCACTTGGAGTTTTGCACCCTGAGGACGCAGAGCTTCTTAAGTACGTGTTCAAAGACACTGATGACAAGCTACTATCACGAATTTCATATAGAGTGACTGAAGAAGGAGTACCTGCAACAGAGGAAGGAGTCTTTGGAGGAGTGGTTTACGGAGAAGCTACTGTTCTCAAACCAAGATCTGGAACTTCGAGACCTCAGTTCGAACTCGCTCTCCACCCAAAACTCAAGACCTTAAGTGCTGATCCCTCTGCTACCTTCTTACACGAGTACATGCACATAGCCTGGGAGGCAGTGTTGTCAGAGGCTGACAGAGTAACAGTAACAAAAATCCTGACAGAGGCTCCAACCGAAGATCTCAAATCCATTGTAACAAAAGCTTTGTCGTACTTGTATGGTCGACAAACTCCTGCAATAGCTAAAATCTTGGAGAGTCGCATGGAGGAGAGTTGGGTGATTGAAGAGTTGGTGGCTGACATGTTTTCTTCATACGTGTTAGCTGAGAAAGTGCCTGTCGAAGGGTTGAAGAAGGTCTTTAGTAGAGCTTGGAACTACCTCCGAAAGGTTTTGTCGAAGCTCTCCGTGCTTAGAGAGGATGAGACTAGACTGTATCAACGTCTTAAACCCATCTTCGACAAAGCTCTCAAAGGCCAACCTTCTGAAGAATTTCTTAACGCTCATGTGAGAGCCAAGTACAAGAGCGCAGGCTACGAGCCCCCTTCAACCAAAACTACTCCTGACATGTTGGAAGTGGTACTTGGAGCTCCAAAGAACGTCACTGACGAGCTTGGCACCAAAGTCCCTGAATTCAAACCTCCTGACGAAGTGATCTCGCCTCCACCTCCACAAGAGCCAGAATACCCTCTCTACGACTTCACTCGCTTAGGATGGTTCCAGGCAGAGTACTACTTTAGACCAACGAAAGAGAGGTTTAGAGCGCTCCAAGAGCGCACCAACCTCCCTCTCTACGACTCGGTCTACCTACCTCTCACACGAGCACAGAAAGATGCTGAAGTTGCTATGAGACCTTATCTCATGGAGCTTCAGAGTATCTTTGGTGGTATGAGCGTGAAAGACAGAGAATTGGTTTCGATGGCAATGGAAGGTGAAGGCATGGCCTTCACACCAAAGATTCGCAAGGCAGCAGAGCGACTAAGAAAGTGGTATGACAACCTCTACAAAGAGCTCGAGATAGAAGCTCCTTACATCTTCAACTACTTGCCTCACATACGTCAGTATGGACTTGATAGTGCTTTGATGGCGAGGAAGGAGTTGAGTGGTAAGCATAAGTTCTTTGCAGATATGATAAGACATAACGCAGAGCTAGCGTGGGAGCGAGACGCGCTCGTGTTGAGCATGAAGTATTTGAGAGAGGGAATGTGGAATAGGCACGTGGCCCCTGTGTTCGACACCATAGTGAAGATAGTTCGTAATGCAGAGTGGCCTGCTGCAGTTACTAACGCTTTGGAGAGGTGGTTAAGAGCTGTAAGAGGCTTCCCACCTGAAGACAGACACGCACTCCTTACAGGTCTTCAGTGGACATTTGAACGTCTTGGTATGGAGACTAAGAAGGCTGAGAAGCTAGCTTTGACTGTCTCAGAAACTCTCCTTCATTCGATGTATGGGGGAGCGTTAGGGTTCAGAGTAGGAGCGGCTGTAAGGAACTTTGCTCAGATCCTTATCACAGGTTATCCTTACTTAGGAAGTAGGGCGTTGATAGATGGCATGATGCGAGCTCTCACTAAGGCTGGAAGAGAAGAGGCTATACGTGATAGGGTGTTGAGTGAAGCGTTCGTGGCTCCAAGAGCCGGTGTGTGGGCACCTATAGAAAAGCTTGTTCAAGTGTCACTTACGCCCTATCGAGTTATTGATGACTTTAACAGAGTTGCAGTGTATCTAGGAGCTAAGCATAAAGCTTTGAGAGCGTTCAGTAAAGGTGGTAGTATTGAGAAGATGATGAGAAAGAGTGGTGCTGACATGTTGAGTGACACTGATAGGCAGCTTGTTAGAGAGTATTTGGAGAAGAAACAGTACCAACAAGCAGCTATACACTTGGCCAATGAGATCCAGGAAATCACACAGTTCGTGTACAGAGCTGGAGCTGCTCCTGAGATCTTGAGAAACAGCTATGCTGGTAGAGTGTTTGGTATGTTTGGTACCTATCCAGCTCAGTATATAGAGTGGTTGAGAGGGCTGGTAGGAGCTGGAACGAGCAGTGCTCGAGCTATTAAGCTCGCTAGAGCAGCTGCTATCCACTCTCTCATTGTAGCACTTGGAGCTATGTTTGGACGAGACACTTCTAGCTGGGTATTCTTTGGTCCAGGCTTCTACGCAGGAGGGCCACCACTTCAGGCTATCATCGAGATATCGCGCTTAGCTGGAGGGACTGACTATGAGAAGAGGTTGGCACGAGTGAGGCTCATACGCCTGAGCACTCTCCTCATACCAGGCTCGCAGGCCGCTCGTGACTTCGCAAAGGCCATCAATGAGTTTGACAAAGGTGATGATGAAGCTTTGCAGAGAGCGATCACGATCTTGACCTTAGGAGTTGGTTCTCGGCCTTTGAAGCAATGAGAGTCTTGTGGTTCTCGAGAAAAGGTGATGGCTTGCCTTTAGCATGGCTCTTGAGTATGAAAGGCCATGACGCAAGAGCGGTCATTATCGACCAACACTACTCGTTCCTCTACTCCTCTCTACTCAAGAAGGAAAAGAAGTGGGACAAGTTCCTCACCCCTGAAAGTGTAGTTGTGTTCGACTCCCCTGGAGGAGCAAAGACGGCTCAAAGGTTGAAGAATCAAGGTTATAGAGTCGTTGGCACGAGTAGCTTGGCTGACATGCTTGAAGAGGACAGAGGTGCTGTTCTCAAGCTCGTCAAGAAGCTCAACCTTCCAACTTCAGACGAAGGGAGTGAAGAGAGAGCTAAGATTGTAACTCTAGTGAAAGAGGGTGAGGTAGGTAGAGTCTATCAAGTAAACAACTTAACAAAGTTCTTGGCTGGAGATGTAGGACCTCGAGTGTTGAGCGCAGGAGCTCTTCTTCAGAGAGCTCATGACTCTTTTGTCACGAAGGTGAACGAGCTAGCTCAACTCCTTCATAACTATTCAGGGATGGTCAGTTTGAGCTTAGATGGTGAAGGGCGTGTGCGAAGTGTTTCATTACACTTTCAATACGACTGCATCTTTGCACTAGACCCTGAGTTTCTTTTAACTGGAAAAGAAGAGACAGAGAGAGGAAGGTACTTGGTGTTACTGCCCGTGAGCGCTCCTCCCTTTCCTTTCACGCAGAAGAGTGATGTGCGAGCTTTTGGCCGTCCTGTCGATGCTCCTACAGAGCTTGTCAAAGCCTTCAGAATTGTGCTGTGGGATGTGAGTGTGAATGAGCAAGGTGAGGTCGTGACAGCTACAGGCCTTAAACCTGCAGTTGTGTGTGTGGGTTCAGGGATGACAATAGAAGAGAGTGTTAAGGATGCTTACTCTCTAGTGGAGAAGGTGTCTCTTGAGGATAAGATGTATCGTGTAGACCTCTTAAGTGCTTTTGAGAACGTAGAAGTGCTCTCTTGTTAAAGGATTACGTACTTCCTCTACCACTCCTGCTTCTACAAGCGACGACATCAACAACCTAAACTGAGCTCCGTTCATGTAAGGCAAGTTCAAGCGTAGAAGAGCCGAGTGAGACATCCTTCCACCGGCTCGTGTGAGAGCTCTCACAACTCTCAAATGGTCTTTACCTACTTGTGACATCTCTAGTTGCGAGAATGCTTGAGGCATCGTAGTTTCAGTAACACTAAGCACTCTTAAAGCACTCTCGAGCACATCGACATCAATCTCTGTCGATAGTTGTGAAGCTGCTAACACAGTAGCCAAGCGCAAGAGGTGGTCAGGCTTC
>FWWL01000985.1_pt1 | contig 37889 bp, 32 predicted proteins | sample 2228331 | NCBI WGS metagenome assembly FWWL01 (sample SAMEA103939775, study PRJEB20133) | metagenome
AGCAACATGGAGAATTGTTCCCCCTGGCGTTTCATAGACACCCCTTGATTTCATGCCCACAAATCTGTTTTCCACTATATCGGCAATTCCAACACCATTTCTCCCACCAATTTTGTTTAACTCACTTAAGAGTTTAGCAGGAGATAATCTTTTCCCATTTATTGCTACTGGATTGCCCTTTGCATATTCAATTTCAATAATTTCGGGTCTGTCAGGTGCCTTCTCGGGAGGAGTAATTCTCTCAAGTATCTCCAATGGAAATGCCCTTGAAGGATCTTCAAGGATTCCACCCTCGTGGCTTATATGAAATAAATTCCGGTCCGTTGAGTATGGCTTCTTCTTTGTCGCTTCAACTGGTATGTTGTTTCTTATCGCATATTCAATGAGGTCCGAGCGGGACTTCATATCCCATATTCGCCATGGGGCGATTACTTTTATATTATGGTCCCTGGAATAATATGTAAGTTCAAACCTGACCTGATCATTGCCCTTTCCTGTGGCACCATGGGCTACAGCATCCGCCCTTACCTTTTTTGCAACCTTCATCTGCTTCATCGCAATTATTGGTCTCGCAATGGACGTCCCTAACAGATACCCCTCATAAACCGCATTTGCCCTTAACATGGGAAATACGAAATCCCTTACAAACTCCTCTTTTACATCCTCCAGATATACCTCTTTTGCACCTAACTTATATGCCTTTTTAATAGCGGACCTGAGATCCTCTTCCTGTCCCAGGTCAGCAATAAATGCCACCACCTCTGCATTGTATTCCTTAATAAGCCAGTGGAGGATTACTGAGGTATCAAGCCCCCCGGAATAGGCAAGCACAATCCTTTTGACCCTCTCTTCCATTTATAACTCCCTTCGCTCTTCTTGATTCATTAAATCTTACATTAAAACAAAAGTGGTTGTAAAGGAAAAAATCAGGGAATTATGAATTATATTTTATACCTACTCGCCCTTGAACTCTGGCTCTCTCTTCTGGAAGAATGCTGAGATGCCCTCAAAGAAATCAGAGGAGTTAAGACACTGCACCTGTCCCTTCACCTCGCTATCAAGCACTCCATCAAGATTCATTGATAAGCCCTCAATAACTGTCTGTTTTAAATTTCTGTATGCAATCGGTGGTCCCTTTGAAAGTTTGTGTGCAAGATTCTGTACCTCTGTCTCAAGGTCCTCTACTCTCACCACTCTGTTTATAAGCCCCAGCCGGAGACATTCCTGTGCATCAATTATATCTGCTGTATAGAATAATTCCAATGTCTTACCAAGTCCTACCAGGCGTGGCATAAAGTAGGAGGCACCGCCATCCGGCATCAATCCAATCTTTGTAAAGAGGAGTCCCATCTTTGCGTCCTCTGCAGCAATACGCACATCGCAGGCGAGTGCCAAACTGCAACCAAACCCCACCGCATGCCCTCGTATTGCCGCCACAGTTGGCAATGGGAGGTAGAACAATTCTTTTATCATATTTTGAAACATCCATACGCGTTTTTCAGGGTCATCAAGGGGATTTCCGCCCTCAGGAGTCCACTTAAGGTCTGCGCCCGCACAGAAGGAACTGCCTGCGCCGGTAACTATAAGAACCTTCACATCCCTTTCATCCTTCACCCTCTGAAATTCCTCTGTAAGCAACTGACATGTCTCCGGATCAAGGGCATTCCTTCGCTCTTCCCTGTTAATAATTATTTTTTTGATATTCCCTTTTTTCTCGCTTAATACCTTTCTCTTTTCCATAATGCCTCCATGTCCTTATTTTATGCCTGCAATCTCTTTTGCAAGTTTTTTCTTCTCTTCTATATCGCCAAGTTTCTGAATCATTATCTTCTGCGCCTGCGGTGAACCCGCACCATGCATTGCTTCAATTAATGATGTAGGACCAGTTAAATTTTCAATTAATCTCCCGACCTTAATTCTATTCTCCGCAGGAATACCATCCTTTGCAGTTAAATATTTTCTGATATCACTCCCTGTGCCTTCGGAATAAAGGTCCTTTTCCGATGGTAGTGTAGCAACAAATCCACCTGCAATCTCATGAGACAAACGGACAATTTCGTAGAGATACCTTGTAACATTAAGTTTAGTAACATTCGCATATAGAGGATTAACAATATATGCTCCTGACGGCGTTTTTATTCCTTCGTAGGCACAGACAAGGGATGAGGCATGCAGGGTCTCATTAAGGTGAACCATCTCTGAAAGTTTATCCTTAACATGAGAGACCTTATCAATATTAAGATATTCAGCAACAAGCGCAGTTGCTCCGATGAGAACATCGGCGAGTCCCACCTTGCAGGCGCCGTAATTGGAGCGGTGGGCAGAGGCAAAACGCTCTACAAGAGTTCCTGTAAATTCGTACTCCCCTGCAAGAAAAACCCTTTCCTCAGGAACAAAAACATCTTCAAAAACAATCATACACTCTCCACCAACTGCTCCATAAGGACTGCCCATGTCAATCTGACAGCCCTCAATTCGCCTGCTATCATTAACCTGTCTACCAAAGATAAACTTTACCCCCTTTGTATCAGAAGGAATAGCAAAGGATAGCGCAAAGTCCTTTTCATCCTCCCGCATAGCAAGAGTTGGCATAACAAGAATTTCATGAGAATTGGCTGCGCCCGTCTGATGTAATTTTGCGCCACGCACTACAATCCCTCCTTTTTTCTTTTCCACAATATGAAGAAAAAGGTCTTTGTCTTTCTGCTGGATAGGTCTCAGTGACCTATCACCTTTAGCATCGGTCATAGCACCGGTTATCATCAGATTTTCATTCTGTACAAATTTCAGATAATTCTTAAACCGCTCATGATAATATGTATTATACTTTTTATCAATTTCGTAGGTAACCGAATAGACAGCATTTAAGCCATCAAAGCCCACACAACGCTGAAAACAGGCACCCGTCTTCTGTCCAAGGAGGCGCATCATCTTTATCTTTTTTACAAGGTCTTCTCTACTCTGATGGATATGGGTAAACCTTGAGATTTTTTCGCCAGTTAGATGAGAGGTGGCGTAAAGAAGGTCCTCATATTCAGGAATATTTCCAAGAGAATAAGTCATTGCAGCGCAATTTACATGGGGTATAGTTATCATATTGGAGGTAACATCCTGAACCTGTTCGCCCATGATAAAGATTTTTCTATTTAATTTTTTTAAACTTTCTTTATAGTCCTCATCTGTTTTCAATTTCATAAAAGGCCACCTCATTTTTTTATTTCAGATGGAAAGACGATTTCAAGAATATCATCTACTGTAACAATACCTACTAAAATCCCTGCATCATTTACAACTGGCGCCGCAATAAGATTATAGGTAGAGAGGAGCTCTCCAACCTCTCTGTAATGTGTATCCGGTTTAACTACTTTTAGTTGCGTTACCATTAGATCCTTTAATCTCGCTTCAGGGTCACTCATTATAATCTCTCTTAAAGATAGAACTCCTGTTAATTTACCGTTTTCTTCTGTTATATACACATAATAGATTGTTTCCACCTCCTTTGCAATCTCCCTGAGTTTATTAATTGCCTCACCTGCAGTGATCTCTGGACTGAGTGCTACAAATTCCGTAGTCATGAGACCCCCTGCGGTATCCTCTTTATGGCTAAGTAAACTCTCAACCGCCTCTACATCCTTCTCGCTCATAAACTCAAGCATCTTCTTTGCCTTCTCCCCTGGCAGGTCGCTGATAAGATCCGTTGCCTCGTCCGGCGGGAAGTGTCGCAGAATTCCCGATGCTCTCTCAACGCCGATCTGTTCAAGAATATCCGCCTGTATTTCCGGTTTTAATTCGGATATGACTTCAGCAGACAATTTCGGTGTGAGAGCGCTTATTAAAACGAGCCGCTCCTTATCCGGCAACTGCTGGACCATCTGGGCAATGTCTGCTGGATGCAATCTGGAAAGTAATTGTTTTGTGGCACTGAGGGTAAGTTTGTTCAGGTTCGGCTCAAGGGGCTGAAATAAATTCCAGGGAATCAATTTGGAACTCAATTTAATTCCGAGACGGTCTGCCATTCCTTCAAGGCGCAATCGCCTCAATAATCCCCTCGTACCAACATCCGCAGCAAGAAGATGGAGTCTTCCCTTAATTTCGCCCAATTTCAGGTCATTTATTCTTACAATGCGTGCACCATTAATGTCAACAATCTGACGGTCAAGGAGATCCCTGCACATCAGGATAACGTGATTTGAATAATTAAATGGTTCAAGTTCATCCCTGAATTTCAGTATTCCTATTACTCTTTTATTAAAGATATTTACCGACTGCCAGGGAACTACTGCTACCCCTTTCTTTATATTTATTACAATTGCTTCAACCTGCGGGAAAAGTTCTCCTGATGCAATTATAAAATCTTTGAGGCGCCCAGCCTCCTCCCCACCTGCATCATAAACCACATCATTTAGCACATCACTTACAAAGATTTCTCCGGTTACATGAATTTTACGGACAATCTCTTCAAATCTCTTATCTTTTATTTCTTTAAGGATTTCATATTTGGATAAATCATTTAATTCAATCATGACATCAGCAGCAAGTAAAACATCCAGCCGATTAAAGAGTTCTCGCTTCTGTTCTGCAGCAAGGGGGTCAATGATCTCTGCAATCTCCCTGGGGCTGTAATTCTTTAATAATTCCACAGCACTCTCAATTTTACCAGAACTCACTAATTCCTTGACTTTTGCTGTATTTGGATTTACCATAATAAAAGATTTTAAAATAACAGTGTTTAAAGTCAAGAAAAATACCTTAAAGGAGGAGTTAACGGCATGGAAGTAAAGAGAAAATTGACTCAGGATGAAATAAAGGATCTTGCGGAAAAATTTGAAAAGAGCGATACGATTGAGGTTCTGAAGTGGGCCCTTGACACATTTCATCCGTATATCGCCTTTGCCTGCAGTTTCGGTGCTGAGGATGTAGCCCTCGTGGATATGCTGATAAAAGTCAGAAAAGATGCAAAAATATTCTATCTTGATACAGGCCTTTTCTTCAAGGAGACATACGAGGTAAGGGATAAATTAATAGAAAAATATGGTATTGAACCAATAAGATATGCTTCAGATATGACCCTTGATGAAATGGAAAAAAAATATGGACCGGAATTATGGAAAAGAGATCCAGATACATGTTGCAGAATCCGTAAGGTGGAACCATTAAAAAAAGCCCTTGGTATTCTTGACGCATGGATTACGGGAATTCGCAGGGAACAGGCACCAACAAGGGCAAATGCGAAAATTGTGGAATGGGATTCAAAGTTTAATCTTGTAAAGGTCAATCCTCTTGCGAGATGGACATGGAAAGAGGTATGGGATTACATTCACAAAAACAATGTGCCTTACAATATCCTGCACGATAAAAACTATCCGAGCATTGGCTGTGAACCATGCACTGCCCCGGTAAAGCCAGGCGAGGACCTGAGAGCAGGCAGATGGAAGGGCTTTGATAAAACAGAATGTGGGTTACATAAGTAAAAATCAGCGTCAATTGCCTCAGAAATTCCACTCTTAAAGCACTGATACCAACAATTTCTGGCTTGAATCTTTTGTAGAATTTTATAGAATTCCTTCTGATTCACCACTTAAAATGCTATTATGCCCATATTTCTTAATTTAGACAGGATCCTTTTGCACTCAAAATCATTCAAGCCAGATGTATCAATTATTTCCTGAAGGGTGAGTTTCCCATCAATTAGTGAAATAACGAAACCATCTTCCTGAGTTAGAGAATAGTTCATCAGATCTGTTAATTCAATCTTCATTGCAGGTATTACACTCGTATCTTTAAATAACTCTGTATATTTTTCCATCAATGAGTTCTTTGAGATATCAAATAGTTTCTTAGCCTCCATGTTGTCAGGCTCATCATTGCAGAGCGATCTGGCAATATCATATGATTCTTCAAAATTTTTTTCATTTATAAGCTCTTTTATCCTTGCTAACCTGCTGTCCTCTTCCTCAACAGAAAACCCTGCCGACAAAATATAATCCTTTGCCTGGGCATTTTCCGGATCAATCGCAAGGACCTTACGCCATTCTTCTACTGCCTTCTTAAATTCCCCCAGTCCGTAGAGAACAAGGCCTTCATCAAGATACCTGTTGATTAACTCCATTGTCTTTTTATCATGATTCATCTTTCAGCACCAGTTCGTATAACTTTGCTTCCTCTGAAAGTTGCTGAACCTCCTGCTCCGTCAAGCCACTTGAGGCAGTGACCTGAATTGATTGCTCCTTCCCGGTTTGTTTGTCTCTGGCAGAAACACTGACAATTCCATCTGCATCAATGTCAAAGGTCACTTCAATTTCTGGCTCTCCCTTTTTTGCCTTTCTAATCCCTGTTAAAATAAATTCGCCAAGTAGTTCATTCTCATCTGCATTGTCACTCTCTCCCTGTAATACCCTTATTTTCACAGCGGTCTGATTATCTTCCGCAGTTGTAAATATGTGGCTTTTTCTGACGGGAACAGGGGTGTTCCTCTCAATTATTCTTGTAAAGTAACCGCCAAAGGTTGCAATACCCAATGATAACGGTGTGACATCAAGGAGAAGAATGTCTTTACGCTCGCCCACCAATGAAGCAGCCTGAATAGCAGCTCCTATTGCAACAACTTCATCGGGGTTTACCCCCTTATGGGGTTGCCTTTTGAAGAATTTTGTTACCCTGTCGACCACAAGAGGCATCCTTGTCTGCCCACCCACAAGAATCACCTGATCAAGATTCTCCGGCTTTAACCCCGCTTCCGCAAGGGATTCCTCACAAATCTGAATTGTCCTGTCCACAAGGTCAGCTGTAAGTTCTTCAAGTGTCTCCCTTTTTAATGTATAAATAAAGTGCTTCGGTCCACCTGCATCCATCGCTATGAAGGGAAGGTTAATTGTCGTCTCTTTTACAAAGGAGAGTTCACATTTTGCTTTTTCTGCTGCCTCCTTCAGCCTCTGCATTGCCATTTTATCCTCTGAAACGTTAATCCCTGTCTGTTTCTTTAACTCCTCAAGAAGAAATTTTATAATCCTGTTGTCAAAGTCCTCACCACCAAGAAATGTATCTCCTGCAGTGGCAAGGACTTCATAGACTCCCTGGGAGTATTCCAGTATTGATATATCAAAGGTCCCCCCGCCCAGGTCAAATACCGCAATCTTTTCATCCTTTTCTGAATGCAATCCGTATGCAAGCGTTGCTGCCGTTGGTTCATTGATAATTCTCAAAACCTCCAGACCTGCAATTTTGCCAGCATCCTTTGTTGCCTGCCGCTGAGAATCATTAAAGTAAGCTGGGACTGTAATCACCGCCTCCCGAACTTCGTCCTGAAGATATTCCTCCGCAACATGCTTCAGTTCAAGTAAAATCATTGCAGATAACTCCGGTATGCTGAAAACCTTATCCCTGAGGCGTATTCTTGCATCTCCGTGGGGACCCTTAACTATCTCATAAGGATAATTTTCAATAACCCTCTTCACCTCGGGCGAATCAAATCTCCTCCCGATAATTCTTTTGATGGCGTATGCAGTGTGCTGTGCATTAATCACTGCCTGTCTCTTTGCAAGATGTCCCACAAGTATTTTCTTTTCTTCAGTGAGAGCCACCATGGATGGGGTAATTCTATATCCCGCCCTATTCGGGATCACCGTAACTCTACCCTCTTCCATAACAGCCACACAGGAATTTGTTGTACCGAGGTCAATTCCTATTGCCTTATTTTTTCCCATATTCTTTCTTCTTTAACTCTTCCAGATATGATTTTATCTTCTGATTATCAGGATCAAGGGAAAGGGCACATTCAAATTCTCTCCTGGCATTACGAACAAGCCCTGCTGATGTATAGATCTCTCCGAGAGTAATATGAAATTCAGCCTTTTTTGGATCAAGTTCCATTGCTTTCAAACAATAATTTTTTGCTGTCTGTAAATTTTTTCCTCTTTTTAAGTATAGTTTTGCAAGATTATGATAAACCACTGCATCATCACATCCATGCCGAAGGACATCTTCAAGGAGCGCTATTGCTTCCTCTGTCTCACCCATGCTATCTTTAATCTCTGCCTGTTCAATTATTGTCTTTATCTTTGTTTTCTTCGCCTGCTCGTCCGCCTTAGTAAGCATCTCTTTGTATTTCTTATTAAATGGGTCGTAGGCAACGCTCAATTTAAAATTATTCAATGCGGAAGAGAAATTGCCTTCATTATAAAATCTCATGCCATCTTCAAAAAATATCTTCGCCTTTTTCACCCTCTCCGCAATAGCATCCAGAAGGGGAGAAGCGACTGTAGACCGTTGTCTCTCGTCTATTACATTAGCAGAGGTAGACTCTCTGTAAATCTCCTTTGTCACATTATCCGAAAGAACCTCGTATGCTTCTCTTATTTTCTTAAAAATTTCTTCAAGTTTGTTTCTGTATTCCCCTATATTTTTCTTAAAATATCTGTCAGGATGAAACTCCTTGGAAAGAAGGTAGAATTGCTGTTTTATTACTTTCAACGGTGCATCAAAGGGCACATTCAAAATCTGGTAGTAATTCATCTTGTCCAGATTGTTATAAAATCTGTCAATCTTTTCTCTTTCGCTAATATCAATCTCAATTTCCTCCTGCTGGGGCACAAAACCATCTACATGAAGGATACCCTTATTCACAAGGGACTGTATTACCCTGCCGGTCTCCTCCCTGCTCATCCCGGAGATATAAAATACATCATCAAGGGTCATGCCTGCCTCTATTCTTGATAGTATAAATGCCTCCACTGGCTCCAGGTCAAGATTAGCCCAATCAAGCCCCTCCCTTATACCTATTCGCTGATTGTTTCTTTCCTCTCCCATAGTTTAAAATTATTATACTGTAACCACCCAAAAGTCAAATATTTTTTAATACACTTATTAAACCCGCTCTCATGGTATCTTTGAGAGCGCCCCCTTCACCTTCTTTGCTCTTTCAGGGTCAATTCCAAGGGCAAGGGATTTTTTAAAACTCTCCCTTGCTTCTGCATTTCTGCCCAATTTAAAGTAAATAAAGCCCAGACTGTAATAAGGGTCAGGATAATTCTCGTTAAGGGAGAGCGCCTTCTTATAATTGCTGATTGCCTTCTCAAGTTCGCTCTTTTCTTCATATAAAAGCCCGAGGGCATAATATATGGTCTCCCGCTTCGGCTCTATCTTCAGAGCCCTGTTCAACAGTTCCATTGCCTTATCATAATCACCCTGACTCCTGAAGATGTTGGCGGCGCGGACAAGCGGCTCGGTATTGGAACTGTTTATTTTAAAACTCTTATTATACTCATCCAGTGCCTTCCCGGTCTCACCAAGATAATCGTATGCCATCCCGAGATAAAGATGAATGGCACTGTTATCCGGTGCAAGACGGGCTGCCTTCTCAAGATTCTCCTTTGCTTTCATAACATCATTTGAGGAATACTGGGCTTTACCAAGATAATACAAATACTCAGCGTTTGTATTGTCAATATCCACTGCTGTCTGAAATTTAGAAATCGCCTTTGCAACATCTCCCTTTTTGTCTGCAAGCACCCCCATCCTGAAATGGGCAGGAGCGAAATTCTTATCAATCCTGGTTATAATTTTTTCATACTGAAAATAGGCATCATCATTCTTACCCATCGCTTCAAGAACATTGCCTATCCTGAAATTTGATGAGATATCCTGCGGGTTATAATGAACAGCATTCTGGAACGCTTTAAGTGCGTTATCGTACTGTTTACTTCCATAGTAAACCTCACCGAGGTCATAATAGTGCTTAAAATTGTATGGTTCAAATTCTATTGCCTTTTTAATTGATGTAATCGCATTATCAAACTTATTCTGCATGAACATAATTTTAGAATAAATGCTGTATGATTCAGCGTCATTGGAAAGTTTCACTGCTTTCAATGCATATTCTTCTGCATTTTTAATATCATTTTCTTTAAGTAGCAGTTCAGCCATTAATTTATATGGATTGCCGTTATCTGCCCTCAGAGCAATAGCCTTTTCAAGTTCTACTTTTGCCTCCTTGTTTTTATTTAACTTTGTGTAAACCATACTCAATGCCATGCGGGCATCAATAGAATATGGATCTGCTGATACTGCCTTCTGAGCAAAAACTAATGCATCGTCTATCATATTCTTCTCAATATAAGCACTAACGAGATTATATAAGACCTCAACGCTATTTGGCGAGAGTTCAAGGGCTTTTTTGAGTTCTCTTATACCATCCTCTACCTGGCCATTCAAAATATATGCTTTCCCCAAACCATTGTAAAATCGGTAGTCATGAGGATTTACTTCTACTGATGTCTTAAACCTATTTATTGCCTGCGTGTATTTGTGCAATTGTAAATAAATTGTCCCACATAAATAGTTTACTTCTACGTTTTTAGGTTCTATCTGCAATATTTTCTCGTAGTAACCAGCAGCCTCATCAAGATTATTTTGCCTGGTTGCAATAATTCCCAGCAGTTCGTATGCTTTAACCTCCTGTGGCGAAAGTTTTAATACCTCTTCCAGAGAACGCTGTGCCTCCTGGAGGTTACCGTTCTCTAAATCAATGGATGCCTTTGTTATTAACAGAACCTTCTGTTCATCATGATGTATATCCGCTCTCTTTGAGGTGAAACTCTCAAAGATTTTTTCCACCTCCTTTGTTAACCCTATATTGTTATATATCTCCGACAATAAAATTGCTGATTTTACATGCCATTGCTGACGAAGGGCCTTTTGAAGTGACTCCATTGCCTCATCTGTCCTGCCCATCTTCTGATAAATTTTCCCGAGGATGTAGTAGCCCCTGGTCGTCTCTTTTATCTCAATGGATTTTTTAACTAATCCCTCTGCTTCCTGTAATCTATCCGGGTTCTCCAACAATTCCTCGGCGAGCAAAACCAGGGAATATATATCGTCACCTTTTGTAGATAGCGCTTTTTTAAAATATTCAATTGCTTCCTGATGTTTGCCGAGAACCTTATAATAATGTCCAACTGCTCTTAATGAATCAGCGGACTGAGGTGACATCTCCTGTGAACGGGCTGCAATCCTGTAGGAATCATCAAGATACTTTTTATCGCCCCTGTTTGCACCAAGCTCTGCCAGAACCTCTGCAAGCAACCCAAAATATTTAGCGTTATGGGAATCAGCAGCAATTGCTTTTTTAAGTAATTGTTCGGAATTTAAAAACCCATTTATGGAATCCTTATCATACTCAATCACTGCTTCTGTCCAGATTCTTTCTGCTTCTATCTTTCGCTTCTCTCCTGACTTAAAAATCCCTTTGCTAACAGTAATCAGTTTATCCACAGAGGCGAGAGCAGGATCAATATGCTCAAATGTCCAGTAATAATATCCTGCGCCACCAGCAAGCAAAAGAACTGCCAGCGGAATGATTATAAATATTGGCCTTATCTTGAGGCGTATTTTCTTCTCTTCTTTTAATGCTGATACAGTAAGCGCAACTGGCTTTGCCTCCTGAACTGTAATCTTCGGCCTCTGTTGAGCAAGAATATCCTCATCTATCTCCGGTAATGTTTCTTCAACAACGGCTCTTTCCTTTATCTCTGTCTCTATACTTACACCCTCTTCTTCGGTCTCCTCCTTAAATACATCTTCTATTACACCCTCTGCTGTCACACCTTCATCAAATCTCCCTGTTTCAAACCCCTCAAGTTTTTCCTCTGCTTCCGTCCTTTCCTCTACCTTGATTTCGGCTTCGCTTTCAATCTTTTCACCAAAAATATCCTCAGATCTTTGAATTATCTCTTCGGATAAAAACTCTTTCGTAGTTTCGGAAGGAAAACCTATATCCTCGCTAAATGTATCCTGTGGTTTTTCGGTTTGAAGATCACCGAATAAGTTCTCTTTCTCTGCTGGAAATCCAGCCATTTCCTCTGGTAACTCTATCTTCTCCTCTGCACCTTCTAAGGGCTCAGGCGAAGTGAATAAATCCGCTGTCTCATCCCTCACTCCCTCCTCCTGAACTGGCTCTTCCTCTATTTTCTCTTCTACTATTTTCTCTTCTACTATTTTCTCTTCCACTCCACCCTCAGGCTCTGTGAATATCTCATCAATTCCTCTATCTATTAATTCAGGAAATTCCTCTCTTTTTTCTTCTGGAGAAATCATGCCTTCAGGTGGTTCAAAGACCGGAGGAATCTCCTCCGCCTTCATCTCCTGTGGCTCTTTGAAAATCTCCTCGGCCTTCTCCTCTACCTTTTCAGATATAATCTCTTCACCTCGTAGTTCTTCCGGCTGTGGCTCCTGAATTTCTATCCGGGGACCACTGCGAAGTTCCTTTAACCTATCCAGTAATTCCTTTGCTTCCTTATCGCCAGAATCAAGCATCAGAACAATCTCAAGGGCATTCTCTGCATCATCGTATCTTCCAAGGGCTTCGTATGACTTTGCCAGTATCTTGCGCGCAAGTGTGTTCTCCTTTGATTGATTGCATACATTTTCTAATTCAGACACTGCCTCTTCAAAGCGATTGAGTGAAAACAAAACCCTGCCTCTGAGCACATGGGCGGATAAGTAACCGGGGTTATATTTCAGGGCAGAATCAAGAATTTCTAATGCACGCTCAAATTTTCCTTCCTTGAAATAATGCTCTGCAACTGGCATAAATGACTTACTCTTTGGATCTGCCCTGAATTGGTCAAGATATTTCTGGATGTCTTCTGGCAGGACTTCAGCAATTATTGCGCTCTCCGTACTTACTGGTGCTTTCTCACCAGGTGGAGCAACTCCCTGCGGTTTCTCCCCGCCAGGTTTCAACTGTGTTTCATGCTGACACTTTGTACATTTGAACTTCCAGTCCTGCGACTTTAACTTTTCATCGCTCAGAATATACAATGCACCGCATTTTTCACATTTTAAAACCATGTTAGAATTTTACCACATCTTAATAAATTAAACAACAAATATGAATCTACTTCCCGAGGATAAGTTTTTTAACATCCGAAAGTGATCTCTCGTATTCCCTTTCTGTAAGTCCGGCGCCTAATGCAATCCTCTTTAGACCCTCAGGCGCCACCAGGTCATTCGGGCTATGGGCATCTGAATTCACTATGAGTTTTGCGCCATATTTTCTTGCAATCTGAACAACATAGCCATTCCCCAGTGAATGGCCCTTCCTCCCGGAAACTTCAAGAAAGACATTATTCCTGGCTGCCTCCTTCACCTCTTCATCAGTAATCAATCCCGGATGGGCAAGTATATCAACACCTGCCCTTATGGCAGAGATATTTGTTCCCCTTTCAACTGGCTCCACTATTGTTTCTCCATGAACTACTACAATCTTAGCACCAAGCCTCCTTGCCTTTTTAACAAGTGCCTGGATAGACGATGGCGGGCAATGGGTGAGTTCAATTCCAGGGAGGCATTTAATCTTTTTTATCCGATTCAATTCATTACAGACCTTTACAATCTGTGGTATTATTAATTCAATGCTGGAGGCGTCTGCATGGTCTGTGAAAGCTATTGCCCTGAGACCTATAACCTCTGCCCTTCTCAGCAATTCCGATGGAATCAACTCCCCGTCACTAAAAATCGTGTGAGTATGCATGTCATACATATCTCGCTTCCTTTCTCATTTTATTGATGATTCTAATATCTTTTGAATTGGAAGAAATCCACCCTTCGTATCATCAGGGGAAACAACAAAAAGTGACTCCTCTTTATTTAATTTAAATTCATCTACAATTTTCGATATAAGTTGCTGATTTGCCTTCTTTGTGGAAAACAGTATAAATACCACTGTCTTTCCATATTTATTATAAAAATATAAATTTGCATCCCTGAGGGATTCCCTGAGGTTTCTTCCACCTCCGTCAAAGAGCAGAATTACCCCGAGAGCCTTTTTCATAAATATATTCCAGTAAGGTTTAAACACCTCATCATTGGGCAGAACATGAAATATTATCTCCACCGTTTCACTTAAGACGAGGGAACCAAGGGAGCCAATGGGAACGTTATCGTGATTGATGTGGTAAAGAAAATTCTTATTTAAACTGAAGCCCATTATGTCCTTACATGAATTTACAAATGATTTTAATGTGCTATTGCGTGGGGAGATAACAAGAATTCTGCCTCGCTCTATATCAAAGATTGATTTCTGTCCATAACTTATGACTTCTCTCAGTTTAAAAATCTGACCGGGCAGCAAAAGGGGCTGTTTCGTCAGTTTCCTCTGCCTGTCTTCCTTCTTATAAATTTCAATAATACCTTCCTTCAGCAATCTCTGGACGGTGACATACACCTCATAATCGGGGTATGTACAATTATCTACTATATCGCCAAGTCGTGGATAAAACTCAAGCAACAATAGTACTTCCTGTTCTATCCCGCTCAATTCTTTAGGTAGTTCTTTTGAAGATGCCTTTAATCTGATAAGAGAATCAGGAGAGGGAAATGTATCCTTCAATTTTTCCCACTCGTCAAGCTGTCGCATACCCTCCATTATTAAACTATCAGTGGGTCTGTGAATTCTGATTAAAGTAGAAATTTTAGTTGGAACAAATTCAAATTTTCCCTCACTCCAGGAGAGTAATCTGAAAAAAGCCTTTTCGCCCTCTATTTTTCCAAGATTGGAATTCACTATATTCCCCTCTTTGAAATATATGAATCCCTTTACTTCATTCCTTGTAAGGACTATCACACCATTCTTCTTGTTCATACTTAAGATCTGTATCAGATCAACCAGGGGAATCTGGGAAATATTTCCTTCTATTCCCTTATCAAGTCTTGAGACCTTTTCAATTCTTTCAATCTTTTGATAAAATGAGTTAACTTTTTGTACAATTTCATTCACATCCACTGGCTTTATCAAAAGGACATCCTTGAATGGCTGATATGCCTCAATTTTCTTTAACCGGTCCGATAGAAATACAATTGGTATATTTGCTGTTCTGGGATTTGACCTCACAATTGCTGAAAGACGCTCACCATCAATAATCGGAAGATCCACTCCAAGGACGATCACCTCTGGCAATTCTGATAAAATTAATTCAAGGGCTTTCACCCCGTCAAGCGCACTTAATGTGTTAAAACCCCTTGCCTTAAGATTATCCTTCAGAATAATCATTAATTTTTGATTTGTATCTGCTATCAGAACCTTTTTCTTAAGCATTCAGTATCACATCTCCCTGTAAATAAGATATCTCTCCTGTAATTTAGCGATGATATTTTCCAGAAGATATGGATCGCTCGTATGGAATGCAGCATACTTATTTTTATCAATTTCTTTAAAAAATAATCCATAAGAAAAATCTTCTGTCACTGCAATAAGGAAGAACCCCTTCTCAGCATCTTCCGCTGGTATTCTTATAAATCTCATAAGAGGTGATGTCTCTGTTATGTCCTCTGTTTCAAATCTGTATATCCTGAATGCAGTGGAATCGGAAATTTTTGTGGTCAGTTTGGGTAAAAGTCTCTCTTTCATACGACCAAGTTTTAAAAAGAAAGCTCCCCGCATTGTTGAATTAAGATTAAGTTCTACATGAAATGTTTCTGCTATATCTTTAATTACACTCTCACTAAATATCGCCTGCCTTGATTCGCCCTCAATGTCATCTGCTTGATTTTTTGTTAACTCCTGGATTGACCTGTCCGGGGTAACCACAATATTAAACAAATCCCAGAAGTCCTTTGTCTCAAGATTCATTTTTTTAAATATACTGAATTCCTGTGATTCAAGTCGTTTCCTGATGCAATAAAGTAGCATATCAAGAGTGCCACCATCCCTGGGGAATGTGCCTGATGCAATTCTGACAGGCAACGGGAGCGTCTTTGAGCCTTCTACCAGAAAAATCTTGTCTTTTATTGATGTATTAAACCGTCTTAATGTGACAAGAGAACCGAAGTAATCCGTCTCCGGCAGGAGGACATAATATTCGTCATCGGATTTCCTTGCAACAATATCTGTCTGTCTCACACACTCAAAAAGAATTTCAATGAGTCGTTTTAAACCCTTCTTAATGGTATATTCCTGAAATTCGTTGCGCAATTTATTTAAATTTTCAATTTTTAATAATATAATAGAAAGGTTTCTCTTGAACCTCTTGCTCTTGCTCAATTCCTTTTCAACATAGTCAGAAAAATATGAAAAACTGTAGGCATCTGTCAGAGGATCTTTCAAAATATACTGCTGATATATAGAGGCTCTTATTGCGCTGTCAAAAGCAACCGCAGCGAATCCACTCACTGATTTAATAAAATTCTCCTGCCTTTCATTGAGGGGCTTTTCTACCATCAGGCACGCCATTCCAAGGAGGCGGGAGCCGTTTCCTTTTATGGCGATCCATAATTTACCATCTTTTAACAGCAAGACCTCATTGCTAATTTTTGCCAGTTCCTCTTCAGATAACTCGGGTACTTCAGGAAAATCCTCCGAGGTTGACTTGATTCTTTTAAAACCATCCTCTTCCTTAAAGAGGCACCAGATACAACCTTTCTTTACCTGCACCGTCTCGCAAAAAACTTCTAATACAAGCCCGGCAAGCAATTCAATATCAGTGGTAACAAGAATTTTCATACATTTCTGATAAAGGTTGAGCAGGTCAATGTATTCAAGTCCCTCTCTGAGAACCTTTGTATATTCAAGACTCATCTGGTGTTTTTCAAGGACCTTCTTGAGGATATTTGAGATACCTTCTTTTGAAAGAGGGAGTGGTAAGAATTCGCTCGCACCTGCCTTGAACACCTCCGGAATATTATCAATATCATCCCTGTTAAGTATAGCAACAATACCTATATCTGGATAGGCAAGTTTTATACCACGAATATTTCTCAACCCCTCAGAAAATGACCTGCGGAGTGAAACAAAAACAGCCCTGTAGTTTCCATCGCTTAAAAGTCCTACACCCTTTAAGGCATCAGGAGCACTCACTACTTCGTAACCGGAACCCTTAAGGACTTCAATAATTTCGGTTCCCGAGTTTAACTCAGAGTCAATAATCAGAATTTTGCCCTGTTCCACTATTAACCCGTTTTAATTCTATTGTCAAAAAATTATAAGCATAAAAACCAATCATACCGCCAACGCCATCCGCTATGAGATCAGAAACACTGGAAACCCTGCCAGGAACAAAGGACTGGTGAAACTCATCGCTCAACCCATAAATAATTGTAAATAAAACAGTCCATCCCACTCTACCTCTGCCCCACTGATAGTTATGAGCACGAGTATAGAGAACGCCAAGAATAGTATATAAAATAACATGTAGAATTTTATCGAGAAAAGGTACGGGAGGAATATAGATCTGCCCCCCTTTTTCAGAAAGTATGAATATAAAAAAACAAAAAATTATTACAGGCAACCAGTATTTAGAAGAATTTAATAAATTATCACTTTTCACATTTTGTACTTTCCAAAATCCTCAGGGTTGAGTTTCTCGAGCAATTCCGCTAATTTTTTCTTGTATTCCTCCTCTGACATACCTCCCCTTGATAAATCCATTGGCATCTCAAGTTTCTGGGATTTCAAAATCACCTCCTCCTCAACAAAAATAGGCGAGCCGGTTCTTAAAGCAATTGCAATTGCATCGCTGGGCCTGGAATCAATTTTATGACTTTTCCCCTGTGTGTTAATGTATATGTTTGCGAAATATGTATTATCTCTTAAGTCTGTAACGACAATCTTATCTACTGTGGCGTTCAGTTCCTGGAGAATATTTCGAATGAGGTCATGGGTCAAGGGTCTTGAGAATTTAACATTTTCAAGTTCCATTGCTATTGCACTTGCTTCCATAACTCCAATCCATATGGGTAAGGAAAATTTTCCGCTTTCATCCCTTAATATCACAATCGGAGATGACGTGACCGGGTCAATTGCCAGCCCCAGCACTTTCATTCTTATTTCCATCATACACCCCCTATCATTATTTTAATCACCATAATAAATTTATTTTAACATATAAAATAAATCAAGTCAAATTTCTTCTTCTCTTCCAATTATAACCTCACTGGAATGCCCCTGCTTTTAAGATACTCCTTTGCCTCCTTTATTGAGTATTCTCCAAAATGGAAGATTGAGGCGGCCAGCACTGCATCTGCCCCTCCCTTTATTATTCCTTCATAAAGATGTTCAAGTGTGCCAGCCCCTCCGGATGCAATAACAGGGATCCTTACTGCATCTACAACTGCCCGTATCAACTCTATGTCATATCCATCTTTTGTACCATCTCTGTCCATACTTGTAAGAAGAATCTCTCCAGCACCGTATTCTTCCATTCTCCTCGCCCATTCAATAGCATCAATGCCAGTGGGGACTCTTCCACCGTGGGTGTAAACCTCCCACCTCTCTCCCCCTTCTTCCGCTGTCTTCTTAACTCTCTTTGCATCAATTGCAACCACAGTACACTGACTGCCAAATCTCTCCGCCGATTCTCTTACAAAGGCAGGATTAGACACTGCTCCTGTATTTATTGAAACTTTGTCTGCGCCTGCTCTTAAGAGTGCATCAATATCACCCAGTGTCCTGATACCACCACCAACTGTCAGCGGGATAAAAACATTTTCCGCAGTCCTCTTTACCACTTCTATTATTATTCCTCTGTTTTCGTAAGATGCTGTAATATCAAGAAAGCATATCTCGTCTGCGCCTGCATTATTGTAAGCAATGGCTGCCTCTACAGGGTCGCCAGCATCCCTCAGATCCACAAATTTTACACCCTTGACAACCCTCCCATCCTTGACATCAAGACATGGTATTATGCGTTTTGTGAGCGGCATATTATCTAAATCTTGCAATTGCCTCCTTAAGGTTGATTTTTCCCTCGTAGAGTGCCTTGCCTACAATTACACCCGCAAGCCCTGAATCACTGAGTTTATATAACTCTTCAAGATCCTCCATCCGGGAGACACCACCAGAAGCAATCACCGGTATCTCAACAGATTTAAGGAACTCTTCTATAGCAGTCATATTTGGACCTACCATACTGCCATCTCTCATGAGGTCTGTATAAATTATTCCTCCTATACCTATCTCCTCAAAAGTTTTTACAAACTCTATTGCCTTTTTTTCCGTCACTTTCCTCCACCCATGGGTTGCAATCATGCCTTCCTTTGCATCAATGCTCAGGATAATCCTCTCATGGTAAGTTCTGCATGAGTCCATCAAAAATTGTGGGTCATTTATTGCCCTTGTGCCAAGCACAATCCTTTCCGCCCCTATCTCAAGATAGAGTTCTATTGATTCTTCATCCCTTATTCCTCCACCAACTTCCACTGGAACATTCACATTATCTATAATTTTCTCTATAAGTTTATAATTCACTGGTTTACCCGAAAAGGCACCATCAAGGTCCACAACATGAATCAATTCAGCACCATCTGATTCCCACCTCTTTGCAACATCTACTACATCATCGGAATATACCTTAACTTCTTCGCGCTTACCCTGATAAAGGCGAACGCACTTGCCCTCCATTATGTCAATTGCAGGTATGATTAACATTTTAATTCACAAAAATTTTTGAGCAATGAAAGTCCCTGCTTTTCACTCTTCTCCGGATGGAATTGGGTGGCAAAAATATTACCTGAATTTATGTATGAGACAAAATTTATACCATAATCCGTTGTACCTCTAACTATTGAATCCTCTGAAGGGAGGACATAATAGGAGTGGACAAAATAAAAAAACTGCCCATCCTCTTTAATTAACGAATCCTCACCTCTTAACTTAACGGTGTTCCAGCCCATGTGAGGTACCTTGAGATTCAGATTAAATCTCAAAACCCGCCCCTTCAGGATGCCAAGCCCTTTATGAATTCCAAATTCTTCGCTCTCTTCAAATAACACCTGCATTCCAAGGCATATTCCAAGGAGTGGTTTGCCTTTATTACAGTTTGAGAGAATAACATCAATCAGGTTTCTTTCTCTCAGACTTCTCATTGCGTCCCTGAAAGCGCCAACGCCTGGCAAAATGATGTGACTGGCAGAATCAATTTCAGAAGACTTTGATGTTACAACACAATTATAGCCCAGATGCTCTATTGCCTTCTGGACACTTCTTAAATTCCCCATTCCGTAATCAATAATTGCAATCATAATGTTGTCTTAAGCTATCAAACCCTTTGTAGATGGTGGTTTATTACTTCGAGAATCAATTGATACCGCGCTATTTATTGCTCTTGCAACTCCTTTAAAGACTGATTCTATGATATGATGAGAATTGCGGCCGTATGCCTGATTTATATGGAGTGTAAAACCAGCATTATTTACGAAAGCAATCAGAAAATCCTCAATCAGGGACAACTCAAACTTCTTAATGTATTTTGTTTTTAAGTTTAAATTGTAAACGAGGCAACTCCTTCCACTTATATCAATGGATGTCTCTACAAGGGCCTCGTCCATGGGAACAGAAGCATAACCGAAACGCCTGATTCCTGTCTTATCGCCCAGCGCCTTTTTAAACGCTGAACCAAGAGCAATGCCGATATCTTCAACCAGATGATGGTCATCAACATGAATATCCCCATTTGCCCTTATCCTCAGATCAAACATGCCATGAAGTGCAAATAACTCTAACATATGATTCAAAAAAGGAATGGGCGTATCAATTGAATACCTGCCACTTCCATCAATATTCAGTGCAACGGAAACATCTGTCTCCTTTGTTTTTCGTCTTATTTCTGCCTTTCTTTTCATTTTAATTTTACCTATTCACCATTTACCTTATTTCCCAGCTTTTTATTTCCCTGCTTGCTGTTTGCTCTTTTCTGTCCTCTGTCTTCTATCTTTTCTAATATATCACTTTATTAAGGGAATATTCAACTATTCCCGATGCACCTGCAGCTTTTAATTCCGGTATGAGTTCACGAACAATTTTTTCATCAACCACGACCTCAACGCTGAACCATCCCTCTTTGCTCAATGGTGCAACAGTGGGATTCTGTAATGCGGGAAGTTTCTTCAAAACCTCCTTTAACTTCTTTTCCGGAACATTCATTTTTAACCCCACTTTCTCTTCAGCCACAATTGCTCCCTTCATCAAAAGTGCGATGCGTTTAATCTTCTCCTGCTTCCAGGAGTCCTTCCAGGAATTTTTATTTGCTATCATTACTGTGGTGGATTCAAGGAGGGTTTCAATAATCCTGAGGTTATTCGCCCTCAGTGAGGAGCCAGTTTCCGTAAGTTCAACAATCGCATCAACAACAGACGGCGCCTTTGCCTCCGTTGCTCCCCAGGAAAACTCAACATCCACGGGGATTTTTAACTTTCTGAAATATCTCTTTGTAAAATTCACAAGTTCTGTAGCAATTCGCTTTCCCCGCAAATCTTTAATTGATTTGATCTTTGAATCGTTTGGTACTGCGAGAACCCATCTCACAGGCCTCAATCCCTCTTTGGCATAGATAAAATTATCCACTGTAACAACCTTCGCATTTTGCTCAAGAGTCCAATCCTTACCTGTAATTCCTGCGTCAAGCACTCCAAGTTCAACATATCTTGGAATCTCCTGAGCCCTGAGCATCAGCCCATCAATCTCCGGATCGTCAATGGTGGGGATATAGGATCTGGGATTAACAGAAATAGTAAATCCAGCTTTTTTCATAAGTTTAAGAGTTGATTCCTGCAAACTCCCTTTTGGAATACCAAGTTTAAGTTTATTCACCTGTTACCTCCTGATCTCTATCATTTAATATTATTAAAAATAGTGGATTGATGCAAGGAAATTATATCCTTAATGAGATTTTAAGATTTTATTTTCTCCGGAAGAGCCCTTTCTGCTCTTATGTTCACGGAAAAGGCATGCCCTGATAATCTTTCCATCTTTGCAATGGTGTTGACCTTCTTTCTGTACTGCATAAGTTTACGTTTTGTAAAGAATATTACATTTGATTTTTTCAAGAAATCCTCAACCCCCAGCGGTGATGTAAATCGCGCTGTTCGGGCTGTTGGCAATACATGGTTTGGACCTGCAATATAATCACCAACAGCCTCAGGGGTATAGGAACCCACAAAGATAGACCCGGCGTTTCTTATATTAGAGAGGACTCTATCGTTATTTCTGCAACATATCTCAAGATGTTCAGGGGCGAAAGTATTTGCAAGGTCAATTGCTTCAGTGATATTTCTTGCTACAATAATTACACCGTTGTTCCTTATTGAAACCTCAGCAATCTCTCTCCTGTCCATAATCTCAAGAAAATCAGTAATATAATTCTTCACCTGATTCCCGTATCCTGGAGAGGTGGTGATTAACACAGGAACAGCCCTCTCATCATGCTCTGCCTGAGAAAGCAGATCAGAAGCAACAAAGGCAGGATGTGTGCTACCGTCAGCAATAACCAGCAGTTCTGTGGGACCTGCAATAAAATCCACTCCCACCTGACTGTATACCATTCGCTTTGCTGTTGCCACATAAATGTTTCCTGGACCAACAATTTTATCTACCTTCGGAACGGATTCAGTGCCGTAAGCCATTGCTGCAATTGCCTGAGCTCCTCCAATCTTGTATATCTTATCAATGCCAAGTATATCTGCAGCAACAAGAATAAAGGGATTAACGCTCCCATCTTCTGACACGGGTGTGGCAATTATTATCTCACGAACTCCTGCCACAATAGCGGGTATTGCGTTCATCAATACTGTGGAAGGATAGGCTGCCTTTCCTCCGGGGACATAGAGACCAACTCTCTCTATCGGTTGAACAACCTTCCCCAGGCGGATGCCTTCTTCTTTATAAAACCATGTCCTTGGTATATCCTGCATATGGAATCTCTTTATTCTCCGGGCTGCAAACTTTAATGCGGAAACCTCCTCCTTCAGGACATATCGGTATGCCCTTTGAATTTCAGATTTCTTAACAAGGATATTTCTGGCATTAATTTTTACTTTATCGTATTTCTCCGTATAGGCGAAAAGGGCTGAATCCCCTTTTGAAGAGACATCAGATATAATCTTCTGCACCACCTTCTCTACAGACCTGTCCCACCACAGATTTCTGTTAATAATTGATTGAAACTCTTCTTCAAAATCCTTGTCCCACGTTCTTATAATCTTCATATTCTGACCCTTTTTATCTTTGCCCCAACTCTCAATAATTTATCTTCCATCTTTTCATAGCCCCTGTCAAGATGTTCAAGACCTTCTATTTCTGTAGTCCCCTTTGCTCCAAGGCCTGCAATGACCAAAGAGGCGCTTGCCCGCAGATCAGAAGCGCGAACCACAGTCCCATTAAGTCTCCTTCCACCATTTATGTACGCTACATTCCCGCTGAGAGAAATATCTGCTCCCATTTTCCTCAATTCATTGACATGATGAAACCTGTTCTCAAAGATTGACTCCTTTATTACGCTTCTACCCTCTGCAAAACACATGAGCGCCATAAACTGTGCCTGCAGGTCAGTGGGAAAGCCCGGGTATACCTCTGTTACAACATCCGTTCCAGTGAGTCCCTTCCTCCCAGAAACTTCTATTGAATCATGTTTTATCTGAAAATCAGCCCCGCATTCCTTCAATTTTCTCAGCAAAGCATCTATATGAGCAGGTATAACATTCCTGACGATGATTCTCTCTCCTGAAAGAACACCAGCAATGATATAGGTTCCTGCCTCAATTCTGTCTGGCATCACTCTGTGTTTAACTCCCTTTAAGGAGGACACACCTCTAACTCTAATTGTATCCGTGCCGGCCCCCGTGATTTTGGCTCCCATCTTATTCAGAACACCCGCAAGTTCTGCAACTTCTGGCTCTTTAGCACAATTATGAAGAACCGTCTCTCCTTCAGCAAAAACAGCTGCCATGAGAGCGTTCTCTGTCCCCGTGACAGTAGATATTCTGAACCTGAATTCCGTGCCCTTCAATCTATTACACCGCACCTCCACAGAATTTGATTGTATATCAACCCTGGCTCCCATTGCCTTAAATGCCTCAAGATGCTGGTCAATTGGCCTCTCACCAATGGCACATCCGCCAGGTAACTGAGTGGATACCCTGCCAAACCTTCCTATCAGGGGACCCATGACGAGCACAGAGGCCCTCATTGCTGTGACAAAATCTACAGGTGGTGTGAAGCCGGAGAGTTCTGAATTACTGATTTTTACCATATTATCAGAATATTCTATCTTCAATCCAAGGGACTGGAGCAGTTCCTTCATTGTCATAACATCAAGAACGCGAGGAACATTCTCTAAGATTAGCGTTCCATCGGTTACCATAATTCCGGAAGCCATCAACGGCAGAACCGCATTCTTTGCACCACCGATATCCACTGTCCCTGAAAGGGCGCTTCCCCCCTCAATAATAATCCTCTCCATAAATTATTTCCTCGTGGCAATGAAGAACCTGTCAAATCCAGCGAGGTCCTTCTGTATTTCTGCATTTTTGAATTGCCCTGTTTTTTCTGATAACGATAGGACGGACTCCCCTTGAGTGCAGTCAATCTCAATTATAAGTCTACCATTTTTTTTAAGATATAACCCTGCGGATGAGATGATTCTTCTAATCTTATCCAGTCCATCAATCCCGCCATCTATTGCCTCTTCTGGTTCGTAGAGTTTAATCTCCGGTTGCAATGAGTCTATTCTCCCTGTGGGAATATAAGGAGGGTTTGCTACAATAATATCAAAAGTATCCGCAGGTTTTAACGCAGAAAGAAGGTCTGAACTCAATAGAAAAAATCCATCCCTTACACCATGCCTTTCTGCATTTAAACGCGCAATACGAATGGCAGAGGGAGAAATATCCGTGGCAAAAACCTTAATGGATGGCATTTCTTTTTTAATCGTAATAGCAATGTTTCCTGAACCGGTGCCTATATCAAGCAGGCAAAAATTCTCTGAGCCATCGTAATATTTTTTTACTATGTCAATTAAAAGTTCTGTCTCCGGACGGGGAATAAAAACCTCTCTTGTTACCACAAATTTTCTACCATAAAACTCCTCATAACCAAGAATATACTGGAGAGGTTCAAATTTTATCCTTCTTTTAAGTAATAAATTATATGATTCAGTGATTTCCGGACTTAATTCCTCTTCCATTTTTGTATAAAGACCTGAAAGATTAATCCCGAGTGTGTGTGCAACCAGCAATTCTGCATTTAAAAATGGTTCAGGAATATTATTATTCTTCAAAAATTCTGCACCGGATGAAATAACCTTATCTAATTTCATCTTACCGATACTTGATTGTCATTCGTTTTTACAGGGTATTCCGCCTTTAAGTTTTCCGTAGCGGTTTTGGCAATGATCGCATCAATAATCTCATCAATGTTTCCGTCAAGAATTTCCTGGAAATTATAGTAACTCTCACCGGTTCTGTGATCAGTAATTCTGTTCTGGGGAAAATTATAAGTTCTCACCTTCTCGCTTCTCTCTCCGGTTCCCACCTGGCTCCTTCTCATCAGAGAGACTTCCTTTTGCTTCTTCTCTTCAAGCTGGTTTAACAATCTTGTGCGCAATATCTTCATGGCTTTCATCTTATTCTTATATTGGGACCTTTCATCCTGACATACAACCGTAATTCCAGTAGGGATGTGAATGATTCTCACTGCTGTTTCAACCTTATTGACATTCTGTCCACCATGTCCGCCAGCACGAAATGTATCAATCCTCAACTCATCATCCTTGATCTGAAGATCAATCTCTTCTGCTTCGGGCAGGACTGCAACTGTTGCGGTAGAGGTATGGATTCTCCCCGATGCCTCCGTCCTTGGAACCCTCTGGACTCTGTGAACTCCGCTTTCGTACTTCAATCTACCAAAAGCTCCTTTCCCTTCTACTGAAAAAATAACCTCCTTGAAACCACCGAGGCCAGTGGGGTGACTGCTCAACAGTTCAGTGGTCCAGCCCTTTCGCTCTGCATATCTTGAGTACATTCTGTAAAGGTCTCTTGCAAAGAGCGCTGCCTCTTCACCACCGGCACCTGCCCTGATTTCAACGATTGTGTTTTTTTCATCATTCGGATCCTTTGGTATCATGAGAATCTTGAGTTTTTCCTGAAGTTCAGATGATCTCTTCAACAATCTTTCCTGTTCCGATTTTGCAAGAGCCCTGATTTCTGAATCCGGATCATCAAGCAATTCAGCATTTCTCTTTATATCTTCGAGAACACTCTTATATTCTTCTGTTACATTCAGTATTTCTTCAAGCCATGCCCTCTCTTTAGCAAGGGAGGCAAATTCCCTCTGGTTAGGAATTGATTCGGGTCTGCTCAATATATTAATGATCTCCTCATAACGCTTCTTGAGGAGCTCTATCTTACCAACCAGATCAATCATATTGCCTTTGCTCCGGCTGAATTCTTATTCAATTCTGCAAATTCCCTTCTAACCCCCTCAATATCTCCGCAGTAAAATTCACCCTCTGTACATCCTCCCGTAAGGCAACCAGGACCAGCCTTTTCAAAGATAAGAGGAGCCACATTTTTTACAATTGAGAGCATCTCCATTGCCAGTGCCCTTATTTCCCACTGGGCGCGCCGGCAGCCGCGCAATCTAAAAAAGTGAAGAAGTTCCCGTGCGTTCATCGTCACCATTATGCGCGTCTCTGAAGCGTTTGGGAGGACATATCTCGCATCCTCAACAGGTATGCCAAGTTTCAAAAGTTTCTGATATGCATCAAAACACTCTTCGGTTATTTTCTTAAAGATTTCTCTGGACTCCGCATTACGGGCAATGCTCTGAGGAGTGATATAGTTTATTGAATCCTTAAAGACAACATATCTCTGACTCTGCTGGGAATAGGAAGCAAGCCGATGCCTCACTAACTGATGGGATGTTGCACGGGAAATACCCTCTATTCCAAATGTAAAACTTACATGTTCAAGGACCGAATGGTGCCCCATTCTTACAATTTTTCTAATAAGTTTTTCCACAGAGAGATTATCAAGTTTCTTCTTGAGTTGAAGAATGTCACTTGGTGAATAGCAGAGCCGTGCCGCCATGGCTACTGTCTTTTCCGGCTCCGGCGTATGGCTCAGAAGTGTCACTCTCATTTTTCAGTTTTTTCGCTCTTGCTGTATCTCCTCTTAAATTTCTCCACTCTGCCTGCGGTGTCAACAAGTTTCTGTTTGCCTGTAAAATATGGATGGCAGTTTGAACATATTTCAACTATATAACTTCCCTTTGTGGAACGCGTTTCATATACCGCACCGCATGCACACTTAATCACCGCATACTGATAGTTCGGATGGATATCTGCCTTCATATTTCCTCCTGGGTCGTCATACTTAAATTTATTATTTTATCAACTTTTTGAAAGTTTTCAAGAAAAAGCGGAAGGTAAATGGGAGTTTAGAAATGGAAATTGGTGAGGCCTTCACTTTTAAGCTTTAGAGCACAAGAACCGTATCAATCCTGCTTGAAATCCCTATCTCTTTTCCTCTGCAAGTGACCTTAAATAAAGCGATATGCCAATAGAAAGCAGTGCAAGCACAATATAGACCACAAATCCCCTCGCATACCCTACCTTTCCGTATGCATCAACAAAGCCACCCAAGAGGGGAGGAACAGCGAATCCGCCAAAGGCGCCGAGCCCGCCAACCCAGCCAGATGCACCACCAACTGCTTCAGGCACATACTTTGGAACAAGTTTAAAGACAGCGGCATTTGCTATACCCATACCTGCACCCATTAAAATCACTCCCACGAGGGACCACTGGAAACTCTCGGAGAATACAAGAATTACCGCCCCGAGAAGAACTATAGAAAAACTTAAAAGGGATGTATTCTCGCCGCCCATCTTATCGCTAATCACCCCGCCATAAACGCGGATAAATGAAGCAAGCAGAGAAAAGGATACCGCAGTAAGAACTCCAGCCATACGAATGCTCGTTCCATGGAATACACTGAAGTAAGTAGGAAACCATGCTGTCAGGGCAAGGAATCCACCAAAGGATGTAAAATAAAGAGCCACCAGGGCCCATGTCCTTCCAATTCCTGCAGACTTCTTTAATGCCTGAATGAGCTCTCCAGAAGGGATGAGTTCCTGTCCACAGTCCCTTGCAAGTTTGACTGCTTCCTCTCGTGAGACCCCTTTCTTGACCAACTGGAAATAGTAGGCATCCACTGCTATTATTCCGTAAATTATGGTTCCAAAAAGAAGTATAAGAAACCACAGGGCATAGGCCTTTGGGAGTCCGATCGCCGTCAGTGCAACAGGCAGGAGGATGGTGAAAAACCCGGGAGCAGTATTGCCGAGCCCGGCATAGGTGCCGAGAGCAAATCCCTGCTTATTCTTTGGATACCAGTAGGATGTCTGTGGAATCCCTACAGAGAATGTTGCAACACCGCATCCGCTCAAAGCCCCGAATAACAGGATGAGTGGATACATGCTAAGTGACATTTTATCAGGATAATAATTCAGGAGAAGGTAGGTAAGTCCAGTCATGCCAATTATTGAGAGGGTAAAAAGCGTCAAAAAGGGCTTTTTCCCTCCTGCCTTATCAACCCATGCCCCAAAGGGGATCCTTAATAAAGAGCCGGTTAATTGGGGAATAGCAACAAGGAACCCAAGCATCAATCCAGAAAGTCCCATAATCTCCTTTAAATTCTTTGCTGCTGGACCATATAATGCAACTGCAGCGAACCCAATGAAGAACCCGAAGGTTGCACCAATAAGTCCCCGCTCAGGACTGCCCTTAAGATTGAACCTTGACTTTATTTCTTCCATAATTCACCTCTCAAAGTAATTGCCTCTGCTGACCAATTGTAGAGCCAGTTTTATCTTATCCAGAAAACAATCACAGCCAATTGTGAGTGTATAAGGAATGTTCACACCCATAGCCTATTGAGTTCTATTCCACACCACCAGTTGATATGGCTTCCAGATATATCCAAGCGGAACTGTAAATATATGCACGAGTCGCGTAAAAGGAAAGAGAGCAATTACCACAAAGGCATTAAAGAAATGCAGTTTCACTGCAAGCGGAAGTGGTGTAATCGTAGATATATCTGGATTGAGTCTAACCAGGGAAGAAAGCCATGGTACTGCGGTATGGAGATACCACAACCCACCCCATCTATAAACAATCGCGATATAAACGCCGAGAACCACCTGCAGTAGAAGGTCTGCAAGGAGAATCCAGTCAAGGGGGGATGTAACCACAAAAACGCGCGGATTCGTGAATCTTCGCAATATAAGTATAGTAAGTCCTGCTATAACCATAATGCCGAGAACAATTCCGGTAATTTCAAGGAAATAGAGCCGGCCGGTATCGCCAAGAAGTTTCTGCCAGAAGGATGGAAAGACCGCTGCTATTACATGGGCAAGGAGGATAAGGATAATGCCATAATGCCATGGAACCGAACCCCAGAAGATTTGCCTGTTCTCAAGGAACTGAGAAGAGAAACTTGAGTATGAGAATCTGTCCGTAAAATACCTGTAAAGCCCCACTGACACTGCAATAAAAAATGAAAGATAGGGAAAAACAATAAAGGTTATGTAATTGCTCATAATTTTATCCTCCTCTTACTGATATTAAATCCTCCACTCTCTCTTCTATTTTTTCTTCCTTCTCAGATTTTATTGACTCATAAATTCCTTTTAACAGGAAATAGTATGGGTTGTCTGTATTCTCTCTGAATGATTTTAGAAGTTTTTCGAAGACCGGAATTAAACATTCCTCAATTATAATCTTATCCTCAGGATTCCAGGCAAGATACTTAAATATCACCCCTATGTGGTCAGGCAGTTCATCCCCCGGGGCTTCAAATCCAGCGCTTCTGTAGTGCTCCTTTAATTTTACCATGAACTCCCCTCTCCTGTAATCCTCGCCGAAGAGTTGATAACCAGCGTAGGGATAGCATATTGCCTGTAAGTCAAAGGTCTGCGTATAAATCTCCTCAAGTCTGCTAAGGGGAAACCGCTGAATCTGCTCCTTGAATCTTATGAAATTCGCCTCAGGAAGTTCCAAACTTTTAATGAAATCCATCAACTCCTCTGTCGGGTATTCAAGCACTCTGGCAAAAAATCTGTATCTTTCTCTCATCATAACTGTTTCGTTTTTACTTTACCATCTTCGCTCTGATTTCCTGATAAAACCAAAGCCCGCTTCTGTCTTTCTCTTGAAGGTATCCTCTGTGCTCTCAATTGCAACCTCTCGCATAAAGGGTGGAATGACAAACCTATCCTCAAAGGCAGGCAGGGAGGTAAGTCTGTAAATTGCCTCAATCTCTTCCGGGGATGTCCCTGCTTCAAGCATTGCCCGCTTCACCTCTCCATCTGGAATATCACCGACGGACTGAGCCCTTTTGTATACACGGACTGCCAGTAACTTTCTATAAACATCCAGAACCTCTGATTCATTCCCGGCTGAAAAGAGTGCGGATAGATACTTCACAGGAATACGCAATGTCTCTGCAGTAGGGAAAAATTCTCTAGAGAGCTCTGAACTGCCACCCTTGCGAGTTGAAATAACTGGAAGCAGAGGCGGCACATAGAATAGCATCGGCAATGTCCGGAACTCAGGGTGTAGCGGAAGTGCAAGTTTGTAAACCTTCAGGAATTTGTAAACCGGCGACCTCCGGGCATATTCAATTATTGAATCCGGAATACCATTTGATCTTGCAGAGGAAATAACCCTTTCATCAAAGGGGTCCTGAATGATGCTCCTTATTGCTGAAACGAGTTTAGCATCCTCTGCCTTTGCTACATCCTCAATCATATCAGCATCGTAGAGGAGGACACCAAGGTATCTGATTCTGCCAACGCAGGAATGGAAGCACGCCGGTGCCTGACCTGTCTCCTGTCGGGGATAGCAGAGGATGCACTTTTCGGCCTTCCCCGTTGCCCAGTTATAGTAAACCTTCTTGTAGGGACACCCTGAGATGCACATCCTCCAGCCCCTGCATTTTTCCTGGCTCACAAGGACAATCCCATCCTCTCCTCTTTTGTAAATTGCCCTGGCAGGGCATGCAGCAACACAGCCAGGATTAAGGCAGTGGTTGCATATCCTCGGGAGATAAAAGAAGACAAGGCGCTCAAGCTCAAAGAGCTGTTGCCTTTCTGTCTCAGAAAGATTCTTTAAATTTATGTCATTCTCAGCATAAAGGGGTGAACCGCCGAGGTCATCATCCCAGTTAGGACCTGCCTCTATATCAATGGGCTTGCCAGATATCATTGAGATTGGTCGGGCTGTTGGCTGGTCATCCATCTCGGGAGAATTAAAGAGGTCTTCGTATTTATATGTCCATGGTTCGTAATAATCATCAACTGTTGGGAGATATGGATTGAAGAAGATATTTAAGAGCGTCCCAGTCTTCCCCTGAAGTTTGAGACGAAGTTTACCATTGCTCCTTTCCCATCCGCCACGGTACTTCTCTTGATCTTCCCATAAGGTGGGATAGCCGGTTCCTGGCTTTGTCTCAACATTGTTCCACCACATATACTCGGTTCCCTTGCGGTCTGTCCAGATGTTCTTGCAGGAGATGGAACATGTGTGACAGCCGATACACTTATCCAGATGAAAGACCATTGAAACATGCGCTCGTATATTCATTTTTTACCTCCCTTTCATGTCTAAAATACCCCACCTTTGGGGGATTGCTTCGCCCGCCGGAGGCAGGTGGTTCTGCTTCTCGCGATGAGAAAACATTCTTTTCTGACATCTGTCTTCTCTTTTGCCATTACCATACTGGTTTGCCTTCCATCTTTCTCACAAGGACATACGTATCTCTATTGACGCCTGTCGGTCCCCAGTAATTAAACCCGTATGTAAACTGACCATAGCCACCCATCATAAGGGTTGGCTTAAGTCGCGTTCTCGTGAGACTGTTATGACCACCACCCCTTCTCATCAAACGCACAGGTGCCTTTGGCACAGAGATTGTCCTCTCCGGTGAGTGATAAACAATGCAGACCCCTCTTGGAATTCTCGCACTCACCGCTGCCCTTGTCACCATAACTCCATTGTCATTGAAAATTTCAACCCAGTCATTGTCATTAATTCCTGCCTCCTGAGCGTCCTTATCATTTATCCAGCAGGGCTCGCATCCCCTGGAGAGTGTAAGCATCCTGTGGTTGTCAAAGTATGTTGAATGGATGTGCCACTTCCCATGTGGTGTCAGATAATTGAGCATGAGTGTCCTTCCGTTCTGCTTGCTCTTCACAATATCCCGGTACTTAGAGGGCTCTGGAAGCGGTTTATATGTGGGCAGATGCTCACCAAAGGCAATATATCCCTCATGGTCAAGGTAGAAGTGCTGTCTTCCGGTAAGTGTTCTCCATGGCACGAGTTTTTCTACATTATAACAATAAGGAGCATAAGCCCGTCCTTTGTTCATCAGGCCTGTCCATATTGGACTGTTGAGGAGGCGCCTCGGCTGGGAGAGAAGGTCATTGTAGGTGAAACTTACACCTTTAAACTCCTCTGCAAGGTCCATCAAGGGCAGTCCAACATGCTCCTCTTCTGCTTTGTATGCTCGCTCGCTCATCTGCCCGTTTGTCTCCGGTGCAAGCCGAAGGATGTTATTTGCTGCATCAACGGCATCCTCCAGTGATGGATACCTCTGTCCGTTCCATTCAACTGACTTTGACTTTATCATCTCCTCATAAACATCGTCTATCTTCCAGTTTATTCCATGGAATCCAATTCCATCTGACTTTGCCCGCGGTCCATAGGAGATGAACCTGTTATAAAGATTTACATAATCCCTCTCCACCACCACAAGGTTGGGCATTGTCTTACCCGGGATTGCCTCTATCTCTCCCTTCGCCCATTCTTTGATCTCCGGTTGAGCAATCTCTGCTGGCGTATCATGCATCAAGGGTGCTGCAACAATATCCTTAACTGGCTCAGGCAGGTGTTTTTTAGCAAGCTCTGAGAGTTTTTTTGCCAGGGTTTTAAAGATATCCCAGTCTGACCTTGATTCCCAGCAGGGAGGAACAGCAGGAGAAAGGGGATGAATATATGAATGGAGGTCTGTGCTGTTAAGGTCATGCTTTTCATACCAGGTCGCTGCCGGCAGAACAATATCAGAATACAGGGCAGATGTATCCATACGGAAATTAATATCAACAACAAGGTCAAACTTTCCCTCAGGAGCCTTTCTCAAATTGACATCCTTTACAACCCTTTCATCCACTACTTCATCTGCAATTGCGTTGGTATGGGTTCCGAGATAGTGCTTCAGGAAGAACTCATGACCCTTGGCGCTTGACATTAATGCGTTGCCGCGCCAGATAATGAACACCCTTGGCCAGTTCTCCGGTGCATCTGGGTCTTCAACGGAAAATTTTAATTTTTTTTCTTTTAATTGCTCTACAACATATCTTACTATTTCCTCATTCTTTTGAGCACCACTCCTCTCCGCTTCTTTGATTAATTCAATAGTGTTTTTATTAAATTGGGGATAAAATGGCAACCAGCCATTTCTGACTGCCTTTACCTCCATATCAATCGTATGACCTTTTGCAAAATTGTTTTCTGGAACAGGATGATATTCAGTGAACTCCCGCTCGTACCTCCACTGGTCCGAATGAACATAATGGAATGAAGGCGCATTCTGAAGGCGCGGCGGCTTTATCCAGTCAAGGGCAAAGGCAAGCGTGGACCAGGGAGCAAAGGGCGCGAGCTTCTCCTGTCCAACATAGTGGTTGAGTCCCCCACCGTTTTTGCCCACGCAGCCGGTGAGCATCAGGGCAACGATTCCGGAGCGGTAAATGAGATTGTTGTGATACCAGTGATTGAGCCCGGGACCAATAATGATCATGCATCTGCCCCCTGTCCTCTCAGCAGTCTCAGACCATTCACGGGCAAACTGAATGAGTGTATCCCTTGATATCTTTGTAAATTTCTCCTGCCAGGCAGGCGTGAACTGCAGATCATCATTGTAATCGGAAGGGTAGTCGCCCTTCAACCCCCTGCTCACACCAAATTGTGCAAACAGAAGGTCATAAATGGTTGTAACTGGAACCTTCCCCTCTATGGTATCTACATATCTGACAGGAACCTCTCGCCTTAAAATCCTGCCCGTTGTAAAATCGTGGAAGTTTACCATCAAGGTATTATTGCCATCACCAAGGAATGTGAGTTCTGGCTCAATGGGAGTGTTATCCAAACCGTCTTTGAGTTCAAGGTTCCACTCTCCCTTTTTCTTCTGCCATCTGAATCCAATTGTCCCTTTTGGCATTTTTGGTGAACTGGTATTCTTATCAAACATCAGAAATTTCCATTCACCGTTTTCAACATCCTTATATTTTATAATTCTGTTGGCTCGCAAGAGGCGACCGGGACTGTATGTATCCCCTTCCTTATTAAGCACAACAAGAAATGGTGCATCAGTGTATTTTTTTACATAATCAAGGAAATAAGGTGATTTTTTCTCATGGTGATACTCCTTCAGAATGACATGGTTCACAGCCATCCAGAAGGCAGAGTCCTCTCCCTGCTTTATTGGAATCCACCAGTCAGCATACTTTGAGACCTGGGAGAAATCCGGCGAAAACACAACCAATTTGGTGCCATTGTGCCTTGCCTCTGCTGTGAAATGAACATCGGGCGTTCTCGTCATGTTCAGGTTGCTTCCACAGACCGCTATAAACTTACTGTTATACCAGTCAGCGCTCTCGCAGACATCTGTCTGCTCTCCCCATATCTCAGGGGAGGAAGGTGGAAGGTCGCAGTACCAATCGTAAAAGCTCAGGTTTACACCGCCGAGGAGCTGCAAAAACCTACTCCCTCCAGCATAACTGAGCATTGACATTGCTGGAATTGGCGAAAATCCAATGACCCTGTCAGGACCATATTTTTTGATTGTATAAATGATGGAGGCACAGATTATTTCAGTGACCTCATCCCAGTTTGACCTCCTGAAGCCACCCTTACCTCTTGCCTGCTGAATCTGTTTTCTATTTGATTCATCCTCAATGATTGATGCCCAGGCAGAAACAGGATCGCTGTTTCGTCTCTTCGCCTCTCTCCATAAATCAATCAATTTACCACGAATGTAAGGATACTTTACCCTTATGGGGCTGTAAAGATACCAGGAAAAGGAGACACCCCTCTGACAGCCGCGCGGTTCATAGGGCGGAAGAGAGGACTCAAGAGCGGGATAATCAAGGGCCTGGAGTTCCCATGTAACAATTCCATCCTTTACATAAACCATCCAGGAACATCCTCCCGTGCAGTTGACTCCATGGGTACTCCGGACAACCTTATCAAACTGCCAGCGATTTCTGTAGAATTCCTCCCATCGTCTTAACTTTGGATTATACAGGTCCTGTATCCAGCCCATCTCAAGATACCTCCTTCCTTATTATCTTATTTACGAGAGTTCTTCTCACATTTTTTAATCGCGTCCCCCAGACGGTCTGCATAAAAGCAACACATAACACTAATCCAGCAACTATCAAAAATGCAGAATCTTTAAATGATTTTGCTGAGCCCCCGGATGCAGTGACAATGAACTCGCTTAGATTCGCAATCTCCTCCTCAGTCAGTGGTCTTCCGGTGTAAAGTGGTTGCATAGTCGGAAACGGAACATCCTTCAACACCGAAGCAAGCCCCTCCCTCCCGTATGTGTCTCCTGTCTTTGTAAGTTCTGGGCCAAGGGAACCTCCAGGGATATTTACACCAGCAATTGTATGACAGGAGATGCATGCAAGTCCGCCATTCTTAAATCCAGCACTTCCCAAAAAAAGTGCCATTCCCATCTCTTTATCTCCAGTCAAAACAACCCTCCCCTCTCCAGAAGCAGGGCTTCCGGCCTCACCTGTCTGCGATTTGAGATATTCAATAATCAAACTGATTTCACTATCCTTGAGCCCTGAAGCCGGCATCTGGATGTCCTTATACTCTTTTAACAGCTCCAGCGCTATTTTGTCCCCCTGACTAAAAAACCTCTGCGGATCCTTGATAAAACCCCTCAGCCACTTCTCATCCCTCCGGAGCGTCACACCCTTTAAGTCAGGGCCTATAAGCTTACCCTTCCCCACAGTATGACAGGAGGCGCACTTCTGAAGGAATATTGACTCTCCCTTCTCTGCTTCCGGAGGAAGGTCTGATGCATTGGAATAAAAATTAAATGAAAATATTATTATAGATATAAAGATTGTTGCTCTCAATAGCATAATTGGGCTCCTCCTTTTTTTGTGGATAATGGAATGTATGAGGCACAGTCAAGATTAATATCTTCCGTTCTCAATTCCCTGCCGGTAAGACTGCAGAAGTGCAAGCCCCTGTTTATAGCATCTTTCTGAAAGTGCTGACAGGTACAGCAGAGTCGTGCAACCCTTATATAGCCATCAAAGTATAGGGAAGTTATAATGTTAATTAAAAACTTTAATGAATTTTTTTTGTCCGCCTCATTGAACCTCTCAAGATATCGTTCAAATAAATTTTCAACAGAACTGAGTTCTTTAACAACCTTTCTACCTGATAAGGTCATGGAGAGTGTATTGAATCTTCGGTCCCTGTCACTTACCGCCTTTCTTATCAGTCCCTTTTTCTCAAGGGCGCTTATGGATTCGCTCAGGGTTGCCTTTGTCAATCCAAGTTCCTCAGCAATTCTGGAGGGAACGCACTCTTTTTGCTTCCTGTTTTTTAAAAATAAGAGAATCTGAATCTGGAGCGGTGTAAGCTTTCTCTTTTTTGCAAGTTCCCATTGCAAAACCTTGAAGACCTGAGATATACGCTCAAGGAGGTAGACGATCTTTTTCTCTGTATTGTTTGTTTCTGTTTTCATAATAATAGTTAGAACTCCTAACTATTTTATTAAATAAAAAAATTCTGTCAAGAAAAATTTAAAGGAATTTCTGGATTTGCCGGGAGAGGGAGTTGAACCCTCATGGGGTTGCCCCCGGGGGATTTTGAGTCCCCTGCGTCTTCCATTCCGCCATCCCGGCGCAGAGATCACTCACCCTCCATTCTCCCCGCAGGTTATTTTAGCATAAGTCTTCGGGTATGTCATCATTCTGCCTTAATTTCAATTTTTCTTCTTCCATTTACCGTCGCTCTCTGCCCTTTTTCTCACTGCCTCAACAAGTTCTGGAAGCCCCTTCTTTGTGACATATATTATAATGAAATGAGGAACATATACCTCTGGCTCCACATCAGTATAATATGTAACGATGGACCCACCGTCGCCTCCTTCAATCTTCCAGTATCCATCCATCTTTCTGAATTTGCCGCTCAAAAGATTCCATGTAATCTCCATGTTTTTCCTGTCAATCACCCTGTGGAGGACATATTCAACATCGGCAAACCAGAAATGCAATTTATAATAGACATTCTGAAAATTATCTCCTGAATTCTTCACGATAGAAAGAGTAATACCGGGCATGAATTCGTTGAACTTCCCGCCGTCACTGAGTTCTCTAAAAACTACTTCTGGTTTTGCATTAACCCAGAAAATTGCCTTCACCCCACCTGACCGCCCTTCTACAATCTTCTCTTCCGTAAGGATCCTCCCTTTTTTCAATTCATCAATGTCTATCCCTGCAGAAAAGAGTTCCTGCTGAGATACAAGAAGAATTATTATTGGAATATTTTTTTTGTTAAAATTCATGAGCCAATTTTACCATCTAAATTTTTATATGTAAAGTTAATGGAGCCACTGTCGTATAAAGTCTAAACTGTCACCTTTTGGTTATCCATGAAGAGAAAGGAGGATAGCATTGAAGGGTAAGATCTGAAAAATCTTTTTGATGAATGAATTAAGAGAGTTAATAAAATTATAGAAAAACTAATAAAATTATAGAAAAACTAAGTGAATAGTTTTTTATACAGGTAGGCGGAAAAGTACTAGGGGTAACATAAACTTGTGAGATAACTTATTGTGGGTGACAATTCAGACTTTATAAAAAGGTGACAATTCAGAGTTTATACAACAGAGCCACAGATTCACTGCAGGAAAGATTGATTTTAACAGGGATTTATTATAGTATTGTATGAAAAGGAGGTGGACTATGGCAATAATTGAAGTAAGCATTGTGCCGATTGGAACTGGAAATCCAGGAATTGCATCCTATGTTGCAGAGGCAGTG
>FWWL01001081.1_pt1 | contig 37878 bp, 24 predicted proteins | sample 2228331 | NCBI WGS metagenome assembly FWWL01 (sample SAMEA103939775, study PRJEB20133) | metagenome
AACGAATGAATCGGAGCACTCGAAATTTCCGGTAGGCTCCATATTTGAATGCAGAACAATGCCAGTGAAATCCTCCAAACGGGCAGTGGCAGAAAATCCTGTAAGCTTCACATATTGAAAGCCTTGAAATGTGAAATGCGGTTCATAGGTTTCCGATTCTCCGCCTTTTAACGTGTATCTAATTTGCTGTTTGGCACGGCGTATGTTTTCTCGGTAAAAATTCCCTTCCTTATCCAACACTTCCGCATGCTCCAATTGTATGGTTTGTCCGGACTCGCCTTGGACGTTGAAATGCAACCAGCCCACCATGTTCTGTCCCATATCCAGAACTCGATCACCTTGAGGCGTTATTAACAGGGCAATTGGCTTCAATTTCTCGACTTTGGTTACGGGTACATTTTCTTGAGCGACAATAATGTTCTTCGAATGGTTAATATATTCTACTTGATACCAGCCATCATCTGAAGGATGAGTCCAATCCTTTTCAAGCCGGGCATCATAGGTTTCACCCATATAAATATCAGACATCCGAATTGCACTTTCCGCTGCCTGCCAATTCTGATTGGAAACGATGCTCACTTCGGAACCATCTTGATAGCGGATATGAAGCTCCAAAAGCAGCGCTGTTCTTGATCCGTACATTTCCTTATGGTTCTGCCAGCCAAGATAGCCTTTATACCAACCGTTTCCAAGCAAAGCACCAAGTGCATTTGTACCCTCTTCCAGTAGATCAGTAACATCATAAGTTTGATACTGCAGCCTTTTCCCATAGCTGGTCCAGCCTGGTGTAAAGTAATGTCCGCTTACTCGTATCCCGTTTAGCTGCAGCTCGTACAAACCAAGTGCTGTCACGTAAACTCTTGCGGATGAGATTTGACCGGTTACTTCAAAAAATGTGCGAAGATGTGGACATATTTCAGCGTCTTGAGGAAATTGTTCGATTGGCGCACTGATCCAGTCTGCTTGCCATAGATTTGCATCCAAGAGGCCCGTTTCAAAAAATGCTGGCTCAGACCAATCAGAACCCGTTCCTTTTCTATCCCAAGCCTTAATACGATAGTGATAGCGCTGCTTAGCCTCTAGGCGCAGCTCGTCCAATTCAACATGAACAGACTGCGAAGACTCAATTCTTGTGGAATCCCACAGTAAGGTATGAAATAAAGTGTCTTTTGAAATTTGTATTTGATAAGCATTCTGTACACAATCTCTTTCGTTTGAACGCAACTGCCAACTAATTCTAGGAACAGTCACATCAATTCCTATTGGATTTTCCTTATACTCGCAGCGAAGCTTAGTAACAGCGAACATTCAAACGACTTCCTTTCTAGAATAGAATAATTCTTGTTTACACAATATAATTATAGCTGTGAAACTTGGGATAACACCCGCTGGAACGGACTAATTATCCTTGTAGTCACGCCAATCTCTTAAGAGGGGAGGATCTCCTATAAACAAGCCGACTCAGTTGTTCAAGGGCGAAGTATTTTTTCAGAGTAATCTTCATTTATTGGTCAATCGCTATACGGAAGATTTTATCGTTCCTTTTCATGCTCATGACTTTATTGAATTTTGTTATGTTGCTGAAGGAAAAGGATTTCACCATATAGAAAATGAAACGATTCCAGTGAGTAAAGGACAGCTGTTCGCAATTCCTGTAGGGATCTCTCATGTGTTCCGTCCTACTTCTCCTGATTCTATAGGCGACCCTCTTATTGTCTATAATTGCCTGTTCGATTCCCATATGGTCGAACAATTAACAGTCATTCTGCAGGACCAGCCAATTCGGGAACATCTAGCTGAGCTTGAAACCAGCACCTTGTCGTATTACTCCATCATTGATCGCGACGGTTCAATTGAAAGTTTAATGCAGATGCTTTATCGTGAAATATCCGTTCCGAGAATAGGTTCAACAACGATGCTGCATACCTTGTTGAGTCAGCTAATCGTAACTGTATACCGACAGAAATACACGGAAGCGGGAAAAACGGCAACGCAATTTGACGACTTCACTCAAGTTATTCAATATCTGGAACGAAATCTTGCTGAGACCATCACATTATCTGATCTCGCTCAGATGTCAAAGTGGAGTATTAGGCACCTGCAACGTATGTTTCAACGTCAAACGGGCCAATCCTTTGGTTCATTACTGCAAAATCTGCGTATCCAAAAGAGCTGCGAGCTTCTTCGTATTTCCGAGCACAAAGTTAGCAGCATTGCCGAGTCCGTAGGTTACTACGACATTGATTCATTCAATGGCGTCTTTAAGAAGATTGTAGGAAAAACTCCGACGGAATATCGTAAAATCTACAAGTCGTAAAACTACACGACTATGTAGGTAGGTTTGTGACTTTTGACTACAATGTAGGGGCATTTGTGCATTTTCATATGACACAAATGTCCCTACATAAAAAATAAAAAGCCTGATTTAGATTTATCAAGCTTTTCTTACTATGATTTACGATTAAAAATGAAGAGAAACCGGAGCTGCTCTTCATTTTACGGCGGTATTTATTATTCAAGAGTTTCTTAATGCACCAAAACGACGAGGAACTGGGCATTAGTATTAACACGGTTCGTTACGAATCGAACGGAATTGCTCTTTAAGTTGGATCGCACGAGAAAGTAATGTCTAAACTGAAAAATTTCATAACTAATCCCTCCCATTTCACATATTAGATCTAGCTTTACCGTGAATTGCGAGGGATTAATCTGTGTTTTATTTTTCCTCACTACATTGAACTATCCGTTTAACAAACTAAATACCCGCCCATACGTCCTTAGCATAGCGCCCCCCGTTTTGAAGCTTTTCGAGCCACTTCTGGGCTTCTTGTTTACTTACTGCATGAACTTCTTGATATGCTTCTTGTAAGCAGGCCTCTACATCTGGAGCCATCCTACTTCCATCCCCACAAACATAGAGTTTCCCATCTTGATCCAGAAGTCTAATGATTTCCTCCGAGTTAGCCTTCATCAAGTGTTGAACGTATGTTTTTGGTGTGCCATCTTTTCGGGAATATGCCGTGTGTACCGTAACAATGCCCTGCTGCTGAAAATGCTCCATTTCCTCACGATAAATGTGGTCCAGTTCATTTCGGCAGCCAAAATAGAGATGTGCCTCCCCCAGTGGTTTACCTTCATTTTTCAAAGCTTGGCGGGCCTGCAGGAACCCTCTGAACGGCGCAAACCCGGTGCCTGGTCCGACCATAATCACAGGCGTTTCTGGATATTCCGGTAATGTAAATCCGGAATCCGGTGTGCTCACGAACACCATAACAGAATCTCCGGATTTACGGCTAGCCAAATAATTGGAGGCAACACCGCGGTACTCGCCAAGTCCGCTCTTGGCAGGGCCCCTGACGACGCCAACAGTAATGCTAACCGAATCACTTTGCACCTTCGAGGAACTGGAGATGGAATAGTAACGCGGTCTAAGCGGTGGAAGCAATTCAACAAAGCGTTCGAACGGAAGCTCACAAGCCATATACCGTTCTAAAAGATCCAACATCGTCAAACGTTTCTGCAGCACATTTTCCTTATAGGCATCCTCTTGTAGAAGAGCTTCTAACTCTTTTTTATGAGGAGGACACACTGTGAATGCTGCAAGTTCACGAAGCTGCGCACGAGTAGCCGCTTCTTGTAGTTCAATGCAGTAGCTCAACAAATCGTGCACGCTGATCGGTCGATCAACCGGCAAGTGGGCGATACTACGGCCGCTAGCGCTAATAACAACATAATCACCGCCATTCAGTCCGTAACGCCGAAGTACACGCTCAACCAACGCAGGGTCGTTTTCTGGAATGATTCCCAGGTGATCGCCTTCCTGATAAGTAACGCCTTGCGGTAGAGTGATCTCAATATGACGGGTGCTTCGATCGCTGTCTTCGCCTTGCAGTTCTCTGTTCTCCTCTACTTCGGCCAAGAACGCATCATAGCTGGCCGCGATAGGAGTTCCCACTAGTCCGCTGACGAACTGTATACTCAACGTGTTCCGTTCGAGCTGCGAAACGTCACTGGTCTTGAGACCTAGCGAGCTAAGTAATTCAGTCCACAGATTCTCACCCCATGCCTCAACCTGCTGTTCAAAATCTCCACTTGCATCCGCTTCTCCACGGATTGCAACACGTGTTGCCCCTTTAGCCTCCAACTGTTCGTCTATAAATCGTGGAACGTGCTGGTACGTGCTGGCCCAGTTATGGTCGCCGCATCCGAATACCGAATATCTGACACCATTCAGTTCTCCGGGCTCTACTTTTTCTAGCCATTGTACAAATTCGCGGGCATTGCTCGGCGGCTTTCCGTTATAGGAGGCTGATACAATAATGACCAGCCCCTCTTTGGGCAGTTTGCCGACACTGTCGTTCAATGGCTTGACTTCGCTAAGGAAGCCCTGAAACCGAGCGGTTTCCGCAATATCCCGTGCTATACCTTCCGCAGTTCCCATATTAGACCCATAAAGCACGAGAAGAGGTGTGTTATGAGCTAAAATGGTTGGTGTTTCTGGCGGTTTTACCGGTTTCACCGGCTCCGCTGTTGGCTCTGCAGAGAAAGTTAATTGAGTCTGCGGTCCACGATGTCGAACCCTCATCGTGAAATCTTCCGGCTTTAAGGTTAAAGCTTCCTTTACTTTAAGCTGATAATTCGTATGATCGATAATTTCGAATTGTCTGAGCACCATACCAAGAACAAGAGTCGCTTCGTGAAGTGCAAATTGCTGTCCAATGCATGCACGCTGTCCATTTCCAAAAGGTTTATAGGCATGGTGAGGAATTTGGCCAGGATCCTCGAATCTTTCCGGACGGAATTCCTCTATATCATCCCCCCACACTTCGGTATCCCGATGAAGTTTTGGGATGAGAACAGTAACCGTTTCCCCTTTCTTCATAGGGTATTTACCGGCTAAGACTGTATCTTCCTCTGCATACAAGGAAAAAGCCGGGGCAGTTGGCCAAAGTCTCAGGGCTTCGTTCAAGATCATTCGAATATACTTTAGATCCCGTACTTGCGAATAACTTGGAATCGGTTCCTTCAGAACGCGATCCACTTCTTCATAAGCCTTCTTTAATTTATCCGGATTTTTCAACAGGTAATACAGAGCGAAGGACAGCATCCCGCTTGTGGTTTCATGCCCGGCAACCAGAAACGTAATCATTTGATATCTTATGTTCTCATCATCCAATTTCTCGCCTGTTGCCGGGTCTGTGCCGTTTAGCATATGCGCAAGTAAATCGTCCTCTCCTTGCTTACCGGCAGCTTTTCTTTCTGCAATGATTTTATCTACCAAAGAAAACATGGTTTGAATGTCATGCTGGTACTGCCGCTTCGTAACTATCATCAACTTATCTTGAATACCAAGACGTTGCAGCTGGCTCATGGCTTCACCCAGTGCCCGAACCATACTTGTAATGAAAGGATGCGGCTGTTCCCGGTAAAAGCTGTTAAAGCGGTAATTGAATCCGCATAGACCGATGGTATCTAGAGTAAGACGAGTCATGTCTTCCGGAACATCCACACTCTCATCTGGATTTAAGCGTGCCCATTTTTGAATGAGTTGTACTGCAATATCGACCATCATGGCATGGTAGCCGCGCATTGCAGTTTGACTGAAGCTTGGCAGTAAAATGTTGTGTGCCTTCTGCCAATTTGGTTCTTGTGTTCCTGCTGTGAACAAGCCGTCACCTCCGAAGGCACGAACTTTCTTCAAAGGTGGAGCTATATTTTTGTCAAAGCGCGATTCGTCACAAGCATCGGCAACGAGCTCGTGTCCGGAAATAAATAGGTTACTTCCCGAAGGAAGATCGATACGAAAAATAGGTCCATATTCATTGGCCAGTTTCACAATTGATTGAACTGGCCTTTCCTTATCAATTAAAGGTAAATTGCCGAGCGGCCCAAAAGTTTTGGGTTGTGGAATAATTGTCATCAATAAAAACCTCCATATGTGGTTTAATATTCCGAAAGCAATTAGTTGTTATTCCATATAGGAATGAATATTCATTCCTATATGGTTATGCTTATCGTGTCAATGGACACGAATCGCATTCCAGCAACATTCTTCAACTTGAACTAATAAATCAGCTGATTCCTGGATTACACCGATACTGATCACTTTAAAGAGCTTAACCAGGGACCCGTAGACAATAGCAATCAGGGCATCAGAAGGTAATGGACAAATGAGTCCCTGACTTTGACCTTCATCAATTACAGATCGAATTTTATCCAAAAACTCCTCAAACATCCTCCTGCTGCTTTCATCTAAAAACAGCGCACCTGTATGGGAGTCAATAAAAGCTAATGCTTTTTCCTGATCGCAAGCAAACCTGCTCATCTGTTTAAAAATATGGCTGAATCGCTCACGAATTGGCGCTGTTTCGGAAGGGGCATTCATGATCAGGGTCTTTGAGAGTTCTTGAACACATTCTTTGAACAAGGAATTAACAAGAACCTCCTTGTTCTCAAAATAACGATAAATCGTTCCCGCACCTACACTTGCTTTTTCCGCAATCGCGGGTACCGTTGTTCCATCGAAACCTCGTTCTGCAAATAGAATCAATGCAGCTTCCAGTATATTCGTGCGTTTGTTGTTGGTCATTTGTTTCACCTTCTCGTGGAGTCGGAATGAATATTCATTCCGTATTCAAATGATATAATTTCTCCCCCGCATTTGTCAAGCGACAAGATGAAGATGATGAAAAAGCGCCGGGTAGAACATTCCAACCACTGGCGCTTTATGTTTTGCAATTAGACCCCGAACTTATCTGCCAGCCTCTTAGCTAGCTCGTCATCCGAGAGAGGATTGCGGTGCGTGTTCTCCAAATAAATATATTTCTCCGTTTCCGGCATCAGAAATTGCTTGTACCAAGCGAAGAAATCGGGGCTGTCGCCATGCATGCGAAGCCAGCGGCGGAGCGTGTCCATGTTTTGCACCGTGCTCTCGATATTCGTCAGCCAGTCCGCTAGGAAGAAATGGTCCCACTTCCCATGCTCGGCTTCCTGCAGAGCGATCTGTCCCTTCCGATATCTCCACATCGCTTGCGAAGCATACACAAACGCTAATGGGTAGTTTCCTTCCCGGTAAGCGGAGTACGATTTTCCCAATGCGTCAAAGCCCTCGCAGCCGGACAGATGCAACTCTACATGCAATAGCAAATGATCCTTCAGCCGTAAGCGGTCCGGATCCGCAAGCTCCGGAAGCAGCCGTTCGATCCTCTCCCTCAGCTCGCGCCAGCCCGGAACGGCATCAGCGCACTTCCGGGGAAACCACTCGACTTGCTCCGGAAAATCGACGTCCCCCGTCGCCCAATATAACCACCATTCATTCGTTTGATCCGATTTCCCCTGAAGCCAGTGTCCGACGATGATGCGGGCCGGATGATGATAGAACTCATCTCCCGCCCGGTCGTCTTCGTTCGGACCGTACGGAATCGTCCGCTGCGCATAGTCGCGGAACATCTCGGCGCCTAAAGGCTCGGCATGGTGGTGGGTAACCCATAGTCCCATCTCCGCTGCCAGATCAGCATGAATCCCGTGCTTCGGCAAATCGGTACCGGGAATGACCATATTCCCTCCGCAGCGCAGAAGCGCCTCGAAGACCGGCTGCCAGACCTCGCGGGTCGGTATTCCTCCTTCCACCCGATCAGGCACACCTCGTCGTTGACGAACCAGCCGCGGAACCGGACGAACGGTTCCGGCGAATCGTACGTCGGCAGGAAGCTCAACGCGGCTTCGCCGCTCGGATGGAAGGTCCGCCCAGAACCAGAACGGATCGACCCCGAGGTGCTTTCCGCTGTATTCGAGCATGCCGAAGACCAAGCCGAGATCATCGTTAGCTGCAATATGAAGTTCAGTTCTGCCGCCGTCCTTGACGAAGCGGAAGCAAAACGCCTCCGGTCTGTACAGACACCGGTCTTCAGGCACCGCATAGCGGATCACTATGTCGGCCAACTCCTCCTCTCCCAAAACGATAGACGGAGCAGCGCCCATAACCTGTTCATGGTCCCGCTTCACCATTTCCCAAGCATAGCGGATAGGTGAAGCCGGATCCTTCGGAATGCGGTAAGTCGAATTATTGTCAATGATAAACGCCAACTTAAGTCTCCTCCTCATACATTAAGCCGTCAGCTCCGCTTTTGATCGTCAGCGGTAATATCGGTCCCGATATTCCTGAGGCGTGCAGCCCTCGTTCTTCTTGAATTGATAGGTGAAATAAGCCGGAGTCTGAAAGCCGACTCGCTCCGCCACCTCGTAAATCTTGATTGTCGGGTCTTGAAGCAATTCCTTCGCTTTTTTCATTCGTAAACCCTTTACGTAATCGGAAATCGTCTGCCCCGTTTCCTTCTTGAACAATACGCTTAAATGTCCTGCGCTGATATGAAACCTGTCTGCCAGCTCCTTGACCGTCATGCTGATCGGCAGCTGATCTTCAATATAGGAAGCGATGCGATTGATGAGGTGATGCTGCTGAAGCGTTCGCTCTTTCCGCGCAAGCACGAAAGCCGAGTCGATATATTCGAGAACGATGTCCTTCAGCAAACCGACCGTTTTGCATTCCAATAGCCGATGCAGGGCACGGTTGCTTAGATAGGTGACCGCTTCCATATCGTTCCATAGCTTGCGGGACAGCTCGCCAAGCAAGCTTATACTGAAAGATTGAATATAAGCGAACGAATGGGATTTGGCGTCCATTTCCTCAAATGCCAGTCCGACCTCTTCGAGCAGCCGATCCGGCTCATCGCTTTCCGCGAGAGTGAGCAAGTCGGGAAACAGGTTTTCGCGCTGCCTAAAGTCCTCGTAGGCTTTCCGCTCCGTTCTTCCGACGTGTACGAGCAGACCGCTCCCACTCTGACGAGCATCGGCAACAGTATACTTGATCTCCCGGTAAAGCTGCCCGGCCTCTGTCCAAACACGACCTTCCCGACTGATTCCAATCGTAACGGACGCTTGATAGATATTCCGCATATAGTCCTGGACGAAACTCATTTGTTTATCGATAAAGATCCTCTTATCGGTCGTCGGATTCACCAGAATGGCTGCAACCCCATTGGGTTTAAGCGCCGAAACCAGGACGACACCCATATCTTGCAGGGATACAGAAACCGATTGCAGGAGAGCCGAACTCAGCATAAGTCGGTTTTTAGCGTCACTGTCCGAAGCGGTATAATCATCGAGCGCGGCTACAATCAGCAGAATTCCTTCCTTCAAGTTGGGGAGATTTAGAAGCTGGTTCCATGAGGCCAGCATATCATCCTCCATAGGCTCATCTTCCAGTAAATCAAAAATGAAGGACTCCTTGAGTAACTCCCGACTGTCCGACACAATTGCTTTGAGTTGTAACATCTGTTCGTTGATTTGTTTGATGTTCTCCAATGTTTGTCGGAACGCGGTTAGCTTACGCTCGATTTCCCCTATTCTAAGAGGTTTCAGCACATACCCCTGTGCCCCCACTTCAATGGCTTCCTGTGCAAATTCGAATTCATTGTAGCCGCTGATGATCAGAATCTGAATTTCTGGATGTATCGATTTAGCTGCGGCAGCGAGCTCTATACCGTTCATGCCGGGCATGGATACATCGGTAATCAGCACATCGATTTTAGTGCCTTGAAGCAGAGGGATGGCCGATTCGCCTGTTTCTGCGGTAAGTGGGATGGTGAAACCGAGACTCGTCCAAGGAATATGCCGTATTAGCCCCTGAACATGAGATGGCTCGTCATCCACAATGAGTGCTTGCAGCAAGATTATCCCTCCCGTTGAATGTGCGGCTTGTCTGAACAGGCGGGCAATTCGATAGTAACTACCGTCCCTGCTTCAGGCGCACTTTCGATCTTCAGTTTACCGGCGTCGCCAAAATATAAATGAAGTCGTTCGCTTATGTTCGAAAGCCCGAAACCATTGCCGGTTCCCGCTTTTTCTCCGTTCCGAATGCGTGTAAGCGTGTTTGGGTCCATGCCAATACCATTGTCGCTCACTTGAAAGCGGACCTCGTTATTGCTCCGCTTGATACCGATGGAAATACAGGCATCGGGTCGCGTAAAGATTCGCCCGTGAATATAAGCATTCTCAACGATCGGCTGTAAGATCAGCTTGATCGAATACAATTCCAACACTTCATCATCCAGCTCCCATTCAATGTGAACGCGTCCCGGATACCGGAGCTGTTGGATATCCAGATAGGCCCGTACATGCTCGAGCTCATTCTTGATTAACGTAACGTTAGATTTGTTGCCCAGTGCGAATCGGTAAAAGGTCGTCAAAGCTTCGATGATCTCCACCTGAGACCGATCCCCTTGATCAAGAGCCCGCCACTGGAGCAGACTGAGCGAATTATAGATAAAATGAGGATTGATCTGCGCTTGGAGGGCTTGAAACGACGACTCTTTCTCTTTTAATTTGGCACTGCTTAACATCTCAACCAAGCTCCCGAGTCGACCGGCCATCTGATTAAACATGATTTCCAGGTCCCCGACCTCGTCTCGGCTTTGGCTCCGGACCGATACGTCGAAATCACCCTCGGCGATATCGCTCATCCGGTGGCCTAACTTGCGAATGCGCACTACGACGTTCTTCAGTACGATCAAGACGAGGAACGTAGAGAGGAAAAGGAAGAACACCGTGATGGCCACGATGCTGTACACGGTGTTGGCTGATTGTTTCTCCAATTGCCGCATCTGAATAAGCGCGGCGACTTTCCATTCTCCGTTTATGTGCCGAACCGTAAAATACTCGCCATCGTCCGTGATGCTCTCGGCGCCGTCAACGCTCGCCCAGAGCCTGGACAGCGTGGTAGCCGCAACTAGCTCGCCGATCGTAGAACGATCCGAGGCTGCGATAATTCGATCGTGCTTGTCCAAGAGATACAAGCTTCCCGAGCCGCTAAAGGGTCTATCCATCAATTCGCCGAATACGCTGTTATAATCCAGGAGCATATAGATGGCGCCTAAGACCTCACCGCTCATATTCATTATTTTTTGCGAAACGTTCAGTTGGGCGATGTCCCCCGGTACGGCGGACCATTGCAATACGGATGGAGAATTCATGACACTGCGGTACCAGTACATCTCGTTCATGCCTGCCAATGACCTATTATCCGGCTTCCATAGCAGCCCCCCGTCTTCCAGAAGGGTGGGATTGACATGATAAATCCGAAAGGTTACGATTCCAGGCAAATAACGGCTCATGAGCTGGTATGAACGATCCACGTAGTTAGCGGATTCAAGCTGGTCCGTCATATTCTCATAGGTCCGGGCCAGCCTGGAAATAAGTTCGCCGTCCGTACCCGTCCGGTTCGCAAGAAGATCGTAGCTTTGTTTTCGGAACTCGACGCTCTGCGCCGTCTGACGAACTGCTTCGTTGATCGTGAGCATATAGTTGGACCTGACGTTTTGAAGCGCCAGATACCCGGCGCCCACTCCCAGAATAACCGTAGGAATAAATACGACCAGTCCATAGAACACGACAATTTTGCCGCGAAGATTCATGGTACGGGTCAGACGGATGATGTGTCCTTCAATCCAGCGTCGCACTTGGCACTCTCCCATTCTTCTGCCCGGATCGTTACACGTCCTTGGAAACCGCAAAGGGAGCATCCCCGATTAAGGGGCTGCTCCGCCGCAAGCATAAAGCGTCTAATTCTACTTACTTGTTGTTCATCTCTTGGTACAATACGTTCCACTCTTGCTTGAGTTCGCTCCAGTGTGCGCGTTTCTCGAGAGCAGAAGTGAAATCGTTCCAGGCCTGCTCGAATTTCGCATCGTCCTTGGCCAACAAGAGCTTGGCACGATACTCTTTATATACATTGCCCATCTCTGGTAAATACTTCTCCCAAGCGCCTCCGGCTTTGGCTTTCACCATGTCGTGATTCTCTGCAACCCGGGTTGTGCCCATCTGACCGATCTGCTTGGTATACATTCCTGTTAGGTCCTGTCCCTCTCCCTTTCCCTCAGCATCGTAGTTCCACCAGGAGTACCACTCGTTGCCGTAGACCGAAGTCTCCCAAAGCTCTGGTGTCACTTGCGCTTTCTTGGCCGCATCGCCCGAGTTGCGCAGCTCTTTGTAGTTAGGATCCGTGTACGTCCACTTGCCGTAAGGCTGGTCAACCCAATTCCAGAATTTGCCGGCAGGTCCTTCATTGACGATATGGTTCTGCTCCGATTTCGGCGTTAATGTATACTCATAAAACTTGAGAATAGCATCTAGGTTTTTCGTATCTTTGCTAATATACGTATCGAAGCCCGGATACGGGTTAATGATTTGAGTGGCGCCAAGCTGGTTAACCCCTTCTACTTGGGGGTAAGGTATCGGGTGCGGCGCAGTTGGAAGAGCGAACCCGTTTTGGGCGGAGAAATTCCAGAAGCTTCCGATGTTCATCGCATACCGGCCGCTCTTATACTTCTCTTGATACCTTTCTTTCTTATCGGTAAGAACCTCGGGGTCGATGATCCCTTTTTGATACAAGCCGTTCATCCACTTATAAGCGGCTTTGAACCCTGGATGGTCAAACTCAAAGATAAAGTTGTCGCCGTCTTTTTGTACCGGAATAACGCCTCCCGCCGAAGCGACCGTTACGCCGAAAGTAGCCAGAACAGCAGTCTCGTCCACTTGGAAATTGCCAGTGTTAGTGATATCGGTGGTTCCTGAATCCGTTAGAAAACCAAGCGGCAGGAGCTTCTTGCCCGATTCATCCTTCAGCTGAGCAGCCTTCTCCAAATAGGTCTCCACGCCCTTAAGCGTCTTAAGGTCGTTCTCCGTCATGCCAACTTTCTCAAGGATATCCGTTCGGACAAACCATGCGTTGGATGACCAGCCCGGCCAAGGATCGGACAGATTGATATCGAACCATGAGGGAATCGACCAAATATGTCCCTCGGCATCCTTCATCTGATCCAGATATTCTTTCGGAATGGCTGCCAGATTCGGATACTTCTCAGGCATATTAAAGTACTGCTCGAGCGGTTGGATGAGGTTGGATTTCTTCATGGAATTATTGACAACCGTATTCCTCGCGAAGATAGCCGCATCATCAAAGCCGCCCGCATTCAGCTTGAGGTTAAGCGCAGTGATAGCGTCTCCCTGCGTGGCTTCAAGCTTAACATCAAGACCCGGTTCCTCCGTTTTCCAATATTGTAGCATCAAGCTGTCGTTGTTAACCGTCGCCGACCAGCCCATCCAAAGCTTGAAGCTGCTGGAGCTCGCCGCCTCCGTCGAACTCTGTGAACTTGCTGACTCCGTTGCGGCATTGTTCTGTTCGGAAGCTGCATTACCGTTGCTGTTGCCTTTACCTGAGCAGCCGGTCAAAATAACCATTGCTGTCAAGATTAATGCCAATGTGCTTTTGATACCCCTTGTTTTTACTTTCATGTTCTGCCTCCCTTTTAATGTGAAAAGATTTGGTATATGGAAGATGCATTATACCCTAGTGTCATCCCTTGACCGAACCGATCAACACGCCTTTGGCAAAATACTTCTGCAGGAAAGGATAAACCATAAGAATCGGAAGCGCGCTGATCATCACGGTGGCCATCTTGATCGACATCAGCGTGATATTATTCAACGTGGAGGCTCGAGCGAGCGCCTCCTGATTTTGATTGGAGCCCAGAACGCTCGACAAGTCTTGGGCCGACAGCAGCTGTTGCAGGAACGTCTGGACCGGAATCAAATTCTGGTCGCTGACAAAGAAGGCTCCAGAGAACCAATCGTTCCAGTGAAACACTGCCGTAAAGAGTCCGAGTGCGGCAAGCATCGGTTTCGAAAGCGGTATGATGATCTGAAGCAGGATCCGCAAGGGGCCTGCACCGTCCAGTTCGGCGGATTCAATCAACGCTTCGGGAATGCCCTGTAGGAATTTCAGCATAACGAACATATTCCAAGCCGTGAATAGAACTGGGATGATATATACCCAGAAGTTATTGGTAAGTCCCAACTTATACAGTTGGATGTAGAAGGGAATCAATCCTCCATTGAACAGCATGGTGATGAGGATATAGGTCAAAATGCCGTTTCGAAACGGAAGTTGCTTATACGATAATCCGTATGCGGCCGCAAGCGTGACGGCAAGCCCGCCGATCGTGCCGACAACCGTTCTCGCGATCGTAACCAGATAGGAATGGCGGATTACCTCGTTACCCAGAACGATTTCGTAATTGGCCCAAGTGAACGAACGCGGCCAGAGGTATACGCCGCCTTTTGCGGCATCCGATCCGGTATTGAGCGAAACCGCCAGCATATAGAGAAATGGGTAAAGAATCGAAAGGCACATCAGTCCCAGCAGCAAAATGATTAGACCCTGTCCCGCACGTTCAAGCGTAGTCGTTTTCATCCGTCACCACAGCCCCTCTCCGTTGATTCTCTTGGAGACCGAGTTCGTCGTCGTTACGAGAATGAGACTAATGACCGAGGACACCAAACCGACGGCGGTAGCCACGCCGAAATAGCCTTGCTGAAGCCCGCTCCGAATTACGTAGGTTTCAAGAACATCCGCAACCTCCTGATTCGCCGAATTCATCATCGGATAGATTTGATCCATTCCCACGGTGATTAGGCTCGGAATGCTTAGAATCAGAACAATCGATATGGTCGGCAGGATGCCCGGCAGCGTAATGTGGCGTATCTGTGCGAATTTGCCCGCGCCTTCGACTTTCGCGGCTTCATAAAGCTGCGGATCGATTGTTGAGATCGCTGCCAAGTAGAGTATGGTGTTCCAGCCGACCTCTTTCCACAAGCCGCTTGAAACGATCATGGGACGGAACCATTCCGTGGAGCCTAGGAAGAAAATGGGTTCTCCCCCCAGCCGTACGATGAAGTCGTTTACAAATCCGCCATCCAAGGTCAGAAAGGATTGCAGGATATAGGCCACCACAATCCAGGAGAAAAAATGCGGCAAATAGCTGACCGACTGCACGAACCGCTTAAAGACGGGATGCGTAACCTCATTGATCATTAGAGCTAGAACAATCGGCAGCGGAAATCCGAAAATGAATTTCAAAACCGAAATATACAGAGTGTTCTGAACAATTTTCCAGAATTGCGGATCATGGACAAAAGAGAAGTTGTCCAGGCCAACCCAGTTACTTCCCCAAATAGTAGACCCGATCGTAAAGTCCTTGAATGCGATTTGGATGCCCGCCATCGGAATATAATTGAACAGAAAAAGCAACACAACTGCCGGCAAAATCATGATGTACTGCCAGCGATACTTATATACCTTTGCGATCATGCGCCCCCTCCTTGTCTATATCTTCATTCTACTTAGAGATGAAATGAAGGGGTACCTAACAACGATTAGATTTCTATCGATTTGATACGATGTTTGTCGTTATAACGTAGGTCTCTTACACTAGTCATGTGTCGGAAGAAGTCCCCTCTTCCGCTTGACTGTCGTATACAACAAAGAACTGCGCTTACGCAGCGCAGTTCTTCTTCGCGTAGACTAATTGGACAAGACTATACTCCGAAATGTACAAGACGTCACAGCTTGGACAGCCCGTGGTAATCGTGGGCCGATATATGGATCCTTGGGCTAACGACCAAGATTGGGCGTTGCTGTACGCCTTGAAATATCTTCCGTCGTCCTCCTAAGAACCGATCGTTAAAGCCTGTATTCTTCCATCCGGGAAGAATACAGGCTTTCATACGTCGCATAGTTTTGATCCTTACTAGAGACGCTGATGATGGAAATCGGACCACAACCGTCCCGCTTTCCCGCCTGCTTTTGTCCATATCAAGGCGAGAATTGCTGCCAAAGCCAGTATGACGATCAACCAACCTGCGTAAGGAGCCGCCGCATTGACTATATTAGCCATCGGATTGGCCGTCTCCGTCACACGCTCCACGATCCAGGCCGCCGCAGCTACCATGGCCAAGAGGGAGCCTGCAATGCGAACCGCCGGATACCAGCGGGTAACGCTCAATATCAGCAGCCACGGCATGGTAACGGCCACGACAGCCAACTGCATCAGCTCGATGCCCGCATTAAACCCGAAAATGCTCGATACCATGCGCCAAGGGGTTATTCCAATATCTGCAATCAGTGAAGCAAACGCCATGCCATGCACCAGGCCGAAGCCGAATGCGACGAGCGCCTCTCGCCCCGGGAATAGCGGACGCTGCGCATGAATCGCCGAAACAAGAATGGAAAGCGCAATCAGCGCTTCAATCCATTTGCTTGTGCCCGGGATCAAACCCAGCGCTGTTTGAGCCAGCGTCAATGAGTGGCCGATTGTGAAGGCCGTTACGACCTTCAGCAGCTGCAGCAGGCTGTGGCGAATGCCGCCAAACGCCAACCAGCGGCGGTTTCTCTCCAAGAGCGGCGCCGGCAGCAGCAGCACCAGCAGGAACAGCAGATGGTCGGTGCCTTCTGCAATATGGGCAATGCCTTGGCCGACGATGTTTGTAAACCCGGTCCACCAGCTGCCGCCGCTGCGATCCACCTCCAGCGAGGTTACATCGGCACGCAGGGTGCCAAGCAGAACCGGTTCGGAGGCGGTAACCGCGTGATTCCAATCGCTATTGACCGAAACCAGGATGGAATGCGTGAAAATCTCATGCAAGATGACGTCGTAATTGAAGATAAAATGATCAAGCGGCGCGCTCGCCGGCGGTTCCATGTCCAGCCGTACGATAAGGTCATAGGGCTGTTCCGCCAGTTGCAGCGACATTTCGGCGACCTTGACTAGCCAGGCTTCGCCGTCCGGCGACACCGGCTGCACATGCTGAAGGATATAGGTTGCCAGCTCCGATTCATATTTCTTCAGAACATCCGCCGGGGCTTCGGTCAGACTTTCTCCAAAAGCGATTTCCAGCCGGTCCAGCGGAAGAATCAGTTCGGCTGTAACGGTCTTCTCCTGAAATTCCAGGGAAACGGCAGAGCTTGGCATCTCGTGCGCCGAAGCGGCCTGGGCAAAAAAGGTCGAAAATATCAGGATGACCGTCACCCAGCCGATTCTCATCTTCCGCATCATACGCCCTCCTTATCCGCTGAAGCTGCCGCCGTAATCGGCCGCCTTATCGCGCCATACCGTGTGATAATGAATGGCATCGAAGCCGATGCCGCCCTGGGAAGCGAACTCAATCCAGACGCGCGGGCCGTCAATCCGTACATAGGAGCCCTTTTCCGAAGGATTCGTTGATCCGGACCAGGCGATTTTCGTTTCAGCCAACGCTTCATCCGAGAGATAGGCAGCGAGGAGCTCTTCCGATAACTCTGGGTTGATATCCTTCACCCACTCGGTGATCGCCGTTTTGACAAGCCCCTGCTGCTGTTCGCTCAGCGAGGAAACGAGAACACCTTCACTGCTTTCCAGGAATGCGTTGTCCTGGCCTGGTCCGAGCAGCACATCGTCGAACGTCTGGGACAGTTTGGCGGAAGCAAGCTGGGTCTCATCTAGCGACGTAATGATTCCATACATGGCCTCCTGCCTTGTGGCAAGCGGCGAATACGTAACGCCATTCGACTCGAACGATACCGGCTCGATGCCGACAAACATCGGCGTGGCGCCTTCCGTGTCCGTATTGAACGTCAGATTGCTCGCATAGTGATGGCCGCCGATCTGCAGAATCCATGGCGAATCGGCGGACGGTTCGCCGAGGTACGCGATATAGTAGTATTCGCCATTCCACATGGTATTACCGGTTGAAGTGACAAGATATTCATCGCCGAGAATGTTTTCCTTCAGCTGCTCGTAGCCGTCCTCGCCAAGCGCGACATAGGCCAGCGCTTTAAACGCTTCAACGCTTTCCTCGCTCAGGGTACCGACCATCAGTCCGTTCCGCTCCACCATCGTAACCGGCAGATTGGACCACAGGGCCGCATTTTCCGCCGTCAACTCATACTGGAGCGCCGTCTTTTGTTCATCCGTCAGAGTCGCTTCGAATGCCTGCGCCAGACACAGGATCCGGGCATCGGTATCTCCGCTGCTGCAAACGGACGTATCCGGGGTGCCTTCTTCCATAAACGCTGCCGGTATATCCGCCACGAGGGTTGAAGCATCGATGGTTACGTTGCCACCCGGTCCTCCTCCACCCGGTCCTCCGCCAGAATTTTCGGCAGATGACGTTGAGTTAGTGGAAGTGCTCTCCTCTTCCGCACTTGTACTGCTTGTTGCCGTGTTGCCGGAATTGGATCCGCTGCAAGCTGTTACGGAGACTGCCATCATCAAAAAAATAAGAAAAATCGCTACGTTCTTTTTTGTCATAATTACCTCCAAGAATAGTCATTCATATAGGAATTTTTTCCCTGTGTTCTAGTTTAGAATACTAACCTTTAGCGAAACTTAAATTCTTGAGACCCGAATATCACTCCCCAATAATTTCAAATATGCGGGCTGAATACGGACTCGGTAATACTACGGTTAATGTCCCGTTGTCTAAATTCCAAGACGCTTCACCAGGGCTTCCCGTCGGATAGGATTGGAATATCTTTATATTTCTCCCTGCAAATTGAGGCAAAGCGAATTGGATGGCCGGGTCCATACTGTCCAAACACCAAATGGCAATATATGCACGGTCATTTGTTTGAATCCCATAGCAAGCCCATGATTGGCCAAATCTCGGCAGACCAAGCGGCCAGAAAGGAAGTCCGTGGGCAATTGCAGAACGAATGGTCTTGTAGTAAGCGATTCCCTGCTTCACTAATGCAAACCGTTCCGGACTGATCTCCGCAAGATGACCACTTTGATGGATACGTAGCAGCATGCAGTTCACCATGTTGAAAATAACTTCTTCGCGATCGCCTTCACGTAGCGGATACGACCAAACGGCGCACTGCTCAGGCGTTACCAAGGATGCGGAAGCAGCTGCAATGATTCCATTCAAGAGGTAATCCGTCTGGTCGCTGCTGGACTGAATACTATGACGGCTAAGAAGAGCATAGTCAAGCCTCATTCCGCCGCTGCCGCAATTTTCGATGACTAATTCCGGGTACTTTTCGAACACGCGGTCCAGCCAAGCCAAATAAGCCCGATTATGATCCAAGAGGCCGTCACCGAAACTATCCGCCCCTATTTCGGTACCCACGCCTGCATTAATATTGTAGTCCATCTTGATATAACCAACTCCGTACTCCTGAACGAGTCGGTCCATTATCTTATCGGCATATTTCTGAACGGATGGATTGCGAAAATCGAGCTGATAACGCGAATGGTCGATCACGCGTTTACCATGGCGGACAAAGAACCAATCGTCCGGTAATTGATTGGCCAGCTTGCAGTTGATCCCCATGACTTCAAGCTCTAACCAAAGCCCTGGAATCATGCCCCTCCTGCGTATATAGGTAAGCACCTCTTCAATTCCACCGGGGAATCGTTGCTGCGACGGCAGCCATTCCCCAACTCCATCCCACCAGTATCCGTCCGAATACCAGCCGCAATCGATGCAATAAATCTCGCAGCCGGCATCGGCAGCCGCATCGATGAGCGGAAGTAATTTCACCGTTGTCGGATCGCCGAACAAACAATTCATATAGTCATTAAAAATGACCGGCAGGACGATGTTGTCATCATTAGGCCGCCGGATCGCTCGACGATACTTGGTCATTACGGCAATCGACTCCTGAATACCGCCATTAACCGCGCCTACGGCAGCGGGGACCGTATGAAACGTCTGTCCTGGCTGCAGTTGTTTCCACCATTGATGCTCCGCTTCCGTCGGACCGCTAAGCTGCATGTATAACAAGTCGCGAATGTCGCTGATCTCCCAGTGCCAGGAACCATTATGCTCAATCTGCCACACCAAGGAGGTTCCAGTCTCTGTATTTTCTAATACCCCCATCGGCGCATATTGTGAGCTCGACCAGGTCCCGGTACTGCCGTAGCTCAGTCGTTTCATCGAGAACTCATTTACGGTGTTAAGCCCTAATTCCGGCAGTGAATAGACTTGCCACTGCGCTTCGCCGTACCATGTGTTATGAGGAATGTGCAGACGCATCTTGGCTTCCCGTACAGCCTCGCCTTCCTTATCAAGCCCGGTTAAAGCAAAGGAGGAGAAATACTCCAACCCAACGGGAGAATTCCCTTTGTTCACAACCTCCGACCACACGCTCACAACCGGGATGCCGTCATAAAATTGAAAATAGGTGCTGACTTCCACTTCTGTCACTTCATCGATCTGCACAAATATCACTTTACGTCCAATATTCGTCCGTGAATCGGACCACCGCATAAACTTCAGACGGTTGCTAGGCATCGATCCGGTATGCTTCGAACCGTGATGATCGTTCTGATTTTCCCCCGAGATATGAAGCTCCACCAAACGAAACTTGCTCTTCTTTTTATCGTCCCAGTTCCTTGCAGCTGCGAACAAAGGGAACGAGGCGAAGTGCAACAGCCTCAAATCCTTTTCCTCAGATATTTCCACCGTCAAATAAAGACCATTCTCTTCGATTTCAATCCATGGGTTCACGTCGTATCCCTATCCTTTCGGCATATGACAAGACGACGCCGGATACCAGCCGGCGCCGTCTTCATCGTCGATTTATCTCTGAGCTATTACTGTGTGATAATCCGGATTTGCTGATTAGTGCTATTGCTGTCGCTCCATTGGCCTAGATCCGATCCGTCGGTGGTACTGTCAAGGCTGTCCAGATACAAGCCGGTCGCTCGGTTTTTGAATCGGACATAACTGCCGGCGGTCACCTCCATCCATTGCTGGTTGTTGCTGTTGCTGTCACCCCATTGACCTGCCACGGAGCCGTTCGTCGTCCGCCCCATGCCGTCGAGATACAGTCCGGTCGAGCGGTTTTTGATACGGACATAACTCCCGGCGGGCTCGATCGTCCATTGCTGATTATTGCTGGAACTGGCAATCGCTTGGCCTTCATTGGAGCCGTTCGTCGTCCGCCCCATGCCGTCGATATATAGTCCGGTCGTACGGTTTTGCAGCTTCACATATGTCGTTCCGCTCCCGCCGATCGCCGCGGCGATCTGGATCTTGTCGATATTGGGAGCATAATAGGAACTGTTGGAGAATTTGATCGTATTATTGCCTGCGTTCAAATTCACATCTACAAACGCGGTCCAATAATTCGACCAGCCCCGCGAGTTGCGGAAGAACACTTTTTGCGCAGTTCCCCCGTTCACGCTGATATTGGCGTAACGATTAATGATATTGTAATCGTTGCCGCCGTCTCCTCTGTTATCTCCATTCGCATAGGTTACAACCATGCGGTACAAGCCTGCAGAGGATGCGCTTACGTTATTGAACTGAAGTGTATTGTTCGCGCCGTTTCCGAGCCAGTGGACATATGTGCCTCCCGAAGCTGCGGTATCGGTTCCAGTCGTAGTCGTTCCGCTAAACGTGTTCCCCGAAGCTTCCGCTTCGTAGCTTGTTATCGTTCCCGTTGATGTGTGCGTTACATCGATGTAATCGATATTGACCGCGTCGCTGTCATCGGTCGTATAGGCATTGTAATTGATCAGGTTGATTCCCTGGCTCAGGAACATCGTGACCGTCTTACTGTTCCACGTGTTCCAGTTCGCTGTTCCGGTTAGGGAAAGATCCGTGAGCTGCGAGCCGTTCACCATGACCCGGAGGCTACGGGCAGCGGGAGCGCTACCGTAAGGACCTGCCGAATAGCGGAGCGTCACATCGTAATACCCGCTGTTCGGGGCGGTGACGACAAAGTTCGTGCCCGCATTGTTCGTACCGCCGTAACCTTCAACGAAGTAGGTGCCGGAGTATCCGGTATTACTGCCATAGTACACCAAGGCAGTCCCGCTCAGATCGGCGTATTCCGCCTCGTAACGGGTTGGCACATTGGCGGAAGAGAGGCTCTTGGCCGGCGTGATGATGATTTGATAGGCGGACGAGCCCTTCATATTCGGAACGGTTACGGTGATCTGGCCGTTCGTGACGGTGTAATCCCCTTCTTGCACAAAGTAAGGACGACCGGACGCATCTTCCGTACCCGTACTATCCACGCCCTTGACGATGGCATGAACGGTATTCCCCAAATAGGAGGCCGATCCGAAACCGCTGACAACAACGTCCGTGCTGAATACGTTCGAGATGTTGGACGAACCGCCGAAGATGATCCGCGCCTGCTTTTTGTTGCTGTCCAGTGTCGCAATTCCCTGAAGCGATCCGTTCTGCGTAGGAGGTGTGACCAGCACCGTGTTGCCGGTCATCTCGCCGTACCAGTTGTACAGCCACCATGCGCCGGTCGCTTCATTGTTGCGTGTCGTAAGACCGTTCAGCGTGCCCTCAGTGACCCAGTACGCCAGATAGCCTTCCACTTTCGTATTCTCAAGCCTCGTCATCCATTGAATCAAATTGCCCGGAATGCCAAGATCTCCCGAGGCGCGAGAGTACTCGTTAATGACAATTCGATGCTGAGCGAGACCGAGTGACGATTCAACGCCGCGGTAATGATTGTAGTTGTTGTAATAATTGGTGAAGAAGTTGTTCTGAAGCTCATGCCAAGTGAACACATCCGGAACCACATTGTTCGCTTTGGCAAAGGTCATGAAATCGGCGACAAACTGATTATTGTAGACGCTAAGACCGGGCCCAGCGATTTTGGTCGTTGGGTCGATCGCACGGATGTGATTGTATACCGTTTTCCAATCGTCGAAGAATTGCTGTTTAACCGTTGCATTGCTGAACATATTGGCATACCAGATCCAGTCCGGCTCGTTAAACGGAACATACACATATTTCCCGTAGTTCGGATCGGCCATCACTTCGTTGATCATAGGATCGAGTTTGGTTAAATAGTCAGACAACCCGAGGTTCTCATAAGGCCAATAACGATAAATATCCTGCAAGTAGATCTGGATATCCTTGACCCCGTTCCTGAAATATTGGGGGGCGACATTAAATGCGTCCCCGCTCGGATGCTGCAAACCACCTTCCGGCTTCTGCCCCGCGCCTTGAAGGTGCAGCGGCTGAAGCACATTGTCTGTCGGAACGCCATCGTTGCCCAATCCGTACAAGGATCCCGAAGCTCCATGCGAGATGGCTCCAGTGCTTTGCGACAAATCCACGGCCAGTGTGGCATCGGCCGCATAACTCTTACTCGGGTAGATAAACCCGCTCACGGCAATCATCGAAGCTAATATCATCACGGCTATCTTACGTATCATTTCTCATCACCTTCCTGTAAAGTGGTTATACAATGTGTACTTGAAAAATCAACCTTATGTTAGCAAAGTAAAAACCAACTGGAGCCCCACAGTGGATAGATCAATTTCTCAAAATGGGGCAACTTAAAATCACACCTCCCATCTGATTGTGACCTGCGGTCACGAATACTTCATCGATTATGACTCTGCTGCCTTCTTTTCAGCCTCACCTCCTTTTCAGCAACTGCGAAACTCCCTCCTCGGCATTCGTTCAGGAAGGGGCCGCCCCGATTCTGGCGAAATTTATCGTTCGACCAAAAGTATGCGCTTTCATTTTAGCGATAATTATATACCTTTGCGATCATACGCCCCATCCATGTCTGCAATTTCAGTCTACTTAGGGATGAGATGAAGGGAAACCTAACAACGATTAGATTTCTGTCGATTTGATAAGATGTTTACCGATTAGCAGTATTCATTTCTTAAAGCCGGATATAGAAACAGCGGCTGCCTGGACAGATCCCAGACAGCCGCTGTTTTTGTGAACCGGAATGTTAACGCTTTATCTATAATTGTTTGCGGTACCATGGCAGCCTGGAGAGCGGTGCCTCGACTTCAACCTCGCATGGCCCAGCCACTTGGCTGCCATCGTCTCCAAGCCAAGTGCCGTCGGGGAAGATGATTCTTCGAGTTAACGCGCCTTTCTTCAATACCGGAGCAACTAAAATGTCGTTACCTAGCATGAATTGGTCCGTCACAAGTTCGTAGCCTCCTTCTGGGAACACGTAAGCCATGTGTCTCATGATAGGCTCGCCTGACACGGCTGATTGCCTTACTAACTCCTCAATCACGGATCCCATTCGGGAGTGCAACTTCGCCGCTTCTATGCAATAGGCCAAGTGCTTCTCATCGAGTACCCTCCATGGAGCCGTGGAAAATTGGATCATCGGGAATAGAGCCGAACATTGCGCGTAACGGACAAACAGCTCTTGGTCCACTTGGAACTCCGGCCGGATCAAATCCTCGTACTGTCCGCCGCCGACCATGTCAGGGCAGTTAAATGCGTATCCGGTTAGTCCTTGTGCAAGTCCATTCGGGATTAAACTGGCAAGCCCGTCTGAACCCCAACTATGGTTTTTATCGCTCAATCGCTGTACAAGCGGCTGACCGGCAAGCTTCCAACAAGCCCGATATTCGTTATAGGGATATCGAAGGCCAAGCCTCACCCATACTTCGCACTGGTCGTTCGGCGTCGCCGGTCGCGCGCTAATGTCCGTCGGCTTGTAGTTCTGCGGATCTCCGGCATCCAATTTAAATCCATCGACTCCGAACTTCTCCACCAATCGATCCAATTCCCTTGCGAACCATTCGATCGCTTCGGAATTCGTACCATCCAGAATACCGCTGTAGCCGTTCCACCAGTCGCGTATGACCGGCTTCCCGTTCGGCTCCTTCAGCAGGTAATCTTGTTTATGCAAATAACGAAACACTTCACTGTCGGGACTAATAAACGGACAAACCCACAGCATGACACGAAAGCCAAGCTCGTGCAGTCGGTCGATCATCGCCTTGGGATTGGGAAAACGGCCTGGGTGGAAGGCAAGCGTCCCGTAGTCCTCGTGCCAATTGTCGTCAATCATCAGAATGCCCGGCGGAAATCCGTTCGCGAGTATCGCTTCAGCATAGTCCAACACTTTGTCCTGCGTAGGGTGGTAGCTCATCTCCATCCAGGTGTTATACTGGGGAACGTTGAAAAACATCAGATCGGGATGGGTACCCGATGGCGGGAAATACGTTCGCGACGCATGGCGGAACGCATCTCGCAAATGATGTCCGTCTTGCTCGACCTTGATCGCTCCCCCATTCCCTTCGACGACCAACTCCCCGTCTTCAAAAGAAAAGCGGAACGGCTCCTCCGACCAAACATATCTTCCCTTATTCGAAAGAAGCAGCGGGCTTGCTTGATTATAACCGGCATTACCGAACAGGTCGCGTTGGAAGTCTCGGTTGCCGAATGGCATTTGAACGCCGTCACTCACGGCCCCGCCCCACCAATATTCATTTTCTGTCAGCTTGATTCTAATGGTTTCTTTATACATATAGCCTCCAAATTCTGCGTTAATGAACTCCTTTAACTACAATGATCTTATAGTTAGGCGTTGATGAAGACAATCTTAAAGTTGTGATGTACAATATAACAAAATTGACTTTAGCTGCATGGGGTGATCGCATTATCGAGCCAATTTCTTTTGCATTTCGCAATGATGATAAATCGATCTTGACAATTGACTCCATCGGTTGGCAAAAGATTCATAGTCCTGGGTATAGCTATGCAGGTGATGAACGCCCGGACTGCGGACATGTTATTTTTCAATATACACTTAGCGGTCAAGGTTATATTGATTATGAACAACAGTGCATTCCCTTACCTAAAGGCACGGGGTTTCTTGTCAAAGTTCCAAGCAGGCACCGATACTATTACATGGATCAACAAGAACCATGGGAGGTCATTTGGCTGAATATACGCGGGGAAGAAGCAAACCGCATTTGGGATTTCGTGGTGGAGCAAGAAGGGCCTATCCTTCGCAGAGATGCAGACTCTCCCTTGATTCAGAGGTTCTGGAAGCTCCTGCGAATGATTGCCGAAGAGAAGGTTACAGACAAATACCTGTTGTCCGTCCAAGTATATGAGTGGATGCTTACTTTGGTCCAAACGAGCAGGGAACTCAGCAAGGACATCAGTGCCAATTCAAGTACGATGATTCAAAAGGCAAAGAGATTCATGAAGGAACATTATGCCTTGCCTTTAACACTAGACACGCTTTCCGAGCATTGTGGGATCAACAAGCATCATCTATGCAGGTTGTTCCAGAAGTCTGAGCAAACCTCGCCGCTTGCATACCTGAGAGATCGACGGATAGAGGCAGCTATTGCTATGCTCAGAACCACGGATTTGCCTATCCATGAGGTCGGTCAACAATGTGGCTTCGAAAGTCCAAGTTATTTCGGTAAAGTATTTCGTGAGTATATGTCCATGACACCGAAAGATTATCGAATGAAGAGGCTGGAATTCCCTTATCATGCCATTTATTATGAGTAAAGAGCATCTCGAAAACAGCGGTAGCCTAGGAGTAAACTTAACTCCTCGGCTACCGCTGTTTCGTTGATGGACGCACAAAAAGTACGGACGATCTCCAAAATCAAGAGATCGTCCGTAGGACTCTGATGAAAATCGCCGCTGGCGTTTTCGGTCAGCCATTTATTGATCTATCGTTAAACCGCATTAGACAGCGTTTTGAAGTCCTCGTCGCTAAGCTCAATTCTGGCCGCTCCGATGTTCTCATCCAAATGAGCAACTGACGATGTTCCGGGGATTGGTAGCATAACCGGCGAACGCTTTAGCAACCAAGCAAGTGCAAGTTGGGACGGTTTTGCGCCATGCTGCTTGGACAACGAATCAAGAAGGCCGCCTTCCTTGGCCAATGCGCCCGTTGCCAACGGGAACCAAGGGATAAATGCAATATTGTTTGCTTCGGCGTAATCAAGAACCGGCTCAGCGTCGCGTTTAGCAAGATTGTACAAATTTTGCACAGAAACGATTTTTACGATTTCGCCCGCTGCTTTCAATTCGTCTACGCTTACTTCACTTAGTCCGATATGCCGGATCTTGCCTTCTTGTTGTAGAAGCAACAGTGCACCAAGCTGCTCGGCGAGTGGAACCTTAGGGTCGATGCGATGCAATTGTAATAAGTCAATCCGTTCCAGTCCAAGGTGACGAAGATTAAGTTCAACCTGTTGGCGTAAGTACTCAGGACGGCCAACCGGACTCCATTCGTTAGGTCCGGGTCGTGTAAGACCTACTTTCGCGGCAATGATAATTCCGTCGGAATAGGGGTGAAGAGCCTTTTTGATGAGATGATCCGTAACGAATGGGCCATATGCATCAGCCGTGTCGATAAAATTCACACCAAGCTCCACAGCGCGACGGAGAACTCGTACGGCTTCATCCGGATCGCGTGGGTCACCCCACACATTCGGCCCGGTTAATTGCATCGAACCATAACCTAGGCGATGAACCGGCAAATCACCTCCAATCGCAAAGGTACCCGAAGCTGTAGCTGAAATACTTTGATTAGACATACTATTACCTCCCGTTTTTTTTTTTTTTTTTTCTGGCAATTGGTAGTACAATTATGCACAATCCAATCGTACAACCTAGAGCGCGCTCTAGGTCAAGAGGTAATTTGCTTATCTCGCATTTGTTTCTTGGATTGAGTGATTATTCATTATGGTCAAAACGGCCGTTACCTTGTAACGTTTTCCACTTTCTACAGGGAATCCAATACGGCCATTCTCCATATAAGTTCCATTCACTTCATCACCGTCTTGGGTAATTCGAACAGTCTGCTTCGTCAACACTTCGCAAGTCTGCGTTTTTGAAGCTATGATTACAGCCTTGGACAATGCGCCATTCGTCCACAATCTTTATAATGAACGGGTCGCGCACGCCTTTTTCTCCTAATCGAGAGGTTAGAACAGGCGGCGTTGATGAAAAAACAAGTCTATGAGCTGAAGCCTTCAATCGTAAACCTAGTCAATCCCGTTGAAACGTTGACAACCGCTCACGATCGGCAAGCGTGTTATAAGTGAGAATCACGTCAATCCCTTTTTGGGATAAGGCTAGAGCCTAATACGGATTAACCACTTGATTTTCAAAATTTAGCGATTTAAAGTGAGATTAGCATCTCGAGATAACTCTAAGTCAAGAGAGAGAGGTAAAACGATGAATTATACCATTAGTGATGTTGCTAGAATTTCCAATCTTTCGGTGCATACCTTGCGTTTTTATGACAAAGAAGGGCTTTTACCTTTTATTTCAAGAAACAAATCCGGGAACAGGGTGTTCAGTGCATTGGATCTGAATTGGGTCGCGTTGATTTGCTGCCTGAAAAATACCGGCATGCAAATCAAAGATATCAAGCAATATTGTGACTGGGCCAAGGAAGGCAGTAAAACAGGAGAAATCCGAAAAGAATTGTTCAACAATCATCGTACAACCGTATTGAATCAAATCGAAGAGCTAAAGAAAAATCTGGAGCTCATTGATACGAAAATCGCATTTTACGATAATCCTGAGAATGCCATATTGATGGACAATCTTGCGGAAAGTTGTGGCAGAAGCTTGATCCCGTACGAAGCGACTAAAGGGAAAAAGACCCTGGTTTCCTGCTAAACGTAAGGAAATCAGGGTTTTGTCTTCTAGAAAATGTATTTGTGTATCCTATCCGCATTTTGCCGTCAGGACCCCTTTTATGATAAGGATGATCATCCATAACCTCATAAGAACGGACGATCTCCAAAATCAAGAGATCGTCCGTTGTGAAGTTAAAGAGCATTTTTGTTTTCTATATCAATCTTCAGCCAGATAGATTGGCGGCTCGTCTTTTCCCCTTATTTGATACCTGTAAGCGTAATCCCCCGGATGAACGTCTTCTGCACCATAAAGAACAGAACGATAATAGGCAATGTAATCATGACCAAAGTCGCCATCATCATCTGCCATTCGGCCCCGTGCTGAGATTTAAAAGCCTGCATGCCGAGCATGAGCGTATATTGGGATTCGTCGGACAAATAGATGAGCGGTCCTTGATAATCGGTCCAGCTCCCCATAAACTGAAACAAGGCTATCGTCAGCAAGGCCGGTTTGCATAAAGGCAGCATGATTTGCCGATAAATGCGAAACTCTGATGCTCCGTCAATCCGCGCCGCATCCTCAAGCTCTTTGGGAAGCCCCATCAAAAACTGCCGCAGCAAAAAAATAAAGAACGGAGCGCCGAAAAAGGACGGCAGCCAAAGCGGAATATTCGTTCCGACCCACCCTAAATTCTTAAAAACGATAAAGATCGGAATCATCGTCACCTGATAAGGCAGCATCATCACAAGCAGCGTAATGGCAAACAGCGGTTTTGCCCCTTTCCATGGGAACCGGGCTAGGCTATAAGCGACGAGCGGACAGGAAAGCAAAACGCCCAGCGTCGCCAAACCGGCAATCGTGAGAGTATTCGTCAGATAGGTAAAGAAAGGGATATATTCCATCGCGTCGGGATAATTCGACCACTTTAGAACGCTTGGAATCCATTTGGGCGGCCAGAGAAACAATTCATCATTCGATTTCAACGAGGTGGATACCATCCAGATAAACGGCGAAAGGAAGAAGGCTCCGACCAATATCAAAAAAAGATGGGCGGAAGCGGCTTTCCCGCGCGCCAGCGTCTTGTTGTTCATGTTGATCAACAACCTACTTTCCCTGATAATGAACCCAGCGTTTTTGTGACCAGAATATCAATGCGGTCAAGAGTACTACGATGATAAACAAAATCCAAGCCATTGCCGAAGCATATCCCATCTTCAAATAACTGAAAGCGTTGATATAAAGATACATCACATAAAACATCATCGAGTTGGCCGGCGTCCCCTGCCCGTTGCTAAGCATAAACGGCAGTACAAAGTTTTGCAGCGCTCCGATCGTACCCATGATCAAATTAAAAAAGATAACCGGTGTCAGCAGCGGCAGTGTAATATAGCTCATTCGCTGCCACACGTTTGCCCCGTCCACGTCCGCGGCGTCATAATATTCCTGGGAGATATCCTGCAGACCTGCCAGATAAATGACAATCGCTTGTCCGACTCCCCATAAACTCATCAGAATGAGCGAAGGTTTGGACCATTGCTCACTGCCGATCCATGGCGGTCCGGATATACCGATTTGCTCCAACCAATAATTGACGAGTCCGAATTGCGGATTGAGCAGCCATAACCAAATGATCGTGGTCGCTACTGGCGGTACGAGGCTGGGCATAAAAAATAAAGTTCTGTATATACCCTGTCCACGGATCTTCATATTCAGAACAATAGACATGCCTACACCGACAATGATGCTGAGCGGAACGAAAATAAACGTAAAGTAAAGTGTATTGAGTATGCTTTTCAAGAAGATATCATCTTGGGCCAGCAACGCATAGTTTTCAAGTCCAACCCAGCTTCCCGATTCAAGAATACTGTATGAAGTAAAGCTGTAATAAGCGGACATTAAAAGCGGGTACATATGAAAGATCAATAAACCAACAATCCAGGGCGAAGCAAAAAGGACGCCCCATACAGCCAACTTTCGCTCGAAAGCCAATCTCATTCCCTCCTGTCGATGCGCGCATACGTATACATTAATGAAGAGAAAGAGTAGATCATACCCTTTCTCTTCAGCTGAACGAATCGATTATTTACTTAATTTCGCCAGTTCGGCATCCACATTCTCTTTCACTTTGTCAAGTAACTCCTGTGCCGAGCCTTTTCCGTGAATAGCCAGATCCTGTACTCGCATCGTTTCGTTCCAGAGGAAGGAACCTACCGGGGTCACCGGTCTTGTGTAAGCTGTTGGCATAAGATCAAGGAATACTTTAAGATGAGCGTTATCTTGTAATTTCAATTCCTCATTGACCGATGGCAGAACGGTGATATCGTACCCTGCAGTCGGCCGTTTCGCCCATAGAAGTGTTCCTTCCTTATGCGCCACGAATTTCAGGAATTCCCATGATTCTTTGACATTTTTGGCGCCTTTCGGTATCACATAGGACCAACCGCCTGCCCAGGTCACGGACTCGTATCCGTCGGCGGCTGGCATCGGAGCAACACCCCATTCAAATTCCGGCTTGTATTTGTTCAGATCGTTCAATACCCAGTTTCCATCGAACACGAAGCCAACTTTACCGCTCCAGAACGGGTTCATTCCGGTTTGCCCCATTGCGTCGGAGAAGCTGGTCAGGTTTGCGATGTCGTACTTTGTTGCATAACCTGCCATCCAATCTAATGCTCTTACAATTTGTGGATCATTCGGGGTTAATTCACCGTTCTTCTCCCACTGTCCGCCCCAGTTCCATCCTTGCGTGTACAAGAAACCTTGATTCATCCAAGGAACGAATCCAACTTCGCTGTACTTTCCGTTAGAGCCTTTTTTGTAAACCGCCGCGGCCATTTCATCCAGTTCCGACATCGTTTTCGGTGGCTTATCCGGATCAAGACCAGCAGCTTTCAACAATGTTTTATTGTAGTACATTGCCCGATTGTCCGTGCTCCAAGGAAGACCGTAAATTTTATTCTGGTAAACCGTCTCGGCCCAAACGCCTGGGTAATAATCACTTGGTAAAACTCCGCCGGCATCGACATATGAAGTCAAATCCTCCAAGGAATTCTTCGCAGCCCAAGAGCCTATCAGGAACCGGTCGAACAAAGCGACATTGGGAGGATTCCCGCCGGCAATCGCAGTGAGGAGCTTATCTGAAGCCTGGCTTTGTCCTGTATTTTCCACGAACGTCATCTTCACTTTGATATTGGGATGTTCTTGTTCGAAGACGTCAACTACATATTTCTTAAAATCCTTTTGAAATTCTCCGCTCCATGGGAACCAGAAATCGATGGTAACGACTTCAGCGGGTTTTTCAGCTTTGTTATCCGAAAGATTTGAAGTCTCGCTAGCTTTATTCGAGTTTTGATTGTTAGCATTGCTGGATGAAGTACCGCATCCCGAGAGCACCCATACAAATATCAAACTTGTAATCAAGAGCAATGTGGTCTTCTTGTTTATTCTCCATGTTGAACTGGATGATCCTTCTCTCATACATTAACCTCCTGAAAGTTTGTCGAGTGGAGCTTGGCTTCTTCGCGGTTCTTCACATAAAACCACTTAGTTCATACTTTTGTGACAGCCCCCCTAATGTAACCGCTTTCTAAATGTCCCGCGAGGATAGTTTAATCTTACACAGATTTAGCCGCGCGGGTAATGAGGGCAGTTTGAGGTTTTGTGGGGTGTTTTTACTTCTTACTTATTTCAGTGGGATCGTGAAACCGGCTCTTGTACCTTGTCCAAGTTCACTTTCAAGAAACAATCGGTAAGAAGGTCCGTAGGCCAATCGGATCTGTGCACTGATGTTACGGAGGGCATAATGCTGATCCGCCTGCATGTCTGGATGAGTCAGCATAACACGCATATCCTTCAACTTGTCAGGCTCAATACCTATACCGTCGTCCATCACTTCAAACCGCAGGTGATCACCGCATTTAAGAAATCGGACTTCCAGACGACCTTTTCCATTCTTTTTCTCAAGTCCGTGATAAATGGCGTTTTCGACGAGTGGTTGAAAAATGTATTTCAACACCTTATAGTCGGGCAGCTCCTTATCGATCTGCAGCTCGATCTCGAATTTGCCCTGATATCGGACTTTCTGAATGGATAGGTAGCTTTCGATCAGTTCCACCACTTCCCGTATGCTGACTTCGTCCCGGCCTTCGCTCAAACTGAGCCGCAAATATTTGGAAAGTCCGAACACCATCGTGCTGATTTCATCCACCTTGTGAATACGTGCGATCCAATGGACGGAATTGAGTGTGTTGTACAGAAAGTGCGCGTTGATCTGTGAAGCGAGCATTCGCAGCTGCAAATCTTTTTGCAGCAGCTTCTGCACATAGATCTCGTCGATCAATTCCTTTAGGTTCGAGACCATTCCGTTGAATTGTGTGTATAGAATGCCGAACTCATCTTTTCTCGAATCTCTTATTTGGACCGTAAGATCCCCCTCCCTCGCTTTGCGCATCACCCGTACCATTGTGAACAGTGGACGATAAACCGCACGGGCAACGAAATAGGCCACAATGATCGCCACCACTCCGGATCCGATTCCCAAGTACAGCGTGTATTGCCCGATTTCACGCGAATCCTTCATAAATTGCTTAGCATCCGCGATCCCTACAAGTTTCCATTCCGGCAGGGCAAGCTTGCTATAGACAAACAATGTTTCCTCCCCTTTCCCACTTTCGTGAATCGTGCCGCTTTCACGATCGGCGGGAGGGATATCCAGCGTCTTCATCAATTTGTCGCTATCGGCATCCGCCATAACCCGGTTTCCATTATCGATCAGATAAATTGTCCCCGAACCGTTAAAATCGATTTCGGACATAATTTGCTGGATTTGTTGCGGATCGATCTCATAGAGCACGATGCCGATGATATCGCCGAGTTCTTCCAAGTTTTTAATCGCCCGACCCATTACGAACCTAGGTAATCGATTCGACTCTCCATCCTGTGATATCAAAGACGGACGAATGCCGAAATAAACGGGATGTCCGTTCGCATCTTTAATCGTGCGATACCAATCTTCCCGACCGTAACGATTGTCGAACGGATTGTACATTTTCTGAGTATTTTCCTGTGAATATCGATAAGAATTTCCGGTCTCGCTCAAAATATAGATGTCCATGCTGTCGTTTTTCGTATTGATCAAATCTGAGAAAAATTTGTAGTTCCTGTTGTTAATTTGCAATTTTTCGAATGGATCCTCTTCCAGGTCCAACATTTGTTTTTGTAGTTCGCGATTGCTAAAGATCATCAAGGTCCGGTTATCATACTCCGCGAGGATGGATTCGAGTCGTTTGGCGGTTTGTTGGACTGTCTGCAGCGCAACTCCACCGATTTTGCTCTCTATTAATTGGGCTGATTTCACATAAGATAAGTAACCCAAGACGGCAATGACAATCATCATGCTGACCAAATAAAAAACGAAGACCTTGACCCACACCGAATACAAATTAATCCGTTTACGAAGCATTCAACCACCCCATCTGCCTGAGTCAAATCCCGCTATTCCGAAACTCTGCGGGTGAAACACCTTCCGTTTCTTTAAATGTTTTGACGAAATGGCGAAAATCTTTATACCCGATTTTATCTGCAACTTCATAGATGCGGAGGGGTGTTTGCTTAAGCAGCTCTTTCGCTTTTTTCATACGCAGACGGACGATATATTTGCTGAATGTTTCTGCCATTTCTTCGTGGAACACACGGCTGAAGTAAGAGGGATTCATATACAACCGCGCCGCCACATCATTCAGTCCGATATTTGTTTGATAATGCCGATGGATGTATTCGAGCGCGAGTTGTATCGTATGTTTGGGGTTCGATAGGGCGCCAGCTCCAGCGATATAGAAGACAGAGAAAAAGACATCTTTCATATGCGGCAGCACGAACCGGTACAGGCGCATCGTCTGTTCGTATGTCAAAGAACGCTTGTCGGAGGCCTGAATCTGGGCAAGGATCTCCTCCCACTTCGTCAGAATGGACTGCATCAATAGATTGACATTCTGCCGGACGGTAAGCGCCGACAAATTACCTTTAAGAGAATTCAGGTAATGAATCTGTTCGTCCAACAGATCATTCAATTGACGATAATCACTTAGTTTAAGAGCAAACACGACCCTGTTGCTCCAAGCGGGATCCATCGACGCTTGAATGGATTTAGCCTCAGAGCCCGGCTGTTCGACCGTAAGGTGACAACCGCCGAATCCGGAATAGAAGGAGTTGGCCGTATTTGAAACCGCTTCCTTAAATGCGTGCGAAAGATCTCTACGTGGAAGGGGCGAGCTTATTCCCACACTAATTTTGAGGCCCAGTACGCGATCGGCCTCCAGAATCCATTTCCGGGCGAACTCGGCGACGTCCGCAATTGCATACGGCGCGGGCGGAGAGAGGATAACCGCCAGATCGACTACGTCATGCTGGTGCAAGGGACATGAAATACACGAAATTCCTGCGGCTATATATAGTTCCTCGGCAATGTTGCCCAGACCGAAACGAATTAGCGAGAATCCGGATTCATCTAGTTCTTCCGTTCGCCACTCGTGTACGGTTGCCGTAGCTACAAGTAAACGATTCGGATTCAAGTCGATATTAAGTGCTTCCCACTTTACCTCAATTTGCGGAACCTGTCCCTCTAGCAGGCACAATTCCAAGAATCTCTGTCTGGCCAGCGGCAGGCTCTCCCGAATGCGGCCCGACAACTGCCGTGTTTGTTCAAGTTTCTTCTTCTCCGTAAGGATTTCATCCACGCACCGTTGCATGATATCTATCAATATTGTTTCTTCCACGGGTTTGAGAATGTAATCGAATGCTCCCAGTTGAATGGCTTTTTGCGCATAAGCGAAATCGTTATAACCGCTGATGAATATCACTTTGGCGGAAATACCGGTTTTTTTCATCTCCTCCATAAACACTAGGCCGTCCATACTTGGCATCTTGATATCGGTAAGGATAATGTCTGGGACATTTGCCGTGATTAGCCGAAGCGCTTCCTCGCCATTGTCCGCTTCACCGGACCATTCAATCCCATACGTAGTCCAATCAATTGTCGTCCTCAGACCCTGCCTGACCCAGCTTTCGTCATCCACTACAAAAAGTTTAAGCATTGACCAGCCTCCCCTCTCTAATAATGCTCTATATACTTATTCAGCAGATAATTATCTACACCTTCTGATCTATGGATATGGTAATCTGACAGCAAAATCGAAACTATTAAAGCACCTGAACTCAAGAAACTCTGCTGAGGATTCGCTGCGGTGCTTATCCCCTCGTTGATTCCTCTTCATGATCTCGTTATTCATTACAGTTTCAGCTATGCTGCCCGATAGTTCAACAAGCTGCCGATGTACCGGCAGCTTATGTCATGGTGCTATTCTGCCAGCGATCCAACTGTTCTTGACTTTATCGGATATTAATAGAACCTTACAGACGTTCATATCACGCAAGGGAATGTCCACGATTCGGTTCCCTATGTGAAACGACTCAAACACCAGATCGAGAAGTTTGGTTTCGCCGATACTCTAGAAGCGATAGCACTGGATTCCGGTTACCTCACGCCTTACATTTGCAAAGAAGTTCATGCCATGAAGGTGTTCGCGCTCATCGGCGGTACACGACAACAAACCGGGAAGGCTACCGAGAATACAAATCGGATCCAAAGGTTTGCAAGGATTGCCCGTTGCTGGAAACCTGCACACGATCCCGGAATTAACAGAAAGTCATTACCCGCCATGTTTTGGAGGACAGCAAGGAATGGGTTCGTCTGAATCGACTTAGTCGTTCCGGCAAATACCGTTACCGCTTGCGTTACCAAACGATTGAGCGAAGCTTCGCAGAACATAAAAAAGATCGCCCTTCACCTGGCCAAGGCCAAGTAAAGGGCGATTGCTTTTCTAACTGCACGTGATCCGATACATCTGAACTTAAGCCTTATTCATTAGGCTAGAAAAGCCCAAAAACCGCTTTTCTAAACAGTCTGAAGCTTGATTTCTCAAGCTTTCGGGCTGTTAAGTCTCGATTTATCAACTTTATGTTGTTGTTTCTCCCTTTTGTACAGTCATAAGAATCTTCCCTTGAGCTCTCCCTTGTGCGATTTTTGCAATAGCTTCGTTCACTTGCGAAAAAGCAAATATCGAATCAATAGTTGGTTTTATACCCGCTTCATCAATCCACTGGGTAATATTTTTTAATTGTTTGCCATTTGGCTGAACATATAAGAAATCATACGTTTTCCGTTGAAGATGTGCCGCTATATCAAACGGCATTCCGATCGCACCAAAAAGAAGTCTCTGTATCGTTGAAAATCCGCCATGCTGAATTGCAAAACGTGCATTTGGCACAGCATTCAATGACAATAATTTTCCACCAGGTTTTCATATACGTAATTCTTTCCTGAACTCACTTGCACCACGGGTATCAATCACGTAATCGAAATCTTTCAGCACCTCAACATAATTTTGCTTTTGATAGTCGATGAATTGGTCAGCACCAATGGATAACGCTAAATGACGAGAGGATTCACTACCACTGACAGCTACAAAAAGCTTCTTTGATCTCGCATACGGAATGGCAATCTGTCCGAATCCGCCTGTTCCACCAGGAATAAACAGTTTTGCGCCAGGTTTTACTTTCAGTACATCGAATGCCTGAACAACTGTCAGAGCCGATAATGGAATAGCAGCCCCTTCTTCAAAAGTAAGATGTTTTGGCATTTTCGCAACGATATTTGCATCAGCAACAACATATTCTGCAAAGACACCCATTGTATCTAGCGGCATTAGTGCATATACTCTGTCACCCTTTTTCAAGTCTGTCACTGCTTCGCCAACCGATTCAATGACACCTGAAAGTTCATTCCCAAGTGTTAACGGAAATTTATAGCGGTCAAAAATACGCACCTTTCCATTAATCGCCAATATAAGATGTGGGTCAACGCCCGCGACATATGTTTTAATCAATACTTGATGTTTGTTTATTCTCGGTATAGGCACATCGTTGATGTGAGCTTCTAACTTTTTTGAGTAGCCGTATATTTGGACTGCTTTCATCGTGTTCTCCTTAAAAATTAATTATCACCTTCCCTTTTGGACGTCCCTTTGCGACTAGATCTAGCGCTTCATTAACGTTGCCTATGGTAAATAGGGTTGGATGAATCGGTGGAACAATGTTGTTTTTTTCAATGATTTTGGTAATCTCTTTTAGTTGTGCGCCGTCAGAACGAACGAAGATAAAGCGGTATTCCACGTCGTGTTTCTTGGCTTTGTTGTCGTACTTTGCGCCAACAACAGAAAATAGCTTTTGTTTCCACCATGGAAAGTTATTGTCTTTTCCGAAACGTTTATTTGGTCCTGTTTTGAGAGAAAGCAATCTTCCGCCCGGTTTAATGATTTTTAATTCACTGTCAAATTCTTTGGGCCCCAGGGTATCAATCACATAATCGACATTCGACAACAAGTCAACATAGTTTTCCTTTGTGTAATCCAAATATTGGTCTGCACCAATTTCCAAAGTGCGTTCGCGTGATTGTGAGTTGCCACTAACAATGACATTTAGACCCATTGCCTTTGCGATTGGGACAGCCATTTGACCAAAGCTACCCGATCCACCTGGAATGAAAACAGATTTTCCAGACTGTGCCTCAAGTTCTTCATGCAG
>FWWL01002496.1_pt1 | contig 37799 bp, 35 predicted proteins | sample 2228331 | NCBI WGS metagenome assembly FWWL01 (sample SAMEA103939775, study PRJEB20133) | metagenome
CGGGGCGACCCGCTGGTCGAGGCGCGCGCGAGAACGTCGCGCTGGTCGAGGTGCGAGCGCAGCGAGCCACGAGACCCGGGACGCAGCGAGCCCGCCCCGGCGCACCGGGACGGGCGCGCTGACGGCCCTCAGGAGGGCCGGTGGATCACATGCCCAGTCGGGACTTCAGGCCGTCGAGCTCGGACCACAGGACGGTGGGCAGGTCGTCGCCGAACTTGTCGAACCACTCCTGGATCTGCGGGACCTCGGCCTTCCACTCCTCCACGTCGACGTGCAGGGCGGCGGCGAGCGCCTCCTCGGTCATGTCGAGGCCCTCGGTGTCGAGCGAGCCCGGCGCCGGCACGTGGCCGATGGGGGTCTCGACCGCGGCGGCCTGGCCCTCGAGGCGCTCGACGACCCACTTCAGGACGCGGGAGTTCTCGCCGAACCCGGGCCACAGGAAGCCGCCGTCCTCGTCGCGGCGGAACCAGTTGACGTAGAAGATCTTCGGCAGCTTGGACTCGTCGTTGTCCTTGCCGACGTTGATCCAGTGGCTGAAGTAGTCACCGGCGTTGTAGCCGATGAAGGGCAGCATCGCCATCGGGTCGCGGCGCACGACGCCGGTGGCGCCGATCGCGGCAGCGGTGGTCTCCGAGGAGAGCGTCGCGCCGAGGAAGGTGCCGTGGGTCCAGTCGCGCGCCTCGAAGAGCAGCGGGATCGTGGTCTTGCGGCGACCGCCGAAGAGGATCGCGTCGATCGGCACGCCGCGCGGGTCGTCGAACTCCGGGGCGAGGATGTCGCACTGCTTGATCGGGGTGCAGTAGCGGCTGTTGGGGTGGCTGGAGAGCTCCTCGGACTCCGGCGTCCAGGGCTCGCCCTTCCAGGAGGTCGCCTTGGCCGGCGGGTTCTCCAGGCCCTCCCACCACACGTCGCCGTCCTCGGTGAGGGCGACGTTGGTGAAGACCGAGTTGCCCTTGTTGATGGTGGCCATCGCGTGCGGGTTGGTGTGCTCGTTGGTGCCGGGGGCGACGCCGAAGAAGCCGTACTCGGGGTTGACCGCCCAGAGGCGGCCGTCCTCGCCGATGCGCATCCAGGCGATGTCGTCGCCGATCGACTCGACCTTCCAGCCGGGGATGGTCGGCTTGAGCATGGCCAGGTTGGTCTTGCCGCAGGCGCTGGGGAAGGCGGCGGCGATGTACTTCACGACGCCCTGGGGGCTGGTGAGCTTGAGGATGAGCATGTGTTCGGCGAGCCAGCCCTCGTCACGAGCCATCACCGAGGCGATCCGCAGCGCGTAGCACTTCTTGCCGAGCAGCGCGTTGCCGCCGTACCCGGAGCCGAAGGACCAGATCGCCCGCTCCTCGGGGAACTGCACGATGTACTTGGTGTCGTTGCACGGCCACGCGACGTCGGCCTGGCCCTCGGCCAGCGGCATGCCGACGGAGTGGATCGCCTGGACGTACTCGGCGTTGGTCTCGGTCATCTTGTCGAGGACCTGGCTGCCCATGCGGGCCATGACGCGCATGGAGGCGGTGACGTAGGCGGAGTCGGTGAGCTCGATGCCGAACATCGGCCGCTCGGCCTCGAGGTGGCCCATGACGAACGGGATGACGTACATCGTGCGACCACGCATGCAGCCCTCGTAGAGGCCGCGCATGATCCCCTTCATCTGCTCGGGGTCCATCCAGTTGTTGGTGGGCCCGCAGTCCTTCTCGTCGACCGAGCAGATGTAGGTGCGGTCCTCCACGCGCGCGACGTCGATCGGGTCGCTGGCGGCGTAGAAGGAGTTCGGCTTGATCTGCGGGTTGAGCCGGGTGAAGGTGCCCGTGGCCTCGAGGGCCTCGGTCAGCATGACCCACTCCTCGTCGGAGCCGGTGCACCAGTGGATGGCGTCGGGCTGGGTCAGCGCGGCCACCTCGCGGACGAAGGACAGGATGCCTTCGTGCGTGGTGGGGGCGTCGCTGAGGTCGAGGGAGTCCTGCGTGACGGTCATCGGGCCTCTTCGGGTCTCGCCTGGTTGGGGTTCGAGGTGGGCCTCTGGCGCCGTTGCCGGCCACGCTCGCGATGCCGGGCCCACCGCTCGAGACGAGGGCTCCGCCCGGCTGGCGCGACCCTAACTTCGGACGCGCGCGTCCGCATATTGGATCGAGCCAAGACTCGTGGCCCAGGTCACAGGGCTGCGATGGCGGCCCCGGGGTAGGGCCGGCGGGCGGTGCGCACCGGGTCGTGCCCGTTCATCCGGACGGGTGCCGCGGCCGGGCGCGGCGGCTTGCCAGCCTGGGGGCATGGGAGAGCTCCACCTCGACGCGCTGGTCGCCGTCGTCGCCGTCCTCGGGCTGCTGGTCGCCAGCCTGTCCGGGCGGATCGACCAGCTGCCGATCTCGGAGCCTCTGGTGGCCGTCGTGGCCGGGGTCACGGTGGGGCCGCAGGTGCTGGGATGGGTGCGCGTGCCCGAGCTCGGCGGCGGCCGCCACCTCCTCGCCGAGGTTGGGGTGGTGCTGCTCGCGCTGTCGATGATGGCGATCGCCATGCGCTACCCGTTCGCAGAGGTACGACGGGTGGCGGCCTCGGTCGGCGCGCTGGTCCTCGTGGCGATGCCGCTCATGGCGCTGCTGTCGGCGGGGGTCGCCTGGGCGGTCCTGGGCCCGGTGGCCGGCGTCGGTGCCGCGACCGCGCTGCTGGTCGGCGCGGCGGTCTGCCCGACGGACCCGGTGCTCTCCTCCAGCGTGGTCACCGGTGAGCTGGCCGAGCGCGACATCGGGGATCGCAGCAGGCGGCTGCTCTCCCTGGAGTCGGGTGCCAACGACGCGCTGGCGCTCCCGCTCGTGGTCGCGGCCATCTCTCTGGCGGGCCCGCTGTCCGCGGGTCCCGCCGCTACGGAGGCGGTGCGCACCCTCCTCGGCGGCCTCGTCCTCGGCCTCGCCGTGGGGTACGTCGCTGCGCGCGCGGTCCGGTTCGGGGAGAGCCATGGTGCGGCCGAGCCCGGCCCCATCGTGGTCCTCACGGTGGTCCTGGCGCTCGGCACGCTGGCCGCCGCCCGGCTGCTGGGAGTGGCCGAGGTGCTGGCGGTCCTCGTCGCAGGCCTGACGCTCAACGCCGGCTGGTCGGGTCACGACCGGCTCCGCGCCGCCACCTTCGACGAGGCTCTCAATCGCTACGCCGTGCTGCCGTTCTTCGTGCTGCTCGGTGCCGCACTGCCCTGGCGTGCCTGGGCGGAGACGGGCTGGCCGCTGCTCCTGCTGGTCGTCGGGGTGCTCCTGCTGCGCCGGCTGCCCGTCCTGGTGCTGCTGCGTCGCCCGCTGGGGCTGCCACGGCGCGACGCCTGGTTCCTCGGCTGGTTCGGGCCGATCGGCGTCTCGGGGCTGTACTACCTGCTCGAGATCGGCCACCGGGTCCCCGGCTCCGCGTTCGTGGTGACCGCCGGCACGGCGGTCGTGGTGGCCAGCACCCTCGTGCACGGGCTCAGCGGCAGTCCTGGGCGGGTGCTGTACCGCCGATTCGGCACGACCGCGACCGTTCGCTAGTATCAACCAGTCCTCGCGGCAGCCCCGCGCAGGATGGGCGCCTGTAGCTCAACGGATAGAGCATCTGACTACGGATCAGAAGGTTTGGGGTTCGAATCCCTACAGGCGCGCAGATCGATCAAGCCGCAGGTCAGCCCGCTGACCTGCGGTTTTGTCGTTTCTGAGGTCGCTAGAACCGCTCTTTGAACCCGCAAGCAACGGGCCCAAAACCGGCCCCGGGCACTGTGCGGGCACATTCCGGGCACAGTTGCCTCCCGGCGGAGGGCTTCTGACGCCCGTCGGAGAGGCCTCTACCCCAGCCCGCTGAGGTCGCCAAGTGGTGATCTGCGGCGGACTTTCCGCGCTGTTGTCGGAGGCCTCCGGCAGCCTGCGAGGCTGCCCGGAAGGACCGGCCAGCAGGAGGTCCTCCATGTCCACGCCCACCGGCCCTGCGGTCACTAAGGTAAATCCCGTGATCACGGGTGAGCTGAAGAGCAAGATCGACCGCGTCTGGGACTCCTTTTGGTCCGGCGGCATCGGCAACCCGCTTGAGGTCATCGAGCAGATCATCTACCTGCTCTTCATCCGCCGCCTCGACGACATCCAGACCCTGGCCGAGAAGAAGGCCCGGGTTGCCTTGACGCAAGGAACGTCAAGCGGGGTTGGTGAGACATTCTTCAAGGCCGCTCCAGACAAGCCGCGTGCCAGGTGTCAAGCCCCTCGCCGGGCGCTCCATGTTTAGTCACTAAGTCACCCGTGCCTGGTGGCCCTGCAGGGGAGTCTCGGTGACTCGTGTGACCTCGTCCGTTGCTCCGGACCACCGCATGATCTCGACGCTGGGACTCTCCGTGGGTCAGCGTCAAACCGAGCATCCAGAGGAGCGGCAGTACAGGTGCCGCCTGTCACCGCGCTGACGATGGCCATCCTCGGTCCGCAGCCCGGCATCGCCACCGAGGCACTGGAGCGCACCCGGGAGACTCTCGTCTAGGGGCGAGCCGATCCCTACTCCGACTGCGGGCGGTCCATCGCCGCTCCCTCCTACCAGCTGAGCTGGGCGGGGTCCGGCTATGACCGGCGTGCAGTGGTGCGGCATCGGCGGGCGCTCGCGCGAGTGAGGCCACGAGTCGCGGCCGGCGGAAAGGTCGTCTCGCGAGGTCGTTGCGCTAGACACCTTGAGATGTGTGACGGGACACACTACCGTGATCTATGCGTATCAATCGCACTGAAAGGTGACGCTTATGTCGGGACTCCAGCCCGGTCGACACATGGCCCTGGAGCGCGTGATCGAGGTCCCAGCGGTCATCGTCGTCTTCATCATGATGGGGCACGTCACCGCCAACGCGCTCGCGCGCTCGCTGTTCGACAACCCGCTGCCGAACACGCTCGAGATCGTGCAGTACTGGTACCTGCCGATCGTCGCCCTGCTCGGCTTCGTCGCTGCCCAGGCCCGGGGTCAGCACATCGCGGCGGACCTGATCTACCAGCACCTTCCGCATCGGGCACGCCCATACGTCCTGGCGGCGCTCCTGCTGACTTCGGCGGCAACATGCGTTGGGTTCGCGTGGTTCTCGTGGCCGGAAGCCCTGCAGGCCCTGGAGACGCGACGTACCGGCGGCGTCAGCGCTGTCCCGGTGTGGCCCGTCTACTTCCTCGTGCCGGCAGTCTTCTCCGTGCTGTCGCTGCAGTTCTTCACGGAGGCGTGGCGGGTGGCACGTGGACGCGGCCCCGCTGGCGCAGGAGCCGCCGACGACCCCTCACTCCAAGATGACTTCGAGACCACGAAGAAGGCAGACCGATGAGCGACGTTCGAGCCGAACCCGAGGTGCTTCCGGACAGCCCCGCACCCGCGACCGAGGGGGGTCGGAAAGCGTCTGCAACGGCAGGGGTGAACGGTCGCCGCTCATGGCTGCTGCTCGGCGTCACCATCGCAATCGTCGTCGGGTGTGCCGTGACCCTCTTCCTGCCCCTCGTCCCCGAGGCCATCGGTGGCGTGGCCTGCCTGATGATGCTGGCGTTGATCTTCCTGCGCATGCCTGTGGCGATGGCCATGCTCATTCCGTCCTTCCTAGGCATGTACGCGCTGCGCGGCACCCTGCTCGTGGAGAGTCAGCTCGCAACGCTGCCTTACATCCAGGTGGCTAGTTGGACGTTGAGCGTCATTCCCATGTTCATCTTGATGGGCCTACTCTTGTGGCGCGCGGGCCTCACCGAGAGCCTCTACGTCGCCGGGCGGCAGTGGTTGGGGTGGCTGCCCGGGGGGCTGGCCGTGGGGACGAATGTCGCGGGTGCGGGGCTGGCCTCCGTCAGCGGTTCCTCTGTCGGCACCACCTACGCGCTGGCGCGTATCGGCATCCCAGAGATGTTGAAGGCCGGGTACGACAAGCGGCTGGCCATCGGAGCCGTGGTGGTCGCCGGCCTCCCGGGGCAGCTCATCCCGCCCAGCATCATGCTCGTCATCTACGCGGGGATCGCCGAGGTCCCGATCGGTCCTCAGCTACTGGCAGGCATCGGGCCCGGCGTACTGGTCGCGCTGCTGTTCAGTTTCATGATCGTGCTCTTCTCGCTGCGGTGGGCCAAGCTGCAGCCCGAGGCGGCAGCGCTCGCCGAAACACCACGGGTCATCCTGCGAGAGCGCATGGCCTCCCTGGTTCGGATCTGGCCTATCCCGGTCATCGTGGCGGTCATCGTGGTGGGGACATTCGCGGGTTTCTTTACGGCCACCGAGGCGGGCGCGGTCGCTGCCATGGTGTCCCTGCTGGTCACAGTGGTCTGGCGAGCGCGCAGCGGACCCTGGCGCGCGGTCGCCGACGCATCGATGGCGACTGTCAGTAGCGTGGGCGCGATCTTCTTCATGCTCGTCGGGGTCGAGGCTCTGTCGCGCATGTTCGCCTTGACGGGGATCAGCGCCGGGTTCGCAGACGTGGTCCAGAGCATGGACCTGACGCGCGTGCAGTTCCTCCTTCTGATGACGCTGGTCTACATCGTCTTGGGGACCTTCATGGAACCCCTGCCGATGCTGATGCTGACCGTCCCCATCCTCTTGCCCACGCTGCTGGCCCTAGACATCTCGTTGCTGTGGTTCGGCGTCTTCGCGGTCTTCATGGGCGAACTCGCAGTCGTGACGCCACCGGTCGGCATCCTGGCCTTCATCATCCACTCGATCACCCGTGAACCGGAGGTCAACCAAGGTCAGGACATCACCCTCGGCGACGTCTTTGCGGCCGTGTGGTGGTTCATGCCAATGGCCATCGTCGTGACACTCGTCCTCATCTTCTTCCCTGAGATCGCAACCACGATCCCCGACATGGCCGGTGGAGGCTGACGGGCGTGGCGGGGGGACCCCCTGGCGCGGCACCCGGTGACGAGCCGCTGACGGCAGGGCTCCTGGCCGAGGTGCACCAACTCCTGGCTGCCTACGGGCACGCCATCGATGCGTGCGACGCGGAGGCGTGGGTCGGACTGTTCCATCACGACGGCGTCTCGAGCGGGCCAGGCCGCCCGAAGCTGCGAGGGCGCGACGAGCTGCGTGCGTGGGTCGAGGACCACCCGCGAGCGGACCTTCTCCACACCTGCACCAATGTGCACGTTTTGGGATGGAGAGGCGACCTGCTTGACGTGCGCTCGCACTTCGTCATCTACGCGATCGATACCGACGGGACCTACCGGGTGTCTGTCGCTGGTAGCTACGCCGACGAGCTGTGCCGGGTGGACGGGGTGCTGCGGTTCTGGTGCCGCGAAGCGACGCCGCGCAGGGCCGTCCAGACAAGGCATTGACAGTTCAGAACATGATCATGATTATGATAGTGCTAACTGTGGCGATGATCACCTTTATCCAAAGGAGCACTCATGAACAACTCTTTCCTGCGGCCGGCCGGAACGCTGGTCGCGGCATCGGCGCTGGTGCTCGGGCTCGCCAGCTGCGCCGAGAGCGGTGGCAATGGCGGAACCAGCGGTGGAGGAGAGAGTGTGCCGGCCGGCTCTGACAAGCAAGCGTTCATCGACGCGCTCGCCGACATGGATCCGATCACCCTGCAGATGCAGAGCACGGCTCCCCAGGGAGCGGCCACAGGCCGACGCTTCGAGGAGTACGCCGCCGCTGTCGAGGACTGGTCCGGCGGCAAGATCTCCTTCGATATCGCCTTCTCCAACGCCATCGCACCCGTGCCCGAGGTCGACGACGCGCTGGTCGACGGCCGCTTGGACTTTGGCTCGGTCATCGTGGCCCTGGAGCCCTCGAAGTTCCCAGCCAACAACGCTCTCTGGGACTTGTCGTTCATCGGCTCGCAGGACCCGGTCGATGGCCTGCTGCAATGGCACGGTGCCATGATCGAGTCCGCGGTCAGTAATGAGGCCATTCAGCAGGAGTTCGAGGAGAACGGCCTGCACGCGCTGCTCCCGTCCTTCGGCAGCGGCTCCTACTTCCTCGACTGCACCGATCCAGGGACCACCGCCGAGGACTTCGACGGGCGAACGATTGCCAGCCAAAGCCGGATCCAGAACATGCAGGTGGAGGCACTAGGCATGTCGCCCTCGACGATCTCCTACGCAGAGATGTTCGAGAGCTTGGAGCGTGGGGTCGTGGACTGTGCAGCGTCGTCGATGACGACGTCCTCGCTGGGAGGTTTCATCCCCGCCGCGCCTTACTTCGCCTACGACCCGGAGCACGGTCTTGCCGCTCCCGGTGGCACCCTGGCTATGGGGCTGGCCACGTGGGAGAGCCTGCCCCTGGCGGCCCAGCAGCTGCTGCAGGACCGGATGGACGTCGTGCTTAAGGCCAACTTCGAGGCGACGTGGGAGAACGTCGACGCCGGTCTGGCTGCGATCGAGGACGCTGGGGGTGCCGTGGAGACCCTGGGGCCTGATGCCTCCGAGGCCATCGCCTCCGCCAACGAGGCGGCGATCGAGGAGGTCCGCGCGGACCACCCCGAGCTCGTTGAGGGTCTCCTCGCCGCCGAGGAGTCGTGGGCCGCGGAGGTTGCCGACCTGGGCATCGAGGGTGTCGACGTGGACTACGCCGGGTTCCGCGACTGGTATGCCGCCGGCACGCCCGACCTCACTGCCTACTTCGAGGCGCTGCAGGACGTGCTCAGCAGCCAGCGCCCGTCCTGAGGTGGTAGCTCAGTGGGCGGGGTGATGGGCCGGTGGCCCGTCGCCCCGCCCCTGCAGCTCTCCCGATGAGCGGAAGACCTAGAGAGGGTGGGCAAGCACATGACCTCGATCGGCGACGGACGGGGGCTAGGCGTGGTGGGCCAGGAACTCGCTCGGCTCGCGGCACGCCTCGACACGTGGGAAGCCGTGGAGCTGGCTCGTGGGCTGACGCACGATTACGCCCTCATCCTCGATGAGGGCGGGGGGCAGCAGCTCGGAGGGTTGTTCGCAGTTGACGCCGAGCTAACGGTCCTCGACGAGACGGTGCGGGGCCGCGAGGACATCGTGGCGTTCTTCACGCGAGCCCTCTCACCTGATCCCAGCTCCCGGCGGCACTTCATCACGAACAACAAGGTCCTGGAGGTAACCGGCGACCGAGTGCGCCTCTCCAGCTACTTCCTGTACACCGCCCAGGGCACGACGTCGTCCGGGATCGGGTGGGGCCGCTACGACGACACGATCGATGTGTCCGGACAGCGGGCAGTCTTTCTGCGCAGGCGTATCGAACCCTGCGTCCGCACCGACCTGGCTCGAGGCTGGGCCGGCGCGCTGGACCCGAGCGACTGACCGATAGCAACCGACAGAAGGGACGCATCTCGTGAGCACGCAGCAGCTGTGGATGGGGGGCCGGTGGGAGGACTCGGCCGGTGATGTCGTGGGTGAGGTGGTCAATCCGGCAGGTCTCGGGAAGGTCGCCACCGTCCAGCTTGCGACGCCACACGACATGGAGCGTGCGGTCGCTCTGGCGCGCGACAGCTTCGAGACTGGCGAGTGGCGTTCGAGTAGCCCCGAAGCCCGTGCTGCGGTCCTGCGTGACGCCGCGGCCCTCATCGAGAAGCGTCTGCCGGAGCTGGCACGCACCCTCACCTCCGAACTGGGCTGCCCCCTCTGGTTCTCCGAGCGGGCACACGTGCCGAACCCGGTGCGCCACCTGCGCTACTACGCAGACCTGGTCGAAAACCGCGACTTTGACGAGGTGCGGACCGACGGCACCAACACCAGCATCGTGGTCGAGGAGCCGGTTGGTGTCGTGGGAGCGATTACGCCCTGGAACGGGCCCCTCAGCTCACCCACTATCAAGGTGGCCCCGGCGCTAGCAGCGGGGTGCTCGGTCGTTGTCAAGCCTGCCACGCAAACACCGCTGACGGTCATGGCCCTCGGCGAGGCGCTGGCCGAGGCTGGGCTTCCCGAAGGTGTGCTCTCCATCTTGCCCGCAGGTCGGGATGCAGGTGAGGTCCTGCTGAGGCACCCGCAGGTCGACAAGCTGGCCTTTACGGGCAGCACCCAGGTCGGCAAGCACCTGATGCGGCTGGCCGCCGACCGTGTCGCCCGCGTCACGCTGGAGCTCGGCGGCAAGTCGGCGGCCATCGTGCTGCCGGGCGCAGACATCGAGGCGATGGTCGCAGCCCTCATCCCCATGGCCTTCAGTGTCAATGGGCAACTATGCATCTCGCAGTCGCGGGTGCTCGTCCCTCGGTCCATGGAGGCCGAAGTACGCGATGCCCTGACGGCAGCGATCGGGGCCCTGGTCGTGGGCGACCCGATGGACCCGGCGACATTCATTGGTCCGCTGGTGAGCCAGGCTCAGCGCGACACGGTCGTGGATTACCTCAGTGTCGCGCGCCAGGAGGGTGCTGAGGTCACCGTCGGTGGAGGCACTCCGGATCACCTGGGGGAGGGTTTCTGGGTGGAGCCGACCCTGCTCACGGGTGTCACGAACGCCATGCGCGTGGCCCAAGAGGAGATCTTCGGGCCTGTCATGTCGCTGCTCACCTACGAGGACCTCGACGACGCAGTGACGATAGCCAACGACTCGCCCTACGGCCTGTCCGGCTCGGTCTGGTGTGGGGACGTGCCCGAGGGCATCGCCGTCGCGAGGAGGATCCGCACGGGCATGGTGAGCATCAATGGCGCGCCCCAGTCGTGGGGCACGCCCTTCGGTGGCTACAAGCAGTCGGGCGTGGGTCGGGAGATGGGCCCCGAGGGCCTGCAGTCCTACATCGAGAAGAAGTCGATCGCGGTCCCGACCAGCGCGCCGACGCGTTGATCACCGCACGAGGAGGCCCGCCGGACGGCGGGCCCCCTCTGTGTGCTGACCTCCGTCCGGTCCCTAGAACGTGACGACGGTGCGTGCCGCTGCGGAGGTGTCAATGTCCTCTAGGGCGTCGGCCACCCCGTCGAGGCCGATCGTTCGGCCCTGCAAGATGTCGAGATCGAGCCGACCCGCGGCGTACATCGCGGCGTAGAGCGGTACGTCGACGCGCAGACGGGTTCCACCGAGTCGGGAGCCCTGCACCCGCTTCTCGGCGAGAAACGCGCCCGCGGGGAGGGTCGTGGTGTCTCCGGCGTGGGGCAGCCCGACGACCGTCGTGGTTCCTCGGGTGCCGAGCATGGCGAACGCCTGTGCGATGGTCTCCGGGCGGCCCACCACCTCCAGGGCGTGATCCACGCCCCCGGTGAGCTCCAGGACGGCTTGGACCGGGTCGTCGACGGAGGCGTCGACGACGTCAGTGGCGCCGAGGTGCCTGGCCAGGCGCAGCTTCTCGACCATCCGGTCGATCGCCACGACCCGCGAGGCCCCTGAGAGCAGGGCCCCCTGCACCGCGCTCAAGCCGACGCCCCCGCAGCCGATGACGGCTACCGTGTCGCCGAATCTCACGCCTGCCGTGTGACGGACCGCGCCGAGGCCGGTGATGACCGCGCACCCCAGCAGTGCGGCCCGGTCGAAGGGCATCGTCTGCGGCACGACCGCGACGCTCGACTCTTGCACGAGCATCTCCTCGGCGAAGGAGCCGATCCCGACGTATTGGGTCACCGGCATGTCGTCGAGCAACAGACGCGGCGACCCGTCCTCCCGGACGCGGCCCAGGTTGTCGCAGTGCTGGGGGAGCCCCTGGCTGCACCAGCGGCACATCCCGCACGAACCCGCCGGCGCTACGACCACGTGGTCCCCGGGACGGACCGAGGTCACGGCTGAGCCGACCTCGATCACCTCTCCTGCGGCCTCGTGGCCGAGGATCGCCGGCATCGCCAGTGCTGGGTTGCCGCCGACCTGCCCGAAGCGGTCGGAGTGACAGATGCCGGTCGCAGCGGTCCGGATGCGCACCTCTTGCGGGAGCATGGACGTCACGGTGACGTCTGCGAGGACTGGTGGCTGGTCGAATTTCTGCAGGACAGCGGCGCGCATGGGCAGTCTCCTTCGTCCGGTTGCCGAGTCAGGCAAGCTACAGTAGATTCCTGATCATGAACACCATAGATTCGTCGATGGTGCCGGGATAGTAGGAGAGGACGCGATGCCAGACATCGAGGTCGCGGAGCTCGACGGCTCTGTATGGATCACGCTGAACCGTCCTGACCGCCTCAACGCCTACGACCTGGACATGGCCCGCGACGTGATCACCGCGGTCGAGGGCGCGACAGAGGCTGAGGCAGTCGTGATCGGCGGTGCCGGCGGCGCCTTCTGTGCCGGTGGAGCGCTGGACCAGCTCGGCGAGCCCGACCCGGTCCAGCTGCGCCAGCTCTTTACCACGTCGCTTCGGATGCTCGACGCGATCCGTGCATGCCCACGTCCGGTCATCGCAATGGTCGACGGCCCGGCTGCGGGCGGGGGCAACGAGCTGGTGGTGGCGTGCGACTTCGCGATCGCGACATCACGGTCGACCTTCGGGCAGACGGGGCCCAAGGTGGGGTCCGCGCCGGTGCTCGGGGCTACCCAACTGATGAGCCTGCAGATCGGCGAGAAGCGGGCCAAGGAGATGGCCATGCTCTGCCGCCGCTACTCCGCGGACCAGGCCCTTGCGATGGGCCTGGTCAACGAGGTCGTCGACGACGCGGACGCGCTGCAGGCAGCGGTCGAGCGGTGGCTCGGCGAGATCCAGCGCCTGTCGCCGCGGTACCTCGAGATCGTCAAGGTCTCCTCCAACCAGTGGTGGAACGCCTCGAAGGACAACATGAGCTCCGGCCTGGGCATGCTGGTCCAGGCCATCGGCAGCGAGGACATGCTTGAGGGCGCACGGGCCTTCCTCGAGAAGCGCAAGCCCGACTTCCGCGGCGCCCGTGACGCCGCCAGCGAGGAAAGGAACCGTTCGTGACGTTCCGCTACTACCGCGACCTGGAGCCCACCTTCGCCGACCGTGCCGACTGGGCGCTGCCGACGGTGCTGCGGCACCACGCCGCGGTGCGACCGGACGCAGTGTGGCTGGACTGTCCCGAGGAGCAGCGTAGCTGGACCTACGCCGAGGCGCTGCGATCCGCCGAGCGCGTCGGTCGCAGCCTCCTGGCAGCGGGGGCCGATGTCGGCGACCGCGTCGTGATGGTCGCCCAGAACTCCTCCCAGTTCGTGCGCACGTGGTTGGGCACCGCCGTGGCCGGCCTGGTCGAGGTCCCCATCAACACTGCTTACGAGCACGACTTCCTGGCGCACCAGGTCAGCACCGTCGAAGCCACGTTGGCCATCGTCGACGACGTCTACGCGGCCCGTTTCGTCGACGTCGCGGACGCGGCGAAGACAATCCGCAAGTTCTGGGTCGTCGACACCGGGCAGCGGGAGGAGGCGCTGACCGTCCTGCGGGCCGCCGGTTGGGACGCGGCGCCCTGGGAGGAACTGGACGACGCTGCGACCGCCGCCGAGGTCGTGGACGCAAGCCTGGCCCTGCCGGACGTCCACCCCCAGGACCTGGCCGCCGTCCTCTTCACCTCGGGCACGACCGGCCCGAGCAAGGGCGTGGCCATGCCGCACGCACAGATGTACTTCTTCGCCGACGAGTGCGTGTCGTTGGTGCGACTGACCTCCGAGGACGCGTGGATGTCGGTGACGCCACTCTTCCACGGCAACGCCCAGTTCATGGCGGCGTACCCCACTCTCGTCGCGGGAGCGCGCTTCGTGACCCGCAGCCGCTTCTCGGCCAGCCGCTGGGTCGACCAGGTGCGGGAAAGCAGGGTGACGGTCACTAACTTCATCGGCGTGATGATGGACTTCATCTGGAAGCAGGACCCGCGTCCCGACGACGTCGACAACCCGCTGCGCTGCGTCTTTGCCGCACCGACGGCGGCGAGCATCCTGGCGCCGATGAAAGAGCGATTCGGCATCGAGGCGTTCGTGGAGGTCTTCGGCCTGACCGAGACCTCCGCCCCCATCATCAGTCCCTACGGCGAGGACCGGCCGGCCGGGGCCGCTGGACTCGCAGCCGACGAGTGGTTCGACGTCGCCTTGGTCGACCCGGAGACCGACGAGCCCGTGGCGGTCGGCGAGATCGGTGAGCTGGTGATCCGACCCAAGGTGCCCTTCATCTGCTCCATGGGGTACTACGGAATGCCCGACAAGACCGTCGAGGCCTGGCGGAACCTGTGGTTCCACACCGGCGACGCGCTGCGCCGCGACGAGGAGGGCTGGTTCTACTTCGTCGACCGCTTCAAGGACGCATTGCGTCGACGCGGTGAGAACATCAGCTCCTACGAGATCGAGACGTCAGTGCTCGCCCACCCGGCCGTCGTCGAGTGCGCGGTGATCGCCGTCCCCGCGTCGACCGAGGCCGGAGAGGACGAGGTGATGGCCTACGTCGTCCTCGGGGACGAGGTGCCGGCGCCGAGTGCGGACGAGCTCTGGGCTCACTGCGACCGGCGCATCCCCGCCTTCGCAGTGCCTCGATTTCTGCGCTTTGTCGCCGAGCTGCCCAAAACCCCGTCGCAGCGGGTGCAGAAGGCCAAGCTGCGGGCCCTCGGCGTCACCGACGACGCCCACGACCGCCTTGCGGTGCAGGTGGGTGCCTGACGTGCACCCCTACCGCACCGTCCTCTTCGTGCCGGCCCACAAGCCGTCCTGGGCCGACAAGGCACTGGCTTCCGGGGCCGACTGCATCGTGCTCGACCTGGAGGACTCGGTCCCCCAGGACTCCAAGGCCGCGGCGCGCGCGACCGTGCGCGAGACACTTCCGCGGCTGCGCGAGGCCCGTCCCGAGGTCGGTCTGTTCGTGCGTCCCAACGCCCTGGCGACACGTGCGGCCGGTGCCGACCTGGAAGCGGTCGTCTGCCCGGAACTCGACGGGTTGTTCACGCCGAAGGTCGAGAACGCTACCGACGTGGTGCGCTGGGACACGCTCATCGAGTGGTTCGAGACCCGCAACGGGGCATCCGGCCTGGAGATGATCATCCCCGTCGAGATGGTCGACGCCATCACCAACTGCTTCGAGATCGCTGCCGCCTCGCCCCGTGTGGGCGCGATGATCGGCCCCACCTCCGAGCACGCCGACATCGCTCGCGCGGTCGGGTACCGGCAGTCGCGTGAAGGCTCCGAGACGCTCTACCTGCGCAGCCGCATCCTCCTGGCTTGTCGCCAGAACGGGTTGCACCCTCTGACCGGTCTCTGGGAGAACCTCGCCGACCTCGACGGTTTGCGGTCGTTCAGCGACTACGGCCTGCAGCTCGGTTTCCGAGGACAAGTCGTCATCCACCCGAGTCACGTCCCGGTCGTCCACGAGGTGCTCACCCCGACCGACGAAGAGGTCGCGTACCACGAGGAGCTCGTGGCCACCATGGACCGCGCCGTCGACGAGGGGCAGGGTGCAGTCCGCTTCCGCGGGCAGCACATCGACCTGGCCCACGCGCAGAAGGCGCGGGACTGGCTCGAGCACGCCGCGCGGGTGCGAGGGCGGTGAGGTGCTCGCCCTTCGGTTGACTCATGCCGGTCTGGAGCTGGACGACATTCCCGAACCGGAGCCCGGCGACGGCGAGGTCCTGGTGGCCGTCAAGGCCGCGGGCCTGTGCCACTCGGATCTCGTCGTCGCGAGCCGCCCGGTGGCCGACCTCGGGTTCGAACTGCCCACTGTCCTCGGCCACGAGCTGGCCGGCACCGTGGTCGCGACGGGGCGCCGCGTCGCAGAGTGGCGCGAGGGCGACGCGGTCGTCGGCTACGGACCCCGTGGCTGCGGGACCTGCTCCCGGTGCGCCGTCGGGGCCGACAACTACTGCCGCTCACGGTCGCGCCGATCGCGCCCCACGGGCTTGGGATCGCCAGGAGCGTTGGCCGAGCTGGTGGTGGTTCCAGCCTCCTCGCTCGTGGGCGCCGAGGGGGTCGAGCCGACGCAGGCCGCCGCCCTGACCGACGCCGGGCTCACCGCCCTGCACGCCGTCCGGCGTGCAAGGGGCAGCACCGAGAGCCTGCACGTCGTCATCGGGGTCGGCGGGCTCGGGCACCTGGCCGTGCAGCTCCTGGCGTCGATCGGCCCGGTGCTGGCTGTTGACCTGCACGACGAGAAGCTCAAGCTCGCCCGCCAGCTAGGGGCCACCTCAGCGGTCCGGCCTGATGAGGCCGTGCAGGCGGTCGCCGACCTCGGTCGTGGCAGGGGCGCCGACGCGGTGCTCGACTTCGTCTCTAGTGACCAGTCCCTCCCGTTGGCGGCTTCGCTGCTCGCTGTCGACGGGGTGCTGTCCATCGTCGGTGTCGGCGCCGCGCGGCTTCCCGTCGGCATGCACGCAGTGCCCCTCGGCACTCGGGTGGACACCCCGTTCTGGGGGACGCGGCCCGAGCTGGTGGAGGTGCTCGACCTCCACCGACGCGGCCAGCTCGTGGTCGAGGTCGAGGAGCACCCGCTCACCGAGGTGCTCTCGGCCTACGCACGGCTCGACCAGGGACTGGTGCGGGGACGGGCGGTCGTCCGCCCGATCCAAGGGGCGGGACGGACGTGACGGCGGGCAGCGCCGTGGCCGTCGTGACCGGTGCCGCATCGGGGATCGGGTTGGCGTGCGCCGTCGCTCTCGCCCGCAAGCACGCGGTGGTGGTGGTGTCCGACCGGGACGCTGAGGGACTCGAGCGGGCCCGGAGCGCGGTCGCGGAGGTCGGCGCCGAAGCTGTCGCCGTACCGGTGGACGTCCTGGTGGAGGACGAGGTGATCGGCCTGCACGCTGAGGCCAGGCGGCACGGAATGCTGCGGTCTGCGGTGAACGCCGCCGGGGTGGGTGGGCCTTCGCTCCCCGCCGGTGACTACTCCCTTCAGGCCTGGCTCGAGGTGGTCGGCGTCAACCTGACGGGGGTCTTCCTGTGCCAGCGGGAGCAACTGCGCACCATGGGTGGACAGGGTGCCGCAGGCAGCATCGTGAACATCTCGTCGGTGCTCGGCAGCACAGCGGCCGCGTTGGCGCCCGCCTACGTCGCCGCCAAGCACGGGCTGGAGGGGCTCACCCGCAGCGCAGCCCTCGGGTACGCCGGCAACGGGATCCGCGTTAACACCGTGGCGCCCGGCTTCACCGACACCGCTCTACTGCGGCGGCGGCGCAGCGAGCAGGAGCTGGAGTCCCTGGCGCGGCGGCACCCCGCCGGACGTCTGGGCCTGCCTGAGGAGGTGGCCGCGGTCGTGGCCTTCCTCTGCTCTGATGAAGCCGCCTTCGTGACGGGCGCCTGCTATGCGGTGGACGGTGGGCTGCTCGCGGGCTCTTGACCCGTCACACCGCACTGGCCGAGCGGGCCGCCGCACGGTATATTCATGCCTATCATTCGCATTCATGGAGGCTTGTAGATGTTGACGTTCGGTTTGGCCATCATGAACGACTTCCCCGTGGACGTTGTGCCTGCCGACCGCGTGGCATCCATGCGCGAGCAGGTCCGGGCTGCCTCCGACGCGGGCATCTCCTCGGTATGGGTACTGCAGCACTACCTGGGCGGGATGCCGACCTTGCAGCCGGTCCCGACACTGGCCGCCCTCGCGGCTGACGCGGGCGACATGACGCTCGGCACCAACATGTTCATCCTGCCTCTGCGTCACCCGGTCGAGGTGGCCGAGGAGTTCGCGACGCTGGACCACCTCACGGGCGGCCGCGCGGTCGCCGGGTTCGGGATGGGCTACCGCGAGAACGAGTTCGCGTCCTTCGGCATCGCGATGGACGACCGGGTCGGTCGCTTCGAGGAGAGCATCGCCGTGATCCGTGGCCTGTGGTCCGGCGAGCGCATCTCGCACGACGGGAAGCACTTTCACCTCGACGACCAGCACATCAGCCTGCGCCCGGTCCAGGACGGGGGACCGCCCATCTGGATAGGTGCGGGTCCGCACAAGGCCGGCGCCCAGCGGGCGGCTCGCCTCGGGGACGCCTGGATCGTGCCTCCGCACGTCACGCCTGAGCGCCTCGCCGTGGTCCTGGGCCACTACCGGGCCGAGCGCGAACGGCTGGGACGGTCCAGCTCCGACCTCGTTGTCCGACGCGAGCTGTTGCTCGATCACGACAGGGACAAGGCGCGTGCGACGGGCTTGGCGGCTCGCGGCGAACTCACCGCGCAGTACGCGCAGTACAACGCTCCGCAGGGCGGGGACGCTTACAAGCACCTCCAGACCAGCCAGTCGGCGGAGGAGGTTGCGGACGCGTCCTACCTCTTCACCGACCCGGTCGGAGCCGTGAGCGCATTGAAGGACCTTGAGTCCCAAGGCCTCACCCACGTGATCCTGCGGGCGCAGTGGTACGGCCTGGGACAGGACCAGGTGCTCCGCACCCTCGAACTCTTCAAGAGCGAGGTCCTCCCAGCGTTCCGCTGAGCAACGACCCCCTCATCAACGGAAGGGCCACACATGGACTACACGCCAGATGGAACGCACGAGGACATCCGACAGGGGATGCGCTCGCTGTGCTCCCGCTTCCCCGACGAGTACTGGGCCGAGTGCGACGAGGCCCACGCGTTTCCCTGGGACTTCTACGAGGCGGTCGTCAAGGGCGGCTGGCTGGGGCTGACCATCCCTGAGGAGTACGGTGGCGGAGGGCTCGGAGTGGCCGAGGCGTCCATCGTGGAGCGCGAGATCGCTGCCTCCGGGGCCGGGATGGGTGGCTGCTCGGCCGTGCATATCGGCATCTTCGGTTTCGAGCCGATCCTCCATCACGCGAGCGATGACCTGAAGTCGCGCTTCCTGCCCCGCGTCCCGACGGGAGAACTGCAGATCTCCTTTGCGGTCACGGAACCGGACGCCGGCACCGACACCACGGCACTGTCCACGACGGCAACCAAGGTGGAGGGCGGTTGGCTCGTCTCCGGCAAGAAGGTGTGGATCTCCAATGCCCAGCAGGCGGAGCGGATGATTCTTCTTGCCCGCACGACGCCGAAGGACCAGTGCGAGCGACGTACCGACGGTCTGACGGTGTTCTTCGCGCCGGTCGACCGGGACAAGATCACCATCAGGGCAATCCCGAAGATGGGGCGCAACTCTGTGGACAGCAACGAACTGTTCATCGACGGCCTCTTCGTCGCCGACGAGGACGTCGTCGGCGAGGTGGGTCAGGGCTTCAAGGTCATCTTGACGGGACTCAACGCGGAGCGCGTCGTGGCAGCGAACGCCATGCTCGGTATCGGAGAGGCCGCCCTGCGTCGCGGGACCCAGTACGCCAAGGACCGGGTGGTCTTCGGGCGGCCTATCGGCCAGAACCAGGGCCTGGCTTTCCAGTTGGCCGAGGCCAAGATCCGTCTGGAGGCAGCAGATGCGGTACTCCAGAAGGCCACGTGGATGGTCGACCAGGGTCTGCCCTGCGGTGCTGAGGCCAACTACGCGAAGTGGCTCTGCGCCGAGGCCGGCTTCCTAGCGGCTGACGTCGCCCTTCAGGTGCATGGCGGCATGGGCTACAGCAAGGAGTTTCACGTCGAGCGGTACTTCCGTGAGGCGCGCCTGATGCGGATCGCCCCCATCAGCCAGGAGATGGTTCTGAACTACGTCGCCGAGCACGTGCTCGGCCTGCCGAGGAGCTACTGATGTCGACGATGCGAGGTCTCTACTTCGAGGAGTTCGAGGTGGGCAGGGTCTACCGGCACGCCTTTCGGCGCACGGTCACCGAGATGGACAACGTCATGTTCACCTCGCTGACCATGAACGTCGCCCCCATCCACCTCGACGCGGAGTACGCGAAGACGACCATCCACGGACGTCCGCTGGTCAACAGCCTCTACACCGTGGCACTCATCGGGGCCTTCCACGTCCCTGAGCTGACCATGGGCACCACCCTGGGTAACCTCGGCTACGAGGAGGTCCGTTTTCCCGCACCTGTCTTCCACGGCGACACACTGCGCGGCGAGACCACGATTCTGGACAAGCGGCTGTCCACGAGTCGCGACGACTCGGGGATCGTGTGGTTCGAGCACCGGGGCTACAACCAGGACGACGTCCTCGTCATGACGTGCAAGCGGGTGGGACTGATGATGGTCCGTCCGGAGAGCGGCACCCCCGAGGCGTGAGGTGCTGCTGCTGGCACGTGGTGGCGCCTCCCAGGGGGCTGTCACGTGGTGCCGCAGCAGCGGCTGGCGGCCAGGGTCGCTGGACCCGCCCCGTCTCAGGCCGTGTTGACGATGTAGACGTCGCAGTGGGCATGGTGCGCCACGGCGCCGGGCACGCTCCCCAGCACTCGTGCGATGCCCTGCAGGCGCCGGTTGCCGACCACGATGAGGGAGGCGTTGAGGCGCTCTGCCTCGGCGATGAGGGCGTCCGCTGGTCGGGCCTGGACTGCCGCTGAGGTGACGCGGTCCACGATGGCCGACAGGTCGGCCGCGGCACGCGCGGCGATGTCGGCGCTCGCCTGCGAGATGGAGATGGCCACATGGCCGTCGCCAGTGTCGACCTCGGCGGTCTGGTCACGGGTGTAGGCGCAGACGACGTGCAGAGCGGCGCCCGTCGCCGCCGCCAGCCTGGCGGCGGTCTCCGCGGCGATCCTGGCCCGCTCGTTGCCATCGACACCTACGACGATCACGTCGTTCATCACTCCACCTCCACGTGGCATCAGCGGCCGACCCATCGGGGGGCTCGCTTCTCGACGAAGGCGCGTGCGCCCTCCTGTGCGTCTTCCGACCTCCGGACCGGGTCGACATGCTCCTCTTGTCGTTCGAACTCCTCGGCCAGGGACCAGTCCGCTGACTCCACGAGCACCCGCTTCGAGGCGGCCAGCGCCAGCGGAGCGTTGGCCGCGACCTCGTCGGCCAGGTCCAGCGCGACGTCGAGCGCCGCACCCTTGTCGGCCAGACGATTGACCAGAAGCGCTTCGGCAGCCTCGGTGGCCGGCCACATGCGGCCGGTCAGCACCAGCTCCATGGCGAGGTGGTACGGGATGCGAGTCTGGAGACGGAGCAGTCCACCCGCGGCGGCGGTCAGCCCCCGCTTGACCTCGGGAAGGCCGAACGTGGCCTCGCGGGATGCGACGACCAGGTCACACGCCAGCACGATCTCAAACCCCCCGGCCAGCGCGTACCCCTCGACCGCCGCGATGAGTGGCTTGCGCGGGGGGCGCTTGACCAACCCGGCGAAGCCGCGGCCCTCGACGACGGGCCGCTCGCCCCGGGCAAAGCCCTTGAGGTCCATGCCGGCGCAGAACGTGCCGCCGGCCCCGGTGATGACGCCGACGGTGAGGTCGTCGCGACGGTCGAGCAGGTCCACAGCATCGGCGATTTGCTGCGCCATCCCCAACGACATCGCGTTGCGCGACTCCGGTCGGTCCATGGTCAGGACCAGGACGCGGCCCCGCTCCTCGATGCGCAGCCCGTCGCTCATCGGGGGCTCATCCGGATCGCACCGTCGAGACGGATGGTTTCTCCGTTGAGGTACGGGTTCTCCACGACCTGTTGGGCCAGCATCGCGAACTCGCCGGGCTGGCCGAGGCGGGACGGGTTCGGCACCTGCGCCCCAAGGCCGTCGCGGACGTCCTGGGAGAACCGAGCCAGGATGGGGGTGTCGAACACGCCGGGTGCGATGGAGTTGACCCGGATGCCCTTGGTGGCGAGGTCGCGGGCGGCGACCAGGGTCATGCCGACGACCCCGGCCTTGGCGGAGGCGTAGGGGATCTGGCCGACCTGGCCCTCCCAAGCGGCCACTGAAGCGGTGAGGACGCACACGCCCCGCTCGCCGTCGACGGGGTCGTTGGTGGCCATCCGGGCGGCGGCGAGCCGCAGGCAGTTGAAGGTGCCGACCAGGTTGATGTCGACGAGCCGGCGGTAGAGGTCGAGATCGCCAGGGTTGCCGTCGCGATCGACCAGGCGCACGGTTCCACCCTTGCCGGCGCAGTGCACCAGCGCGCGGAGCGGGCCGTGCGCCACGGCGAGGTCGAGGGCCGCGTCGACCGCCTCGGGGTCGGTGACGTCCCCATGGGCGAAGCTGCCGCCGATCTCCTCGGCGAGGGCGGTGCCGAGCTCGGTGTTCAGGTCGAGGACGACGACGTGGGCGCCGGCCTTCGCCAGGCGGCGTGCCGTCGCGGCGCCGAGGCCAGACGCGCCGCCGGTCACCAGGGCCGAGGCTCCGTGGACGTTCACTGTGCTTCTCCTTCGGGTGGTGCTGGGACGGGCGTGGTCAGAGCCGCTCGAGGACGGTGGCGTTGGCCATCCCACCGGCCTCGCACATCAGCTGGAGCCCGAAGCGCTGGTCGGCGTCCTCGAGGGCGTGCAGCATCGTGGTCATCAACCGGGTGCCGGAGGCGCCCAAAGGGTGGCCGAGTGCGATGGCGCCACCGCGGGGGTTGAGTCGGGCCGGGTCGATGTCGAACTCGGCCAGCCAGGCCAGTGGGACCGGCGCGAAGGCTTCGTTGAGCTCGACGTGCGCGATGTCCTCGAGGCGCAGTCCCGAGCGGGCGAGCACCTTGTGGGTCGCGGGGATGGGAGCGGTCAGCATCAGCAGGGGGTCGTCTCCGACCACGGCCATCGAGTGGATGCGGGCGCGCGGGACCAGCCCGAGCTCCTCGGCCTTCCCCCGGGCCATCAGCAGCACCGCGGACGCGCCGTCGACGATCTGCGAGGAGTTGCCCGCGGTGACGCTCCACCCGATGTCGGGGAAGCGGTCCGACAGCTCGGGGGTCTCGAAGACCGCGGCGAGCCCTCCCAGCTTCTCCACTGTGCTGCCGGGCCGGATGGTCTCGTCGCGGGTCACGAGCCCTGCGGGGGTGTCGACGCCGACGATCTCCCGGTCGAAGGTGCCGGAGGACTGCGTGGCTGCGGCGAGCTCGTGGGAGCGGACCGAGTACTCGTCCAGCTCGACCCGCGAGAGCTTCCACCGTGCGGCGACCAGCTCGGCGGCCACCCCCTGGGATACCAGTCCGGGGGCGTACCGGGCGCGCACGCGCTCGCCGTACGGGTCGGCACCCATGCGGGCCGAACCCATCACCACCCTGCTCATCGACTCCACGCCACCGGCGATGACGACGTCCTGCTCGCCGGCGCGGATGGCCTGGGCGGCGAAGTGGACCGCCTGCTGGCTCGAGCCGCACTTGCGGTCGATGGTCGTGGCAGGGACGTGGGCGGGGAAGCCGGCACCGAGCCAGGCCAACCGACCGGGCGTCGCCGACTGCTCCCCGACCTGGGACACGCAACCGACGAGCACGTCGTCGACAGCGCCGGGGTCGAGCGCGGGGGAGCGCTCGAGCAGGGCCTGGAAGGTCCGGGAGAGCAGGTCGACCGGGTGGACCTCGGCGAGGGCGCCCCCGGGGCGTCCCTTTCCGGACGGGGTGCGGACGGCGTCGACGAGGACCACGTCGCGGGGATCGGTGCTCGAACTCATCTACAATCCTTATCATGATTCGCATTAGTTGTCACCCTCCAAACCATGAACATGGATCGCCTGGTTGTGCTTGACGGAGGCGGGCGGGCAAATCTAGGATAATGATTAACAATAAGGAGGTGGCCCCGTGGCCGACGACTATGCGGAGATCCGCGCCCTGGCTGCTCAGGTGGCCCACGACGTGTACGCGCCGATCGCCGAGGCGCTGGACGTGAATCGCACGCCGATCTCGCTCGAGCAGAGGCGCCAGCTGGGTGAGCTGGGGTTCCTGGGCCTCGCGCACCCCGAGGAGTTCGGCGGCTCCGGGATGCCGATCGGCTACGCCCTCGCAGCCATCGAGGAGTTCGGGAAGGTCTGCCGACCTGCGGCCTTCCAGGTCTTCGAGGCCAACACCGGTCCTGCCCAGGTGATCACCCACCTCGGTACCGAGGAGCAGAAGCGGCGTTGGCTGCCTGACATCATCAGCGGCGCCAGGACGATGGCGGTGGCCATCTCGGAGCCGGACGCCGGCTCCGCCGCCACCGACATGCGCACCGCCGCCAAGCGGGACAACGGTCACTACGTCGTCAACGGCTCCAAGCGCTGGATCTCCAACGGCGGCGAGGCGGACCAGTACCTCGTGTACTGCCGGCTCTCCGACGAGCCGGGTGCCCGCGGCATCGGTGCCATCCTGGTCGAGAAGGGGGCCCCCGGGCTCTCGTTCGGTGCAGGGGAGCGACTGATGGGCTTCCGGGGCATCCCCTCGGCAGACATCTACTTCGACAATGTCGAGGTCCCAGTCGAGAACGTGGTGGTACCGGCCGGGGGCTTCTCCCAGCTCTTCGGCATCTTCTCGGTGGAGCGGCTCGGTAACACGACGATGAGCCTGGCGATCGGGCAGGCGGCACTCGACAAGACGCTCGCCTACGTCGAGGAGCGCGAGCAGTTCGGGAAGCCGCTGGTCGAGTTCCAGGGCATCCAGCTGCTGCTCGCGGACATGGTCCTTCAGGTCGAGGCCGCCCGCCTCCTGCGCGACCGTGCCGCCGACGGCGCAGGCACCGGCCTCCCGAACCCGCTGCACGTCTCGCTCGCCAAGTGCACCGCCAACGAGATGGCCAAGCACGTCACCGACCTCGCGATGCAGATCCACGGGGGCAACGGCTACACCGAGGAGTACGGCATCGAGCGCCTGCACCGTGACGCCCACGGCTGGGCGATCGCGGGCGGGACGCCAACCATGCAGCGAATCCGGATCGTGTCCGAGGTCCTCGGCCGCAAGTTCGACCAGCGTCGCTGACCGCGGCACCGTTGACGAGGGAGACTGAGCAGATGTTCGACCTGAGCCCCGAGCACCGCAAGCTGCAGGAGATCGCGCGCGGCGTGGCAGACGCCGTGGCCCCGTTCGCCGATGAGGCGGACGAGTACACCGAGGTCCATCCCGAGGTGCGTCGGCTGCTGCGCGACAGCGGACTGGCGCGCCACGTGGTGCCTGCTGCCTATGGCGGCGAGAGCGACGTGCTCGACCCGCTGGCGATCGCCGTGGTCCGCGAGGCCCTGATGGCTTCGTCGGCGCACCTGGACTCGCTGTTCGGGATGCAGGGCGTGGGCAGCTACTCGCTGTCCGCGGGGGGGACCGAGGAGCTCAAGGCGCACTGGCTGCCGAAGGTGGCCTCCCTGGACGCCATCGCCGGTCTCGCGCTCACCGAGCCCGACGTCGGTTCGGACCTGCGCGCGGTCAGCACCACGCTGACCGTCGATGGCGACGAGCTGGTCGTCGACGGCCGGAAGTCCTTCATCACCAACGGAGGTGCCGCGGACTTCTACTGCACCCTCGTCCGCGAGGGCGAGGGGTGGTCGATGGTCCTGGTCCCCGGCGATGCCCCAGGCCTGTCGGTGGAGCCCGGCGCCGACCTCATCGCGCCGCACATCCTCGGTGAGCTCAGCTTCGACGGCGTCCGCGTCCCGCCCTCGCACCGGCTCGGGGAGCCGGGCAAGGCGTTCTCCCTCATGTTGCAGACCCTCGCGGTCTTCCGCGTGACCGTCGCGGCGTCCGCCGTCGGGCTGGCCCAGGCCGCCCTGGAGGAGTCGCTCGCCCACGCCCAATCGCGCGAGCAGTTCGGCAAGCCGCTCACCGAGCTAGGCGCGGTGTCGCAGAAGCTCGCTCAGTCCTGGACGGACGTCGAGGCGGCCCGTGCCTTCGTCTACCGGGCTGCCGCGCTCGCCCAGGCCGACCCGCTCGGGCACCTCGACTACTCCTCGATGGCCAAGGTGCACGCGACCGAGGCGGCCGCCGCCGTGGTCGACCGCTCCATGCAGACCATGGGCCGTTTCGGCCTGGTCCGCGGCTCTAAGATCGAGCGGCTCTACCGCAACGCCCGGCCGCTGCGCGTGTACGAAGGGGCGACCGAGGTGCTGCTCGACTCGCTGGCGCGCCGGATGGCCAAGAAGGGGTTGCGCTGATGGACCTCCGTCTGCGTGACTCCGTCGTCCTGGTCACCGGCGCCAGTCGCGGCCTCGGGGCGGCGATGGCTTTGGAGCTGGCGCGGGAGGGGGCGACGGTCGTCGCCGCAGCCCGGTCCAAGGACAGCCTCGCCGAGGTCGCTGCTCAGGGCGACGGCCGGATCTCGACCGTCGAGGCGGACATGCGCGACGACGAGTCGGTGCGAGCCCTGGTGCCCGAGGTGCTGGCCCGGCACGGCCGCATCGACGGGCTGGTCAACAATGCGGGCATCGCCCCGGCCGGCAAGTTCGCCGACCAGGACCCGGCGGTGTGGAGGGACGCGATGACGGTCAACGTCCTCGCGCCGATGGTGCTGGCCCAGGCGGCCGGCGTACGCATGATCGAGCAAGGCGGTGGGCGGATCGTCAACGTGGCCTCGACCACCGGGGTGCGCGGCAAGCCGTTCCTGGTGCCCTACTCGACGTCCAAGGGCGCAGTCGTCCGCTTCACCGAGGCCCTGGCTGCTGAGTGGGCGGCCAAGAACGTCCAGGTCAATTGCATCGCCCCGGGCGCCTTCGTGACCGAGGCGCAGAAGGCGGTCACCGAGTCGCCAGAGCTGCTCGCGAAGCGGGTCGCCAAGATCCCCGCCGGCCGGATGGCCGACCCGTCCGAGATCGTCCCGCTCACCTGTCTGCTGATCTCCCCGCTGTCCTCCTTCACCACCGGTGCGGTGTTCGTGGTCGACGGCGGCGAGTCCGGCAAGCTCTGACCCGTCACTGGAGGACCCGCGTGATCATTGACGCCCACGCCCACGTCTGGCCCGACAAGATCGCCGAGATCGCCCTTACCGCCAACCGGCTGCCCGAGCTCGTCGCTCGCGGTGACGGCACCGTCGGTGGGCTGACCGATGACATGGCCTCGAGCGGCGTGCAGATGAGCTGCTGCCTGGGCATCGCCAACCAGGCGCGCCATGTCGACCGCGTGAACGAGTTCGTATCCGGCCTTCGATCTGAGACCCGCTACGCCTTTGGCACCGTCCACGTCGACCTGTCGGTGGAGGAGAACCTCGCCAGCCTGCGCAAGCACGGCGTGGACGCGGTGAAGATCCATCCGCTCTTCCAGGACTTCAGCCTCGACCACCCACGATTGTGGGAGATCTTCGAGGCGATGGGGTCGGACTTCGCGGTCATCACCCACGTCGGCGAGGGCGGCAACGCCTACGCCAACACGCTGTCCAGCCCGAAGATGATCCGCGACATCGTCACGCAGTTCCCCGACCTGCGGTTGATGGCCTGCCACTTCGGCGGCTACAAGATCCTCGACGATGCCGAGGAGATGCTCGCTGGAGCAGACGTGGTCCTCGAGACCTCCTGGCCGCCGTCGCTGAAGACGCTCCGGCCGGAGCGGGTGCGCAGGCTGATCCGTGACCACGGCGCGGAGCGCATCGTCTTCGGGTCCGACTGGCCGATGACCAGCCCCGCCGAGGAGATCGAGGCGATCTCCGGGCTCGGGCTCACCGACGATGAGACCAAGCTCGTGCTGGGCGGGACGATGGCCCGGGTTCTCGGGATCGACTCCCCCTGGTCCTGAACCGTCCCAGGGCCTGTCCCGGCGCTCAGCCGCCGCTGCCCCAGGTGATGGGGGCCGCCAGCACGTCGGGGAACTTCTTCTCGGCGTACCTGAGGTACTGCGCGATGTGGTCCTCCATGGCCGCCGCGGACTGCTCGGAATCGCGACTGGCGATGGCCTCGTAGATGTTCAGGTGCGCCTTGTGCACGGCCGTGCGCCGGATCTCCGGGTAGTCGATGCCGATGGCGGAGCCGTCGAGGATGCCCAGCAGGGCGTCGACGAGGTAGCCGAACATCGCATTGCCCGAGCCGCGGGCGATGACGTCGTGGAACCGCTTGTTCTCCTCCAGGAAGATCGCCTGGTTGTCCAGGTGCTCCTCCATGGTGTCGACGCTGGCCCGCAGGTCCAGCAGCTGCTCGTCGGACATCCGCTGAGCGGCGAGCTGCGCCATCATCGGCTCGAGACCGCCGCGGGCCTCGGCGATGGTGCGGAACGGTGCGTGGGAGAACTGCAGCAGCAGCGTCAGCGACGTGGCGAGGCTGGTGGCATCGGGTTGCTGCACCACCGGCCCGCCACCGGGACCGGGCTTGAGTGAGATGACGCCCTGGAGCTCGAGGAACCGCAGGGACTCACGCAGGGTGCCGCGGCCCACCTGGTACTCCTCGAGCATGACCCGCTCGGGCGGCAGCCGGTCGCCGACGGTCTTGCCGCTGCGATCGATGTCCGCCACGATGCGCTGGGCGAGCAGCATGGCTGTCTTTTGGGGCCGCGTCGGCGCCATGGTCATCGGTTCTCCCTGGTTGCTGCGCGTGCGGTCACCCTACTTAGGCGATGAATCATAAGCATGGATTCCCCTGAGAGCGAGGAGCGCTCGACCGCAGCCGCAGCTCGTTGACCGCCTCCACCAGTCCAGCCCGCGCCCCTCGCGCGGCGCTCGAGGCGCCGGTGAGTCGCAGAAAGCCGTGGCACAGCCGGGGATGGTCGGTGACGGTGACGGCAGTGCCGGACTCCTGGAGGCGCGCGGCGAACAGCGCGCCCTCGTCGTGCAGGGGGTCGTGACCGGCCAGCACGACGTGCGTGTCTGGCCAACCGTCCAGCCGAACAGCACGGAGGGGCGCAAGCGCGGGCACCACGTCGTGGGGGTCGCCGCCACCTGTGTAGTGATCCCAGAACCACGCCATGTCGTCCGCGCCGATGGGGAAGGCGCGGTCGTGCACGGCGTACGACGGGGTGGCACCGGGGGCGTCCAGCACGGGGTAGACGAGCAGCGTCGCAGACGGGGGGCTGCCCTCGGCGACGAGTGCCAGGCACACGGCCGCGGCGAGGTTGCCGCCGGCGCTGTCACCGCCCAGCGCTGTCCAGCCGGGGAAGTGCCGTCGGGACCACCGCCAGGCCGCGGCGACGTCGTCCGGACCCGCAGGGAACGGGTGCTCCGGGGCGAGCCGGTAGTCGACGCTCACGACTCGGAGGGCGGCGTCGACGGCCAGGTGGCGGCAGAGCTCGTCGGAGTAGGCCAGGTCTCCGGTGGCCCAACCACCGCCGTGGGCGTACACGATCGTGCCGCGGGGATGCTCGGGCTCGTACAGCCGGAGGGGCACCGGGACGGCGTCGGTCGCGCCCGACTCACCGGTGCCGTCGTTGGGGACGAGGTCCCGCGTGGTCACCGCGGGTCCGGCAGCACACAGGTGGTCCCCTGCGGACACGCGCAGCCGCGCCTGGGAGGGGGTGAGCGTGATCAGGGGCGGCGCTCCCGACCGCGCGGCGCCCTCCCGCAGAGTCGCCAGCTCTTCGTCGAGGGGTGCAGACGGGGCGTGCTGCTGCTCAGGCAACAGCACTCACGGTCCCGGCGGCGACCAGCTCGTCGAGCTGCTCGTCGGAGAGCCCAAGTTGGTCCTGGAGCACGGTGCGGGTGTGCTCGCCGACGGTGGGGACGCCGTCGTACGTGGGTCCCGCGTAATCGCGGATGTGAAGCACGGGACCGGGCGTCAGTGCCGGCCCGAGCACGGTGCCGGCGAGGTCGACGAGAGTCCGCTCCATGAAGTGCGGGTCAGCGACGATGTCGCGCGAGTCGTTGACTGCAGCGGCTACGACCTCGAACTCGCCGAGGATGCGCAGAGCCTCGTCACGGGGGAAGGAACGGACCCACGCCTTGACGATCTCCTGGAGCGCGTCGTTGTTGGCCATCCGTGCGGTGTTCGTGGCGTAGCGCTCGTCGCCCTTGAGGTCGGGTCGTCCCATGGCGTCGAAGAGGCGCATCGCGATCGCCTGGTTCGAGGCGGCGATGGACAGCCAGCCACCATCGGCGGCCTCGTAGATGCCACGGGGTGAGGCGGCACCGGACGCATTGCCGTGCCGCTCCATGATCGTGCCGGTGGCGGTGTAATTGAGCACGGCGTCGCCGAGGATGAACATGAGTGGCTCGTACAGGGCGACGTCGATCTCGGTGCCCTGTCCGGAGAGCTCGCGGCGGTAGAGGGCCATGGCGGTCCCGAAGGCGGCGGAGATCCCGGCGATCGAGTCCGCGAAGCCGAACGGCGGTGAGGTCGGCGGGGTGTGCGGCCAGCCGTTGAGGAAGGCGTAGCCGCTCGCCGTCTCCGCGACCGTCCCGAACCCTGGCCGCTCACGGTACGGGCCGGTCTGGCCGAAGCCGCTGACGCGCGTCATCACCAGCCGCGGGTTGTCCTCGGCTAGCTCCTTGTACGACATGCCCCAGGCCTCCATGCGACCCGGCCGGAAGTTCTCGATCAGCACGTCGGCCTCGCGCACCAGTCGACGCACCACGTCGCGGCCGGCCTCGGACCGCATGTCGACACCGATCGAGCGCTTGCCCGCGTTGAGCCGCGCGAAGCCGATCGCCATCCCCTCGTGGGCGGGCTGCCACTGCCGGGCGAAGTCGCCCTGCTTGGGGTCCTCGACCTTGACCACGTCGGCGCCGAAGTCGCGCAGCATTCGGCCGGCCGTGGGTGCGGCGTACATCGAGCCGAGCTCGAGCACGCGGACGCCGAAGAGGGGCGCGGGGTGGGTGTCGCTCACAGCGGGTGCTCCGATCGGGTGGGGAATCAGGAGAGGGTGAAGCCGGCGTAGTTGTCCGCGGCCACCTGGTCACAGACATCGCGGTAGTGGCCGACTCCGCCGAGGTACAGCGCGAAGACGCGAGGCTTGCCGGGGACGTTGGCGCCGAGGTACCAGGAGTTTCCCTTCATGAAGAGCGTGGGTGCGGCGGTGTCGTAGACCTCTTGCGTCCACCTCTCCTGCGCCTCGACTTCGACCTCGGCGACCTCCAGCCCGTTCTTGAACAGGTGCTGGATCAGGTCGGTGATCCACTCGACGTGCTGCTCGATGGAGATGAGGACGTTGGAGATGACTGAAGGACTGCCCGCGCCGGCGACGACGTACAGGTTCGGGAAGCCGTGGGTGCTGATGCCCAGGAAGGTCTCGGGGCCGTCGGCCCAGGTCTCCTCGAGGGTGCGGCCGTCGGTGCCGCGCAGGTCGATGTCGAACAGGGGACCGGTGAGGGCGTCGAACCCGGTCGCGAGGACCAGGACGTCGAGCTCGTGGCGCTCGCCGCTCTCGAGGACGATCGCGCTACCGTCGACCCGGGCGATGGGATCGGCGTGGACGTCGACGAGCGAGACGTCGTCGCGGTTGAAGGTCGTGTAGTAGTCGATCTCGAGGACGAGGCGCTTGGAGCCGAAGGGGTAGCCCTTGGGGCACAGCAGCTCCGCCGTCTCCGGGTCGCGCACGATCTCGCGGATCCGCTCGCGCACGAACTCGCCCGCCTTCTCGGCCGCCTCCTCGTTGAACCGGAAGTCCCGGTAGGCGGCGAGGATGTCGGGCCCGCCCTTCTCCCAGTGCCGCTGGAAGGTCTCGTGCAGCGCCTGGGGGTCGACGTCGAGCGCGGACTCCGTGCCGATCTGGCGGTGGGTGCCGCCAGGGTGGTGGCGGGCGATCTCGCGGTACTCCCTGAAGCGGCTCTTGAGGTCGGCGACGTACTCCGGGTCCAGGTCGTGGTTGCGGGCGGGGATGGCGAAGTGGGCGGTGCGCTGGAAGACCGTCGTGTGTGCTGCCTGCTTGGCCACCTGCGGGATCGTCTGGACACCCGAGGACCCGGTGCCGATGACACCCACGCGTCGACCACTCAGCTCCACCCCGTCACGGGGCCAGTCGCCGGTGTGTGCGAGTTGGCCCGCGAAGTCGGCGATGCCCGGGATCGCCGGCAGTTGCGGCTTGGAGAGCTGACCGCTGGCCATGATCACGTGACGCGCGACGACATGGTCGCCCTGGTCCGTCGTCACGCGCCAGCCGGGAACCTCGGCATCCCAGCGCATCGCCGTGACCTTAGTCGAGAACGAAATGCCGCTGCGGAGCTCAAGGCGCTCGGCTACGAAGCGGATGTAGCGCAGGATCTCGGGCTGTGCGGGGTAGCGCTCGGTCCAGGTCCATTCCTGCACGATGGAGTCGTCGAAGGAGTAGCAGTAGTCCACGCTCTCGATGTCGCAGCGGGCGCCCGGGTAGCGGTTGCGGTACCAGACCCCGCCGAGGTCGTCATCTGCCTCCACGACATGCACGCTGCGTCCCATCTCCCGCAGTCGGTGCAGGCTGTACAGACCCGAGAATCCTGCGCCCACGACGAGCACGTCCAGGCGAGCGGGTGGGACGGTGCGGCTCATGACGCCTCCTCAATATTGCTGCCTATGAATATTAGCATTACCGATGCCGCGGCGCCAGATGGCCACACGCTTCCTCAGTGAGGAACCTCGGTTTGCGCATGGGATCGGCATGATGATCGTGGTACGGCGGGAGAGGGCGCCGGTCCTCGCGAAGCCGTAATGCAGCGCTTGCCACTTAGCGCGTCTCGAAGCGCAGGAACGGTTAGTCGCCGGCGTGATATTCACAAGCTCACAATCGGGCACACTCCGGGCACAGCTGCGGCCCAGATCCACACAAATCGACCCGTGAATCACCTGGCGCGGAGCGTGAATCCCCGCTGAGAGGCGTCAAATACGGATCAGAAGGTTTGGGGTTCGAATCCCTACAGGCGCGCAGCAGTTTTCCCAGGTCACGCGGGGCATCTCCCCCGATGGGCCACCTCGTTCTGTCCCGTTGTCCCACTACGCATCCCATTACCGGGGGGGGCTGGGAGCGCTTGAGCCCGGCGCCGGGCTCGTCGCACCGTGGGCCGATGAGCACGCCAAGCCTCTCTCAGCCTCGTTCCGAGGCGCCGCAGCAGATGCCCGCACCGGCTCCACGTCGCCGCCCGCGTGGGGAGGGAACCCAACGTGAACGCCGTCCCGGGACCTGGGAGGTACGGGTCCCCGCCGATCTCGACCCAGTCACCGGCCGCACCCGGCACCTCTCGGTCACCGTGCACGGAACCGAGGCGGATGCCACCGCCACCCGGTTGAGGATGCTGGCCACCGGGCGTTCGGTCGTGCCGCCACCGGGCCGGGTCACTGTCGGGTACCTGCTGGGAGCGTGGCTGGCCGCCGATCATCCTTGGAAACCCTCCACCTACGTCGGGTACACCTCCAACGCTCGCGCCCTGGCCCGTGATCCTCTCGCGGACAGACCCGCCGCCGCCCTCACCCCGCAGGAGATCCGGCGACGCCTCGCAGGTTGGCGAAGCGCGGGCATCATCGACGCCGTTCTGGCGTCCCGGTTCCGGGTTCTGCGCGCATGCCTGTCCTGGGCGTACGACGAACGCCTCTTGGATCAGCACCCGATCCGCCTGATGTGCGGCCCGCGGCGCTCACCGCCCCGCCAGGGCTTGACCGGTCAGCAGATCCGGGCGCTCCTGCTCACTGCTGAACTCCGGGCCCTCGAGGCCCAGATCAACCTCCCCAACCTGCAACGTGCGCAGTCCACCCGCAAACCGGGTCCGTTCGCACCGACTGCGGACCCAGCGCCAGCGGGTCCGATGGATACCGCGGCGTCCGTGACCTCGACGGCCGTCGCATGCTCTGCCGCGTTACGGCGTCTGCGGGTGGCCGAGCAGGACCTCTTGATGGTCCGACTGGCTGCCGACACCGGCGCCCGTCGCGGCGAGCTCGTCGCGTTGCGGTTCGACGACCTGACCGGACGAGTGCTGCACATCGAACGCGCCGTCTCGGGACGACAGCTCACGACCCCGAAGTCCGGACACGGCCGCACCATCACCCTGGGTGCGAACACCGCGGCGCTGTGGCACCAGCTCCACCAGCGGTGGGAACAGCGGCTCACTGTCCACCGAACCCCATCCCCGACCTCGCTGATCTGTGCTGCTGGCGAGGGCCCCCCGCAGATGTTGGGGCCGTGGTTGTTCACGGCCGATGCTGCCCACCAGCGCCGCGTCGGGGCCGAGGTGCTCGGGCACCGCTTCGAGGTTCTACGCGAAGCAGCCGGGGTCCCCACCGCGACGCTGCACCGGCTGCGCCACAGCGTGGCCACCTTCCTCGTCTCCCAAGGCAAGATCCTCGAAGCCCAAGAACGCCTCGGCCACGCTGACGCAGCGACCACCCTGCGCGAGTAATCCCACGTGATGCCCGGACGCGACGGCATCGTGGCCGAGCCATCAACGACTACCTCGACTTCACCGCAGAGCACCAGATGGGCCGGGCCCAGCCACGCCCGCCGCGAATCGCAGGGTGATCTTCACTGCTCCCAAGGGTGTCCTTTGACGCCTCCGCTGGACGGACAGCTGAGATCTGTCGTGGTAACTGCGTGGTCCCGGGCAGACGCAGAAAGAGGACCCCCAGGAGGGCTCCCAGTTCTGTAGCCATCGCGATCGCCAGATCAGCCGTGACACCCCTGCAGCAGACTCGAGGTCCTCTGGGGCGGTCCCCCGAGGCGAAGCGACCAGGCGACGGGCCGACCGTCAACTGACTCCAAGCGTTGCGGGCGAGCGATCGGCCCCGGCTATCGGGGCGGACCATTCCAGCCGTCGGTGAACTTGCCCAGGGCCGAACAAGGCGCTGCGGGCATTCCCGTGCGATGGGTTCTCGTTTGGGTCGCCGGATTAGCGGCCGGCGAAGGTCCGCACCACCCACCCGATGACGGCGTCGCGGGTGGCGAGCAGGTCCGAGCCCGGGGTGTCGAGTGCGTCCGAGGCGAGCTGGCGCACGCCGTAGACCGCGGCGACGTAGGCGGACTCCGGCAGCAGACCTTCGTCGCCGCCCTCCCAGGCGGCGTGCTTGCTGCGGATCAGCAGCCCCAGGCCCTGCAGTGCTTGACGTCGCCGACGGCGGGCCTCGGCGCCCAGGGAGTCCATCTCGACCTGGAAGGCGCGTGCGACGACGAGGTCCTGGGCGAGCACGTCGAAGTACGCCGCGACCACCGCCTCGACGTACTCCTCCCAGGCCAGCTCGTTGCCGTCGATGCCCGTCAGCCGGTCGATGAACACCGAGATGAACTGGTCGTAGGCCGCGAAGATGCACTCCTCTTTGGTCCCGAAGCACTCGTAGAACGCGCCGAGCGAGGCGCCGGCACGAACGCACACCGGCTTGACCCCCACAGCCGCCGGACCTCCGTGGGCGAGGAGCTCGGTCGCCGCGATGAGGAGGCGGCCGCGCTGGCGGGCGAGCACCTCGGCGCGGGGCAGCTGGTGGCGACCGCGTGGAAGCGGTTCGGGGGTGTCGAAGAAGACGCCCTCGGCGATCGACGCGATCGACGCAGGAGCAGGGTCGTCGACTGACACGCGAGGAGTCTAGGGGTCGGGGCCTTGTGGGACGGGACGCGGAACCGATATAAGTAGCGAACGTTACCTGAATCTCAGCTGCGAGGAACTGCCATGCGACTCCCTGTCCCGACCTCCCTGACGGGTGTCCTGGTGCCCGCGCTCCTGGTGCCGCTGCTCGCGGTCGGGAGCGGAGCCGCGGCCGCCGAGGACGGATCGACCACCGACGGGTCGTCGGCTGCGGTCGCGCGGGCGGGGCGACTGGAGCCGACGCGGGCGGAGATGCTGCGCACGGTGCGTGACCTCGTCGACCTTGCCCCGCGCAAGACCGGCACGGCCGGTGGGCGCGCCGCCGCCCGCTACGTGGCCGACCGGCTGCGTGCGGCCGGCATGGACGAGGTGTGGCTGGAGCGGTCGACCTCCTACTCCTGGAAGGCGACCCGCGACCGGCTGACCATCGCGGGGGAGCGGGTCGACCAGAGCCCGATCTCCTTCTCGTTCATCACCGGCCCCACGGGGACCGGGCGTCGCAGCCTCGGTGCGGACGGGCTCACCGCCCCCGTCGTCGACCTCGGCGGCCTCTCCACGATGGAGATCGCGACGCTCGACCTCCGGGGCAAGATCGCGCTGGTCGACGTGAAGTTCCTGACGCCGCTGGTGGCGCTCAGCCCCCTCATGGAGTTCATCTACGACCCGCTCGGCGAGATCATCGACGCCCAGACACTGTTGACGCCGAACCCCTACATCACCTCGCTGACACAGACCATCGACGTGCTCCAGGCGGCGGGGGCGGCGGGGATGATCGGGGTGCTGGCGGACTACTTCGACTCGAACCAGTACCACAACGAGTACTACCGCCGTTCTCCGATGACGATCCCGGGCTACTGGGTGACGAAGGACGAGGCGGCCCGGGTGCGCGAGCTGCTGGGCGAGGACCCGCGCGCCACGATGCGCCTGGACATCGTGCGGCGCGAGGTCGCCGCGCTGCAGCCGATCGGCATCCTGCGCGGGGCCACGGACGAGACGATCATGATCCAGTCGCACCACGACTCCATGGGTCCTGGAGCGGTCGAGGACGGCACCGGTACCGCCGAGGTGCTGGCACTCGCCGACTACTACGGAGCCCTGGCGCGGCGACGCGGTGCCGAGCAGCGCGAGAAGACGCTGATGTTCACGACCTTCGACACCCACTTCACCGGCTACCAAGCGCACATGCACTTCGTGGAGAAGTACGTCGAGGACCCGGGGTCGCCCTATGACATCGTCCTCAACGACACCATCGAGCACGTCGCCCGCAAGGGACAGGTGGCTGCGGACGGTGAGCTGTTGCTGCTCGACGAGTCGGAGCCCCGCGGATTCTTCGAGAACATCTCGCTGGGGGGGAAGCTGGCGCTGACGACGTCGATCGTCGAGCACGACATGAACGCCACTACCCTGCTGAACGGGACCGTGCTCGCCCCGGTCGGCATCCCCACCGACGCCTCCTTCGTGATGGCCGCCGGCGTGCCCACCGTGAGCCTGATCGCCGGCCCGATCTACCTCTACGACGAGGCCGACACCATGGCGGCGGTCGACAAGGCGTCGATGGTGCCGGTCTTCCGGGTCAACCGAGACCTGATCGAGTGGGCCGAGGCGACCCCGTCGTCCCTCATCGGGACCCTGCCCGCGATCGGGCTGTCGTGAAGCGGCTCGGTGCGACGATGCTGACGCTGGCCCTCCTGCTGTCGTCGGGTGCGGCGGTTGCGGACCGCCGGCCCACCAATGGGCCGGGCGCGGGACCGGCAGCCGCGGCAGGAGCCGTCGAGCAGCGCACGCTCCCGCGTCACGGGACGCTGCTGTCGAAGACACCCGCCGGCGAGACCAGCCGGGTCGCCGGGGCCAGGCGAGCCTGGAAAGTGCGCTACACGACCCAGGATCGTCGTGGACGGACGGTGGTCGCTTCCGGTGTGGTGCTGCTGCCCCGGGTACGCCGGAAGGAGGCCCCGCTCGTGGTCTACGGACACATGACGACAGGCGCTGCGGACGCTTGCGCCCCGTCGCGGGGCACGCCCGGGTCGACCGAGCTGCGGCGCATGCAGCAGGGAGACCTCGTGGCCCAGCTGCTGCTCGAGGGAGGTGCGGTGGTGGCCCGCCCCGACTACGAAGGTCTCGGGACCCCGGGCGTGCATCCCTACCTGCGCGGCGACTCGCTGGCGCGCTCCATGGGTGACCTGGTGCTCGCCGTGCAACGAGCCTTCCGCGAGGTCGGGGACACCTGGGTGGCCGCCGGTCACTCCGAGGGCGGTGTGGCGGCGCTCAACACGGGTTCGCGGACCGGCCCGGCTCGGGGGATCCCCGGGCTGCTCGGGGTCGCCGCCATCACCCCGGTCACCCAAGTGGACGTCCTCGCGACCGCTCTCGGGGACGTGCCGGTCTCCGGGGTGCCCATCAACGTCGTGGTGGCGCTGGCAGCACTCGTCCTCAAGGGGCAGGCAGCCGAGGACCCGGCACTGCGGCGCCTGCTGCTGCGTGAGGGCGGACTCTCGGCCGAGGCTCTGGAGCTCTGGCCCGACCTCGAGCGGCTGTGCCTGGAGGATCTCGGTGGCCCCACGTCGTGGGGCGGGCTGTCCCCTGCGCAGGTCCAGGGTCCCCGTGGGGACGAGGCCTTGGCGGAGATGAAGGCGGGCCTGCGCGAGGACGACGTGCGGTGGCTGCGGATGCGCCCCGGCATGCCGGTCCGGATCGACGCCGGAGCCCTGGACAGCGTGGCGCCGCTGCCGCTCACCCTCCAGCTCGTGCAGGAGTACGAGTCCCGGGGCTACCCCGTCGACCTGGCCGTGTGGCCGGCGGAGCACTCGCCCACCGCGGACCGCGCGGCACCGGAGCTGTCCGCGTGGATCCTGGGCCTCTTCGGGGAGTCCCGATGAGCGGCGGTGCGCTTCCTCGTCGTGCGGTCCTCGCCGGGGCCGTGGCCGCGGGGTTCGTGTTGCTGGGCGTGGAGGCGAAGAGCTTCCGCACGGCGACCTTCCGCGTCGACCCGCCCCGGCGCGACATCGGGC
>FWWL01002497.1_pt1 | contig 37797 bp, 32 predicted proteins | sample 2228331 | NCBI WGS metagenome assembly FWWL01 (sample SAMEA103939775, study PRJEB20133) | metagenome
TTGTACTGCTTAACCAGGGCGTTCTTGGGCTCGGTGAGGATGCGGATGAGGTCGTCCTCCGAGAGGCCGTGGAAGGCGGCGATGACCGGAAGGCGTCCCACGAACTCGGGGATGAGGCCGAACTTGAGCAGGTCCTCGGGCATGACCTGCTCCAGGATCTCCCCGATGTCCCTTTCCTCCCGCTTTCGGAGGTCCGCCCCGAAACCGATGCCCTTCTTCCCTATGCGGTTCTCCACGATCTTCTCCAGGCCTGCGAAAGCGCCCCCGCAGATGAAGAGGATGTTGGTGGTGTCGATCTGGATGAACTCCTGGTGGGGGTGCTTGCGTCCTCCCTGGGGAGGGACGCTGGCCACCGTTCCCTCCAGGATCTTGAGCAGGGCCTGCTGCACACCCTCCCCGGAGACGTCGCGGGTGATGGAGGGGTTCTCCGACTTGCGGGCGATCTTGTCTATCTCGTCGATGTAGATGATGCCCGTCTCCGCCCGCTTGACGTCGTAGTCCGCGGCCTGGATGAGCTTGAGCAGGATGTTCTCCACGTCCTCCCCCACGTAGCCGGCCTCGGTGAGGGTGGTGGCGTCCGCGATGCAGAAGGGGACGTTGAGCACCCGGGCCAGGGTCTGGGCCAGAAGTGTCTTGCCGCATCCCGTGGGGCCGATGAGGATGATGTTGCTCTTCTGGAGCTCCACGTCGTCACCGGCGTAGGCTCCCACCTGGATGCGCTTGTAGTGGTTGTACACGGCCACGGAGAGTATCTTCTTGGCCTTCTCCTGCCCGATGACGTAATCGTTCAGGAAGGCGTAGATCTCCGCCGGCTTGGGGAGCTCCTCCAGACGCAGCTCGGGGGTCTCGGCCAGCTCCTCCTCGATGATCTCGTTGCACAGGTCGATGCACTCATCGCAGATGTAGACCCCCGGTCCGGCGATGAGCTTCTTCACCTGCCGCTGGCTCTTGCCGCAGAAGGAGCACTTCAGGAGGTCTCCGCCCTCTCCGAACTTGGCCATGTATCCACTTCCTCCCGACGGTCATCCTCAAGGCCGTCCCGAAGACCATGCTCGAGGACGGCGGTTATGTCCACGCATCGCCTACTATATCGCCTTCGGGACCGCTTTCCTTAACCCCCCGCATCAGCCCTCCACGGAGGACTCACTTGCCCTTGGAGTCCTCTTCCTCCTTGCGCTCGATGACCGCGTCGATTATCCCGTAATCCTTGGCCTCGTAGGCGGTCATGATGAAGTCGCGGTCGGTGTCCGCGCGTATCTTCTCCAGCGGCTGGCCGGTATGCTTGGCCAGTATGTTGTCCAGGAGGTCCCGCAGCCTGAGTATCTCCCGGGCGTGGATGTCGATGTCCACCGCCTGGCCGCTGGCGCCCCCCGCCGGCTGGTGCAGGAGCACCCGCGAGTGAGGGAGGGCGAAGCGCTTGCCCTTGGCCCCCGCCGCCAGGAGCAGGGCGGCGCCGGAGGCCGCCTGGCCGATGCAGATGGTGGACACGTCGGCCTTCACGTACTGCATGGTGTCGTAGATGGCCAGGGTGGAGGTGACTATCCCTCCCGGGCTGTTGATGTACAGGTGGATGTCCTTTTCGGGGTCCTCGGACTCCAGGTGCAGCAGCTGGGCCATGACCACGTTGGCCACGTGGTCGTCTATCTCCGTGCCCAGGAAGATGATGCGGTCCTTGAGCAGACGTGAATAGATGTCGAAGGACCTCTCCCCCCGACTGGTCTGCTCGATGACTATGGGTATCAGGCTGGTGGCCATCTCTTCTCGACCTCTCCTTTTCAAGTTCCTTCCCCGTCCTTTCCCGCTCCCCGGCGAAGCCCGCCCATCCTACCCTGGATGGTCCCGCCCTCTCCATGATTATTATACCCGACCCCGTGGGCCTTCCCGCCGCTCCCCGCCTCGCCCCGGCTCACACCGGGAGGGTCTTCGTCGTGCGGAAACCCCTCTTCCTCCCCCGAGCCGGCAAGCGGTTCCCAGAGCATTACGCCGACAGACGGACGCGGCCCGAGCCTCCGCTCAAGGGGCCTCCGCTCACGGGAAAACGGGCGCTGATCGGCGGGCGGCACTCTCCGGAACGTCCCCCCTCTTGCCTCGTGGTGACCGCTGCGGCCCGTCCGGGCCCGGGAACCGCGTCCCCCGCGTCACTCCGGTCCCGGTGTACTTTCCTCCCCGTCCCCAGAGGAGTCCATGGCGTCGGCGACAGCCTCCTCAGCATCACCCGCTTCGCCGCTTTCCGTCCCCGGAGCGGTGGAGGGCTCCGCCGCCCCGTCGGCGAAGACGGCGTTATCGCCCAGCAACCTCAGGGCCTTCTCGCGCAAAAGGTCCAGACGCAGGTCCTCCAGGCCTCCCCTCTCCTCGATGGCCGAGCGCAGGGTATCCGGCTTGAGGCCCAGCATGTCCGCCCGTTTCTCGATCTCCTCCTCCAATTCCTCGTCGCTCACCTGCAGGCCTTCGGCCCGGATGACCGCGTCCAGCACCAGTTCGTTGCGGATGAGCCTCTCCGCCTCCTCCCCGAACTCCTCCTCCATGCGCTTCTCGGTGTAATTGACCGCCTTGAGGTAGCTCTCCAGGGATATGCCCCGTGTGGCCAGGCGCGCCTCCAGGTCCCGGCGCCTCCGCTGCACGTAATCCTCTATCATGCGTGGCGGTATCTCCACCTCCAGCCCCTCGGCCAGCTTGCGCAGGGCCTGCAACCGCACCGATTCCCTGGCCCTCTCGGACTTCATCTCCTGGAGCCTCCGGCGGATGTCCTCCTTCAGCTCCTCGATGGTGTCGAACCTGCTGGCCTCCTTGGCGAACTCGTCGTCGGCCTCGGGCAGCTTCTTGACCTTGACCTCCTTGACCAGGACCTTGAAGCTGGCTATCTTCCCGGCCATCTCCTGGTCGGGGAACTGCTCGGGCATCTTTACCTTGATGTCCAGGATGTCTCCCTTGCGCTTGCCCCGCAGCTCCTGGTTGAACTCCGGCCAGATGTTCTCCGTCCCTATCTCAAGCATGAAATCCTTGGCCGACCCCCCCTCGAAAGGCTGGCCGTTCACCGTCCCCTCGAAGTCGATGAGGGCGTAATCCCCGTCGGCCAGCGCCTTCCCCGAGGCCACCTCCAGCTGGGCGAACTTCTCCCGCAGGTTGTCCAGGGCCCGCTGGACCTCCTCCTCGGTGACCTCCTCGTCGGGCCTCTCCACCACCACCCCCTTGTAACCGGTCACCTCCACGCGGGGCTTGACCTCCACCACCGCCTGGAAGACCAGTGGCTTCCCCTCTTCTATCTTTATCTCCTCAAGGTCTATCTCCGGCTCGGCGATGGGCTCCAGGTCCAGCTGCTCCAGAGCCTCCCGGTAGTACTCGGGCAGGTTGGACTGCTTGACCTCCTCGTACACCGGCTCCATGCCCAGCCGGGCCTGAAGGACCCTCCGCGGGACCCTCCCCCGGCGGAAGCCGGGCACGAAGACCTCGCGGGCAATATCGCGGAAGGCGCGATCCACGGCCCTGCTGACCTCCTCGGCGGGCACCTCCACCTGGATGCGCACCTTGTTCTTCTCCACTTCCTCCATCTCTGCTCTCACGGTCACTTCTCCACAGCTCCTTCCTCGTCCTCGTCCGAGTCCAGACGACAGCGAACACCGGATCTCTCCCCGTCATCTGCTGGGAAAAAATCCCACCCCCGCCTCGGGGGCAGGAATGGATGGTGCGAGAGGGGGGACTCGAACCCCCACGGTTTTCACCACTGGATCCTAAGTCCAGCGCGTCTGCCCATTCCGCCACTCTCGCCCGTCTTCGGGGGCGTAAATCATGCTACTACAGGCAAGGAGACAAGGCAACAAATCCGCCCGTTCCGGGAGAAGGGAGCGGTGCGCGGAGCACGCTGTGCTGCTATAATAACATCTGCTCCTTGAGAACGAGCGCCTGTAGCTCAATGGATAGAGCAACGGACTTCTAATCCGTGGGTTGGAGGTTCGAGTCCTCCCAGGCGTGCCAGAGAACGGCGGTGGGGGTAGCTCAATCGGCAGAGCACTGGGTTGTGGCCCCAGAGGTCGCGGGTTCGAGTCCCGTCCCTCACCCCATTTTTTTCCGGTCAATCCAACCCGGAGTCGCGCAGCAGGGCCCGCGCGCCTCGCCTCTCCCGCGCCCTTTTCCTCAGCGCCGGGATGAAGCTCAAGCCCAGGAAGGCGAGGGCCGCCACCGCGGCCCACACTTTCCCGGCATCCGGGGCCACCCGCACCTCCCTTCCCGGCTGGAGCACCCTCAGGGAGGTGGCGTGGATGTCGAAATCGCCACCGTGCTCCCGGCAGTCGGCGTGGAAGACGCCGACGACTTCCACGTAATCGCCTACGCTCCCGTGCCTCCCCAGGCGGGAGATCTTCTCCGCCTCCGAGGCCGGGAGCCAGACCCCGATACCGCTGTTCCCGCCGCGCAGTTCCCCCGCCTCGTGGAGGGCGTTGAGGCTGTAGTGGTCGTCGTTCAACGTGACCCAGGCGTGATCGCCCCTGATCATCACGTCGCCCACCGCTTCCCCCCGGAAGACGACCTCCCGGCCGTCGAACCTCTCCCATTCCTTCAGCAGGGTCCCGCTGTCCACCACCTCCCCTCCGCCCACCGGGACCGCCGAGCGGCAGGAAGGCCCGGCGGTTGCAAGGGAAGGCCGGTGTCCCTCCGAAGGCCCCGGTGGATCCTGCGGAGGCCACGCAAGCGCGGGGGACAAGCACCTGGCGAGCAGGGCGAAAGCCAAGAGGAGGAAAAAGCCTCGACGCATCACCGCCTCCTCCCCCACCCCACCAGGAAGGCGAACATGGCCAGCACCGCCAGCACCTCGAGCCTTCCCGCCCACATCTCGAAGATGTAGGTCACCTTGAGCAGGGCAGGCATGGTGTACGACGTGAGCCCGGTGGTCAGCCCCACATTGCCCGCCGCAGACACCGATTCGAAGGCCGAGGCCGTAAGCCCGTATCCGTAAAAGAGCCCCACCACGGTCCCCAGCAGGTACAGGCCGAGGTAGAGGATGGTGACCAGAAAAGCGGTGGAGGCCAGCTCCTCGGTGATGGTATATTCCCGGATGTGATGGAAGCGTTCCAGGACCACCGCGGAGGACGGTGAGAGGGCCCTGCGGACCCGACGCTTTATGTCCTTCCCCAGTATCCCCACCCGGATGGCCTTCACCGCCCCGGAGGTGGAACAGGAGCAACCCCCCAGTCCCATGGCCACAATGAGGGCGAAAAGGGTGAGCTCTCCCCAGCGGTCTCCCATCTGGGGTCCGTAGACGGTCATGAAACCGGTGCCGCTGTGCCCGGAGACCAGCTGGTAAGCGCCCCTCCTCAGATCGGAGGTGAAACCGGAGAAGGTCCCGGCCAGGGTGAGCCCCGCCAGCACCATCCCCAGGGTGACCAGGAGGGTGAGGGCAAGGGTCCGGGTCTCGATGTTGCGCACCAGTTCCCGGGGTTTTCCCCTCCACACCTCGTGCTGCACGGCGAAATTGAGCATGCCCATGATCATGAAGGCTATGGTTATCAGCTCCACCGGGAGGCTGTGATAGTAGAGGACGCTCTGGGCCTGGGGGGTGAAGCCCCCGGTGTCGAAGCCGGCCATGAACAGGCAGGCGGCATGGAAGAAGGAGCGCACCGGGGCCATGCCCTCCAGGATGAGGCACAATCCCAAGGAGAGGGTGCCCGCCGCCAGGTAGGCCACGCTGACCCTCCAGATGAAACGGGAGCTCTCCACCACGTTGGGCAGGATGCCCTCCCTCCCCTCCCCCACATAGAGCTGGGCCGCGGCGCTGGACCCGGCCATGAAATAGGAGACCACAAGGACCACGATCCCCTGGCCTCCCAGGAACATGATCAGGTGCCGCCAGAGGTTCATCCCGTAGGCCATGTGATCCAGGTCGTGGACCAGGGTGAGCCCGGTGGTCGCCAGGCCGGACATGGACTCGAAGCAGGCGTCCAGGTAGGAACCGTAATGGCCGTTGAGGTAGAGGGGAAGCGCCGAAAAGCACATAGCAGCCAGCCAGGAGAGGGCCACGATGACCAGGCCCTGGTTCCAGGTGAGGCGCCTTCTGGGGCGCAGCGAGAAATACAGGAAGTTCCCTGTCCCCACCGTGGCGCAAAGGGATATGAACAGGTCCAGGGCGCTCCCCCACTCCCCGGCCACCAGGGAGACCACCGCCGGGATGGCCATGGTCAGGCCCAGGGCGATGAGCACCAATCCCACGTAGTGGAGTATGTTTTCCAGGTCCTCGCGGTAAGGTGCGGCCATGTCAGGGCTCCCGCTCTCTGCAACGCGGCGGCTATCAGGACCCGCCTCCGCCCCCTCCTACTCCACATGCAGTTGGAGGTAGCTGACCACGGGCCTGGAGACGGGCCGGAAGTCCCCCATGTCGTGGTCGAACCGACATTCGCGCAGCGGACCCGGGTCGCGACCGCCCCACGTGCAACTGGCTCCTGTGACCCGGTAGAGGCGATGCAGGCGGAAGCGGCAGCGCCTGCCCATCTCGGTCACTCCGGCTATCTTCTGCCCCGGGTCGGTCCCCAGGACGGGTGCGGAGAGAAGCGGGAGGAGACGGCAGTAGAGCGGATTGCGCGCCACCACCTCAGGGATGCGCGGCGCTATGCGGTTGACCGCCCGGAGCGCCGCGGTCTCCCCGTAATCCACCTCTATCCTCAGCACGCCCCTCTCCGGCGTGTCCAACTCAACGATCCAGCGCCCCTCCTCCCTCCGCGAGAGGACGGGGGTCACCACCCGGCGATCGAAACGGTGGATGGAGGAGACCAGATCCCCGCCCTCCTCACCGCTCACGTAAAGGGTGCGCCGGTCGTCCGGGGTGAAATGGAAGACCGCCCTGTAGGGTCCCGCCGGGGTGTCCTCCCAGTCTTCGACCAGGAATACGTCCTCCTGGCCGAACTGGAGGGTGGGGATGAACCAGCCCCTCTCCATTATCATCGCCGACCCCCCTACTCCCTCCGCGACCCTCGCGCCGGCCGCGGCAAGCCTGGGATCCCGGTAAAATCTGGTCGGGGTGGGCGGATTTGAACCGCCGACCTCATGCTCCCAAAGCATGCGCGCTGACCAAGCTGCGCCACACCCCGACGGGTTGATTATAGCAACAACCGCAACCGGGCATAACCCGATGCTCGGTTCAGGCCGGGGGCGGACCGGCGCATCTACCCGAGGTTTATGCTAAAATTACCTTCGCCGGGAACGACCGGCTCACCGTCGAGCGGGAGTAGCTCAGGTGGAAGAGCGAGAGCCTTCCAAGCTCTAGGTCGCGGGTTCGAGGCCCGTCTCCCGCTCCATTTTTTTGTCCCCGGGTCACAACAGCCCCGGGGTCCGCAAGTCCGGCGGAGGCCCCCGATGGAGGCGGCGTACCGGAGCTTTCCCGGCCGGCTCCGGTCCTCGGATATCGGCTGCAAGCCTCCCTCTCGGAGGACCGCCTCTACCGGATGGCGAGGCCGGGCCGGCTGGTGTCCGCCGGGTAGAAGCTCCAAGCCCACATCTCGGAGGACCGCGCTCTACCGTTGCTTTCCCGGAGCCGAAGCGGGAAGCCGCCCCAGCCCGCGTATCCCCGTCCGGTGAGCATGATCTCGGGGGAGGATGCCGTAACCGCCTCCGAAGGCCGCCTGAGCCCCCTGCCGGTCAGCGGCGGGCACCCGGGGACGCGTCGCCTCTGGAACGAGCGCCGCGGCAGAGCTCCTCTTTACACGGTCACCTCCCGGCGGGGTCCTGAAAGAGCCAGGAGGGCTCCCCCCTCTGCAGCAGCTCGCGCAGCCGACGCAGCGCCCGACCCCTGTGGCTCACGGCGTTCTTCTCCTCCAGGGAGAGCTCGGCCATGGTCCGGGAGTATCCCAGGGGGACGAATACCGGGTCGTAACCGAACCCCCCCTCCCCGCGCGGCTCCCGGGCGATGTGCCCCTCGCAGGTCTCCCGGAGCAGGAACCTCTCCCCCCGGGGGCCGGCCAGGGCCAGGACGCACACGAAACGCGCCCTCCGCCCCTCGCCGGGGACGCCCTCCAGCTCGCTCAAAAGGCGGGCGATGTTGGCGGCGTCGTCGCCGTGCCGTCCCGCGTACATCGCGCTGTGAACGCCCGGAGCTCCCCCGAGATGGTCCACCTCAAGCCCCGAGTCGTCGGAGAGGGAGGGCAGTCCGGAAAAGCGCGCCAGGCTCTCCGCCTTCTCCAGGGCGTTCTCCTCGAAGGTGCCGCCCTTCTCCTCCGGCGGCGGCCAGTCCGGGAAGTCCTCCCAGGTGAGGATGCGCAGGGGAAGCCCCTCCAGGGCCTTTCTGATCTCCCTTATCTTGCCGCGGTTGCGGGTGGCCACCGCAAGGCTGGTTTCCCTCACCCCAGGTCCCCCAGTGAGGCCTCGCTCCGGTCCGTGCCCCGATGAAAGGAGGCGGTCTTGGCCCGGCTTACCTTCAAACCACGTCCTCAAGGGAGGCCTCGCTCCGGTCGGAGAGGAGCACGGCGCGCTGCAGCCCAAGGACCCTCTCCACACCGCGCCGGGCCAGGTCGAGCATCTTCTCCAGCTCCCAGGCGGTGAACGGCCTCTTCTCCGCCGTGCCCTGCACCTCCACCAGGTCCCCCTTCCCGGTCATGACCACGTTCATGTCCACCTCGGCAGCGGCGTCCTCATCGAAGTCCAGGTCCAGGAGGGGCACGCCGTCCACTATCCCCACGCTCACCGCGGCCACCGCGTCGGTGAGGGGTATCTCCCTCAGTCTCCCCTCGTCCACCAGGCGGCGAAAGGCCTCGTGGAGGGCCACGTAGGCGCCGTTGATGGCCGCGGTGCGCGTCCCCCCGTCGGCCTGGATGACGTCGCAGTCCACCCATATGGTGTATTCGTCCAGGGCCTCCATATCCGTCACCGCGCGCAGGGAGCGGCCGATGAGCCGCTGGATCTCCAGGGTGCGTCCTCCCTGTCTGCCCACCACCGATTCCCGGTTCATCCTCTCCCGGGTGGAACGCGGGAGCATCCCGTACTCCGCGGTGACCCATCCTCTACCCGAGCCCCGCAGGAACTGGGGCACCCTGAACTCCAGGGTGGCCGTGCACACCACCCTGGTCTTGCCCATCTCCACTAGTGCGGACCCCTCGGCATGGCTGATGTAACCGCGCACTATCCTCATGGGGCGCAGCTGGTCGGGCTGCCTCCCGTCCTTTCTAACCATCGCCCTTACCTCCCAGCGTGACCTGCATGCCCTCCCTGGCCAGAGCCGCCTCACCCCCGAAGGCCTCGGCGGCCTCGGCGAGCACCTCCTCCGGGTCGAAGGTAGGCCATATATGGGTCAGGAGCAACATCCTGGCCCCCGCCCTCCGCGCCGCCTCCCCCGCCTGCCGGGAGGTCAGGTGACCGTGGGAAGCCTCCTCCCGGTAGGAATCGGGCAGGGTGGCCTCGCAGATGAAGAGGTCCGCACCGCGCGCCGCCTCCTCCAGCGAGGGGGTGGGGGAGGTGTCGGAGGAATAGGCAAGCGTCCATCCCGCCCCCTCCACCCGCACGGCGTAGCCCTCCACGGGGTGCCGGGTGGGAAAGGCCTTCACCACCATGTCCCCCGCCCTGTACGGCCTTCCCTCCGCCAGGACCTCTTCCCTGAACACCCGGGGAAGGTGTTCCCGGGCTTCGTCCCCCAGTATGCGCCCCATGAGCTCCAACCCCCCGGCGGGGAGGATGAGGCGCTGGCCCCACGGCCTGCGGGGATGAAAGCGCAGGGCGTAGTAGAGAGGGTAGAGGTCGCCGAAGTGGTCTATGTGCATGTGGGTGATGAGTATGGCCCCGATCCCGGTGAGGTCCACTTCCTTCAGGAGGTTGGAGAGGCAGCCGTTTCCCAGATCGATGACCAGCGAAAAACCCTTTTCCCTGAGCAGAAAACCGTTGCAGGCCCCGCCGGGGCGGGGATAGGTCCCCGAGGCGCCCAGGACGGTCAGGACCACGGCCCACCTCCTCCCAGGGGAAGCTCCACCTTCTCCACCGCCTCCACCTCCGGCCCCAGGAAGATGCGTCCCAGGGAGACGGCCTGCTCCGGGTCTCCCGAGCACATGAAGCGGTAGGAAGGCGGTATCCCGGGCTCCCTGAGGTAACCCCGGCGCCTGAGGTTCTCCTCCACCTCCCGGGCCACCTCCTCGTCGGAGCTTATTAGCCTCACCTCCGGACCCATGGACCTCCCTATGACCTCACGCAGGAGCGGATAATGGGTGCAGCCGAGGACCAGGGTGTCCACTCCGCGCCTCTTGAGAGGGCTGAGGTAACGCCGCACCTCCTCCTCCACGCGGGGCCCCGTCACCTCACCTCTCTCCACGAACTCAACCAGGGTGGGACAGGCACGGGAGTGCACGTGGGCCCCGGCATCGAGGGCGTGGATGGCCCTCTGGTAGGCCCGGCTGCGGACGGTAGCCCGGGTGCCGATGACCCCGATGCGCCGGTTGCGGGTGGCCTGCACCGCTGCCCGCGCCCCGGGCTCCACCACTCCGAGCACCGGGACGGTGCAGTTCCTCTGGATGTCCAGGAGGGCGGCGGAGGTGGCCGAGTTGCAGGCCACCACGATGATCTTGACCCCCAGGGATTCGAGGAAGGCGGCGATCTCGAGGGCGAAGCGTTTGATCTCCGTGATCTCCCTGGGCCCGTAGGGCCCGCGGGCGTTGTCCCCGAAATAGACGATGGATTCCCAGGGGAGGCGCCGCATCACCGCCCGCATGACGGTGAGCCCTCCCACCCCCGAATCGAACATGCCCAGGGGCGCCTCGTTCAAACCCCACCTCCCGCGAGAAGCTTCCGATGCGGCTTCAGGGGCGCGTCTCCTCGGTCCTTCCGCCGGGCCCCGAAACATCCATTGATTTTAACACAACCCGTGCGCCGCCCCCGGGGACCCGGCCGGCGGTGGCCACCCGCATCCCCGGAGGATAGCGAGGGCGGAGGGCCCGTTCCCCGGCAGGTGGCCGGAGACCTGTCTTCCCGCGGGCGATAAGGGTTCCCGGCCGCCTTCGACGACCGCCGGTTACGCGGGCAGGAGACTAGCGTTCACGAAGGACCCCCCTTCCCCGTGCGGACCGGCCTCCTTTGACGCGGCGGTGTCGCCTCCCGACGAGGGGCGGCCGGCCGTTGCGCCTTATCGCTTCCCGCACCGCCGGGGAGGTCCATATGCCCCGGAGCTCCCCATACCCGCGGAGGTCGGCCGTCAAATGGTATATCTTTCCAGTATGGCCGCCGCCTCCCGTCTCTCCCGGCTCGGACGCTCCTCCTCGAGCGGGTCCGCCGGGCGTGGACGCCGGTAGGCACGCGCTCGAGAGCTTGAGCGATACCATGGTCCGCTACCTTTCCCGGGGGCACACCCGGGGTGATCCTCTTTCATCCGCCCTGACCGCGCATCGTCGATCCGCCACGGCAGCGCATCGATGTGTCACGCCCGAGAGGTGAGGCCTCGACGTCCCACCCCTTGTTCCAGGGGCACCCGCGATGGCCGTTCCTCCTCCATCCGCCGCGCTGGGGTGGTGTCATGTTTTCAAGTGGCGATAGGTTATCCCCGAGGGGTGGTGAGGCCTCGACGTCCCGCCTCTTGCTCCCGGGCACCCGCGATGGCCGTCCCTCCTCCATCAGATACGTCCGATGGGGCCCGGGACACGTCACGGCCGATGCGAGGGAACGGAAAGCGACCTTTCTTTTCATCCCCCACGTGCGAGGGATAATATCCTTATAAACGGCCTGGAGGCAGTCGGGCGGACAACAAAAGCGGGTTTCGGTAGATCGGATATGGTCTCGATCCGCCTGCGGCAGGCCCAGGCAGGCGGTGAGCGGGAGGTAATCGCGCCACGCCGCGCCGCAAGCTAGAAAACGCCGTCAAGCGGCCAGGTAAAGCCCAGGCGCAGGGAAAGCACGGGCGTGGCGATACGCAAGGCGGAGACGTGCGATTCGGCCTGCAACGGACCGGCGACGTCCCGCGTAACGGATGGGGGAAGGCGTTCCGCCGAGGCGGACGAGCCGATGCACGATCGACACAGGTAATCCAGTATCGCGGCTGTTTCGAGGGAGGTGTTCCGTGGACATGGTCGAGGGATACTTTCTGCGGCGCATGGAGAGGCTGGTCCCGCTTCTTCTGCTGACCTGTCACGACCTGCCGGCGGCCGAACCGGGGGAGATAGCCGACTTCTGCAGGCAGTTCATCTATTCCGGGACGCCCGCCTTCCGCATGCTCTACTTCACCATGATCCTCGTCCTGCAGGCCTTGTGCCGGCTGCGCACCCGACGTTCCATCTACTCGTTACGCCCTCCCGAGGCGGAGGAGTTCCTCGAGTCCCTTTATTCCAGCCGGTTCACGGCCCTGAACGCCGTCCCCACCCTTCTGAGCATGCCCCTCAACCTGGCCTATTACGGACGGGACGAGACGCAGGAGGCCCTCGGTTTCTTCATCCGCGAGCTCCGGGAGGAGGCGATGCGCAGGGAGGTGGTCCGATGATCATACGTCCGGAGGAGGTGGCCGGTGACGTCAGGCGCGAGGCCGACGTGGTGGTGGTGGGCTCCGGGGCGGGCGGAGCCCCGGTGGCCAAGGAGCTGGCCGAGGCCGGTTACCGGGTGGTGGTCGTCGAGGAGGGGGGATGGTTCCGGCGGGAGGACTTCGACTTCCGTTCCTCCCACGCCCTCATGCGCCTCTACCGGGATGCCGGCCAGACGGTGACCCTGGGGCTGCCGCTGGTCGTCCTGCCCCAGGGGATGACCGTGGGGGGCACCACCACGGTGAACTCCGGCACCTGCCTGCGCATACCCCATCACGTCCTCAAACGCTGGCACCTGGAACACGGGCTGCGCGACATCACCGAGGAGGAGCTCAACCTGCTGTACGCGGCCTTGGAGGAATACCTCTTCGTGAAACGCGCCGACCCGGAGGTGGCCGGCCGAAACGCCGTCCTCTTCCTGGAAAGTGCGCGTAAGCTCGGCTATTCCGGAGGGTTCCTGCCCCGCAATGCCAAGGACTGCGAGGGCTACGGGGTGTGCGCTTACGGATGCCCGTCCGGGGCCAAGCAGAGCGCCAACGTCTCCTGGATACCCGACGCTGTGAAGGCGGGGGCGGACGTCTACACCCGCTGCCGGGCGGAGCGGGTGGTGGTGCGGGGCGGCAGGGCGGTGGGTATACGTGGCCGCTTTCTCGACGCCTCGGGAAAGAGAAAGGGGCACCGGCTGGAGGTCTCGGCCCGGGTGGTGGTGCTGGCCGCGGGAGCCCTGCAGACCCCCTCCCTGCTCATGCACAACCGCATATGCCTCTCCTCGGGCCGGGTCGGCGAGAACCTCTCCATCCATCCCTGCGGGGCCACCGTGGCCCTGTTGAGGGAGAGGCTCGGGAACCCCAGGGGCATCCCCCAGAGCACCTACGTGGACGAGTTCTCCGCCGACGGCATCATGCTGGAGGGGGTGACCCTGCCACCGCCGGTGATGTCCGTCACTCTCCCCTGGGGAGGGCGCCGGCACGCCGAGCTCATGCGCCTCTACCCCTACTGCGGCACCTTCGGCTCCATGATCAGCGAACACGACTCGCAGGGGCGGGTCGCCGCCGGGCCCTCCGCCCGCCAGCCGCTGGCCTTCTACCGCTTCGGTCCGGGAGACCTGGAGAGGCTGAAAAGGTCCGTCGTCCTCATGGCCGAGATATGGTTCGCCGCGGGCGCTCGTAGGGTATACACCCCCATCGCCGGTTTCCGGGAGATGACCTCCCCCCGCGACCTGCAATGCCTGGCCCGCCACCGGCTGCGGAGGGGTGAGGTCTTGGGGCTCTCCGCCTATCATCCCATGGGCACGTGCTGCATGGGGAGCGACCCGGAATGGTCGGTGGTCAAGAGCACCGGCGAGACCTGGGAGGTGGAAAACCTTTACATATGCGACGCCAGCGTCCTCCCCACCTCGCTGGGCGTCAACCCCCAGCTCACCATCATGGCCCTGGCCCTGCGCACCGCCGGGTTCATCGATGAGCGTCTCCGGAAGCCGCCCGTGGCCCCGGCGAGGACGGGGCGGCTGGCGGAATGGCTGGAGAGGCGTCGCGGAACGACAGGGGGGCTCTCCTCCGCCGGAAGACGGGGATCCGACCGGGTTTAGGCGGGCCCAGGCGTCCCGGGTGGATGCACGTTCCGCTACGCGCCCCCGGCGGGTCTCCAGCGTCCCGCGCTCAACCGGGGCTCAGGACAGGTTCAAAGGCCAGATCCGTCCCTCTCTGAGGGCGGTGCGGAAAAGTCTTCCAGCCCCTCCCAGGATGGGTTCCCCGTGCCCGGGGAGGAGGATGTCGAAGTCCAGCTCTCCAACCCGCAGGAGCGACCGCGCCGCCGCCTCCGGGTCGGGGGTGAACCGGGGCGGCGGCCCCTCCAGGACACCCCCCTCGTTGCGCAGGAGGTCGCCGCTGAAGAGTATGCCGCGGCGGGAGGAATAGAGGCAGATGCTCCCCACGGTGTGCCCCGGGGTGTGGATCACCTCCAGACCGCCGGCCAGATCCAGCCGGTCGCCCTCCCGGAGGACGCGGTCCACGGCGAAGGGGCGGTAGCGGAAGAAGGGCCAGAGGGCGGTATAGAAGATGAGACGCGAGGTCTCCACCTCGAAACGCTCATAGGGGATATCGCCCCGCGCGAACGGGGCGTCCTCCTCGTGGATGGCCGCGCGCACCCCGTGCCTCCGCCTCAGACCGGACACCGTCCCCACGTGGTCCCCGTGGTAATGGGTGGCCACCACCATCTCCAGGTCGCGGGGCGAGGCGCCCATGCGACGCAGGCCCAGATGGATGGCCGGGAGGTCGACGGGGAAACCCGCGTCCACCAGGGTGAGACCGTTCCCGGTGACCAGGTAGATGTTGGACCCGAAGGAATTGGCCAACCGGTAGATGTTCCGGGTCAGGCTTACGGGCACGTAGACCTCCCTCTCGCTCCTCCGCCTGTGGGCGCGGCCTTCCGTCTGGTGTCGAACTCCATGCCAACAGGGTAATACCCGCCGCGCCCGCGGGCAATCCCGAGCCCCACCACCGCTGCGGTGCCGCTCCTGCACAGGTCCTTTCGAGGCCTTTCGTGCCGCGGGAGGGTCGTCCGGGGTAGCCGGACATGTCCCCGTCCGGACCTCTGGGTTATGATGTAGTCATGGGCGGAAAGGAACAGGCCTCCAGAAGGATCAGGACCCTGGCGGAAAACCGCAAGGCCAGGCACGACTTCCTCATCGAGGAACGGGTGGAGGCGGGGATCTCCCTGCTCGGCTCGGAGGTCAAATCCATCCGGGAGGGCAAGGCCTCCCTGCGAGATAGCTTCGCCAGGGTGAGGGACGGCGAGGTCTTCCTGGAGAACATGCACATCGCCCCCTACAGCCACGGGGGGGCGTTCAACCACCCTCCGCGGAGGGAGAGGAAACTCCTCCTGCACAAGGACGAGATACGCCGTCTGCAGGGCAAGGTGGCCGAGAAGGGCTATACCCTGGTCCCCCTCAGCCTCTACCTCACGGACAAGGGGAAGATCAAGGTGGAGCTGGGTCTGGCCCGGGGCAAGGCCAAGGCCGACCGACGCCGGGAGATAATGGAGCGCGAGAGCCGGAGGGACCTGGAAAGGGCCCTCAAGGAGAGCAGGCGGCGTGCGACAAGGGAATGAGAGGCCGCCTCCCCCGCGCCGCGGAACCGCGACCGCAGAGTCTTCGGATGAACGAGGGGTCCGCGGTCCTCTTGTGAGCACGAGCACCGGGCGAGCCGAGTGGTCTTCCCACATGAACGGGAGCCTCGACGTTCATCGTGGTCCATTCCGGGCATGAGTCCGGGATCTCGCGGGGGCCTCGGTGGAAAAGCGTCTCCCCGCCCGCTGGACCTCCGATCGCCCGAGCTTTAACCCCACGCATGCGCCGCGCCGGTGCCGTGCCGTTCATTTTCGCCGGTACGGGTCGAAAAAGGCGGTGGCAGGCCATCGTCCCGCAACCCGCTCAAAGCCCGGCGCCAACCCCTCAAAGCCCGCACAGGAAAGGTCTATCCCGCGATATCCGGCCCCTCCCGGCCTCGCTGGCCAGCCGTTCGTGGAGGCCGGCTCGGGCCGAAGAGCCTGAAAGACCTCCCCGCCGGACCGGCAGAACCGGCAGGTCTCGCCGGTAGTGCTTTTCTCGCCAGGCGGAGGTAAAATATATAGGCAAGAGCGATGCTTGAAAAAGGTAAGAGCGATGCTTGAAAACCGAGGGGGCGAAACGGCTTCGACAGGGATCGGCGGCCGCGGTGGGAGCGAGCCGGGGGCCCGCGCCCCGTCAGCAAGCGGGAAAACAAATAGACGCCGACAGCGAGTTGGCCCTGGCCGCTTAATATAAGCGGCCCGTCCCTCCCCGGAGTGCCCGCGGCCGGGGAAGGGGCGTCGTGCAGCGGGCTTGCCGAGGCCGGACTCCCGTAAAGGCCGAGGGACACCTGGTCCGGGATAGCTCCCGGCGAGCCCTCCGCCGGGCAGACCGGGAGCGAAAACGAAATCGGCGGATACGCTCGTAGAGCCCACGCGGTCGGATTTCTGGACGGGGGTTCGACTCCCCCCGCCTCCACCAGCAAAGGAAGACCCTTCGAAAGAAGGGTTTTCTTTTTTTCGGAGGAAGGGCGGGACCACGGTCCGGGAAGGGAGGGAGAGTGCGGAGGTTCAGGCCCACCTCCGGCGCCCCCGCCGCCGGCATGAGAGGACGCGAACCGCATCCCGGAGAGGCCCGGGGAGGGAAAGACACGGGTGTGGTCAAAAGACCCGGGCCAGGTAGGGAAGGACGGTGCGGAGGTTCAGGCCCACCACCAACGCCCCCACCGCCAGCATGAGAGGACGCGTGTTCACCCTGCGGACGACCAGGGCGGCGAAGGGAGCGGCCAGCACTCCCCCGATTATCAGGCCGAGGACCATCGTCCAGTCGATGTCCCGGACGGTGATCAGGAAGGTGACCGACTGGGCGGTGGTGACGAAGAACTCCGCCGCGTTGACCGACCCGATGACGAAACGCGGATTGTTCCCCCTGGCCACCAGGGTGGAGGTGACTATAGGGCCCCACCCCCCTCCCCCGACGGCGTCACAGAACCCGCCCGCCAGGCCGAGGCCGGAGAGGAAAGGAGTCCCCTCAAACGACCTCTCCGGAGTATTACGAAAGGCCCGGTAGAGGATGGCGCAGCCCATGAAGATGAGATACAGGGAGATGAAGGGCTTTATGCGCTCGCCGTCCACCAAGTCGGCCAGGAGATAGGCACCCAGGACTCCCCCGAGGATGCCCGGGAGGAGGAGTCGCAGGAAATACTCCTTTTTCACGTTGCGGAAGGAGAAGTGGGAAAGGCCGGAGACCCCCGTGGTACAGACCTCGGAGATATGCAGGCTGGCGCTGGAAAGTCTCGGGTGGACACCCATCCCGATGAGCACGGTGTTGGTTATCACCCCGTAGGCCATCCCCATGGAGCCGTCGATCACCTGGGCGAAAAAGCCCACAAGAACGAAGAACAGGAAACCGCTTCCCATTCAAGACCTCCCCCGCTTCTCATCAACCGCGCCGAGGCCGCAGGCCGCCTTTCGCCCATCAGGGGTCTTTGATCGGGGGACCTTTTGATAATTAAATATAATTATATTTAATCTTGCTTCAGGAACAACCTCGCATCCGGAGGGACTCCGACGTCCTCGCCGAAAGGTCCCGTCCGTGAGCGGGGACCGTGAACGACAATCACCATCCCCTCAAACCGGCATGCTTGAACTCGGACCGCTCCGTCCCGCATCCAGCGCGGTCCGCGCTCCACTAAAGCGAGGCAGGGCTTTGCGGACGGAGGACCTGTCGGCTTCAGGAAGACCCCCGTGCGACCTGCAGCGCTCTTTCCAGCTGGAGGTCCTCGTCTCCCACCAGGGGGTTTTTCACCACGATGTCCGGGTCGATGCCCTGGTCGTCGATGTTGATCCCGCCGGGCGTGTAGTAGCGGGCGATGGTGAGGCGGATGCCCGTGCCGTCGGGCTGGCGGAAGATCTGCTGGATGGAGCCCTTTCCGAAGGTGGTCTCTCCCACCAGCAGGCACCGGTGATTGTCCCGGAGGGCGGCGGCGAATATCTCCGAGGCGCTGGCCGAACCCCGGTTGATCAGGACGTAAACGGGCAGGTCCCAGGCCACCTCCCCGTCCGCCTCGTAGACCCTGTTCACCCCCGCAACCCGCCCTTTCGAGGTGACGATGGTGCCGCCCCGCAGGAAGAGGTCAGCGGCCTCGATGGCCGGCTCCATGTATCCCCCGGGGTTGGAGCGCAGGTCGAGGACCAGCGAGGAAGCCCCCGTGGAGCGCAGCTCCTGCAGGGCGTCCCGCAGCCGTTCCGCTGCATCCTGGGTCCAGTCGGTGAGGCGGATGTAGCCCACTCCCCCCTCCTCCAGCCGCTTCTCCATGACCGGGATCTCGATCTCCCGCCGGATGAGGCGGAAATGGAGCACCTCCGGCTCCCCCGGCCGGGAGATACCGATGCGCACCGCGGTGCCCTCCGGACCACGGATGAGCATGACCACCTCGTCCAGCTCGAGGTCCGTCACGTCCCTCCCATCCACCTGAAGGACCACGTCCCCTTCCCTTATCCCCGCCTCCTGGGCAGGTGTGCCCTCCAGCACCTGGACCACGCGTATCTGGTTCTTGACCTTCTGCATGGCCACCCCGATGCCCGAGAAATGTCCGGAGAGCTGGGTGTCCAGCATCTCCAGCTCCTCGGCGGTCATGTAGGAGGTGAAGGGGTCGTCCAGGGAATCCAGCATGGATTCCACTCCCCTCGCCACCAGGGCATCGCGGCCAGCCCCGGACTCCGCCAGGCGGCGGATGCCCCGCGCGGCGCCCTCCAGGAGCTCCTCCTCCCCCACCTCCTCTACGAAGTTCCCGGCCACGATGTCCCTCGCACGACGGAAGGTCTCGCTCTCCAGCAGGATATCCCGGAGCTCGCCGGCGGATCCCGACCGGAACTCACCTGCCTCCCTAACGGCGGTCCCGTTCCCGGAGCGGCGCCCCGTGGAGGTCAGAAGATAGGGCACGGCGAAGCAGGAGCCCACCAGGAGCATGGAAACGGCCACGGCGACGGCGGCTATGCGCCTGTCGCGGCGCTTGAGCTCCTCAGCGGAAGGACCGTCGAACGGGTGCATCCTTCACCCCCGACGCACCGGGGACCGGGCTCACACCTCGAGGAAACGGCCCAGGGCGTAGGCGCTGCCCAGAGCGCCGATGACCACCCCGCCCAGAAGGATGCAGGGGATGAGGACGGCGAAGAGTCCGGGGGAGAAGGATAGGCGGAGGAACTGCAGGCTCTCGATGAGCCGGTCCAGTATCCAGACCCTCACCGCCAGGACCACCAGGATGGCGGCCAGGGAACCGGAGAGCCCCTCGAAAACCCCCTCCAGCACGAAAGGCCAGCGGATGAACCAGTTGGTGGCCCCCACCAGCTTCATGATCCCTATCTCCCTGCGCCGGGCGAAAATGGCCACCTGGATGGTGACCGAGACCAGGAGCACGGCCACCAGGGCCAGGGCTATGACCGCCACCGTGCCTATCTGCCGGAACTTGTCGAAGATGTTCTCCAGCTTCTCGATGGCCGCGCTGGCGGACTTGATGTCCTCGATGCGTTCCCGGTACGGGGCCTCGTTGTTGATCCTTCCCACCACCACCCCGACGTCCTTGGGGTCCTTGGTCATCAGCTGGTAGGAATTGGGAAGCGGGTTCTCGTCGATGTATTCCCACAGCTCGGGCTGGTCCTTGAAGCGCTCCTTGAACTCCCTCAGAGCTTCGTCCTTGCTCTTGAAGTAGATGGATTTGGGGTCCACCTCCGGGATGGAGACCAGGAAGGCCTCTATGGCCTGTAGCTCCTCCTGGGTGGCCAGGTCGGAGAGGTAGATGTCCACCTCCCCCACCTTGCGCTCGGCGTTCTTGATCATGTTGCTGAACATGTTCCAGCCCATCACCACCAGCCCGAGTATGCCCAGGGAGACGGTGACCACGGCGATGGCGGCGATGGCCAGTATGACGTTCTTGCGCAGGGAGGCCCAGGTCTCGCTGGCGAAATACTTGATCTTATTCATACCCGTATACGCCCCTGTCCTGGTCGCGGATGATGCGCCCGTTCTCCAGGGCGATCACCCTCTTGCGGAATGCGTCCACGATGTTCTTGTCGTGGGTGGCCACGATCACCGTGGTCCCCGTGGAGTTGATCTTCTCCAGCAGGCGCACGATCCCCTCCCCCAGAGAGGGGTCCACGTTCCCGGTGGGCTCGTCGGCCAGAAGGATGGGGGGGCGGTTGATGAAGGCGCGGGCTATGGCCACCCTCTGCTGCTCCCCGCCCGAGAGCTCGTCCGGGAAGGCGTCCAGCTTGTGGCCCAGGCCCACCAGCTTGAGCACCTCGGGGACCTGCTGCTCGATGAGTCGTCGGGATTTCCCGGTGACCTCCATGGCGTAGGCCACGTTCTGGAAGACCGTCTTGTGGGGCAGGAGCTTGAAGTCCTGAAAGACGCAGCCGATCTTCCTCCGGAGATAGGGTATCTTCCACTTGCGTAGCTGATTGATGTTGGTGTCCGCGATGTAGATCTGCCCGCTGGTGGGTTCCTCCTCCTTGATGAGCAGCTTGATGAGGGTGGTCTTGCCCGACCCTGAAGGGCCCACCAGGAAGACGAACTCCCCCTTCTCCACGTCCAGGGTGACGTCCTCCAGGGCATACACGTTGCCCTTGTACACCTTGGTCACCCTACGCAACCTGATCACGATGCATCATCTCCCCGGTCTTCCGCCGTTTTTCTCATTACAAAGGCGGCGCGCCGCCTCGGCGATGTGACGGGCGCCCAGCCCGAAATGTTCCACCAGCTCCTCCGCGGAGCCCGACTCGCCGAACCTGTCCCTGATGCCCACCATGCGCATGGGAAGGGGCATCTCCTCGGCTAGGACCTCGGCCACGGCGCCGCCCACCCCGCCGTGCACGGTATGCTCCTCGCAGGTGACCACCCTCCCGGTGCGGGCAGCCGACTCCAGGATACCCTCCCGGTCCAGGGGTTTCACGGTGTGCAGGTTGACCACCTCCGCCTCGATCCCCTCCTCGGCGAGCATCTCCGCGGCCTCCAGGGCTTTGTGCAGGAGGTACCCGCAGGCGATGAGGGTCACGTCCTTACCCGGGCGCATGACCAGGGCCTTCCCGAACCGGAAGCGGTAATCCTCGCCGAAGAGCACCGGGGCCTTGGGCCGTCCCAGCCGCACGTAGGCCGGCCCCTCCAGGTAGGCCACCGCCTTCACCGCCTCCCGCGCCTCGTAGTAGTCGGCGGGCACCACCACCTTCATGTCGGGGACAGCCCGCATGAGGGTTATGTCCTCCAGGGCCTGATGCGAGGAGCCGTCCTCGCCCACGGTTATGCCCCCGTGGCTGGCGCAGATCTTGACGTTGAGTCCGGAATAGGCGATGGTGTTGCGCACCTGGTCGTAGGCTCTACCGGTGGCGAAGATGGCGAAGGTGGAGGCGAAGACGATCTTTCCCGTGGTCGCCAGCCCCGCCGCGGTGGCCATGAGGTTCTGCTCCGCCACCCCGCAGTCCACGAAGCGTTCCGGGAAGCGCAGCTTGAACCTCTCCGTCTGGGTGGACTTGGCCAGGTCGGCGTCCAGGACCACGATACGCGGATCCTTCTCGCCCAGCTGCAGGAGGGCCTCGGCGTATCCGTCTCGGGTATTGCGCAGCTCCCAATCCGTCATCTCGACCCTTCCAGCTCCTTGAGGGCCCTCTCCATCTCCTCCCGGGTGGGCGCCTTGCCGTGAAAATCGACGTTGTTCTCCATGAAGGACACGCCCTTGCCCTTCACCGTGCGGGCGATGATCATGCGGGGGCCGGCGGCCCGGTCGGCGCGGTCCAGAGCCTCGCAGATCTCCAGGACGTCGTGCCCGTCCACCTCATCCACCTCCCACCCGAAGGAGCGCCACTTGGAGGGAAGGTCGCCCAGGTCCACCACCTCGCAGCACCGACCGTCGATCTGCAGGCCGTTGTTGTCCAGGATGGCCACCAGGTTGTCCAGGCGCTGGTGGGCGGCGAGCATGGCCGCCTCCCATATCCCTCCCTCCTGGCTCTCCCCGTCCCCGATGAGGGCATAGACCTTGCACGCCAGACCGTCCATGCGCAATCCCAGGGCCATCCCGCAGGCCGCGGACAGTCCCTGACCCAGAGAGCCGGTGGATATCTCCACTCCCGGGGTGCGCTTGCGGTCGGGGTGGCCCTGGAGCATGGAGCCCAGCCGTCGCAGGCTCCACAGTTCCTCGCGGTCGAAGTATCCGCACCGGGCCAGGGTGGCGTACAGGGCAGGCGCGGCGTGCCCCTTGGAGAGAACGAAACGGTCGCGCAGGGGCCACTCCGGCTGTTCCGGGCGGTGCCTCATCTTGTAGAAGTAGAGGCAGGCCAGGATCTCCACGCAGGAGAGGGAACCTCCGGGATGCCCGCTCCCGGCCAGGCCGATCATGCGCACGATGTCCATGCGGAGCTCTCTGGAAATAGTTTCCAACCTATTCCTGAGCTCCTCCGCCGCCGTATCCTTCAGGGTCATCTCATCCGTCCCCGGGCACAAAGCGCTCATGGTCCTTGCCTTTCCGGTCGCCGGCCGGCCTCATCCCAGGCGCAGAGGCTTCCCCCTCCGCGCCAGAAACTCCTCCAGCCTTTCGATGGAGTAGTTTATCACGCTGCCAGGAGCGATGTCAGTTTCGCGTAATATTTCTATCGCCTCTCCGAATTCTCCTGCAAAGGAGGCCACGTGCGCGTCGCTACCCACCGCCACCAACCCCTTCCTCTCCGCCAGGAGGCGCACCATGCGGCGGCAGTTCTCCTCGCTCCCGCTGCGGGTGTACACGAAGGAGCTGTTGTTCACCTCCAGGGCCTTCCCCTCCCTCACCGCCGCCTCCACCACCGCCTCCATGTCCACGGGGAAGGCGGGGTTGTCGGGATGGACGACGATGTCCACCAGGGGATGGCGGATGGCGGCCAGCAGGGCGGCGGTGTTCTCCTCCACGCTCTGGCCTTGATATCCGGTGTAGGGATGCAGGCCGGCGTGCACCACGTCCAGGGCGGCCAGCACCTTGTCCGGGAGGTCCAGGGTCCCCTCCGTGTCCAGGATGTTGGCCTCCACGGAACGCAGGATGACCACTCCGTGGAGCCGGCGCGGGATCACCTTGAGATTCCAGAAATGGTAGATATTCCCTGATCCTGGCACGGCCGGCCCGTGGTCGGCTATGGCGATGGCCTGGAGGCCCTTTTCCCCCGCCCAGCGGGCGCATTCCTCCACCGTGGAATAGGCATGGCCGCTGGACACCGTGTGCACGTGAAGATCGACCCTGGGGGTCAGGTCTCGAATTTTGACACCTTCACTCCGACTTGCGTCGCACATCGACCTCTTCTCCAACGGTCAGGTCCTGGGCTCCTTTTCTCCCCTCTCCCGCCTCCCGCCCCGCCGGGCGGCGCGGCGTCAAGCACGGCAAAATTCAAGACCTGACCCCTCCGGCGGTCTTCCAGCGGAGGTAGGCGTCGATGAACCCGTCCAGCTCCCCGTCCAGCACGGCGTCCACGTTGCCGGTCTCCATCCCCGTCCGGTGGTCCTTCACCATCCGGTAGGGGTGCAGGACGTAGGAGCGGATCTGGTTTCCGAAACCTATCTCCTTCCGCTCCCCGCGCAACTTCTCGATCTCCTTCTCTCGCTCCCGGCGGGCCAGCTCGAAGAGGCGTGCCTCCAGGATGCGCATGGCGGTGGCGCGGTTCTGTATCTGGGAGCGCTCGTTCTGGCAGGAGACCACGATCCCCGTGGGCAGGTGGGTTATGCGCACCGCGGAATCGGTGACGTTGACGTGCTGCCCACCCGCTCCGCTGGAGCGATAGGTCTCTATGCGCAGGTCCTTGGGGTCTATCTCCACCCTCTCCTCCTCCGCCAGCATGGGGATGACGTCCAGAGAGGCGAAGGAGGTATGCCGGCGGCGGGAGGCGTCGAAGGGGGATATGCGCACCAGCCGGTGCACCCCTTTCTCCGAGAGGAGCAGGCCGTAGGCGTTGCGGCCGTGCACGGTGAAAGTGGCGCTCTTGATTCCGCCGCCCTCCCCCGGCTGAACGTCGTTGAGGTCCACTTTGAAGCCCCGGCCCTCCGCCCAGCGCAGGTACATGCGCAGGAGCATCTCCGCCCAGTCCTGGGATTCCAGGCCGCCCGCCCCGGGGTGGATGCTCACTATGGCGTCGTGGGAATCGAGCTCGCCCCCCAGGAGGCTCTCCTCCTCCAGGCGGTCGATCTCCCGCTCCAGACGCCGGAGCCCCCGCTCCGCCTCCTCGGCCAGAGCGGCGTCCTCCTCCTCCCTGGCCAGCGCTACCAGCTCCTCCAGGTCGGAGGCCTCCGTCCACAGCCGCTCCCAGAGCTCCACCACGTCTTTCAGCCCGGAGAGCTCGGCCAGGATGCGGCGAGCCTTCTCCTGATCGTCCCAGAGGTCGGGGCGGGCCGCCTCCTTCTCCAGCTCGGAGAGCCGGGCTTTCTTCCCCTCGACGTCAAAGATACTCCTTTATCTTCAAAAGCCTTTCCGCGATCTCTCCCATCTCCTCCTCCGGGATGCGCCATCCTCTAAGGGCCACGGAAGTGCGGTTCGGAAGCGGCGCCACCCGCTTCCCTCACCCGCCTCTCCGCCGCTCGCCCATCCCCTCCTCCGGTAGTCGCCCGAACCCGGCGACCTCGCCCATCCCCTCCTCCGGGATGCGCCATCCTCTAAGGGCCACGGATGGGCGGCGGCAAAAGGATACCACAGCCCACACGCCGGAGGCTCCCGACCTCATCCCGCGGGTCGTCCCGCTACTCCTCACCGGACGGCTGGGGGTAGTCTCTCTTCCCCGTCGCGGCGAAGGGCCGGGCGGGGGCGGCCGTCTACCTCAGGCGCTCCTCCCGCAACAGTGCTTGTACTTCTTGCCGCTACCGCAGGGGCAGGGGGCGTTCCTTCCCACCTTCTGGGAACGCGCCGGCTGCGCCTTCCTTCCCTCCCCCTTACCCTCTCCCCCCACCACGCGGAGGGAGGGCCTCTCCTCGGCCTTGACCAGGCGGACGTGGAACATGTAGCGGAGGAATTCCTCCTGGATGTTGAAGATCAGCTCCTGGAAGGTGCGGAAGGCCTCGTTCTGATATTCCACCAGGGGATCGCGTCCGGCGAAGGAGCGCAGGCCCACGCTGTCCCGCAGGTGGTCCATGTCGTAGAGGTGGTCCCTCCACCGGTTGTCGATGACCCGCAGCATGACCAGCCGCTCCAGCTCCCGGATGTCCCTCCCCTGCTCCGAGAACTCCTCCTCCCGCTTCCGGTAGGCCTCCAGGGCGTCCTCCACGATGGCCGCGCGCAGGGACTCGGGGGTCACGCGCTCCAGGTCGATCTGGGAGGGGTCGAAGGTCACCGGGTAGAGGGTGCGCAGGTAGCGGAAAAGGCCCTCCAGATCCCATTCCTCGGGATGCGTGCCGGCCTCGGTGTACCTGGAGATGGCGGCGTCGACCACCTCCTCGATCATCTCCCCGACGCGGGAGTGGATGTCCTCCCCTTCGAGGATGCGCCTCCTCTCCCCGTAGATCACCTCTCTCTGGGTGTTCATCACGTCGTCGTATTTGAGGAGGTTCTTCCGCATCTCGAAGTGGTTGGCCTCCACGTTCTTCTGCGCCGTCTCGATGGCCCGGGTGACCATCCTGTTCTCGATGGGGACATCCTCTGGGAGGCGGAGGCGGTCCATCAAGGAGGCCACGGTCTGGGAGGCGAATATGCGCATGAGGTCGTCCTCCAGGGAGAGGTAGAAGCGGGAGACCCCGGGGTCTCCCTGACGTCCGGAACGCCCCCGGAGCTGGTTGTCGATGCGCCTCGCCTCGTGCCTCTCCGTGCCCAGCACGTAAAGGCCGCCCAGCTCGATGACCTTTTTCTTCTCCTCCTCGCAGCGAGCCGTCACCTCGGCCAGCTTGCGTTCCCACTCCTCCCAGGGGATGCCTGCCTCCTCCAGCGCCCTCTTCCAGGCCTCCTCGTCCATCTCCACCCGGCCCAGTAGCTCCTTCTGGGCCAGCATGCGGGGATTTCCGCCCAGCATGATGTCCGTGCCCCGGCCGGCCATGTTGGTGGCGATGGTCACCGTCTTCAGGCGCCCGGCCTGGGCCACGATCTCCGCCTCCCGGGCATGGTGTTTGGCGTTGAGCACCTGGTGCGGGATGCCCCTTTTCCTGAGCATGGCCGAGAGGCGCTCCGACTTCTCGATGGAGACGGTGCCCACGAGCACCGGCTGCCCCCGCTCGTAGCAGGAGACTATGTCCTCCACCACCGCCCGGAACTTGGCCTCCTCCGTCTTGTAGATGACGTCGTTCTTGTCCTCGCGGATCATGGGGAGGTTGGTGGGGATGACCACCACCTCCAGACCGTATATCTCCTCGAACTCCGCCGCCTCCGTGGCCGCCGTCCCGGTCATGCCCGCCAGCTTCTCGTACATGCGGAAGTAGTTCTGGAGGGTGATGGTGGCCAGCGTCTGGTTCTCCTGCCTCACCCGCAGACCTTCCTTGGCCTCGATGGCCTGATGAAGCCCGTCGCTCCAGCGCCGACCGGGCATGAGCCTTCCGGTGAACTCGTCCACGATGACCACCTGGCCGTCGGCCACCACGTAGTCCACGTCCCGGCGGTAGAGCTCCTTGGCCTTGAGCGCGTTCTGGAGGTGGTGCACCAGGGGGGTGTTGATGTGGTCGTAGAGGTTGTCCACCCCCAGCATGGCCTCCACCTTGCGGATGCCCTCCTCGGTCACGGACACGGTGCGCGTCTTCTCCTCCACCTCGTAATCCACGCCCAGCTTGAGCCGGGGGGCTATGGAGGCGAACTGCCGGTACAGGCGGGCGGATTCCTCCGCCGCTCCGGATATGATCAGGGGGGTGCGGGCCTCGTCGATTAGGATGGAGTCCACCTCGTCCACGATGGCGTAGTGGTGACCGCGCTGCACCATCCCTTCCAGGGTCACCTCCAGGTTGTCCCGGAGGTAATCGAACCCGAACTCGTTGTTGGTCCCATAGGTGACGTCGGCGGCGTAGGCCTTCCGCCGCTGTTCCTTGGGCATCTGCGCCTGGATGAGGCCCACGGAGAGGCCGAGGAAGCGGTAGATGACCCCCATCCACTCGCTGTCCCTCCGGGCCAGATAATCGTTTACGGTGACCACGTGCACGCCCTTTCCCTCCAGGGCGTTGAGATACACGGGTAGGGTGGCCACCAGGGTCTTCCCCTCCCCGGTCTTCATCTCGGCTATCTTTCCCTGGTGGAGGACGATGCCGCCCATGATCTGCACGTCGAAATGGCGCTGGCCCAGGGTGCGCACCGCCGCCTCCCGGACCACGGCGAAGGCCTCGGGGAGAAGCTCGTCCAGGGATTCCCCGCGCTCCAGGCGGGACTTGAACTCGCCCGTCTTGGCCCGCAGTTCTTCGTCGCTCAACCGCTGCATCTCGGGCTCCAGGGCGTTGACCAGCCGGACGGTCTCCTCCAGCTGCTCCAGCCGCTTGCGCTCCCCCATGCGCAGCACTCTGCCCAGCGCTTTAAGCATCTTTTCGCTCTCCCTCATTTCCGCCGCCCGCCGGCGACCGACTTCCATCCCCTTATTCTACACGTCGCGCATCCGGCGGGCTCTGGACCGTGTGCCTTTTTTCAGACCCCGCGGAAAGGAGGCCCGCGCACGCATCCCGTGCGCTTCCCGCCGCCCGGGAGCGGAAAGGGGTCTCGATCCAGGACACGGGGATCACACCCATGCGTGGCGAATGGAGGGTCCGATCCTCGGCGTCCAAGCGGCCGAGGGCTATGGCTGGAGGCTGGCGGCATCTCCGGGCGGCTTCCCACCTCCCCATCCTGCGGTGAGCGGTGGCCCCCCTATTCCCGCTCCTCTTCCCGGAAGATCTCCTCCAGGCTCTCCTTCAGCTCCTCCTCCTCCAGCACCTTGGCCCGCTGCCTTATCTCCCTCTCCGGGCGGCGCCTGGCCCGCTCCTGGGCCTCCAGGACCTGGGCCATGGTGCGCAGGACCTTGGAATCGTATCTACGCCCCCTCTCCAGCCCCATCTCCTCCAGGGCCTCCTCCCTGGACAGGCGGTTCCGGGACCGGTTGGTGAGGAGGTCGTAGTCCGTGGCCGCGGCGATGATCCTGGCCCCCACGGGCAGGCGGGCTCCCCCCTCTTCCTCCGGGGAGGGATGATGGTGGCGCACGATGCGGGCGATAGGAGCCAGACGCGGTATCCCCTCCAGGACCTCGGCCCCCTTCTTGGCGTGTTCCTCCTCCGCCGCCGCGCCTCCCTCGATGCGCCCTATATCGTGGAGAGCGGCGGCGTAGCGGATATCCCGCACCTCCCGTGCCGAAAGGCCCATCTCCCGCGCCACCTCCGCGGCCAGGTTGCTCACGCGGCTGGAATGACCGGGCATGCCCCGGGCAAGGTCGAAGGCGTCACCGATGACCAGGAGGGTGGAGAAATACCGGTCGTCGAGCTCTTTGTCCCGGTTGGACTCCGCCCGTACCAGGAGCAGGGGGAGGAAGAAGACCAGGAAGTTGAGCCACGGGATGCGGGGGAAATAGAGGGCCATGAGCGCCCCCGAACCGGCTATGGCCAGGTAGACGGGAAAGGTCTGCCGGGCATGCTGGGGGAGCACGGCGCGCCAGTTGCCCCGGCCGGCCAGGGCCATCTCCGCCGAGGAGGTGAGCATCTCTCCCAGGTAGAAGACCAGGGCCATCGCCAGGAAAGCGGCCGGAAAGGCCAGCGCCCGGTGCATCACCGCCGGGTTGTAATAGGTGAAATACACCTTGTCCGGCGTGGGGACGTTTAGATATTGGGGTGGGTAGGGGTTCCAGGAGAAATCCCATCCCAGGAAGACGAGAGCCCGGAAGACCAGCCCGGAGAGGGCCACGATGTAGGTCCGCTGCACGATGTGGAGGAAATCCCCTTCCTCGGAACGCTGCACGCGGTAAAGGACGCGTCCCATCAGGCTCCCCAAAAGGAATATCCATACCGCCTCGGGGACAGGCCTTATGGCCAGCACGCAGAGCAGCACGGCCATGCCCAGCCTCAGGGGCCTTCCCCATGGGAACTGCACCCTCCAGGTCTCGAAGAAGGCCAGGAAGGCCATGAGCCCTATGGTGCGCACGGGGTCGAGGTCGCCCCATTTCACCAGGGCGGCGCACACCCCCAGGACCGCCAGGAAGACGGCCACGGAGAGGAAACGCAGGGCGCGGTAACGGTCCTCGCTCATCCAGTCCTCCCCCCTCGGTCACCTCCGGGCGAGGTCCGCGGGCCGTCCTCCGGCGGGTCTTCGGGTGCCCCGGAGGACTCTCTCCCCGTGCCGGTCTCCGTGCCGGCGTCCTCCTCAACGGCAGCAGCGGGGGCTTCCTCCGGCCCCTCCTCCAGCGCCCGCAAGGCCTCCCTTTCCAGGCGCTCCCTGGCCTCCCTTCGCTCCCGCAGCCTCTCCTCCCTGCGCCGAGCCCTCCTCCCCTTCCGGGTCCTTGCACCGCGCTTCTGGGGGAGGGCCACTTCCTCCGGGGACGCCCCCACCCCCGCCTCTTCCGGCGGCGCCTCCATCCCCGCGGTGGCGACTCCCGCCGCTCCGGCTTCCTCCAGAGCGGCCAGGAAATGCTCCACCACCTGGGGGTCGAACTGCAGCCCGCTGTTCTGTCGGAGCTCGGCCGCCGCCCTCTGGTGATCCTTGGGCTGACGGAAGGGCCGGGGGTGGGTCATGGCGTCGTAGGCGTCGGCCACAGCGATTATGCGAGCCCCCAGGGGGATGGTCTCCCGGGCCAGGTGGTCCACGTACCCGCCGCCGTCGTAATACTCGTGGTGGTGCCTGACGGCATCGGCCATGTCCGACAGATAGGGCACCTCCTCCAGCCGCGAGCTACCCTCCAGGGGATGCTTTTTGACCTCCTCGAACTCCTCCTCGTCCAGGCGCCCCTGGCGCAGGAGGATGCGGAGGGGGACCGCCGCCCTCCCCAGGTCGTGTAGCAGGGCGGCGTGGCGCAGCCGGTTGACCTCGTAGAAGGGGAGCCTCATCCTCCGCGCGGTCATGACCGCGTACTCGGCGACCCGCACCGCGTGGCCGTCCAGGTAAGGTTCCCGGCGCTCCAGGTAGGTGACCAGGGTCTCCAGGCTGCGGTCATAGGATTCGAGAAGCTCTATGTTCCTGCCGCTGAAGTACCAGGCGGTCCCAAGGAGGGCGGTGAAGGAGAGCACGGCGAAGAACCCCCGCAGGTACTCCGCCGTGGAGCCCACCACCAGGGGCCTCCCCGCGGCGTCCAGGAGGGGAGCCCCCTCCAACGTCTGCACCACGTGGAAGGCGTTCTGGGCGTATATGACCCCCACGCACAGCCCCACCAGCCCGTAGACGATCTGGTTGGGCAGAAGCCTCAGCGCCTCGGCCCTGAGGAAGCGCGCCGGCTCCACCCCCTCCCTGATGCGCAGGGCAAGGGCCATCCCAGCGGAGTTCAGGGCCCAGAAGACGGCGGCGCCGGCCAGAAGGGGAGGTATGGACCTCAGGCCGGCGTCCAGGGTGAAGGTCCGGGACGAACCTCCCAGAAGGTGGTAAACGGCGGATGCCCCCCATACGGCCAGGGCGTACATGGCCCCGTTGAAGAGCGCCGCCTCCGGTGTGTCCCTCTCCTCACCCCGGCCCAGCCTCAGGCTCCCGCAGAGGGCCACGATCATCGCCGACGGCGTGTTCAAGGCGGCCACGGCGGCGAAGAGGACGATGATCCCGTAGGTGGACCTGCCTCCCAGGGATATCCTCTCCCCCATGCTCTCGCAGAGGACCATGCACACCCCGAGCACCGCCGCCGAGAACCAGAGCACCGGTTGGTCATCCACAAGGGCCAGGTAAAGGACCACCCCCAGGGCGAACAGCCAGCCCAGCCCGCCGGCAAGGATCAAGGGGCCTCCCTCTTCCCCGACTCGCCTCGGGCGAGGCGCGACCCTCCCCACCTCGCGTGCCGGCCGTTCCTCTCCTCCTGCGGACGGACCCGCTTCCGTGTCCCTCACCTTCGTACCTCCGGCGTTCATACCCGTAACCGGTCCATCTCGCACCGCGACCGAAGGGGTTGCTCCCCCTCCGGAGGCCGTCGCAGCGGACATCCCTGCCATCCTGCCGCAGCGGAGTCCACATAGAGGTCAAAGGCGCATGGAAGCTCCCCTGCGGACCACGTAGTCCAGAAGCTGGCGCAGAATCTCCATCACGCGCCTCACGCGGTCATCCTCCCGGCTCGATCAAACCGTAGTTCCCGTCTCTTCTTCTATAAACCACGTTGGTTTCCTCCGTCTCCGAGTTGATGAAGACGAAGAAATCGTGGCCCACCAGCTCCATCTGGAGGCAGGCCTCCTCGGGGGTCATGGGCTTGAGGGGGAAGCTCTTGGTCTTCACGATCACCGGTTCCCTCTCCTCCTCTTCCTCTTCCTGCAGGAGGGCCGCCTCCTTGAAGGGGTTGCGGGCGTGGTGATGCCTGTCGATGAGCTTCTTCTTCACCTTGTTGGCCTGGCGTTCCAGCTTGGCGCAGACCAGATCGATGGCCTGGTACATGTCCGGAGCCGATTCCCTGGCCCGGATGACCGGCCCGTTGGAGAAGATGGTCACCTCCACCACCTGGTTATCCTGGATCTTGGGGTTTTTCTCCACGCTCAGTTCGATCTCCGTCTTTATGATGCGGTCCAGGTATTTCCCCACCCGACCCACCTTCTCCGTGGCGTAATCGCGCAGGGCGTCGGTGACCTCGAGGTTCTTTCCCTTGACGATGATCTGCATGTCCCCCTCTCCCTTCCTCCTCGCGTAAACCTCCTCGCGTAAAAAGCCCATACCATGGATCAGGGTATGGGCCCGCTGCTCGATCGCCTTTCGCCACGGGGACCCCTCCCGGAGGGACCTCCCCCGGGCGATGCGCATAAGGTTAACATACGACGTGTTCCCTGCCAAATGCGGGTATGGCGGCCTCCGCAGACCACGTCTCCAGCGGAGCCTGCCCGCTTCCCGCCTCGGACGTCCCCTTCAAGGTGGAAGGCTTCGAAGCCCGGCTGACCTGGTCTTTGCCCCCACACTCGCCTGCTGAGCGGCTCGCAGCGGGCGGGAATACCCCGCGGGAACGTCTCCTCGCCCGCCACTACTACGCTTCTCCGGCTCTCGGGCCGGGCAGGACTTACCCCTAAGCCGCACCATGCTCACCAACCAAGAGTTGGCTTACGTGGGTCGCTTCGCCTGCGGCTGGCATCGACTTTCAACCACAGACCCGGGTCGAAGCCTTCCGCCCTTTATTATAGAGCATGGCAGGGTCAGGGGGGACGAGGACGCCAAACGGGCCGTGCCGCGGCTTCCGCGGGTCACGTTTCCCACCGCAGCATCCTCTCCTCGGGGCAAAGGTCCCCGCCTCCGCATCCGACGGCGCCGGGTCTCAGCCGCGTCCCTCACTGCCTGACCGCTCACCGGTAAGCGGAAGGACGCTCCCCCTCCGGGAGGGGCCGGCCCCCGGGAACATCCCCGCTCAAAGTGACGCTCCCCGCAAGGCGGACCCCCGACACTGTTACGGATGGACCGCGCCTCGGCGGAGACCGTCGGAAATGAGGCGGTCCAGGAGCCTGCCGGCCACCTCCTCACCGGGGACGCGGTAGCGGGAATCCCGGATGGCCTCCCTTATGGCGCCGACCTTCTCCCCCCGCACCTCCGGGAGGTCCTGGATGACGGCCAGCATGAGCCTCAGGGTCTCGGGGTCCGCGCCGGCCCTCACCGGATGGGCGCCGCCGGCTCCGGGCGACCGGCCTCGCCCGGAGCGCCCCGCCGACACTCGATCTCCGCTCGCCCCACGCCGGCGGCCTGACGCGGAGAGAGGAGGGAGGGAATCGCCTTTTTCACCGTGGGAGATACGCATCCTCGTCCCCTCCTTTCGCCTCCAGTCCGGTTATCGGAGGGATGGGCGGGCATTTGAGCGGCAAATCCGGCAGAGCCGTTTTCGCCGGACGCGGCCAGCCGGAACCGGGGGTCCGGCAGAGGGGTTTAAACGGCGAACGGGGAGGAAGCCCTTTCAACCGCCACCCGACCGGTCAGGTCGGAGAGGTCGGCCACGGCGGGCTATGGGAGGGCTGACGCGGAACCTTGCCCGCCGACACCTGACCGATGAGGTCCCGGGCCAACACGCAGGCGGAGACCCTCCGGACGCCGGCCCTCTTGAGCGCCGAGGCGCATTCGGAGAGGGTGTAGCCGGTGGTCATGACGTCGTCCACCAGTATCACCTCCCGGGGAAGTCCCGCGGTCCTCGCCACCCGGAAGGCGTCTCTCACGTTTTCCCGCCGCCGGGCGAGGTCCAGGGTGGCCTGGGCCGGCGAGTGCCTGGTCCGCACCAGAAGGGGACGGAACGGAAGCCCCAGGGCTTCGGCCACCGCCCCGGCCAGGAGCTCAGCGTGGTCGTAGCCCCTCGATCTCCTCCGGCGGGGGTGCATGGGGACGTGGGTCACACAGGGAGTCCCCGCCCCCAGGAAGGGGGCCAGAGAGGTGGCGGCCATGAAGCCCAGCGGCCGGGAGAGCCTCCATATCCCGCCGTATTTCATGCGGTGGATGACGGTGCGGATGGGGTCCTCGTAGAGCGCCAGCGCGCGGCAGAGGTCCAACATCTTCACCTTTCCCCGACACTGCCCGCATTCCTCGACCTCGTAGAGGCTCGGCTTTCCGCACCTCCGGCATACCGGACCTTTGATATAAGGAAGGCGCGCCGTGCAGCGGGGGCAGAGCAGCCGTCCGGAGTACCGACCGCAGGCGGCACACCGCGTGGGGAAGAGCAGCTCGGCCAACGTCCCGTGATTAATCATGTTATATAAGTTATACTTTATGAGTATATTTGTCAATATGCTTCGAGCCGGATGTGGTGGAAGTCCCCTTCCGGCCGGGCGGGGGGTGGCGCGGGGGAGGTGCGGGCCCCGTCCGGGTAGATCGACGGGGTTCCGGGCTTCCCCGGGGGAGATACGGTCCGGGAAGAAGTCCCCTTCCGGCCGGGCGGGGGTGGCGCAGCAGGGGTGCGGGGCCGGACCGGTCAGGCCCGGGTTTCCTCTGCGGCAGGGGGACACGACCGTGGCGTGGGGACTCGAAGGACGGCGGTCGACCCGCGCGGCGCCACCGGGCGCGGGCGGGAGCGGACCCCCTGCCCTCGGGGCGCGCTACCCCCGGAAATGGAGGTTTTTGTCCACGCAGGCGCCGGGCAGTATGCTCACCCCTGGATGGATGATGCTCCCCTCGCCTATCACCGCCCGGTGCCCGATGACCGTGTCCGAGAGCAGGGCGGCGCGGCTCCCGATCTCCGCCTCCCACCCCACCACGGTGTCCATGAGGTGGGCTTCCCTGCCCACGTAGCCGTTGCCCCACTTGATCCCCCGGTAGAGGATGGCACCCTCGTCGATGACCGTGCGGTCGCCGATCACCAGGGGGCCGAAAAGGCGGGCCCCTTTCCTCACCAGGCACCGGGCACCTATGCAGATGGGGCCGACCATGACCACGCCTTCCTCGATGACCGTGTCCTCCCCGATCCACACGTCCTCCCCGATGCGCACCCCGGGTATGCGCACCTTGACCTTTCCGGTAAGGGCGTCGAAGTTGCCCGCTTTGTATTCCTCGATGCTCCCCACGTCGTTCCAGTAGTCGTCGTGCCGGTAGCCGTAGAAGGGGATCCCCTCCTCCAGGAAGCGGGGGAAGAGCTGGGAGCCGAAATCGTAGAACTCTCCACGGGGGATCATATCCAGCACCTGGGGCTCGAAGACGTAGATCCCGCTGTTGGCCAGGCGGCTCCTGGCCTCCTCCGTACGTGGCTTTTCCTGGAAGCCGGTGATGCGCCCGTCCTCCTCCACGATGACCACGCCGTACTTGGAAGGGTCTTCCACCGGGGTCACCACCAGGGTGGCCATCCCCCCCCGCTCCCGGTGGAAGGTCACCAGGGAGGTCAGGTCGAGGTCGGTGAGGGCGTCTCCGCTGATGACCAGGAAGGTCCCCTCGCCCAGCTCCTTCTCCAGCTTTTTCACCCCACCCGCTGTGCCCATCAGCTCCTCCTCGTAGGAGTAGGTGATGGACACCCCCCACTTCCTCCCGTCCCCGAAATAATCGGTGATGGCCTGAGGATGATAGTGGAGGTTCACGTATATCTCGCGGAAGCCGTGGTGGGCCAGAAGCTCCACGATGTGCTCCATGACCGGACGGTTGACGATGGGCACCATGGGCTTGGAGATCTCCTCGGTCAACGGTCGCAACCGGGTGCCCAGCCCCGCGGCCAGGATCATCGCCTTCATCTTCCGGGTCTCCCATCCATCCCTCGGGACCTCGCCTCCGGAACGCGCCCCACCCATCCTCCACCCGCGCTCTCCGCCCTCTCGGCTATCTTCCTTCCTCCGGGACCCCTTCAACGCACCATCCGTTTCTTCCCGCGGGTCCGGGTGAGGACTCCACGCACCGCCGCGGACCGCGTGGGCAGCACGCGTACGGGTCTCGTATTGATTATCCACCTTTGTGCCCTACTGCCCAAACCCGCCTCTTTCCACACGAACTTCCCGCCATTCCGGACGTGCGGATCGACGGCGCCTCATCGGCGAACTGCAACCCTACCAAGAATAGCCGGGGCGCAAGTCCCTCCCTGCCTTCGAGGGCCTCCCGGTTGTATCCTCGCGCGGGCCGAGGACTTCGCAAATCCCTCCTTGAGTTGGAAGGCACCCCCGTGACAACCCGCGCCTCGCTCGCCGAAGAGTCGCATCCGCAGGGATATTCCCGCGCCGTGCCCCCGGGACGGCGGCGTCCGCCGCTCCCTGGAACGGTCATGCGCCCCGGCGACCATCCTTTTAAAAGCGGCGCCCCCGCATACGGGAGATCCGGCGCCCGTGCTCCATCTGTCGAGAGGTCATGCACCACCCTGGAGGGGACCCATGGTGACCCGACCCCGCACCCGGGGACCGCCTGGCGCCCCCGGCCGCCCGACACCCCACGCCTAGGCCCGGTGCGAGGGCCCTCGGCCGACCAGCCGGCGAAGGCTCTCGCCGTAGGGAGGTCCGGCCACTCCCGCCTCAGTGACGATCCCGGTGATGAGCTCGGCGGGGGTGACGTCGAAGGCGAAGTTGCGCGCTTTCACCCCCGAGGGGGTGGTCCTCCACCCGCCCCAATCCGTGACCTCGGAGGCGTCCCTCTCCTCGATGGGGATGGCCGACCCGTCCGGGATGCCCAGGTCGAGGGTCGATAGTGGAGCCGCCACGTAGAAGGGCAGTCCGTGACGGCGCGCCAGTACTGCCAGGGTGTAGGTGCCGATCTTGTTAGCCGTGTCCCCGTTGGCCGCTATGCGGTCCGCACCGGTGACCACCACGTCCACCTCTCCCCTTGACATGAGGTGGCCGGCCATGTTGTCGCAGATCACCGCCATGTCCACGCCTTCCCTCCGCAGCTCCCAGGCGGTGAGCCGCGCGCCCTGCAGGAGGGGGCGGGTCTCGTCCACCCACACGAAGCGCACCTTGCCCCTGCGGAAGCCCTCCTTGATCACCCCCAGGGCGGTACCGAAGGAATAGGTGGCCAGGCCCCCGGCGTTGCAGTGGGTGAGCACCTTGCAGTACGCGGGCAGCAGCTCCGCCCCCAGCCTGCCGATGGCGCGATCCGCGGCGTCCTGCTCCCGGGCTATGCGATGTGCCTCGTCCAGAAGCACCTCGCAAAGATCCTGCGGGGTGGCCCTCCCGGCGGCCTCACGCATGCGCCCCACCGCCCAAGGGAGGTTCACCGCCGTGGGTCGCGCCCTCTCCAGCTCCCGGCAGGCCTTCTCCACCTCCACCCCGCCGCCCTCCAGGGCCGCCAGGACCACCCCGTAAGCGGCGGCGATGCCGATGGCCGGCGCCCCCCGGACGCGCATGGTCCGGATGGCCTCCACCACCTCCGGCCACCGCTCCAGGCGCAGGTAGACCTCCTCCGCGGGAAGTCGGGTCTGGTCCAGGAGGACCACCTTGCCGTCCTCCCAGTCAACGGCCCGGAACTCCCCTCCCCTCTCCATGGGGCCACCTCCCAGAACCGTGAAGGAACGCGGCACCTAGGTCCCCATCTCCCAGGAGGACAGGTACTCCTCCTGTTCGGGGGTGAGCGAATCGATCTCGATGCCCATGGAGGCCAGCTTCAGGCGGGCGATCTCCCGGTCCAGCTCCTCGGGCACGTCGTAGACCACCCGGTCCAGGGAGGCGTGCGCCTCCTTGACGTACTCCACACAGAGGGCCTGGTTGGCGAAGGACATGTCCATGACCGAGGCGGGGTGTCCCTCCGCCGCGGCCAGGTTGACCAGCCGGCCGTCGGCCAGGAGATAGAGGCGCCTTCCGTCCGGCAGGCGGAACTCCTCGACGTTCTCGCGCACCCGGCGGCGGGAGACGGCCATCTCCTCCAGGGCGGGTATGTCTATCTCCACGTTGAAGTGGCCGGAGTTGGCCAGGATGGCGCCGTCCCTCATCACCCGGAAGTGCTCGCCGCGCAGCACGTGGATGTCCCCGGTCACGGTGATGAAGAGGTCGCACTGGGCGGCGGCCTGGAGGGAAGTGGTGACCTGGAACCCCTCCATGACCGCCTCCAGGGCCCGCAGGGGGTCCGTCTCCACCACGGTGACCAGCGCCCCCATCCCCCGCGCCCGGGAGGCCACCCCGCGCCCGCACATACCGTAGCCGAAGACGGCCACCCTCCGGCCCGCGAGCAGGATGTTGGTGGCCCTCAGGACCCCGTCCAGGGTGGACTGGCCGGTGCCGAAGCGGTTGTCGAAGAGGTGCTTGGTCATGGCGTTGTTCACCGCGATGACCGGGTAGAGGAGCACCCCCGCCTCGGCCATGGCCCGCAGGCGGATGACCCCGGTGGTGGTCTCCTCCGCC
>FWWL01002499.1_pt1 | contig 37771 bp, 36 predicted proteins | sample 2228331 | NCBI WGS metagenome assembly FWWL01 (sample SAMEA103939775, study PRJEB20133) | metagenome
GGGAGAGCGGCGAGAGGGGGCGCCCAGCCCCCTTTCGTCAGCGCGGCGGGCGGGTCGATCCCGTCCGCCGCGCGGGGCACGAGCGCGCGGGAGTGGCAGGCGGCGCGGGGCCGCCTGCCGTCCGGGTCAATCGGTATCCGGTCCCCAAAGCGGGCTGTTCTCCGGGTAGAACGGGTTGGCCAGCGCCTCCAGCACGGCCACCACGGACCACAAGGTCCGGTCGTGGATGGCCATGCGTTCCTGCGCGACGAGGATGCTCACCGCCGTCGCGTTCGCCTCGACGCGCTGAACGGCGTCCTCGAAATCGTCGAAAGGCTCGATATTCTCGATGGGGATCACGTCGCCGTCCTCGTCATAGCCGCCATGCAGGTAGAGCGGCGCGGTCTTCATCCGCTCCCCGGCTTCCTCGGCTTCACGGATCAGGGCGAAGGCTTCGCGGCGCTCCCGCCAATATTCGGCGCTGCCACCGTCAACATGCTTGATATTGAACATGACTGTTTTCCCTTCTGCAAATCGTCCGCAGGGCGATGGCCAGGCCATCGACCCTGCCTTCGCGGCGAGCAGCCGGGGGTGTGGGAGGCAGCAAGAATCTGCCGGGGTGGTGCGGGCGCAGGGAGCGCAGCGACTGAGCCACGGCCCGGCCGATTGTTGTTGCTGGGGAGCGGGGGCGGAGCGCCCTGCTTCCCGCCTGGACGAACGACCGCCGGGATACCGGCGAGGCCGCAAGGCCGCTGGGCCTGCGCCGCGCCCCCGCCGTGCGCCTCAATCCAGACCTGCGCCCAGAACCGCGCGAAAAACATCGGGCAAACGCACGTTCGCGGGCGCATTGGCGAACATGGGGGCGATCTGGTCGGGCCGGTATCCGGCCAGGCCGCAGCCGATCAGCGTCAGCTCGAACGACAAGTCGGGATGTAGCCGGGCATATTGGAGGAATCCTCCGACATATCCGCGTATCTCGCCGAGATGGAGCGGCCTCAGTTGAGCGTCCTTGGTCGGAATGGCGTAGGCGTTGCCTTGCCGTCCGACGCCCCGACCGTAGATCGCGCCGCGATGCCGCCGCGCCCATAAGGCGGCGCCCTTGCCGTGACGGCCGGCGAGGTTCGATCCGAAGACAAAAACCGGAGGTGTGGCGGAATGGCTGTGCATCGTCGCGCTCCTTTCGGACGATCGGAAAAGGAGCGCCCCGCCCATGTCGGGCGAGGCGCGGCGGGTCAGTCGGAGACCAACTCGTAGATGCCGGGGGTCGTCTCGTTCTCGAACAGCCGGAGATAGACCGGCGTGCCGCCGAGGAGGGTCAGCTTGAACGAGACGTAAGGGCGATTCTCCTTGCTGATCTTCGCCCAGGCGGCGCCGTAGTCGATCCGATCGTCGTCGGCCGGATGGATGCGGAAGTCGGGGGCCTTGTCGTTGTCCTTGCCCTCGACCCGGCGCAACTCGACCTGCTCGCGCACGCCGAAGGAGCGGATTTCGCCGGTGTAGCCGCGATCGGTGGTGGTGAAGGTTCCGCGGATCATGTCGTCAGTCCTTTCTTGCTTCGGGACCGCGCCTGTCGCGGCCTCGATGGCTGTCGATGGGACGGGGGACGACCGGCCCGCACCCGAAGGGCGGAACGAAGTGGCTGGCGGCGGCGGGCGGTTTTTTTGCTTCGCGATGCAAAGCCGGCATGGCCGGCGGCGGAAAAAAATCGCCCGCCGCCGTTGCGGGAAGACGGGCGGGCTTCGGCCAGACAAGCCTTTCGAGAGGCCGCGTGGGCGGCGGTGCCGTGCAAAAACATGGGCCTGACGGGATGATCGGAGGGGCGTTGCCGCCTGCCGACCGTGGCGGCGCCGGCGATGGTTCGGTGCCCAAGGCGTGACGGGCGGGTTTCGCGCGAGCGAGATGCAAGGGCGACATAGCCCCGGCTTCCGTGTCGCTGCGGCCGATGCAGCGGAGCGCAGCGCTGCCATGTGGAAAATCAGCGCGGGGGGTGCGTCCTGCGTTTCGGACAGGTTCAGGCCCGGCCTGTGCGATGCCGGCCGAGCGCCGGATTCGGGACCGGGACGCTCGCGAATATGGGCTGGCTGCGCGGCCCGGCACAGCGCGTCGCCCGACATGGGCGGGGCGCTCCTGCCCTCTGGTCGCGTGAGCTACGGCGACGACCTTGAAGGATCGTGCGGATAGGATTAAATCATATCCGTAAAGGAGCCCATCCATGCGGACGACTCAACAGTTCAGCGTGACGCTGCCGAACGACATGGCGGCGCAGGTCCGTGCCAAGGTTGCGTCGGGCGAATATGCCAGCGAAAGCGAAGTGATCCGCGACGGGCTGCGCGCGCTCCAGGCGCGAGACCGGGCCATCGAGCAATGGCTGCGCAACGAGGTCGTCCCCGCCTATGACGCCTACAAGGCCGATCCCTCGCGCGGCATTCCGCTCGACGACGTGCGCGCCGGGCTGGCCGAGCGCCACAATCGGGCCGCCAAGCGCGGCTGAACGTGGCCCATTCCATCATCCTCACGCCGGAAGCGCGTGACCATCTCGATGCCATTTACGACTATATCGCCGCCGCCGCGTCGCCGGACATCGCGCAGCGCTTCACCGATGGCATCGTCGGCCATATCGGCAAGCTGACCGATTTTCCCCGGCGCGGCACGATGCGCGACGATCTGCGGCCGGGCCTGCGGACGATCGCCTGGCGCCGCCGCGTCACCATCGCCTTTGCGGTGGAAGACGCGGCGGTCGTCATCGTCGGGATCTTCTACGGCGGCCGGGATTTCGAGAGCCTGCTGAGCGAGGATTCCTAGAATCGCGAGCCGGGCCATGCCCGGCGAGCGCCGATCATCCCCATGACAGAGCGGCCGCGCCCGGTGAGGGGCGCGGCCGCGATTTTTCGCAGGCTGTAAAAGGGATGCCGCAAGCGTCGATCAGCGATGCGCCTCCCGCCAGCGCCGCGCCGCCGCCGCGCTGAACAAGGGACGGCCCGCACAGGCGCGATGCTCGGCTATGAAGGCGGCGCAATGGTCCAGAACATAGTTGTGGACGATGGTGCGATCCTCGGAAAAATCGGTGATCGGCTGACCGCACCGGACACAGCAGAATATTCCGGGCTGGTTGTTGCGGCGGGCAATGACACGGAACCGGCGGCGCATGACGGAAGCTCCTTGCGGGGGTGAGGCGTCGCGCAGGACAGGGCCGGGCAACACCGGAACAAAAGGAAGGCCGGGACCGCTCACGCGGCCCCGGCCCCTTGCCGTGCTATTCGGCGGCAACCGAGTAGGCGTCATCTTCGTCCACCGGATCGGGGTCGGCGTCCTCCGCTTCGGGTTCGGTCAGCTGTTCCACCGCCTCGACCTCCACGGCCTCGCCGTCCTGCGGTCCGGTATCGGGGGCCTCCGCTTCGGACGGCTGCGCGATCCTTTCCGCGTCCTCCGTCTCAACGGGTTCGGCCTCCGGCTCCGGCGTCCGCAACACAGCGGGAAGCCAGCCCTTCCCGGCAAGACGCTGCTCGGCGGCTTCGGCCATGTCCGGCTTCTTCTTGTCTGCGATACGGCGGGCCGCATCCTCCGACACCCCTTCGGCCACGGCCTCAAGGATATGCGCCTTGGTGACACGGCCAAGATAGCTGTCCACGGTCGGCGTCCAGTCCTTCGCCATGTCCAGCGCCAGCGCGGTCGCCAGCCTGTCCGCCGCTTGCAGCGTCCGGGGCTTGCGATCCCACGGCAGGCGCAGGGCGTTGACGGTGCGGGACGCGCAATGCGCCAGCAACGCCAACCGCTGCTCATCGTCCAGCGCGACGATGAAGCCCCACAGGTCGGCCGCGTCACGCGGCATCCGCTCGGCCCATGCGTCATGCGCCCCGCTCGCCCGCGCCGCCAGCGACGTATCCTCGATCCCCGCCGCATGACCGCCAAGCGGGGTCACGGTCGGACGGATTTCAAGGCAACCGGCCTCGGCGTAGCTGTAGAACAGTTGCGCCGTAAGCGTGTGGGTCAGGGCGATCAACGCAATGCCGGGCTGCTCGCCAAGCGCCACGCGAAGGGCCAGCGTCCGGTGGGCGGACAGGTCGCGAATGAGGCTGTCGGAAATGGGCTTGCCCGGTTCCTCGTCCTCATCCTCGAAATCCTGAACGTCCTCGTCGCCGTCCTCGGCCTGCTCGTCCGCCACGGCCTCCGGGTCGATGGCTTCGGCCTCGTCCTCGGGCTGCGGATCGGCCAGCGCCTCGTCCTCGGGACGGACGAAACCCCGCTCGATCCTGACCGTGCCGTCATGGTGAAGCACAACGAACACCCCGCCATGCGCGATCACGTTGGCATCGTAGGCGTAACGCTTGGCCGAAATGGCGTCGATCTCATCGGACACCGCTTCCAGCTTCTTCGCCACGTCCTCGGGCATTTCGTCATAGGACGAATAGCCTTCGGCAAGCTCGTCATGCTCGGTGGACAGGGCATCAAGCCGGGCCTCGTCCTCGTCGGACAGGTCCACGGCCTGCGGATAGAAGCGCCGCATACCGTGGGCATGGGGATAGTCGATATGGGCCTCAACCCACTTCCATCCCTCGGTCTGCACTCCGTCCGCGATCTCGCGCAGCTTCTCGACCGCAAGCATGTCGAGCAAGCCCGCATCCTCGAAGAAACCGCCTCGATCCTCGCTGAACAGGTCGCGTATGATGTTGCCGCCCGCCTCGATATAGGCGTCGGCTCCGACGAACACCGCACGACGATCATCGGCGGGCACGTTGTTGGCGGTCATGTCGCGCCGAATGATCCACGGCTCCCGGTTGTGATGCAGGTTCTCGAATACCTGCTCCTGCCGGGCGTGGACCTCGGTGATGGCAAAGGCCATAAGCTGATCCAAGGTCAGCCCGTCCTCGCGATAGACCTGCAACAGCTTCGGACTAACAGCGCCAAGGCGAAGCCGCTGCTTCACCACACCGCCCGACACGCCGAACCGCGCGCCGATTTCCTCCGCGCCCCATCCCTTGCCGTCCGCAAGCTCACGGAACCGCTCGAACTGATCGGCGGGGTGCATCGGGGTCCGGGTCACGTTCTCGTCCAGACTGATCTCGGACGGGTCGTTCTCGGTGTCGAGACGGCAGCGAACCGGGTGGTTCCTCCTGATCTGCTTGCGCTTGGCGCGCAACAGATAGGCCAGCCTGCGGCCTTCGCCAGCGGTGACGAAATAGGCGCCGGTCGGCTTGTCGCCCTTCATTTCCGGTTCGATCACAAGGTTCTGGATCAAGCCCTTATGCCCGATGGAAGCGGCCAGCGCCTCGATGGCGGCCTCTCCATGCGGCACCTTGCGGGCGTTCTTGGGGGACTTCTTGAGCTTGTTGAGGGGCACGAAAATCTCGATGCCCGATACAGGCTCGGCAGCGGTGGTTTCGATTTGAACAGTCTTGGTCATCTTCCTACTCCTTGGGTTTCCGCGCAGCGGGAAGCGCCGCGCTGAAACCCTGCCCGTCGGCGAGACCGGGGGTGCAAACGGAGGGACGGCTTCGCGGGGAACCGGCTGCACGGACCCCGGCCTTGAGCCGGGGGGAGGAAGCTGGGCGGAAGACGTTCCGAAGTGCGCCGGGGGCGGAGCCCCAAGCACCGCGCCGCTCGCGGCGCCACAAACGACGCACCCTTGCGGTGGACGGCCGGCGCGGTGGCTTGCACGCGGGCCTGGGGGCCAGCCGTCGCCGTGCCCTCTGGCCAGAGCGAGAGTGCTGCGCTGGGGAAAATGACGCGCGACCCCTGCGCGGCGTCAGCCGCCAGAGTGCGCTCCTTAAATCCCCGCGCTCTATATCGGGGCGTTGCGGGGTGTCCCCGCTCGAAGGGGTCTGGCGAGACCCGCATGGGGCTTGTCAGCAGGGGAAGTCTTTCCCCCTCAAAACCCTATAGGATGAGGACAGCAACAGCATGATCCGCACGCTGGAAGCGCGTTGCGAAGACTATTGGCTGCGGCTAGAAATAAAGTGCCCCGGCGGTATGCAGAGCAGGGACCACCGGGGGATACTCACTCTATAGGACTTATCGGGGCAAAAAGATCAAGGGCGAAACCATCGCCGGCCCGTCGATGCTCATCTTCTCACCGAAGGGTTGCCACGCTGCCAGTGAATGGGCCAGCGCCCAACAGGCCAATCTTGACGATATAGCTTGGAGGCTATATATGGAATGGAAAGTCGCGTTCGGCGACGAGTTTGATGCGGAGTTCGAGGAATTGCCGGAAGCGGTGCAGGACGAACTGCTCGCTTCGGCCAAGCTCCTCGCCGCGTTCGGTCCACAACTGAGCCGACCGCACGCGGACACGCTGAACGACTCGTCGTTCGCGAACATGAAGGAATTGCGGTTCGATGCCGATAACGGTGTGTGGCGGGTGGCCTTCGCGTTCGACCCCGAGCGCAAGGCGATCCTCTTGGTAGCTGGTGACAAGTCCGGCGGCAGTGAAAAGCGTTTCTACAAGACGCTCATCACCAAGGCGGACAAACGCTACCAAGCGCACCTCGATCGGCTGGCGGCCGCGAAGAAGGGAAAGAAATGATGGGCCGGAATCTAAATGATGTCGTTGCCGCGCTCCCCGAAGCGCGCCGCGCCCGTGTCGAGGCGCGCGCGCAGGAGCTGAATGAGCAAGTGGAGAGCCTGAGCGAATTGCGCCGCGTGGCGGGCAAGGCTCAGGTCGAGATCGCTTCGGCGCTCAACGTCAAGCAGCCCTCGGTATCCAAGATCGAGAAGCAGGCCGATATGTATCTCTCGACGCTCAGGAGCTATGTCGAGGCGGTTGGTGGGCAACTCGATCTGATCGTGCGGCTGCCATCACGGGCGCCGTTGCGGATCGAGCGTTTGGGCGATGTTGCTCTCGGGGTCGCAGCCAGATCCGGCAAGATCACCACCAAACGCCGGGCGAAGCCGAAGACGGCCGCTCGCGCAGGCTGACGATATTGGCGGCACGGAAAGGGTTTCAGATCATCAGCGTGTAAGCGTGGTGGCATGTAAGGGGGAGAATTATGACGGCTGTGCCGCCAGCGCCTATCGAATATCAGCTCATCGGCCTCGCCGAAGACGGCGGCGTCGGAGATTTGCTGGCGGGCCTCGATCAGAAGCAGGGGCGCGTCCGCCTTCAGGCGCTCATTTCCGAATGGCTTCGAATGGAGAATCTCGTCGTTCTGACGGGATCGTGCACGTCGGTTTCCGCCGGCGGCAAGACGATGGCCAATCTGGAAACGGCAGTATTCGCCGCGATAGAGGCGCTGCCCGACATTCCGGCTTCGATCACTCCCATTATCGAAGCCCGTAAAAACGCTGTCCTTCTTGCCGCCTTCGACGACGATGAGCCAATCGGTTTCGAGGCATGGCTCTCGTTCGTCGCCAATGCCCTGGTCGTTGTGGAATCAGCGGGCGGGCCATTTTCCGCCGTGACCTGGCCCAGCACGCCCGCGCCCAGCGTCGCCGACCTGCGCTGGTTCGTCGATCGGCTTCGCATGGCGATCTTCGCCGAATGCGCGCTTTCGTTGCCCGATACCGGGCTGGCCACGTCCGCCGACAAGATCGCGCCGCATCTCGCGTTCCTGTCCAAGCTCGTGGCGCGGGATAGCAATCTCGGGCGCACTCATCTTTTCACGCTCAACTATGACACGCTGTTCGAGCAGGCGCTGGAATTGCTCGGCGTGCAGTATTTCGACGGGTTCACCGGGCGCGCGTCGGCGCGGTTCGATCCTTCCGTCTATGGGTTGGACATCTACTATCCCGGCGAGGTGGCCGAGGGGCGTGTCCGACGCTTCGACAAGTTTCTGCATTTCTACAAGCTGCACGGCTCGATCCACTGGTTCGAGCACGGCAATGAAATGCGCGCGCGTCACCCCGACCTTGCTCCGTTTCGGTCATACGCCGCCCTGACCCCGCAGGAGAAGGCGGGGTCGCTCGTGTCTCTGGCCGGAGGCACACCCTCGGTCGGAATCCTGCCGACCGCCAACAAATTCGCTCAGACGCTGACGATGCCCTACGCGCATCTGTTCCGGTCTTTTCAGGTCCGGCTCGGTATCCCCCAGACTTTCCTCCTCGTGCTCGGATATGGCTTCGGCGACGATCATGTCAGCCGGATCATCGAGAACGCGCTGATGAATCCGTCGCTGGTGATGCTGGTGGTCGAACCCAATCCGAACAGTGCGGTGATCGAGCGCATCCGGCGATACAAGGATCTCGGCAAGCGCGCCTTCGTCCTGTGTCCGACGACGGATGCCTTCGCCGCAGCGCCGTTCAAGCACGCGACCTTTGACGATTTCGCGCGGACGGTGATGCCGGACGTGCAGTGGCTCGACGATTTCCTGCGCTTGCGGCGCTTCGAGAAGCAGATTGCCTCGTCCACGACGTCGGCCGAACCGGGCACCGAGACGACGAATGGATAACCCCCGGCTCGTCGGCCACATCGTCTCGGTCCAGGGCTTTCGCGTGAAGGTGGAGCTGCTGCCCGAGACCCGCTCGGCGCTGCGCGCGACGCCGGATGGGGTTCAGGCGGCGATTGCCATCAACGCCTACCTCACATTCTCGCTGGGCGCCGGCGAAACGGTGATTGGCATCATCACCGATCTCGAAGCCCGCGAGACGTTCGATCCCGGCAGCGGCGATGACCTCAGCCTCGAACTCATGAAGCCGCGCCGCGTCGCCAGCGTGCAGTTGCTGGGGACGATCGAACATACCGATGACGAGCCCGCCTTCAGTCCGGGCATTTCCGTGCTGCCGACGCTCGATACACCGGCGGAAATCGGGTCGCCGGACATCCTGCGCGCGGTGTTCGAGATTCCGCCTCGGCGCAACAAGCCCGAAGGCTATGACGACAAGGATTTCGACTGCGATCTGAAAATCGGATTCCCGACTGGCCAGGACCGCAATGTCGTCCGCGCCTCCTATAACGACCTATTCTCGCGCCCGCTGGCGATCGTCGGCAATACTGGCTCGGGCAAATCCTTCTCGGTGTCGAGCCTGATCCAGAAGGCGATGGCGGCGCTTGATGGCACTGCCGAGGAGCCACACGTCTTCATCCTCGACATCAATGGCGAATATGCCAAAGCCTTTCCGGCCGCCGAAGCGGTTCAGCGATTGCCTGATCGGGTTTATCTCAACGGGAAGGAGTTCGGCCTTCCGCTCTGGTTTCTGAACGCTGAGGAAATCTGTGCTTGGCTGAGCGCGTCGGAGCAGACGCAGGAGCCGGTGCTCAAGGATTGGTGGGCAATCGCCAAAGGCGGCGATGAGATGGCTGCTGCGAGCATGAGCGCGCTTCAAAATGCGATGAGCGCGCTCGACCAGTTGCTAAGCGAACTTACAAAAGTGAAGCGAAAGTTTGCCGGTTCTTATTGTGATGCCATTGTCGGACACCTCGCGGATACGGAAATCGACACTGCGGCGTTTGAAGCGCTCTTTGCCACTCATCGCACTGTCGATCAGTATAATCAGGATGTGATGGCTAATCAGGCCACGATTTCGACGGAGGGGAACAAACTCAAAGATGCCATCCGTGCGCTGATTGTCAGCGGGAGCGAAACAACGGAAGCAGGCGCACGCACCGCTGACTCTCCCCTACCAATCGCCCGCGCAACCCTCACTGATCCGTCGCTCATCAATCGCGCCGTGTCCAAGGAGGATACGTTCCGCGTGGATGCCCATCTGACGACGTTGAAGCTGCGGCTGAAGACTCGCCTCGACGATAAGCGGTGGCGTTCCTTCCTCAACTATGAGGAAGCCGATACGAAGATTGAGAAGCTGTCCTCATGGTTCGCGCGCTTCGGACTTGGCGCTGCCACAGGGCGGAAAGTCTCGGTGCTCGACTTGTCCATGTTGAGCAACGAGGTTCTCCCTTATGCGTGCGCGGTGATCGGGCGGGTGCTGCTGGAGGCGCGTGAACGCCTGCCCGCAGCCTCGCGCTACAAGCATCCTTGGGTGCTCGTTCTCGAAGAGGCGCACAATTATGCGCGCCCGGCCCGCTCAGATGAGGATCGCGGACATCGCCTCGCCCGGTTGACCTACGAGCGGATCGCCAAAGAGGGCCGCAAATTCGGCCTTTCGCTCATCATTGCCAGCCAGCGGCCGAGCGAGATCAGCCAGACCATCATCAGCCAGTGCGCCAACTTTATCAGCCACCGCCTGCAAAACCCTGACGACATCGACCATTTCCGGCGCATCATCCCGATGCAGGCAAGACGACTGCTCGATCAGGTGACGATTCTGTCTTCAGGCGAGGCGATCGTATTCGGCAGCGCCTTTCATATTCCGACGCGCGTTCAGTTCGATCGGCCGGAGCCCGGTCCATACAGCCAGACCGCGGCGCCCTATCATGAGTGGCGGAAGGAGCAGAATCCCTTCCCGCTGTCGCAAGTCATTGAGGCTTGGGGCGCCTAACCTCGTTCGGCGAGCAGGCTTTTAAGGTTCCGCATGAGCCTGCCGGATATATCGGCCGGCGCCATCTGGTGCAGACGGGCCAAACCTTCCACGGCGATCCAGACATCACTCGGAGTAGCCGGCCGTCCGTCGGTTTGAGTGAACGGCCCGTCGGTTTCCGTCAGGATGCGATTCAAGGGCAGTGTCTTGGCTAGCGCCGCGCGCTTCTCATTCGCAAGCATCTCCGCGTTGACCGAGAAATAGCAGCCTAGATCAACCGCTCTTCGCGCTTCTGCGGCGGTGCCTGTGAACCAATGCAGCACTACCTGCCCACGAGGTGGCGGCATGTGCTGCTCGATCATATCGAGCACCGTCTTGGTCGCTCGGACGCTATGGGTCGTGACAATCTTGTTGCCCGCCGCGGCGCAGAGCGACAACACACGAGCGAAAACCTCTTTCTGGGTTTCGAACGACTTGTAGAAGCGTGGGCCGGCGTCCAGCCCGACCTCACCCACGTAGCGGGTTCTCGGCAGCAATTCCTCCCATAGTCCGATCTCATGTGCCCGGTCGGCGATCAGTTGGGGATGAAGGCCGAGGGCGGCGCGGACATGGCGCGTGGGGGATGCCAATTCGTGGTTCCGCGGCCACGCCTTGGGCGTAGTCGTCACCGTGAGAGTGAACACACCGTCGCGCTCGCAACGCTCCACCGCAGCCGCATGGTCAGGGTAGAGATCGAGGTGGCAGTGAAAGTCGATGAGGCCCGATCGCATAGGGCCTCTTACGAGGGCGCGGCGCGAACGCCAGCCAACAAGCGTCCAACCTCGGCTAATCCACGACGATAGACATCGGCCAACTCATCGTGCCGAGAAGGATAGTCATAAAGTGGCCCCGGCTTATGGATGAGCGCCTTCGCGAGTTCGGGACGCTTCGACAGGCGCGCGATGGCGATCTGAAAGGATCGGACCTGTTGTCCCTCGGCCTGTCGGGTGTCCAACGTGGTAGCCTTGAGGTCGGGCACGCCGTAAACCGTCCTGTCCTTCCCTCGCAGAGATGCCCGCCGGATGAGACAGGGCAGGCAATATCCACAATGCCCTTGCGGCTTCTTTTTCCAGCGCCCCTTCGTCGGGGATGAGCATGATAGCGACTGAGGGGAGAGCTGTTTTAGCAAGGCTGGGTTCGCGCAATCAGCGACCATTTCTCCCTTCGTCTTGTTCCAGTAAGGATTTTCCACTTTACCGGCGATGCCAAGCGCGTGGAGTAAATCGTTCCACCGGGCCATATAAAAGGGATGTGTCGTCCGAGTGCTGAGCGCGCCGAGCCGGAGCCGATCGAGCGGCACATTGAGCGCGATCAGACCGTTCTCCGGAACCTTCAGCACAAAATCTCGACCGAGCGCCGTGCCAGCGGCGACACCGAGCGAAAAGAACAGGAACGAGCGGCCGCGCGTGGTGTCTTCCGATTCTACATCCTCGACCAGGCCGCTATCGAAGCTCATCCACACTCGGAGCCGATCGAAGGCGGATGATTTGTAAGCGGCTTTCAAGCCATCGAAGCACTGCTCCTGCGACTTGCTCACCAGCCCTTCACCCGCGTGGCTGACCAGAAGCGGTGTCTCGCCGGCATTCACGCTGTCGATCGCACCGATCAGACTGTCTAAGCCACCGGAGAATAGACTAACGCCGTCGAACGGGGCGGGAATAAGGGTTGGCGCTACGGTGGGAACCAGCTTCGCATAGCCCTTGGCGCGTTTACGGAAGCCCACGTCCCATCTGTCGCCGGTCAGAAAGTTGAGGGCGCGGATCAGGATCGGCGCCGCAGCCGTCCATCGCACCGGATCGCTGACTGGAATGACTAGCCGGATCTCGCGCGTCCAAGCATCCTGCGATTCCGTGGAGCGGGAGATGCGGGTGTCCGCCGCGTGGACATGAGCCGCGACCACGAGCATGTCCGCGCCAATCTCACTCGGGATCAGGTGCAGCGCGTTGAGGTCGGCCAAGGCATGGCCAATCCCGTGATCGAGACGCTTGCCCGCCACCAATTGCAAGACCGATGCGACTTCGTCGCGCGCCTTCGGAACGCGGGTCTTATCGTCCGGTCCGAAACGGCCGATGATAACATGGCGCCTCATTTCGCTGCCTCCCCATCGCCCATCGTCTGCAACACGTCGAAGGCGGATTGATAGACAACGGTCACAAAACCCATCACCGCATCAGGGGTCAACGACTGGATGTTGACGTTCGCAGCGTTGATCGCGTCGCTGACCCCACGCTGGATGAAATCACGCAATTGCGCCTGAACTCTCTCAGCCGCGCGCGGATCAGCGGGCAAGGTCACGACTTTGGTGCCGATATCGTTGCAGATGCGCGCCTCGATCGCGTGCGTCGCGTATAGCTCGAAGACGGTCTGAATCTGGCCCGGCGTGAGCGCGTCGATATCAGTGATGCCCGCTCCGGCGAGATCGGCGATCGTCTCTACGAAGGCGTCTCGCGCGATCCCTTCGTCGATCGACCCGCCCTCGGGGCAGATGTAGTCGGCGAGGCCGGCGAACACTTCCTCAATGGGACGCCCGGCGAGGCTTTCCAGGTTCAGGGTTCGCAGTGCTTCGCGAATGCCATTGACGCTGGCGTCGTTCAGGAACCGGACGAGTCCGGCGCCCGCACCACGCGACGAGCCCATACGCTGCGCTGCCAGGCGCGAACCGCCGGCCGATTTGGATACATATTGCGAGACCGCGCGGCCAAGGCTCCGATGGTCGCTGCCACCCGAGCTTACGAAGCGCGTGAAATTGTTTCGTGCCGATGTGAATCGGTCCGAGGTGCCCGCCGGGGCGACCGGCCGAGGCGCTGGCGCGGGAGGAACTGCCGGAGGAGTTCCATCCGGTGACGGCTGGAGGGAGCCGTCGCCATCACCCGCGCCCGGCCCGCCTCCGCCGTCACCATCGCCCTCCAACCAGCTCGGAATGAGCGGCGTGCCGCCGCCGGCGCCCGCGTAGGCGTTCGACGTGCCCATTAGCGCCCACCCTTCCGCATGCGAAGCGCTGTGCTCGCGGTCGGCTTCAAGAAGGACGAACCGGAGGTGGACCAACGCTGGAGCAGCTTTTCGAAGCGCCCCATGGCGTCGGAATCTTTGAGAACACCTTCCCAACCCGACGCAGGCCACGGCCCGCACCGATCCGCCGGCAAGGCTTCGAGCAGGTCAAGAAGATTGGCCTGAAGCGTCGGATGGGCGCGAACCAGCACCGCGAGCCCATCGACGCCCGGCGGCACGGTATCGAAGGCGTCCCCGCCCATGACGCGCCCGCGCAGCTCTTCGAAGACCTGCGCGGCTTCGGCCGGAACGAGTTGCTTGAGTTCGCCTTCGAACGCCTGGACGGCAAGTTTCGGACCGAGCAACTTTTCGACCACCGCGGCCAAACGGCCGAGGACGGAGGCGGCGCCGAAATAATCCTTCCGATCCTTCGTCACGAACAGGTAGGGGCGCAGATCAACCTCGGCCAACGAGGGTGACAGCCGCGCCCAGGCGCGTATCGCGTCAGCCGCCTTCCATTCAGTGAGGATGGCGCTGTCCTTGGAGTCCGGCACAGCGGTCAGCTTGGCGTCATCGATGGAACTGATCTTCGGCCCAGACCGCTTGGCTTTGGGGGCTGGTTTCTCCTCCGATGCGGCGGCTTCGAGCGCCGCCAAATCAGCACAACGCCCGTCGGGATCGCGAGCAGCTGCACTGGCGATCTGATCGAACAACCTGGAGAGGAAACGCTCGGCAAGCATCAGTTTCGCCAGGACGGGCAGCTTCACGTCTTCCCCGAAGCCGCGAGCGAGCGCAGTCTGATGGCGCAGCAGCAGGGTATTCAGGAAGCGCTTGATCTGCCGCGGATTGCCCTGAGTGCCGCTGGCCAAGATCGGACCGATCTGATCGCTCAAGGTGAGCGCGTTCTGAATCTTGCTGGCTTTCTCCCCCAAGGCAGTCTTGACCGTCTGTGCGTCGAGCCCGGCTGTCTGCCAAGGCCGTTTCAGCAATTCACGCGCGACGGTGATGAGCGCCGAGTAAGCGGGATCGTCCTCGCCTAGCTCGGCGCCAATGAGCAACAGCGTGACATAGATACGGGTTTCGGTCTCTCCCAAAGCCGGGATGCGAAACGGTATCTGGATCAGCTTTTCTAGATAGTTCCGCGCATAGTCGCGAGGCCCGGTCGTATCCGGAAGCTCGGGGAAATGCTTGCGCACCGAATATTCGATCATCGCCTCGTCGGCCGCGACGATGAACGCGGTGCGGTCGGTGAATACGAACAAGCGAACGGCTTCGAGCGTTTCAATCGCGGTGTCCGGCAGGCAGCGGTCGAGATCGTCAATGAGGACGATCAGCTGTGTGACGCCCGCCTGCTTGAGCAGGTCGTCAAAAGCCTTGCGGAACGCCTCGATCTCTTCGGGGACGTTCTTCGACTCTCCCGGTTGCAACAGACCCTGCACTCCGTCGATGGCCTTGTCGTAATTCTCCTTCGTGGCGAGCTTGGAGGGATCGGAAAATATCCCTTTGAGAGTGCCGACCACCGCGCCGACTTGATCTGCGGTGGGGATTCCGGTGAATGCGGTGAAAGCAAGGCCGCCCCCTCGGCGCGCGATCTTGAGCCAGTCGATGCGCTTGAAGATGTCCTTTACGGCCAAGCCGGCCTGCGTGAGCAGCGGCCGTTGTTCAATAAGGCCGGTGACGATGCCCTCTATCAACGCGATCTTGGCATCCTCGAAACCTTGAAAACGCCAGCCGTTGAATTTGATGCAGAGGACGTCCTTATCCGAGCTGAGCCCGTTCTCGATCATCTCCAGGATGCTAGACTTGCCAGCGCCCCAATCGCCGTGAACTCCGATCGTCACGGCGCGCTCAGGTCTCTCGCGTAGCAGTTCGATGATGGTCCTTGCGATCGCCTCGTTGTTGAGAAGATCGACCTTTGTCTCATTGTCAGTGAGAATCATCCGCCCCCAGTCCCTCCCCGCGACTCGTGGTCGTTTAAAGTCCAGCTCAGACACTGCCGAAGCTCGCCGAGTTTCGCCATATGTTCTTACGTCACTCTCCTGCGAAGTAGATGGCGAACCAGTCTAGCTCTGCGGTCCATCCAACGGCACCGGCGCTCGCGCTCAATGCGTATAGCGACTGGGTTTGAGAAGCACGGGCAGCTTTGGCGAAACGACTGCCCGACTTCCTGCGTCCGGGCGCAGGATCGTCTATGAGAGCGCTGTCTCCAGGTTCGACCTGATTGTCTCCAATCGGCGGAGCCGTTGTCTCCAGCCTTCTCGTCGTTTTCAACAAGGCAACAAAGCCGCACAAAGGCACAAGGGATGGGGCGCAACCTTCGCCATCCAACGCTAGGAGCGGCCCATTCTTACCGATTTTCTGGAGACATTGTGGAGACAACGGGCCTGACCGAAGGCTTTGTCTCCAACAAAAAAGCGACTAGAAGGCCGCCAATCCGCTGTTTTCTTTGAGGAAAACTGGAGCGGGCGAAGGGATTCGAACCCTCGACCCCAACCTTGGCAAGGTTGTGCTCTACCCCTGAGCTACGCCCGCTCGACGCTTGATGGAGACGCTGTCCCCGTCGGGTGAGGCGGGCAACTAGCAGCGCTTTTCGGGATGGGCAAGGGGAGAATTGCCAAGATCGTGAAATTCCTGCTCCGACTGGCAAAGTGGGCGACTTTGCAGGGCTTTGCGCCCGTGTCACCCGAAGCGAAAGGCGTGCGCGGCAATGCCAGGGCCGCCGCTGCTGCCCATGATTGATTCGCTCTGTCCGAAAAATCAACGTGGGTGGCATTTCGCAACTTTGCCTGGGTGGTCATTCTGTTAATCTGGGGATCAAACTCCATATTTATGTCCAGCGGCGGATCATTTGTCGCGTCCCTTCGTATGACAGTCCAAGCAAGAGGAAGCACCCGCGATGCCATCCGATCATCTCACGCGCCGTTCCCTGTTGCAGGGAAGTGCGGCGGTTGCCGCAGCGGCCCCCACGCTGGCGTCTGCCGGTGCGGCCACTGCACGACCCACAGCCAAGGGAGAAACCGGGATGATTCCCGTGGAATTGACCGTGAACGGGCGCGAGGTGCATCTGCAAGTCGATCCGCGCACCACCCTGCTCGACGCGCTGCGTGAGCATCTGCATCTGACCGGGACGAAGAAGGGTTGCGATCAGGGGCAGTGCGGTGCGTGCACCGTCATCGTCGAAGGCAGGCGTATCAACAGCTGCCTGACGCTGGCGGTCATGCATGATGGCGACACGGTGACGACGATCGAGGGGTTGGGAACTCCCGACAAGCTCCATCCGATGCAGCGCGCCTTCATCACGCATGACGGTTATCAATGCGGCTATTGCACACCGGGACAGATATGCTCGGCTGTCGCGGTGCTGGAAGAAATTGCGGCGGGCGTCCCCAGCCATGTGACCGATGATCTGGACCGGGTTGCGCTATCCGACCGAGAATTGCGCGAAAGGATGAGCGGCAATATCTGCCGCTGCGCCGCCTATCCCAACATCATAGCCGCCATGAATGAAGTGGCCGGGGAGAAGAAGGCATGAAGCCTTTTACCTATAGCCGCGCGACCAGCGTTGCGGATGCCGCCAAGACCGCAGCCGCAATGCAGGGCGCGCGCTTCATTGCCGGCGGCACCAATCTGCTCGACCTGATGAAGCTCCAGATCGAAACGCCGACCCACCTGATCGACGTCAATCATCTGGGCCTCGACCGGATCGAACCGACGCCAGAGGGTGGATTGCGCATCGGCGCGCTGGTCCGCAATACCGACCTGGCGGCCGACAAGACGGTGCGCCGCGACTATGGCGTGCTGAGCCGCGCGCTGCTGGCGGGCGCTTCGGGACAATTGCGCAACAAGGCGACAACGGCAGGCAACCTGCTTCAGCGGACCCGATGCCCTTATTTTTACGACACCAACATGCCTTGCAACAAGCGCAAGCCCGGCAGCGGTTGCGGCGCGATCGGCGGGATCAGCCGTAGCCTTGCCATATTGGGAGTAAGCGACGCCTGTATCGCCCAGCATCCCAGCGACATGGCAGTGGCGATGCGATTGCTCGACGCGCAGGTCGAGACGGTCGGGGCGGACGGCGCGGCGCGCGCCATACCCATAGCCGATTTCCACACGCTGCCCGGTGACACGCCCCATATCGAATCCGCGCTCAAGAATGGCGAGATCATCACATCGGTGACCTTGCCCAAGCCAATCGGCGGCACCCATGTCTATCGCAAGGTGCGCGACCGGGCGTCCTACGCCTTTGCACTGGTGTCGGTCGCCGCTGTGTTCGGCAAGGACGGCGCAGGCCGCTTCGCCTTTGGCGGCATCGGCGCAAAACCATGGCGAACGCCAGCGGCAGACGCTGCCGCCTCAGCCGGGGCGAAGGCGGTGGCGGAAGCAGCACTGAGCGGCGCGCGCACGACCCATCACAATGCATTCAAGAAAACGCTGGTCGAACGGACGCTGGCGTCGCTCTATCGGCAGAAGGAGGCCCGGTCGTGAAATTCGATACGCCCGCCACCACCAACCCCATCGACAAGGGCCGCGTCGTCGGCGTCGCACAGGACCGTATCGACGGCCCTGCCAAGGTTACCGGCAGTGCGCCCTATGCCTATGAACGGCATGATGCTGCGCCCAACGCCGTCTATGGCTGGATCGTCGGGTCCGCGATCGCCAAGGGAAGGATCGCGGCCATGGACCTGCGCGCGGCTGAAGCAGCGCCCGGCGTGCTGGGGATAGTGACCCACGCCAATGCCGGTAAGCTGGGCAAGGGAAATTATAATACCGCTCCGCTGCTGGGCGGCCCGGCGATCATGCATTATGATCAGGCGGTGGCGCTGGTGATCGCCGACACATTTGAAAATGCGCGCGCAGCCGCCAAGCTGGTGCGGATCGATTATACGCCGCAGGATGGCAAGTTCGATCTGAACACCGAACTGGACAATGCCGTCAAACCGCCAGACAGCGGCTTTGGCGGGGCCGCCGATACCGCCGTTGGCGATTTTGAGGGAGCCTTTGCCAAGGCAGCGGTCAGGATCGACCAGCGCTACACCACCCCAGATCATAGCCATGCCATGATGGAACCCCATGCGACCACCGCCGCGTGGAACGGCGACAAGCTGACGCTGTGGACGGCAAATCAGATGATTGCCTGGAGCGTGGGGGAAGTCGCCAAGACGCTGGGCATTCCCAAAGACAATGTCCGTCTCGTTTCGCCCTATATTGGCGGAGGTTTTGGCGCCAAGCTGTTCCTGCGCGCCGACGCTTTGCTCGCGGCATTGGGGGCCAGGGAAGTCGGACGTCCGGTCAAGGTCATGATCGCCCGCAACCAGATACCCAACAATACCACCCATCGTCCCGCGACGGTCCAGCGCATCCGCATAGGCGCCGACAAGAATGGGGTGATCGATGCCATCGGCCATGAAGTATGGTCGGGTGACCTGCCCGGCGGCGGCCCGGAGACGGCGGCGATGCAGACGCGGCTGCTCTATGGTGGCGCGAACCGCCTGACCGCGCATCGCCTCGCCACGCTCGACCTGCCCGAAGGCAATGCGATGCGCGCGCCCGGCGAAGCCGTCGGTTTGCTGGCGCTGGAAATCGCGATGGACGAATTGGCGGAAGCATGTGGCGTCGATCCGGTCGAACTGCGCATCCGTAACGATGTGCAATATGATCCCGAAGCGGGGCCGCAACGCCCCTTTTCCAGCCGCAAGCTGGTCGAATGTTTGCGCGCCGGGGCTGACCGGTTTGGATGGAGCAAGCGCAATCCCACACCTGGCAAGGTGCGCGATGGCCGCTGGCTGGTCGGCATGGGGGTGGCCGCCGCATTCCGTAACAATATGGTCGGCAAATCGGGTGCGCGGATCGGCGTGGATGGCACCGGCAAGGTCATAGTCGAAACCGACATGACGGACATCGGCACCGGCAGCTATACCATTATCGGCCAGACCGCGGCGGAGATGCTGGGCGTATCGCTGGATGACGTCATTGTGCGGCTGGGCGACAGCCGCTTCCCCGCATCCGCCGGGTCTGGCGGTCAATGGGGGGCGAACAGTTCTACAGCCGGCGTCTATGCCGCCGCCATGGCGCTGCGGGCAAAGCTTGCGGAAAAGGCGGGCTATCCGGCCGACCAGGCGCAGTTTGAAGATGGTCTGGTGAAATTGGGCAATCAGTCGCAAACGCTGGCTGCGCTCGCCGGTCGCGAGGGTCTATGGGCGCAGGACAGTATCGAATTTGGCGATCTGGACAAACGCTATGCCCAGGCCACGTTCGGCGCGCATTTCTGCGAAGTCGGGGTGGACATCGACACCGCCGAAGTGCGCATCCGCCGCATGGGCGGGGCGTTTGCGGCCGGGCGCATTCTCAATCCCAAATCCGCGCGCAGCCAGGTGATCGGCGCGATGACCATGGGCGCCGGTGCGGCATTGATGGAGGCGTTGGAGGTCGACACCCGCTTTGGCCTGTTCATCAATCATGACATGGCCGAATATGCCGTGCCGGTCCATGCCGACATACCCGAACAAGATGTGCTGTTCATCGACGAACTGGACGACAAAAGTTCACCGATGAAAGCCAAGGGCGTGGGCGAGCTGGGCATTTGCGGCGCGGGCGCAGCGGTTGCCAATGCAGTCTACAACGCTACTGGCCTGCGGCTGCGCGACTATCCGCTTACCATCGACAAGCTGTTGAAAGCGCAGATGATCTGAGGATGGACCGACCCAAGGTCTAATGGAGCGCCGTCACCTGCCCCCCTAGCCTTCCTCCCATAGACATAATGGAGGATGGCATGAGGGGTGTGACGGCGCTGTTGGCAACAAGCGCGATGGTGCTGTGCGGCGGCATCGCGCGGGCGGATGAGGCAGATGCCGGTCGCCAGCCCATCATCGTGACGGCGCCGGGCGGCGGCATCGACAGCGACGACGGCCTGTCGCTGTCCGCGGCCGACATCGCCAAAGGCGGCAGTCCCGATCTGCTGGGCGCGCTGGTCCGTAACTTCGCCGGTGTCACCTTGCAGGACGCGCAAAACAACCCGTGGCAGCCCAATCTGGTCTATCGCGGCTTTGTCGCTTCGCCGCTTCAGGGACAGGCGCAGGGGATCGCCACCTATCTGGACGGCGCGCGCTTCAACCAGCCGTTCGGCGACACCATGCAGTTCGACCTGTTGCCCGAAGCCGCCATTGCGCGGATTAGCCTGCTCGACAAAAGCGCGGTTTATGGCCTCAACGCTCTGGGCGGGGCGTTGCTGATCGACACCAAGACCGGGCTGAGCGATCCCGGACTGGAGGCCAGCGTTTCACAGGGCCGGTTCGGCATGACCGAAGCGAGCATCGCGGCGGGCGGGGCACGGGGCGATTTCAGCGCCTTCGCGGCGTTTCAATACACACGGGACGATGGCTGGCGCGCCTTTTCGCCCTCGACATTATACAATGGCTATCTCGACCTTGGCTTCGACGCGCCTGGTGGTGGCCTGCACATCAAGCTGGTCGGGGCGGACACCGACCTGACCGGCAATGGCGTTTCGCCGGTCGAACTGCTCGCGGTCGATCGGCGTGCGGTATTCACCTGGCCCGACAATAGCGCCAGCCGCTATGGCCGGGTCAGCCTGCATCCCTGGGTCGCGCTATCGGATACGACCCGGATCGAAGGGACGCTCTACGCGCAAAAACTGACGCTGCGCAGCGTCAATGGCGACGCTGCCGATATCGAGGGTTGCGAGGAAGAGGATGAGGCTGGCCTGCTATGCCTGGAAACGGTGGGGGATACCGAAGATGAGGAGGAACAGGCGGTCCTGACGGACGCCAATGGCGATCCGATCGCCGATAGCCTGGGGGGTGAAGGCTATGGCGTCCTCAATCGCGGGCGCACCGCGACGCGGGCGATGGGGGCGCTGGTGCAACTGATCGACCAGCGGGCTTTGGGCGCGGGGGACAATCATCTGGCGCTGGGGCTGAGTTACGACACAAGCCGCACCCGGTTCGACACATCGACCGAACTCGGCGCGATGACCGAGGAGCGAAGCGTCGAAGGGCTGGGACCGATCATCATCCAGCCAGACGGCGCCATCGCGCCGGTGGGATTGGTCGCCCATACCGATTATTGGGGGGTATTCGCCCAGGATCGGTTGCCTATCACCCCGCGCCTGTCAGCCGAAATCGCACTGCGATATAATTGGGCGCGGGTGGTGTTGCAGGACCAGATCGGCACCGCGCTCAATGGTCGGCATCATTTTTCCCGGCTGAATCCCGGCATCGAGTTCGACTATGAGTTGTCCGACGCTTTGGCGCTGCGCGCGGGCTATGCGGAAAGCAACCGCGTGCCGACTCCGGCCGAACTGTCCTGCGCCGATGAAAATGCGCCATGCAGCCTGACCAATTTCTTCATCGCCGATCCGCCGTTGAAGCAGGTGGTCGCCAAAAGCTGGGAAGCGGGTGCGAAGGGCAAGGCGCAGCTTGGCGGCTTTGCGGTTGATTGGCTGTTGTCGGCCTGGCGGACAGACAATCGCAACGACATTCAATATGTCGCATCGGAAATTCGGGGCCGCGCCTATTTCCGCAATATCGGCAGCACCAGGCGGCAGGGCGTGGAAGCGACGATCCGCGCACAGCGGGGCGGGCTGCAAGCGGGCCTCAGCTATGCCTTTACCGACGCCACCTATCGCGCGCCGCTCAGCCTATCCAGCCCGGCCAATCCGACAGCGGACGAGGACGGCCTGATCGCCGTCGAGCGCGGGGATCGCCTGCCCGGTATAGCCCGGCATAGCGCGACGCTGAACCTGGACTATGCCGGTCAGGGCTGGAGCATTGGCGGCGATGTGATCGCGCGATCGGGCCAATATCTGGTCGGCGACGAAGGGAATGATACGCCCAGGCTGGGCGGCTACGCCATCGTCAATCTGCGCGCGAGCGTGGATGTGGTGCGCGGCGTCAGCCTGTTTGGCGAGGTGCGCAATGCGCTGGGCAGGCGCTACGCGACCTTTGGCACGTTCAGCGAGGTCGATGAGATCGAACTGGAGGAAGCGCCGGGCGCATCCAATCCCCGTGCCTATGGACCGGGCGCGCCGCGCCGCTGGCAGGTGGGGATCAGGGCGCGCTTTTGACGTCGATACGCGGCAGCAATGCCGCTTCGATGCCAGGATAGAGATGCGACACGCTGCGCTGCACTTCGTAGCGGGCGGCGGCCATCCGGGCAAAGCGGGCGGGGATAGGCAGGTCGCCCGCCTCCACCATGTCGAGACCATCGCGCACCGCCTGCGTCAGTGCGCCTTCCAGCCAGTCGATCCAGTCGCGCGTCTGGGCAATGGCCGCCGTTCCTGTCGGGTCGAGCGGCCCATGGCCAGGCAGGACGCCGCCATGGGGCAAGGCCTTCAGCTGCTCCAGACTGGCGCGCCAGGCCGCAAGATCGGCGGTCGGGGTGCTGGGCGCGCGATCATGAAAAACCAGATCACCCGCCAACAGCAGGCCGCTTCTTTCGTCCAGCAGCGCCAGATCCGCACTGCTATGGCCGGAAAGCGCAAGCAGGCGCAGCACCCGCCCGCCAAAATCCTCCTGCGCCGCCATGATGGTCCGGCCCGGCAGGATCAGGTCCGTGCCGCGCATCCAGTCGCCCAGCAGCCTGTACATGCCATCGGCATAGCCCTGCCCCTGCGCCGTCAACGCCGCGATCGTGCCCGGCAGCGCGGCGACGATGGCAGGATCGAAGGCGGCCAGCCCCAGGCCATGATCGGGATGGAGATGGCTGACATAGACCCGTATTATGCGCTGGCCCGTCAATTGCTCGGCCACCTGGCGCAGGGCGCGGCCATAGCGAAGCGAAGGGCCGCATTCCCATAGCACCGTCCCGGCGGGCGTCGCGATGATGGCGATATTGGCGATGGCCCCGCCATTATGCTCTTCGATCGGCTCGTCCGCGCCGCGCACCATCCAGATGCCATCGCCGACCGGCACCGCCGTGATGCTATAGTCGGCCGCACGAGCCGGCATCGTCGCCAGGCCCGCTATCCCGCCCAGCATGGCGCGTCGCGACAGCTTCATCGTCCGCCCGGCATCGGCGACTGACGCGCCAAAATGAGGTTGGCCCGATAGTCGCGCCCGTTGGTATCACGCGCCGCGACCCGCAGCGCCGCATCCGGGCTGCCGTCCACCATCAGCGTGATCGCCGGGTCTTCCGCCACCGATGCCCAGATATCCATGTCACCCAGCACACGCCCCTCCCCGTCGGTCACCGCCAGCGCCTCCAGATGATAAGTGGCGATATTTTCGACAAGGCCGGTGTCCATCGGATGCCGGAAGCTCAGCCGCACTCGATTATAGCCCTGCGCCATCGGCCAGACTTCGCCACGTATCTCGCCCAGATGGTCAGCCCAGTCGCCCTTGACCCGGCTGACGGGTGGCGCGGAACAGCCGCCGCCCGCGGCATCGATCCAGCCGCCCGACACCAGCCATTGCCCGCTGTCCAGTTGCACCGCGCCGCGTATCGGAGTGCGCTGATCCAGTTTGATCCGAGTCGCGACATAGGGCGCGGCATGCAGGGGGCGATAGTCGATCGCGACCGGAATGGGATTAAGGTCCGCGAGCAGGATCATGCGCCTGACCCCCGCTATTCCGCGCGCATCGATAACCACCGGAAAGGCGCGCTGGTTTTCCGCAATCATCGGGAAGGACACATGGACTCGGGGGTCGAACCGCACCGGATCATCACCGAACAATGTGCGCGCATGGGCTATCCACATCGGTGAGCCGAGCGGATCGGCAGGCGGAGCGGCCCCGGCACCGGCCGGCGCCAGCGTCAGCATGATCGCGACCCATAGGCTCTTTGCCCTGCGCATATCCTTCTCCCTTATGACAGGGTCTAATAGAGGGCGCGACGCGCTACCATTGGCCCTTGGGTCATAAGCCGGGGAGAGGATCATGCGGCGCTTCATCATGGCGGCGATGCTGGTTGCGTCGTCCGCGCTGGCGCAGGAGCCATTGTTCGACGCCGATGGCTATCGCGTCGCGCATTATCGCGCGCCAGTGCGCCAGCCGCCCGCCGGCGTCGGCCGAATCGCCTTGGCAGCAGCGGCGCAGCTTGTGCCGGACAGGGATGCCATCTTCATCGATGTCCTGCCGGCCGAAGGTGGTCATCGTGAACCGGACGGGCGCTGGCGGCTGGCGTCATCGCATGACTCCATCCCTGGCGCGCACTGGTTTCCCGATGCCGGGCGTGGCCAGCCCGATCCCGCCATTGCCGGGGATTTTGCCACGGGCGTTGTCCGGTTGACGGGGCGCGCGCGCGGCAGGATGCTGATCCTGTTCTGCCGCTCCGACTGCTGGATGGGCTGGAACGCTGCCAAAAGGTTGCGATCGATGGGCTTTGCCAATGTCTGGTGGCTGGCGGAGGGGACGGATGGCTGGCGCGACCTTGGCCTGCCACTCGCGCCGGTCCAACCCGAAGGCGGCACGGCCACATAGGACCAAAGACCCATTGTGCGCAGGCGCGCTCCGGTCGCACTCTTGGCGCAATCTGGCGGCCATTAGCCGCGTGCATCTTTGGAGAGTGATGTGATCCATCTGCGCCTGTCAGCTGGCCTTGCCGCTGCCCTGCTCCTTTCGCCGCTGCCCGCTGCGGCAAAGGACATTGTGGTCCATATGAAAAATCAGGGCGCGGACGGGGCGATGGTGTTTGAACCATCCTTCGTGAAGGTTGCGCCGGGCGATACCATCCATTTCAAGCCGACCGACGCCAGCCACAATGCCGAAACGATGGCGAACATGCTGCCCGCGGGCGCAACGCCGGTGAAGGGCGCGATGAACAAGGAGATGGTGCTGACCGTCGCCAAGCCTGGCCTCTACGGCATAAAATGCATGCCCCATTATTCGATGGGCATGGTCGCGCTGGTCCAGGTGGGCAAGGTGTCCGCCGCCGACCTGGCAGCGGCCAAGGCGGTCAAGCTGCCCCCCTTTGCCGCCAAGCGCATGACGGCGGCGCTCGCAAAAGTGAAATAGACCCAAGGTGCAATGGCCCGGCACAGGTCGCCGCGCCATGTTTTCAGCCAATTTCGACAGGACAGGAGTAGGACGATGCTGCAGCAGGCGATGGAGCGGTTCACCGGCAAGACGCTGATCCGCAACCAGTATGACAATTATATCGACGGCCAGTGGGTCGCCCCGGTCAAGGGCGGCTATTTCGAAAATATTTCCCCCGTGACGGGCCAGGTCGTCGGGACCATAGCACGCGGAACGGCCGAGGATATCGAGCTGGCGCTCGACGCGGCGCACAAGGCGAAGGATGCCTGGGGCAAGACCTCCACGACGGAACGCTCGAACATCCTGCTCAAGATTGCCGACCGGATGGAAGCCAATCTGGACCTGATCGCGATGGCCGAGACGATCGACAATGGCAAGCCGATCCGCGAAACGACCCATGCCGACATTCCGCTGGCCATCGACCATTTCCGCTACTTTGCAGGCTGCGTTCGCGCCCAGGAAGGGTCGATCAGCGAGATCGATCATGACACTATCGCCTACCATTTCCACGAACCGCTGGGCGTGGTCGGCCAGATCATTCCCTGGAACTTCCCGATCCTGATGGCGGTGTGGAAGCTGGCCCCGGCACTGGCGGCTGGCAATTGCATCGTGCTGAAGCCCGCCGAACAGACGCCCATGTCGGTTCTGGTGCTGCTGGACATTATCGGCGACCTGCTGCCGCCCGGCGTGCTGAACGTCGTCAACGGCTTTGGCGTCGAAGCGGGCAAGCCGCTGGCCAGCAACAAGCGGATCAGCAAGATCGCCTTCACCGGCGAAACGACGACCGGCCGCCTGATCATGCAATATGCGTCGGAAAATCTGATTCCCGTCACGCTGGAACTGGGCGGCAAGTCGCCCAACATCTTCTTTGCTGACGTGATGGATGCAGACGACGATTATTTCGACAAGTGCCTGGAAGGCTTTGCGATGTTCGCCCTCAATCAGGGCGAAGTGTGCACCTGCCCCAGCCGGGCGCTGATCCAGGAATCGATCTACGAAAAGTTCATCGAACGCGCGATTGCGCGCGTGAAGGCGATCAAGCAGGGTAGCCCGCTCGACCCGGCGACCATGATCGGCGCGCAGGCGTCGAATGACCAGCTGGAAAAGATCCTCTCCTATATCGAGATTGGTCTGGCCGAAGGCGCGGAACTGCTGACCGGCGGCGCGCGCGCGCAGCTGGATGGCGAACTGAGCGAAGGCTATTATGTCACCCCGACGGTGTTGAAGGGGCATAACAGGATGCGGATATTCCAGGAGGAGATTTTCGGTCCGGTTCTGGCCGTCACCACCTTCAAGGATGAGGCCGAAGCGCTCGCCATCGCCAACGACACGCTCTATGGTCTGGGCGCAGGCGTGTGGACGCGCGATGGAAGCCGCGCCTATCGCATGGGCCGTGGCATCCAGGCCGGTCGGGTGTGGACCAACTGCTATCATGCCTATCCGGCCCATGCCGCCTTTGGTGGTTTCAAACAGTCGGGCATCGGCCGCGAAAACCACAAGATGATGCTGGACCATTATCAGCAGACGAAGAATTTGCTGGTCAGCTACAGCCCCAAGGCGCTGGGCTTCTTCTAAAGGGTCGCAACGAAGGCGCTTGCCTTTCCCCTGTAAGCGCCTTCGTCCCAGGCGGGCGTCCCTAACGGACGTCCGCCCCTTTTTGTAAAGGAAAGCCTGGCTGTGACGAACCCGCTTCCGCCCCGCATATTGGCGACAGATGCAGCGCTGGCGCTGATCGCGCAGCTGACCGACAGGCATGGGCCGCTGATGTTTCACCAGTCGGGCGGCTGTTGCGACGGGTCCGCGCCAATGTGCTTTCCGCGCGGCGAATTCAAGGTGGGCGCGCAGGACGTGCTGCTGGGCCATGTCGGGGGCGAAGTGCCGGTATGGATCGGCGCGGCCCAGTTCGAATATTGGCGCCATACCCAGGTGACGATCGATATTGTGCCAGGGCGCGGCGCGGGCATGTCGCTGGAAAGCCCGGAAGGGATGCGCTTCATCGTCCGGTCGCGCATTTTTACCGACGACGAAAACGCCCTGCTGGAAGCGGCCGGCGATCCACCAAGAGGCAACGCCATCGCCTGACGTGACAAATGCGCAGCACAGTGCATAACCCCTAAGAAAAAGGGGAATGCGATGGGAGAGAGCGAAATGAGTGTGGAGGCGGCGGATATTGTCTTTGCGTCGAGCCACATGCCCGATCCGGCCGATGCGATGGCGCAAGTCGCCCATGCCATGGGTGATTCACCATTGGCCGGCATGCTGCTATTTTGTTCGCATCGTTTCGATCGCGATGCGCTGGCCCGTGCGGTGAACCGCCATGGCGAACATCGGGTCGCGATCGGCTGTACCAGTTCGGGCGAACTGACCGAGCAGGGCTATGACGAGGATAGTCTGAGCGTCATCGGCTTTCCGGCCGCCAGCTTTCATATGGTGTCCCATTGTTTCGACGATATTGATGCGTTCGATCCGGTCGCAGCGCGGGAAGCCATCCGATCGCTCGCAGCGGTGGCGGAGCGCGACAGCCGCCATCTGGGTGACCGGGTCAATCATGTCGCGCTGTTTCTGGTCGATGGCTTGTCCCATCGCGAGGAACTGCTGACGATGACGATCCAGGATGCGCTGGGCGATGTACCGCTGATCGGCGGATCGTCAGGCGACGGGCTCGATTTCCGCGAAACAGCGATCTTCCACGGCGGCCGTTTCCACCATCGCGCCGCCGTGATCGCCATCCTGTCCACCCCCCGGCCGATCCATGTGTTCAAAGGGCAGCATTATCGCCCTGGCGCGGCCAAGATGGTGGTGACGGGCGCTGTCCCGCAGGACCGGATCGTCACCGAAATCAATGCCGAGCCTGCTGCGCAGGAATATCTGCGGCTGGCGGGCCATGCCGGGGAAGCGCTGGGCCTGGCCTTCTACGCCGCCCATCCGCCGATGGTGCGGGCGGGCGGGGACTATCATGTCCGCTCGATCCAGAGCGCCAACCCGGACGGCAGCCTGACCTTCTACTGCGCGATCGACGAAGGCATCGTGCTGACCGTGGGTGAGCCGGTGGACCGGATCGCGGGGATGGAGGCGATGTTCACCGACATTGCCGCCCATGTCGGCACGGTCGACCGGATCATAGCGTTCGATTGCGTGCTGAACCGGATCGACGCCGAACAGCGGCAGATCAGCCGGGCCGTATCCGAACTTTATGGCCGTCATCGCGTCATCGGCTTCAATACCTATGGCGAACAATATCATGCGCTGCACGTCAACCAGACCTTTAGCGGACTTGCGATCGGGAAATGAGCAAGCGGGCGGAAACCGACACTGAGCTGGACAGGTTGCGGGAAGACAATCGCAAGCTGCGCAAGATCAATGCCGCGCTGATCGACCGGGTCGAACGGTCGAGCGATATGGTCGGCAATGCCTTTTCGATGTTCGAGACCGCGATCACGCTGGAAGCCATGGTGCGAGAGCGGACGGGCGAACTGGAGGATGCGCTGGGCCGTCTGGCCACCGCCAATGCGGAGCTGGCCCAGGCCCATGCGACCGCCGAGGAAGCCCAGACCCGGCTGCGCGACGCGATCGATTCGATCAATGAGGGCTTTGTCCTGTTCGATGCAGAGGACAGGCTGGTCCTGTTCAACGAGGCCTATCTGAGTTTCTGGCCCGAAATTGCCGACCAGATTCGCCAAGGTCAGTCTTTCGACGAGATTGTCCGGCTCGCCGCCGCGCATCATCACGCGCTCGGATCGCTGGTCGCGCCCGACCGCTGGGTATCGGACCGGCTGGCGCGCCACAGCATTGCGGACGGCGGGCATGTGCAGGCGCTGTCGGATGGCCGCTGGGTCCAGATCAACGAGTTGCGCACGAGCGAAGGCGGTATTGTCGGCATTTATACCGACATTACCGAGGTGAAGGCGCAGGACGCCCGCAACCGGGCGCTGGAACTGGCCGAGCGTAACCTGATCCTGCAATCCACGCTCGACAATCTGTCCGAAGGCGTCTGCCTGTTCGACGCGCAGGGGCGCGTGGCGGCGTGGAACGACGCGCTCCAGCATCTGCTCGACCTGCCCGGCGGCTGGGCGCAGGAGAGCGGCAGCCATGGCGCGCTGGTCGCCTGGTGCCGCGAGCATCTGGGCATGGCGGATGAAGGGTGCCTGGACTGGCGGGGCGACCAGCCCGGCGGCGATCCGCGCCACGCGCTGGTCCATGCAGGGACGCGCAGCTTCGAGCTTCGCAGCACTGCGCTGGAACGGGGTGGGCAGGTAATCGGCTTTACCGACGTCACCGCGATGTTGCGGGCGCAGGCGGGCTTGCAGGAAACGGCCGAGACGCTGGAACGCCGGGTGGCCGAGCGGACCGCCGAACTGGAGACAGAGATCGCCGAACGCCGCGCGATCGAGGCACAGTTGCGCGACGCCAAGACAGCGGCGGAAAAGGCCAACCTGTCCAAGACCAGCTTTCTGGCCGCCGCCAGCCACGACCTGCTCCAGCCATTGAACGCCGCGCGGCTGTTTGTCGCCGCGCTGGGCGACCGGCGACTGGCGCTGCCGACCCGCGCGCTGGTCAACCAGACGTCGACGGCGCTGGATTCGGTCGAGGATCTGCTGGAGGCTCTGTTGGAAATCAGCCGTCTGGACGCAGGCGCAATCCAGCCTGAGGTTGGCGATTTCCGGCTAGACCGACTGCTCGACACGCTGCGCGTCGAATTTGCCCCGATGGCCCGCGCTGGCGGGCTGGAACTGGTGATCGCCAGCGAACCGGCATGGGTGCAATCCGACATCCGGCTGTTGCGACGCATCCTGCAGAATTTCCTGTCCAACGCGCTGCGCTATACCCAGCAGGGATCGGTTCGGGTGGATTGCAAAAGCGGGCCGGACGGCGTGCGCATCAGTGTGACCGACAGCGGCCCCGGCATTCCGCTCGACAAGCAGGCATTGGTGTTCGAGGAGTTTCGTCGGCTGGACACCCGCACCAGCGGCAAGGGGCTGGGCCTGGCTATCGTCAAGCGGGCGAGCGACATGCTGGGCCATCCGATCACGCTCGAATCGACGCCCGGTCGTGGATCGACCTTTGCGATTTGCCTGCCGGCGGGTGAGCCGGTGACCGATCCCGACAGCGAGCCGAACATATCCGGACGCGATCGCACGATGCGGGGTCTCAACGTGCTGGTGATCGACAATGAGCGGGCAATCCAGACCGGCATGTCGACCCTGCTCGGCGGCTGGGGATGCAGTGTGCGGACGGCGGGCGGCTTTGCCGATGCGACCGCCCTGTTCACAGATGACGCCAAGCCTGACATCATCCTGATCGACTATCATCTGAATGACGGGGAGACGGGCGACCATGTGATCGACCGGCTGCGCGCCCATTTCGGCGGGCCGGTGCCTGCGGTGATGATTTCGGCCGATCGCGGCAAGGATCTGAAGGTCCGCCTGGATGCCTGCGGCATCCCGCTGCTGAGCAAGCCGGTCAAGCCTGCACAGTTGCGCGCGCTGTTGCGGACGATGCTGAAATAGATGGAAGGTCGTGCCGGGTCAGTCGGCGCGGAAATGTACCCGGTTCGCCTTGATCACTGCCTGGGTGCGGCTGAGCACCCCCAGCTTTTGCAGGATCGCCGATACATGCGCCTTGATCGTCGTCATCGACACATTGAGGTCGTGGGCGATCTGCTTGTTGAGGCGACCGTTGACCAGATGGCCAAGGACCGTCTTCTGCTGCGGCGTCAGGCTGTCGATGCGACGGGTGATGTCATCTTCGTCAGCGGACGGCGCTGCCCCTTCCCCCATGGTTTCGGGCAGATAGATTTCGCCCGACACGACCCGGTGCAAGGCGTCGACGATGGCGCTGCGCTTGAGCGATTTGGGGATGAACCCGGCCGCGCCGGCGGCCAGCGCCTCCTGCACGATCGCGCGGTCGAACGCCCCCGACACCATCACCACCGGCAGGATCGGGAAGCGATCGCGCAGCAGTTTGAGGCCATCCAGCCGCCGTACGTCGGGAATGTGGAGATCGAGCAGGATGAGATCGAAATTATCCTGCTTTTCCAGCGTGGCGATCGCCTCGTCCAGGGTCGCAGCTTCGAAAATCTCGATATTGTCGAAGCTGATCGCGATGACGCTGCGCAAACCGTCGCGCACCAGCGGATGGTCATCGACGATCAGCACGCGTTCCATGATCGCTTCGCCGCCCATATATTGGCCCATATCCTGCCCCTGGCCCGAATGATCGACCAAGTCATGGGATGTGGCAAGCCGCAAAGCGCAAGGCGGCAGTACCGGAGCCTGCATTGCATAGCTGCCACGTCCCATGACGATCATGACATTCTCTTCCTTATGACTTTGGCAGTTTGAACACCCAGAGCGCGCCGCCCTGATTGATGTCCTTGAACGATTTGGCGACTTCGCCGCCCCACAGAGGCACAGCGCCGCCCCAGCCGGACATGACGGCGACATATTGTTCGCCATCCTGTTCCCAGGTGACAGGCGAACCGACCACGCCGGACCCGGTCTGGAATTTCCACAATTCCTGGCCAGTCTTGGCATCGAAGGCCTTTAGATAGCCTTCGGGCGTGCCGGTAAACACCAGATTGCCCCCGGTCGTCAGCACCCCGCCCCACAACGGCGCCTTGTTCTTATATTCCCACACGATCTTGCCGGTCTTGGGGTCCATGGCCCGCAGCACGCCGATATGATCTTCGGCAATCGGCTTGATGGTGAAGCCCGCGCCCAGATAGGCAGCGCCCTTCTTGTAGGCGATAGGCTCGTTCCAGATGTCCATGCCCCAGTCGTTGGACGGGATATAGAAAAGCCCGGTGTCATGGCTGTAGGCCATCGGCATCCAGTTCTTGCCGCCCAGGAAAGACGGCGAGGCGAAGACCGGCTTGCCCTTTGCATCGCCCGGTGCCGGCGGACGGCCTTCCACGATGTAATTCGGCTTGCCATTCTTGTTGAAGCCATCGGCCCAGGTCGTCTGCATCACGAACTTGCTGGCGCTGACAAACTTGCCGTTGGTCCGGTCGAGCACGAAGAAATAGCCGTTGCGGTCCGCCTTCGCGCCAAGCTTCATCGGCTTGCCGTTGATGGTGGCGTCGAAGGGAATGAATTCGTTGACGCCGTCGAAATCCCAGCCGTCGTGCGGCGTGGTCTGGAAATGCCATTTGATGACGCCGGTGGCCGGGTCGATCGCGATGGTGGATGCGGAGTAGAGATTGTCGCCGGGACGCAGATGGCTGTTCCACGGCGCAGGGTTGCCGGTGCCGAAGAAGAGCAGATTGGTTTCAGGATCATAGGTGCCACCCAGCCAGGTCGCGCCGCCACCGGTTTTCCACTGGTCGCCCTGCCAGCTGGCGTTCAGCTTGCCGGTGATGCCATTATCCTTGCCATTGAGCGTGCCCATATGGCCTTCAATCACCGGGCGGTGCCAGATCAGCTCGCCGGTGTTGACGTCGCGCGCATCGACCGCGCCGACTACGCCGAATTCGCCACCCGAATTGCCGGTGATGACCATGCCGTTGACGATCAGCGGCGCGGCGGTGGCGCTATAGCCTTCCTTATAGTCGGCGATCTGCTTGTTCCAGATCACCTTGCCGGTCAGGCGGTTGAGCGCCACGAGGCGCGCGTCGAGCGTGGCGAAGATGATCTTGTCGCCATAGATCGCCGCGCCCCGGTTCACCACGTCGCAGCAGGGCATGATGCCGTCGGGCAGGCGGGCGTCATATTGCCATTTTTCCTCGCCAGTGCGCGCGTCGAAGGCGAACAGGCGCGAATAGCTGCCGGTCACATAGATGGTGCCGTCGTAGACGATCGGCTGCGCTTCCTGGCCGCGCTGCTTTTCACCACCCAGCGAGGCGGAGAAGACAGGCACCATTTTCGACACATTGCCGCTGTTGATCGCATTGAGCGCACTGAAGCGATGCGCCTGCGGTCCCATGCCATATGTCAGCACGTCGCCCGTCGATTTGGCGTCGTTCATCAGATCGGCATCGGTCGGCCCGCTTTGCGCCACCAGCGGCGCGGCCCCCATCGCCATTGCCATCGCAGCGACGCCCGACAGCGCCCGCATGATCGGTCCTTTCATAACCATCCTCCCTGTGTAATCGGGCGCATTGGGCGCCCACGATTTCTGTGCAGACTATGCCGCTCCCGATCAGCGACAATTAGACCTTGGGTCGGGATACTGGCGGTCCGCGCTCAGCCTGCGGCGTTGGCCGCGGTCCAGTTGACCCCGTAGCGCGCGAACAACGCCTTCATCTCGCCGCTTGCCGCCATGGCGGTAACGATCTCCTCCACCGCGTCGCCCAGCGTGCGGCTATTTTCCTTGACCGCCATGCCGATATCCCAACCGGGCGAGGTGAAAGCGGGCAGCGGCCCCTTGCGCAGCGTGACGCGGCCAGCGCCCGCACCGTGCAGTCCGTGTTCGATCTGCGCCCGGCTCGCCAGCACGGCGTCCGCCTGCCCGGCCAATACTGCCGCCACCGCCGCCGATCCGGTCGGATAATGGACGACATCCTTGGCCAACACGCCGCCAAAAGAGCCTGTCAGATAGAAGTCGGGGATGGAGTCGAGTTCAGCGGCCAGCTTGCGGCCGCGCCACTCGGTCGGCATCCCTTCCAGCGCGACCGCGCCACCGGAACCGGCCAGCGCAAAACTCTCGCGATAATAGGGCGCGATGATCGCAACCTGATCATTGCGCGCCGCGAAGGTCCGGTCGAAGGGGACATGCAGCATCAGGTCGCCGGGCATGAAGCCCAGCAAACCGCCCTTCCACACGCCGTTGCGCAGATCGTCATCGGCGCTTTCGTCCGCGACCAGTTGGGCCACGTCGGCGCGCACGCCCAGCCTGCCCGCGATCGCCTGCGCCAGGTCAGCGTCCAGACCGACGATCTTGCCGCCCTCCTCCCACGACCAGGGCCGGTTGTCCTGATAGACGATCACGCGCAACGTACCGAGCGCCTTGACCTTGGCCAACGGGGCCGCGCTGCCGCGGCCCGCGGCCAGCGCGAGCGCCACACCCGCCCCGCCAATCAAGGCGCGACGGGTGAGCATCGCCCTATCCCTCATGTTTGGTTTCAAGCCAGGCGCGGATGGCCCAGCCGGCCTTTTGCCCCAATACGTCGCCAAAGGGCGGCATATAGACCTTGCCGTCATGGCTGGAGCCGTGGCGGAAGCGTTCGGCGAACCATTGATCGCCGGATTCGCCTTCCTCCAGATAACGCAGGTCCGGCGCGATGCCGCCGGATTCCGCATCCAGCCCATGGCAGCGCGCGCAATTTTGACCATAAGCCGACTGGCCGATCTCGATCGCCTTGGCGTTGCCGCTATAGGGGTTTTTTTCGAGCCAGGCTTCGCCAATCTCCGGCAGCGCGCTCGTGTCGACTGCTTGCGGCGTGACATCGCCATGCGCCAGCAGCGCGCTCGCCCCGGTCATGCCCAGCGTGGCAATGGCGCCCAGCAGCGCGATCCGTCCCAGTTTCATATGCGTCATCCTCTCACGCGGATTCTCGTTGACCGGAATATCGGCTAAGGCAGGCGCGCGGCCCATTGGCCATTGGTACAATCCCGTCGATCGTTACCAGCCGATAGGATGGCGGCCAAAGCGGTGAGAGGATCAGGATATGAAGCGCATCGGCATTGCCGTCGGGGCCGTCTGGCTGGCGCTGCCCACCGCCGCGCAGGGGGAAACCCTCTATGTCTCCAACGAGCGCGGGGACAGCGTGTCTGTGGTCGATACCGCGTCGGGGCAGGTGACGGCGACCTGGGCCGTGGGCGGCCGCCCGCGTGGCATCACCCTGTCGAAGGATGGCCGCTACCTCTATCTGTGCGCCAGCACCGACCATGCGGTCCAGGTGATCGACCGCGCAACCGGCAAACTGGTCGCGGAATTGCCATCTGGGCAAGACCCGGAGCAATTTGCCCTCTCCCGCGACGGCAAGACGCTCTTCGTCGCCAATGAGGATAATGCCGCGCTGACGGCGATAGACCTGGCCAGCCGCACCGTCGCCTTTCAGGTCGATGTCGGCGGCGAGCCGGAAGGGGTGGCGCAAAGCCCGGACGGCCAGTGGGTGGCAGTGACGTCCGAAGAGGATAATGTCGTCAACTGGATCGACCTTGGCACGCGCCAGATGGTCGCCGAAACCCCGACCGACCAGCGCCCGCGCCATGTCGAATTCACCGCCGACGGCGCGCAATTATGGGTCGCGGCAGAAATTGGCGGCACTGTCCAGATCATCGACACGACAAGCCGTGCGGTGCGCGAGACGCTGCGGTTCGAGATACCGGGCGTCCCGGCGCATCGCATCCTGCCGTGCGGCATCCGTTTCACCCCCGATGGCAGGACCGCCATCGTTGCGCTGGGCCGGGCCGATCATGTCGCGCTGGTCGATGTCGCGACCCGCAAAGTCCGCGCCTATGTGCCCGTGGGCAGGCGGGTCTGGCATGTCGCGGTCAGCGCCGATGGCACCCAAGCCTATACAGCCAATGGCCTGTCCGATTCGGTATCGGTGATCGATCTGGCCAAGGCGCAGGTGAGCGCGACGATCGCCGTCGGGAGCGCGCCCTGGGGGATCGTCGCCGCACCCTGACCGGGCAGCAGCGCGATTGCAGCGACCCGCGCCAGATGGCATGGCGGGGCTATGACACGCATCGGCCTGCTCGGCGGCTCCTTCAACCCGGCCCATGGCGGGCATCGCGCGATTTCGCTGTTCGCGGCAAAGGCGCTGGGGCTAGACGAGATTTGGTGGCTGGTGTCGCCGGGCAACCCGCTGAAGCCCCGCGCAGGCATGACGCCCCTGCCCGCCCGGCTGGCCCATGCGCGCAAGGTCGCGCGGCGCGCCCCGATTCGCGCCACCGCGATCGAGACGCAACTGGGCACGCGCTACACGGCAGACACGCTGCGCGCGCTGACCCGCCGCTACCCGCGCAACCGCTTCATCTGGCTGATGGGGGCCGATAATCTGGCGCAGTTCAGCCAGTGGAGGGACTGGCGCGGCATAGCGCGTCAAATGCCCATTGCCGTGATCGCCCGTCCGGGCTATGATGGTGCTGCTCGTGGCTCTGTGGCCATGAACTGGCTGCGGCGCTTCGTCCTGCCCGCTTGCCAGAAAGCAGGCTGGACGAATTGGAGACCGCCGGCGCTCGTGCTATTGCGCTTTCGCCCTGATCCAAGATCGGCGACCCTGTTTCGGCAGGTGAACCCCCTCTGGCATCGCGAATATGAACATGCACGTGTGCGGGACCCGCTCACGCGTCGGCTGATCGTCTAGAATGGAGCTTTTTTGACCAGACCCCTTATTGCCAACGATACGGCCGCAGCGGCCGATAGCGTGGCCGCCCTGCACGCCCTCGTCATGCAGTCGCTCGACGACGACCAGGCCCAGGAAACCATTTCCATCCCCCTCGAAGGCAAGAGCAGCATCGCCGATTATATGGTGATTGCGAGCGGTCGTTCGTCGCGCCAGGTCGCGGCGATCGCCGAGCATCTGGCCGAGCGGGTCAAGAAAGGCACGGGCCGTTCGTGCCGCATCGAAGGGCTGCCGGTCGCCGACTGGGTGCTGATCGACGCGGGCGACGTGATCGTCCACCTGTTCCGGCCCGAAGTGCGCAGCTTCTACAATCTGGAACGGATGTGGGGCTTCGTCGACGCGCCAGTGGCGGGGACAGCGTAACCCAACGCCGTTCGGGCTGAGCGAAGTCGAAGCCTTCCACTGAGCGTAGCGAAGTGGCTTCGCCTGCGGCTCAGCCGAACCCTTCGACTTCGCTCAGGGTGAACGGATTAAGGCTGAATGCTCCTCCATATCATCGCGCGCGGGAAGATCGGGCGGTCGCCCGAAGCCGAACTGGTCGACCGCTATGTCAAGCGGCTGACCATGCCGCACAAGATCACCGAAATGCCTGATCGGGGCGGCAAGCTGCCCCCGCAGGCGCCCGGCACCGTCACGGTGATGCTGGACGAAAAGGGCAAGCAGCTATCCTCCATGGACTTTGCCCGGCGGATCGAAGGCTGGCGCGACGCGGGAACGCGCGAATGCCGCTTCCTGATCGGCGCGGCGGACGGGTTTGACGACGCCGAACGGGCGAATGCGGACCTGCTGATCGCCTTTGGCAATATGACCTGGCCGCACATGATGGCCCGCGCGATGCTGGCCGAACAATTGTGGCGGGCCTGCTCCATCCTTGCCAACCACCCCTATCATCGCGAAGGATAGGCGGGTGACACGGGGCGGGATCATGATCGCGATGATGGCGGGCCTTGGCGTCCTGGCCGCGTCGCGCCTGCCCGCCGCCGATGACGACGCTATCATCCTGCCCGGCACCGCCGGCACCACATTGCAACAGGAACAGGCCGCGCTGAAGGCCGCGCGCCGCCAGTCGGACGAGGCGCGCGATCGGTCCGCCCGGCTCGACCAGCAGGCGAGCGCAGCGCGCGACGAGGCCGAGCAGGCG
>FWWL01002500.1_pt1 | contig 37764 bp, 39 predicted proteins | sample 2228331 | NCBI WGS metagenome assembly FWWL01 (sample SAMEA103939775, study PRJEB20133) | metagenome
TTCACCGCGCCCCGGGTTCCTTCCGTTTCCATCCGGGCGCGATCCAGGAAATCCCCGCAATCGACCACGACAAGCTTATCCGGGGAAGTATTACGCCTTACTTGTGAAATGTAACCGGCTATTCTGGAAGCTTCTTCAAAATGGCTATGCAGGTCGTTCGTGTGAATTAGGGTAAGCGTCACTCTGGGTTCGGTCATCGGGTTTTCAGCCCTTTAATCAGTTGAGTTGGCGAAACTTCATTCAGAAAGCCGTATCCCGCTTCGTCTCCCAGCTTGCTATCCGCAACAAAGCGGAGGGAAACGACGCTTTTGACATTGAGACAAGCGCTTGTTCCGTCCGGTACATAAAGCCGGATCGGCCGGCCTTTAACGAGCGGTTCTCCGTTTACCGCAAATTGGAGCAAAGCATGGCTTAGTTGCTCCCAAGGAATCGTCGCCTGGAATTCATCCGAAGCCCGGACGATCAAATGGGTCGGTTCGGCGGGAAGACCCCCTTTCCCCCCGTTCAAGGATCGAAGGGCTCCCGAATACCACGAGAGCAAATCGAAACCTTCCCCTGAAACTCCGGGGACGCGATCGGCGACGGGAAATACGTTATTAGATAAGGCCGCCATCTCCGGCGGCGAGGTCACGATCTTCACATCATTTGAAAAAATAACGGTTACGGACAAATCTCTTCTCTCCTAACCGCCGATTTGCGACATCCGCCGCTCCGTCGGCACGTGGCTTTGTTTATCTCCCGCCAGCAAGGCAGCCATCTCATGGTTTTCCGGCTTGATGTCCATAGCTTTGAGGAACAACCGCTCCATCGACTCCGCCGATCCAAGCGAGGGCCTTACGTTTAATTCGTCAACCCAATACAAGCAAGGTTTAATATGACCGTCGGCAGTCAGTCGAAGCCGATTGCAATTTTTGCAGAAATGTTCGCTTATCGGATGAATAAGGCCGAAGGTGCCCGCTCCACCGGCAATTCGCCAATTCTCCGACGGTCCGCTGCCATTGGGACCCTCGTCCTGAACGAGTTCATAGCCAAGCCGGGCCGCCTCTTCCAGCACTCTGGAAAGCGGAAGATAGTGATCCCGCCAACCGGCATCGTCATGACCGATCGGCATATATTCGATGAAACGGACATGCAGCGGTTGCTCCATCGACAGCTTCAGGAAACGACCGATCTCATCTTCGTTTACCCCTTTTAACAACACGCAATTCAGCTTTATCGGATTCAAGCCTGCCGCGGCTGCCGCTTCGACGCCTTCCCAAACCTTATTCAAGTCGCCGCGGCGGGCAATGAACTTGAATCTTGCCGCATCCATCGTATCCAAGCTGATATTAACCCGCTTCAGCCCGGCTTGCTTTAATCTTTCAGCCTGGGGAGCAAGCAACAAGCCGTTGGTCGTCAATGAGATGTCATCCACGCCGGGCAAAGCCGATAAACCGGCAATCAGCTCATCAAGACCGGGTCTTACGAGCGGTTCCCCGCCGGTAATTCTAAATTTGCGTATGCCAAGCCGCGCAGCCGAGGCTGCGACTTCGAGAATTTGGGAATAAGATAGCAATTTATCCTGGTCCATGAACACCATACCTTCTTCAGGCATGCAATAAAGACAACGCAAATTACAGCGATCGGTTACGGAGATGCGCAAATAGGTATGCTTTCTCCCGAATCGGTCAATCAAATCCGGCATCTCTACCACTCCTCTGGCGCCGATTTAGTATCCTCCTATCATAACATTTTCACAGACGATATGGTATGCTTGGAGAAGGGAATGTTTGACGTATCACGGGAGGTAGTTAAACATGAATATGACAAATGCTTGGAATATTTCATTGTTCGCCGGACTTGCCGAGCGGTTAGGAACACGCTCTTTACATCTATCATGGGAAGATACCCAATTAAAGGCCGGACAGGTCAAACAACGTTTGATGGTTCAATATCCGGAGCATGCCGATATCCTATCCGTTTGTTTTATGGCTTGCAATCAGGCTTATGCCCATGATGAAACCATTGTGAAATACAGCGATGAGCTTGCATTGCTGCCGCCTGTCTCTGGAGGCAGCGATAAAGCGGCGGATACGAAGGGCAAGTCAATTACGGGGAAACGTTACACGATTTCGGACAACCCGCTCGACGTGAATGCCGTCATTGCGAACGTATACCACCCCGATCATGGAGCAGCCATCGTTTTCGCAGGAACTACGCGGGAGTGGACGGCGGGCAAGCGAACGGTAACGTTGGAATACGAAGCATATGTACCAATGGCCGAATCGGCCCTTGCTCGAATCGGTGAGGAAATTTCCGCGCGTTGGCCCGGCACGATATGCGCCATATCCCACAGAATCGGAACTGTCGGGATAGGAGAAATCAGCGTGGTCATCGCCATATCCTCCTCGCATCGGTCAGAAGCTTACGAGGCAAGCCGTTATGCGATCGAACGGTTGAAACAAACGGTGCCGATTTGGAAAAAAGAAATTTACGAGGACGGGACGGAGTGGAAGGGGCATCAGCTCGGTCCATGGGATCCGATCGCTTCGCTTGACGGGTCTGGAGGGGATGCGAAATGACAACATTAAGCGGGGATATGCGATACGCCAGACAAGTTCGTTATTCGGCGATTGGCGAAAAAGGACAGTCTCGGTTGCTCCAATCTCATGCGGTTGTCGTCGGGGTTGGGGCACTCGGCTGCGTTAGCGCCAACCATCTAGCACGGGCGGGCGTTGGCAAGCTGACGCTTATCGATCGGGACATCGTGGACCGAAGCAACTTGCAGCGCCAATTGCTCTACGACGAAGCCGATGCCGCGAACGGAACTCCGAAAGCCATAGCCGCCGCCTCCCGGCTGTCCGGGATAAACAGCGGCATTGCCATCGTTCCGCACGTAGCCGACTTAACTTCCTTTAACGCGGAGAGGCTCTTATCCGGAGCGGATATCATAATCGACGGCACGGATAATTTCGGCGTTAGGTATTTAATCAATGAAGTGAGCATTAAGCACGGAATTCCTTGGGTTTACGGCGGGGCGGTCGGCGCATCCGGCATGACCCTGACGGTAGTGCCCGGGGCGACACCTTGCTTAACCTGCTTGTTTCCCGAACCTCCTCCGGGAGGTTCTTTGGATACGTGCGAGACTGCCGGCGTACTCTCCCCTATTGTGGATACGGTCGCTTCCATGCAAGTAATGGAAGCCATTAAGCTCATGACCGATCAGCCTGCGGCGCTTCACGGCTCGCTGCTTCAAATCGACCTCTGGCAGCATCAATGGCAATCTTTATCCGTCAAAGGGGCGCGCAATCCGGCTTGTCCCGTGTGCGGTGAACGCCGCTTCGAAATACTGGACGGGGAGGGCGGGCACGAGACGGTGACAGCTTCGCTTTGCGGCAGAAATACGATTCAGGTGTCGCCTGCCCAACCTTTGGCGCTTGACCTTAAATCGTTAGATCAACGGTTTAGCAAGGCTGGACGTACCGAGATTAACCCCTATTCCTTGCGGCTATTTTTAGAGGGCATTACATTCCTGCTCTTTACGGACGGACGAGCGCTTGTGATGGGGACGGACGATCCTCAACGCGCGCGCCGGACTTATACCGAGCTAATGGGTGAGTAACGACGGTTCAGCCGTTAACGGGACCACTCTTCAACCCTTACGTGTCTCAGAATCTCTTCGTGATCGGACCGACGCACGTCACCCGCTGCGGGAGACAAGGCGTTAGCGCAGCCGGCGGCTGCCGCGTACCGCAAACGATCTGCCGCTGGCCAGTCTCGGGCATATCCGTAAGCGAATCCGGCCACGAATGCATCACCGGATCCGACTGTATTGATTGGTTTAATCTTTGGGATTTGAACGCGATAGAGCTTTCCTTCTATGCCGGCAACCGCTCCTTCACCTCCCAAAGTAACGATCACGTTCGGAATACCCTTCTCCATAAGCGAACATACCCCGTCATAGAGATCTAGTTCGCCCATTCCGGCAAGCAAAGGAACGATTTCATCCACGTTCGGCTTAATGAAGGACGGCTTGGCAGCCAAGCCGTGTACCAGTGGCTCTCCGCTGGCGTCCAAGAATATTTCCGCTCCCGCCGAACGCGCAATTTCGATAAGCTCCGCATACAATCCGGAGGAAAGCCCCTTCGGAATGCTCCCGGAGAAAATGACAAGCCCGGACTCCTCGCCTAGATGCCGAAGCTTCCTTTTGAAGTTATCCAGATGCTCCGTCAGAATTTCCGGACCCGGCTCAAGCACCTCGGTAGATGAACCATCGCTTCGATCGATGAAATTCAAACATAGCCTCGACTCGCCTGAGGCGCCGACAAACTCGGACTCAATGCCGATTTCCTTCACTTGGTCGATAATGAATTGCCCGTTGTATCCGCTGGCGAAACCCGTTGCAGCCACTTCCGGGTGCCCCAACTGGCGAAGCACCCTGGCGACATTCACGCCTTTGCCTCCCGCCATTGACAACACTTGCTCGGCTCGAACGACTTTTCCTTTGGCAAGGGCCGGTAAATAATAAGTTTTATCGATCGCTGCATTTAAGGTAACGGTCGTAATTTTAGTTTTCATCAAGTCCGCCCTTTCGCCTAAGCTTTGCCGATCGAGCCGCATAGACGCATTTTTTCGATCGCCGCCGCTTTCAATGCCTGTTTGGCAGGCACCATGTATTTGCGCGGATCATTTTCCTCAGGGTTGCCCGCGAACACTTCCTTGATCGCATCGGAGAAGACGATACGCAATTCGGTAGCAACGTTCATCTTGGACATTCCGAGGGAAACGGCTTTCCTCACCTGAGCTTCGGGGATCCCGGAGCCGCCGTGAAGCACGAGCGGAATGGAAACTTTGGAGGCGATGCGACCTATACGGTCAAAGTCGATATTCGGATCGCCTTTATATATGCCGTGTGCTGTACCGATCGCCGGGGCAAGCGTATGAACGCCGGTCAATTCCACGAACCTCGCGCATTCATCCGGATCCGCAAGAAGCGCATCCCGCTCGTCTACTACGATGTCATCCTCCACGCCGCCAACCCGGCCAAGCTCCGCTTCGACGTTGATGCCGACAGCAGAGGCGGCTTCAACGACTTTCCGCGTTGCAGCTACGTTCTTGTCGAAAGGATCGTGGGACGCATCGATCATGACGGAAGTATATCCCGCTCTGATGCATTGCATAATGATGCCGAAATCCGAGCAATGATCCAAGTGCAGAGCAATCGGCACGGAGCTTCGATTCGCCGCAACCGTTGCCGCGGCGGCAATATAGTCCGCTCCCAAGTGCTTGACCGTTCCGACGGTTGATTGAATGATTAAAGGAGACCGCATTTCCTCTGCCGCTTCAACGACGGCTTGCAGCATTTCAAGCGTATGCACGTTAAACGCCCCAATGCAATAACCTCCGTCGCGTGCCGTCCGTAAAAGCGGCGTAGATGAGACCAAAGCCATGATAGATTCCTCCGATAAGATGGTAATTTCTTTACAGTTGATGTCTCGCGTACAATGCGCTTCCGATGATGCCGGCATCGTCGTTATTCTCAGCCGCGACAACCTTCATGCCTTCGCGATAATCGGACAATAACAAGTCGTTCAATTCCTTCCGCAGCGGTGCCAGAATTCTCTCTCCGGCCAACGCGCCGCCCCCGCCGACAATAATAACCTCCGGACTCAGTACCATGGCGGCTGCCGCTAACGCCCGACCGTTCAACACTCCGGCACGGGTAATAATTTCAGTCGCGAGAGGATCATCGTCATCCATCGCTTTGGAGAGGTCGGCAGCGGTCAAATTGTCTATCTTATCGCCTGGAAACCATTGGGCGAGCAAGCTGTTGCGACCGTCCCGTATCGCTTTCTTCGCCTGCCTTACCATTCCCGAAGCGGAAGCAACCGTCTCAAGGCACCCGCGTAAACCGCATGCGCATGCCTCGTTCACGCCTTCCATTCGAACATGCCCGATTTCCCCGGCCATTGCCTTGTAACCGTAATGGAGTTGTCCTTCGAGAACGATCGCAGCGGCAATGCCGGTTCCGATCGTAATGCCCAGCACATGCCCGAAACAGCGTCCCGCGCCCGCAATCGCCTCTCCATATACGTACATTCTGACATCGTTGTCGATGTAGACGGGGAGGCTTATCAGACCTTCCAGTTCGGCCGCTACCGGAACGTTGCGCCAATTCAAATTGCTGGCAAACCGGGATATACCTCCCTTCGGGTCGACAAGTCCCGGAATTCCTAATCCAACGCCAATGACCTCATCTTCGCCTTGAAGCGCTTCGCGAATTTCCAGTACCATGTCCGCGATGCGGCCGAGCACGACGGAATGTCCAGATTGGGCTTCAGTGTTGCGCTTAAGCTTCCGCAGCACTCGTCCGTCCGCGTCCACCGCGCCGCAAACGATATTCGTTCCTCCGACATCCACACCGATAGTCAGACTCATCTAACACCCTACCCTTCCCCATAAGAATCTGACAGCACTGTATTCGCCGTGTAAACCTTTACGCTTCCGAGCTTCAAGACCCCGGATAAAGATTCTCCGGGTTGTTCGTCCGTAATGCATGCGTACAGCTCCGATAACGACGCTACGTGGAAGAGCGATGAACGGCCGACTTTAGTGCGGTCGAACACGGCGATGGTTTTGCCGGATCTTTGCATGAGCAAGGTTGCGATGTTGGCCTCAAGCTCCGAGTAAGTACTTACCCCATGCTCGGTAATGCCGTCGATTCCCATGAACATCTTGTGGATGTTGAGTGCTTTAACCGTCTGTTCCGCCAATGGGCCGCATAGCTCGAAGCTTCTGTTGCGAAGGACGCCCCCCGTTAACACAATCTGAAGCGCATCGCTATCCGCAAGCTCCATCGCGATATTAACCGCATTCGTTACGACCGTAATATTGCGTCTTTTCTTTAACGCCTTCGCGATAAGGAAAGTCGTCGTACCGCCCGTTAGTCCGATGACGTCGCCTTCTTGCACCAACGATGCCGCCCTTTCCGCTATAGCCTCTTTTTCCCGGAACAACTCGCTTTGCTTCTCATGGAACGGCACTTCGCGGATGATGCCTTGGCTTTCATACTTGGCCCCGCCGCCCATCGTCCGGATCACCCGGCCGGTTTTCTCCAATTCCTCGAGATCCCGCCTTGCCGTCGCTTCAGAGCAATCGAACTTTTCCGTCATTTCAGGCAAAGAGATACTCCCGTAACGTTCAAGATAATCCAGCACCTGCTCCTGCCGATCCGATTTGTTGCGCGTCATCGCTAATGAACTCCCTTTACGATTAAATGGTGACAACCTGAGTCAAGTTTCTTGGATGATCCGGATCAACTCCGCGTTTCATAGCTGTATAGAAGCCGAAATACTGAAGCAGCGGAAGATATAACACCGCTCGGGCTTCATCCGACAGCGAGCCGCCGCCGATTTCGAATACCGCATCCGCGAAGCTCGTATCTACCCCGCCGGCGGTCGTCACGAGTAACACGAACGCTCCGTAAGCCTTCATCTCCTCGGCGACTTTAAGCTCGTATGACCGAGCCTGTTCGGATAGGAGCAAGCAGACGAGCGTGCCGGGTTCAACGACCGACTTCGGACCGTGCCGAAACTCAAGCGTACCGTAGCTCTCTGTCCATACATAGGACATTTCCTTGAGCTTCAAGCACACTTCCTGCCCCAAACCGTAATAAGCGCCCATTCCTAAATAAATATATTTGTTGAATGTGTTCTCCTCTACTAAGCTCTCAGCAAAGGCGTTTCCGCGAACGACGATATCGCCGTGAAGCGTAAGGATGCTTTCCATCTCGGAAGCGTAGCTCGATCCTGCCGCTTGCGCAATAGCCGCCTGCATCATATAAGTCATGCTGCTGAACGACTTGGTCATGACGGTGCTTTGCTCTTTACCGAGCGGCGATACAAGGCATTCGGTCTTTACGCCTAGCCGGCTGGCCTCATAACAGGTAATCCCGCAAGTCGTCCAATTAGCTAATTGTTTCACCGAATCTAATGCCAATATAACTTCGGACGATTCGCCGGAACGTGAAACTCCAACGAGCAGCACCTTGCGTCCTTGAGCAACCGATTGATCCCTGAATAAAAATATATCGGAGGAAGGCAATGCGCTCGCGCTTCGACCGAGCCATAACCGGAACGTCGTCGCCATCACCTGCGCTTGATAGTAGGAAGAACCGGATCCGATGAATACGACCTCATCGAAATCCGCGTTGCCGACATATTTGCTCACCCAATCCTGCTGCCGTTTCAATTGTTCCCACGCTGCCGACAGCGCTTCAGCCTGCCCCCCGATTTCGGGAAGCGTTAGAATGCCTCTCGTCACTAAAACCACTCCTGTCTGTGCGATTAGATTTATAATGCAATTATATTTCATATATTATGAAATTTTCAATCATTTTTTTGACTAAAAGTTTCACTTCGATGTCCGATTACCTATGGTTTATTGAAACTATTGCATGAAAACGCTTTAGTTGGTAGCATAGACATTAGAAAAATTTAATTCTAAATTTCACAAATAATCGAATATCCTGCCGAGGTGTGACATGAGAGTCCATATTACCGATGTACGATCAGGAGACCGGCTAGCGGAGGATATATTCAATTCCTTCGGGCTTCATGTCCTTTCCAAAGGCGCAACTTTGAACGATAGAGAACTATCGCGGATGTTCCAACACCAGATTGATTATGTCGAGATTGAATGGCGCGAAGGCGCTTCTTCGGCAAAAACGGAGAAAGCCGAGACTAACCCTTCCTATAATCCATTGCTCCTTCCACTCTACCACGATGCGATCGCAGGAGCAGAGCAGCTATTCGAACGCGCGCTTGAGGAAGGGCGCATCTACGAGGAAGACGTTAAGGAAAGCTTTCAACCGCTTGTCGAGAATTTCCGCACGGAACGCGACGTCGTATCGCTTTTGCTCATGCTTAACAGTCAGGACGACTATACATATCAGCATTCGGTTCAAGTGGGGATGCTCAGCTATTACATTGCCCGTTGGCTCGGTTGGAACGAGGAAGAAACGGTACGAGCCGGCAAGGCGGGATTCCTTCACGATATCGGCAAATGCCAAATCACGGAAGTAATTTTGAACAAACCGAACAAGCTTACAGAAGAGGAATATCTGGAAATCAAGAACCATCCTACGTTCGGATACGAGATATTGAAAAGCTCATTTGACGATCCGGTCATCGCGCTAGCCGCATTGCAGCACCATGAGCGAATGGATGGCAAAGGATATCCGCTTGGATTAACAAGAGATGACATTCATCCGATGGCCAGAGTCGTTGCGGTAGCCGATGTGTACAGCGCTATGATCTCGTCTAGGGTGTATAGCGAGCAGAAGGACTTATTGCATGTTCTAAGGGAAATGCAAGAGCTTAGTTTCAATGAGCTAGACCCCGACATTACCCATACCTTTATCCGTCATATGGTTCCGAACTTCATCGGCAAGAAGGTAGAGCTTACTTCCGGCGATATAGGAACCATAGTGATGACCCATCCCACCGACTATTTCCGCCCGCTCGTTCAAGTAGGGGACCGGTTTATCGACTTATCGGTTCACCGGAAACAAGAAATCAAACAAGTATTTATGTAAGCACGAATGTAAAAGGCAGTTCCCATCTTTTTCTCGGGAACTGCCTTTTTCGATATAGCTAAATGTGACGTTTGGCGTACAAGAACGTTTCTTTCCAGTAAGGGTTGTTGATCGGAGTGATCTGAACGCCATCCTTCGGCTTCGGACTTGCATGAATCATATTGCCTTCCCCCATGTAGATGCCTACATGCCCGACGGTTTCGTTGCTTTTGAAACGACCCGGCACATAGAAGAACAGCAAGTCTCCGACCTGGAGTTTGTCCCGTGCGGTATACTTTCCTTTCTCCGCTTGCTGCCTTGCTACTCTAGGCAAGTCCACACCGAATTGATCGAATACATACTGAGTAAACGAAGAGCAGTCGAATGTGCCGGTTTGCTTATAGGGGCCCGTGCCGAATTCGTATTTTATTCCTAAGAACTTCTTGGCGAAAGCGATTAACTGCGCTTGATCCTCCTCACCCCGTGCAATGGCCATCGCGGGTTTCGCAGGCCGAGCGTCGGAGAAATCGAGGTTCCGGCCTGACGCACCCGTTTCATTCGGGGAAGGCTTCGGGAAAAAGGCGACGTCATCCGTTTCCACGGAGAATAGGGTTACGTTTCCAAACAGCTTCTGCAATGCGGTTACAGGAACGAATAGCTGATTGCCTTCCTTTATGGCTAGCGCCGGCATCCGCACCTTCCTGCCGGCAATGGACACCGTGCTTTGCCCTGTCCGGAAAATCCAAGCCGCGTCATTATCTCCAACTCCGTAAGATCCATCCCTCAGCCAAGCTCCATGATACCCCGTAGCTTGGGTAATGTCGCCTAAGGAAACATAACCCGCGTTCTGCAGCTTACGGATCGGTACGATATGGCGCCCTTCCGTCAAATCTTCCGGCGATTGCCCGTCTGATTTCACCTTTACCGGTCCGGAGTGCTGCTTAAGATCCCTCGTATCGCCCGGGTTGCTCACGCAACCGGACAGCAGAACCAGGATGAGCGCTAGCGATAAATTCCTCTTGAGCTTCATGGAATTGAGCCGCCTTCCAAAGAGATAGTCATTCCTCTCTAGGATGACGTTCCAACCTTCCGATTATGCTCGTTTAGCAATTAAGCAGCTCCGCTATGTTAAGTTCCGATTCGGCTTTAAGAGCCAACGAGAATGATGTCCGGTTCTCCCTGACCTCCCTCATCCTCTATAATCCAGCTGTCAAAGTCGCTCTTTCCGGCGTAGAGACGGATTACGCGAGCGCCTCTGCGAAGCTTACCATAACAGTTGTACCCTGTAACCCGGCCATAGCAAAGGCGAATGCCATGAATGGTTCCACAATAGTCGTTATCGTGGTCGTGGCCGACGAAGGCGCCCATAACGTCCCCCATGTGAATCATTGTCCCGAACAAACCGGTATTGATTCGCGGACATTCGACATTCTCCTCTTTAGTACCCGTCACCTGCTCCCCATTCCAAGCTGCTTCATATTCCGGAACCGGAATATGAAAGAAGGCGAGCGCGGGAAGAGGACCCCCGTTCCGCTCCGCAAGCCGGCGCGACTGCTGCATGTACCAATGAATCTGATCCGGGTGAATCGATGCATAACCGCCTATAGCTTCCGGTGCGTTAATGCCTGAATCAAAGAAATACAATGCCGCCATATTCTCGCTTCCGGAGGCGTCCTTCACCTCCAAAACATAATTGCCAACTCCGTTAATGTCTGCGGGTCCGGCAACGGAAAGGCAGTTTTTGTCTTCTTGCTGAATTTCCAGAAGTTCCTCTCGCGTTACCCCTGCCTCCGCATCGTGATTGCCGAATACGGCCGCCCAAGGAACTTGCGAGCTTACGATTGGCGCAATCGCCCTGCGTAAAGAAGCCTTAGGATCTGCCACGCCATGGCTCCAAATCATATCGCCGGTCAGCACGACCAGATCCGGCTCTTCGCTGGCAATGATTTTCTCGACCAAAGCCGTTGTTTGACCGTCGGAATGCCGCTCCTCCTCTTTCCCATCCCCGAAATGCATATCCGCAAATTGTACAATCGTAAAGGTTCCATCTTCCCGAAACGTTAAATCTCTGTTCATGAGCACTTCTCCTTAAAGTTAACACCCGTTGCTTGTAACGATACGAGTGCCACGCGCACAAAAAGCAGCTCCCTTCAGTCTTGGGAACTGCCTTTAGCTTTACCTTGGTTTGTTAATTATCCAGGCGTGATCCGAATCGTTGTGAAACCTCCATAACCGCTTAGGTCCTGCCATGACGTTCAAATAATAAACATCGTAGCCCGGAGGGGCCGACACCGGATGGTAACCCCTCGGCACCAAGACCGCTTCTCCATTCTTCACGGCCAGCGTTTCGTCCAGCGACCTGTCGTCGGTATAAACCCGTTGAATGGCAAAGCCTTGCTCAGGCTGCACGCGGAAATAGTAAGTTTCCTCCAGCGACGATTCGTCCGGCAACGCATCCTGATCGTGCTTGTGCGGAGGATAGCTGGACCAATGTCCTTCCGGCGTAAACACTTCAACTACCAGCAAGGAATCCGCGGGCTCCCCTTCGGGTAAAATGTTATGAATTAGCCGCTCGACGTTCCCTTGCCCTCTCGTCTCGACGCCGACCTGCTCCGGCGAGATCAACCGTGCAGCATGCGTACCCTTTCCGGGAGCGGAGCATACCGCTATTTCCAAGTCTGTTACGGCTTTGATTTCATAGATGTCCTTGTTCGGGACATATACCGAATAAGGCGGAGTCTTCTCGAACATGTTCATCCGCCCACCGATATTCGTCCATTCTGCATGGTTAGTCCGAATATCAGCTATGCCGCTTAAGATTACAAGACACACTTCTTGCGACCCCGAGTTCCGTTGCAGCGATTCGCCTGCTTTTAGGCTTACCGCTTCGAACCCCACATAAGTCCATCCGGCGGATTCCGGAGTGACCGACAAGACGGAACCGTCCTCTTTCGGTTGCTTAAAGGGCTTTACGATTAAATCAGACAACTAAATCTCTCCTTCCGCTTTACCCGTGCTGCCAACAGTCCAAGGAATCTATTTCTTCCGTATCCAGTTGAGTAGGCAGCTTACCAGCGAGCCGTTACCATTTTCTTGCGCGTATAGAATTCCACTCCGTCGGTGCCGTTGGCGTGCAGATCGCCATAGAACGATTTCTTCCAGCCCGAGAACGGGAAGAACGCCATCGGCGCGGGTACGCCGAGATTAATGCCGAGCATTCCAGCATCGATGTTCTCGCGGAATTGCCGAACATTGCTGCCGTCTTGGGTGAACAGACAAGCGCCGTTGGCGAAATCCGAACGGTTGGACAGCTCGATCGCTTCTTCCAAAGTGTTCACCCTCGCGATCGACAGAACCGGCGCGAAAATTTCGTCTTTCCATATTTTCATTTCGCTCGTCACATGATCGAAGATCGTCGGTCCGACGAAGTAACCGTCGCCGTTGACCGCTGTATCGGTGCGTCCGTCGCGGAGCAACCGGGCTCCTTCGTTTACGCCCGATTCAATGTAACCGATCGTGCGTTCCTTGTGAGGACCGCGGATGACCGGTCCGAGGAACACGTCTTTGTCTATCCCGTTGCCGATCGTAAGACCGTTGGCTGCCGCGACCAGCTTCTCGATGAGCGGGTCCGCCGCTTCTCCGACGGCTACGACGACCGCGCAAGCCATGCAGCGCTCGCCTGCGGAACCGAAAGCCGCATTTACGATCTGCTGAACGGCGCCATCCAAATCGGCATCCGGCATGACGATGCTGTGGTTTTTGGCGCCTGCCAACGCTTGTACCCGCTTGCCGTGCGCCGTGCCGGTTTTGTATACATATTCCGCGACCGGCTGGGAGCCGACGAACGAAATCGCTTTGACTTCAGGATGCTCAAGAAGTCCGTTCACCACATCGTGCGCGCCATGCACTACGTTCAGCACGCCGTCAGGTAATCCAGCTTCCTTGAACAGCTCGGCCAAACGGTTTGCGAGCATCGGCGTACGCTCCGAAGGCTTGAGCACGAACGTATTCCCGCAGGCGATAGCTAGCGGGAACATCCAGCAAGGCACCATCATCGGGAAGTTAAACGGCGTAATGCCGCCAATGACGCCGACGGGGTAACGATACATGCCGGATTCCACATTCGTTGCGATATCCGGAAGCTGCTTGCCCATCATCAGGGAAGGCGCCCCGGCCGCAAATTCAACGCATTCGATGCCGCGAAGCACTTCTCCGTAAGCTTCGTTGTAATTTTTACCGTTCTCCAGAGTGATGATCCGGGCCAGCTCTTCCCAATTGTCGACGAGCAGTTGCTGATACTTGAACAGAACGCGGGCTCTGCGCGGAACCGCAGTGCCGCTCCATGACGCAAAAGCTTCCTTGGAGTTCAGCACGGCTGCGTCCACGTCTTCTTTGGAAGACAAGGGAACATGGGCGATCGTTTCGCCGGTAGCCGGGTTGAATACCGCATCGGTCTTGCCCGACGCGGAAGCGATCCATTGGCCGCCGATGAAATTTTTGAGCGCTGCGGGCGCGTTGTTCTGAGACATATCGGGAATTCTCCTCTCGAATTAAGCTTGCTTGGATTCGCGCATAAAGTCTACTACTTGATTAAGCTTCGGCATGGCATCCGAACAGCTATGGCTGGATACGACGATGGAAGCGCAAGCGCTGCCGAATTCCATACTGCGGCCGATGCTCCAACCCTGCATGAGTCCGTATATGAAACCGGCGGCGTAGGAGTCGCCCGCTCCGAAAGTCTTGATGACCTTCGCCGGGAAAATCGAACCCCGGTGCGAGCTGCCGTCTTTCGCGTAAGCCATCGAACCGTCTTTGCCGTGCTTGATGACGACGATTTCCGCGTGGTGGCCGAACCATTGCGCGGCTGTCACATCGTCGGATCGTTCGGCGTTGCCATCGAACAGCTCCAGCATGTCGAACTCCTCGCGGGTTCCGATAATAATATCGCTCTTCTCTGCAGCCGCGTGATAATAAATCGCCGTTTCCTGCGGGTTGGTCCACGTATAAGGCCGGTAGTCGAGATCGAATACAACCTTCGTGCCATGCTTGCGGGCATAGCGGAGGGCCAGCAGCACCGCTTCGCGGGAGGGACTCTTGGCGAGAGCTGTTCCGGAAACGAGAAGCACCTTGCCGCTAGCGATCAGCGATTCGTCCACTTCGCCCGGCATAAGCTTTAGATCGGCAACGTTATCCCGGTACATCAGGATGCTGCAGTCCTCCGGACTTTTAATTTCCGTAAAGGCTAAGCCGGTCACGGCTCCTGTCCGATCCGTCCTCACGCCAGACGTATCAATGCCGTTGTCGCGCAAATATTGGACGATAAAGCGCCCCATCTGGTCGTCGGCCACTTTACCGATAAAGGCTGTCTTCATATCTAAGCGGGACATGCCGATCGCGATATTTGCGGGGGAACCGCCGACATATTTGGTGAAAGTCATCGTCTCTTCCATCGGCCGATTGATTTCGTTTGCGTTTAAATCGATGCATAGCCGACCGATCGCCACGAAATCGAGCGATTTGCCGCTTGCGAATGATACGGGCTCCATCGAGATCCCTTCTTTCTTGTCCGTTAGTACGGCCGTGCCGCTTGAACCCTCGTCTGCATCTCGGCGTGCGCCTTTAATACCTTGTCATCCGTGGAAACTTCCGGCACTCCAACGTTCCACCAAGAATCGTAGCCGCCGGTGTTCGTCCCCGGCAGCACCTTAATCTCGACAAGAACGGGTCCTTGTTCGGCTTTTGCATGTCGGAGCGCCTGTTCCAATTCCTCCGCGTTGCTTGCGGTATAGGAAGCCGCGCCGAGGCTGCGGGCATGAGCGGCGAAATCGATCGGCATATAATTGCCGTTCAAGCGACCCGACTCCTTCGAACGGAAACGAAATTCATTGCCGAAGCCGTCGCTGCCGTGTCCGCGCTGCAAGTTATGAATGCATTGGAAACCGTGGTTATCGAATAAAAGTACAGTTAGCTTAACGCCTTCCTGAATGGCGGTCACTAGCTCCGAGTGGAGCATCAGATAGCTTCCGTCGCCTAAGACCGCATAGACTTCACGCTCCGGCTCCGCGAGCGCCGCGCCGAATGCGCCGCTGACCTCGTATCCCATGCAGGAGAAGCCGTATTCCATATGATAAGTTTTCGGTTCGGTCGTCCTCCACACCCGGTGCAGGTCGCCGGGCAAACTGCCGGCAGCCGCGACGACGACGTCTTTCGATCCGATGAACCCGTTGACGATGCCAAGGGCGCGCGTCTGCGTGAGGCCTTCGGAGCTCTCCAGCGAATAGAGGCGTTCTACCTCTTCGTCCCACTCCGCTTTAAGTCCCATCACGTATCCATCCGCGTAATCGCAACGATAACCGCGTTGCGACAGTTGCGCGTGAAGGGCCGAGATCGCTTCCCTAGCGTCCGCGATAACGAACTCCGCTTGCATCTTAACCGAGTCGAACGCGCTTACGTTTATGTTCAGAAAGGCGACGTTCGGGCTGCGGAAAGCGGATTTCGAGGCTGTCGTGAAATCGGAGTAACGCGTACCTACGCCGATAATCAAGTCCGCTTCCGCCGCAATCCGATTCGCTGCCAGGGTGCCGGTAGTGCCGACGCCTCCAAGACTGAGAGGGTGATTCCAAGGAACGGCGCTTTTCCCGGCTTGCGTCTCCGCTACCGGAATGCCGAAGGCTTCCGCGAAATCGAGCAGCTCCTTCGTCGCACCGGAGTAATGAACGCCGCCGCCTGCGATAATGAGCGCTTTCTTCTTGCTTGCGATAAGATTGACCGCTCGCTGAACGGCTTCAGGAGAGGCTGGACGGCGATCCAGATGATGAACTCGCTTGTTGAAGAAGTCCGCCGGATAATCGTAAGCCTCCGCTTGAACATCCTGCGGCAGCGCCAGCGTTACGGCGCCGGTATCCGCCGGATCGGTCAGCACGCGCATCACCTGGAGCAGCGACGACATCAGTTGTTCCGGTCGTACAATGCGATCCCAGAACCTGCTAACCGACTTAAACGGGTCGTTCGCCGATATCGAATAATCACTGGGGACTTCCAATTGCTGCAATACGGGATCCGGCTGACGGGAAGCGAAGTTATCGCCCGGCAGCAGCAGAACCGGAATGCGGTTGACCGTCGCGGTTGCGGCGCCGGTGATCATATTGAGCGCTCCCGGACCAATCGAAGTCGTGCAAGCGAAAATTTGCAAACGGTTCTTCTGCTTGGCATACGCCGTCGCGGCATGAACCATCCCTTGTTCGTTCTTGCCTTGCAGGAAAATCAGCTTGCCGGATTCCCGTTCGAGCGCTTCGCCAATGCCTGTCACGTTGCCGTGTCCGAATATACCCATGATACCCCGGACGAATTTGGTTTCTTCTCCGTCTACGGAAATATACTGTTGATCCAGAAATTTCAGTAAAGCTTGCGCCATTGTCAATCGAATGGTTTTCATTAGGCAAAACCTCGGTTTATTATAAATTTGATTTAGACTTGGAGTTGAACGATAAAAGTTTTGATTTCATATGGCTTCAGTACGAACTCCGCATCGGAAGACAATGCGGCTCCGATAGGCCGTTCCATGAGATCGCATTCTTGCAAGGAAACGATATGGAGATCGCTGCCGAGCTCTACCGTCGAACGAACGCCGGCGAATTCATGGACGCGCAGCACGAGTTGATCTCCATCCTCCGCTTTTTTCACCGCATCCACCATCACGTTAGAGGCGGATAAACGGAACAACGAGAACGCGCCCTTCACGGGAGCTCCTTCATAAGACGTCAATGGATTGTTGAGTGACCAAGCTTCCTGCACGGTGCCGCCCGCATACCAATCTCCTTCATGCGGGAAAAGGGCATACACGAAATCATGTTCTCCGATATCGGCATCCGGATCCGGATTGATAGCTGACTTTAACAAGGACAAGCGAAGGACGTTATCCTTGATGTCATACCCGTACTTGCAATCGTTCATCAAGCTTACTCCATAGCCTCGTTCCGACAGATCCGCCCATTGGTGACCGACCGTCTCGAAGCGTGCCCAATCCCAGCTTGTATTCCAATGCGTTGGGCGTTTGACGTTCCCGAACTGGATATCGTAAGTAGCTTCCGTCGAACGGACGTCTACCGGGAAGGCGACTTTCAGAAGCTGCTGATGCTCCTGCCAATCGATATGCGTACGGAAATCGATCCGTCTGCTTCCGGTGTAGACCGTCATTCTCTGCGTGATCACTGACTTCGCATAACGCCATTTGAACTCGACGGCGGCTGCCAAAGGTCCCGCTTCCGTAAGCTCCGCGGAAACCAACTCGGTAATTTCCCGCATCTTCTCTTGATAGAAAATATCGATGTCCCAAGCCTCGAAATTAAGCGGTTTGTCTTCGAATACCTGCAGAACGTTGCCACGGGAGTGTTGCGCAAGCACGTTCCGACGATTGTCCATGTCGTAAATACGCGACAGTTGCCCGGCTTCGTTCCACTCGATCTCATAGTGAGGGGTTTTCAGCGCGCGTCCTTCCTTACGGAAGGGGATTTCTGCCGCTGCAACAACGGACGATGGCGTCGATTCGGCCTTGTAGTGAAGGGCAGCCAAGCCTAGTGAAGGCACCTTGGAGGCTGCCACGATCCAACGGCCATCGGAGTATTGGGATAATAAGGAATTCCCCTCCGCATCCGTCCAGACGCTTCCTGCAGGAACGTTGTCTCCCGCGACGACAAGTATATCGTTGCGCTCCCAAGGCGAGCTATTGAGAACTGTCAGCGTTCCTTCCGCTTTCCGGCTCCCGACGACGGCTGCCGCTTCGTTCCAAGCGTCCGTTGCGATGGACATCGCCTCGGCATACTCCTCGCGGCTGTCTTCGTAAACTTCCTTGATCGAAGAACCCGGAATAATATCGTGGAACTGGTTGCGCAGAATGATCGTCCAGCCCTGATTCAGCTCATCTTGGCGGTACTCGCTCCAATTCCCTCGCAGAACGCAGGCCAACGCGCTCACCCACTCCGTCTCACGGTAGAGAAGCTCCAGCTTCCGATTCATCCGTTTATTGTAAGCCTGGCTCGTGTAAGTCCCCCGATGGTACTCAAGATACAGCTCGCCGTCCCAAGTGTGAACGTAACGATCCGTCTCCTTGAAGGTTTCTTGCAGCCGCTGGAAGTATTCATCCGCGCGCCCCGTCTTCACGTTCGGCAATCCTGGCATCTTATCCAGCCGGCGACGCATTTCGAGCATTTCCCGATTCACGCCTCCGCCGCCATCTCCGTATCCGTACGATAGCAGCAATTCTTGGTTCACTTCTTTTTCCTGGTAGCCTTCCCAAGTCCCTTTGACCGTCTTGGCCGTAATCAGGCCGTTGTACGTATAGAAGAAGGAGTTGGCTTCCTCCCAATCGTCAGGCGTCGTGATGAAATGCGTCAGCACTTCCGATCCGTCGATTCCCCGCCATTTGAAAGTGTCGTGCGGCATTCTATTGAATTGGTTCCAACTGATTTTGGTGGTCATGAACGTATCGAAGCCGGATTTACGCAAAATTTGCGGCAATGCCCAGCTATATCCGAATACGTCGGGGAGCCATAGATACGTGCTTTCCACGTCGAATTCCTCGCGCATGAACCGGGTTCCGAACAGGAATTGCCTGACCAGCGATTCCCCCGAAGTCAGGTTGCAATCCGCTTCAAGCCACATGCCTCCGCCGATTTCCCAGCGTCCTTCGCGCACGCGCTCACGGATTTGCTCGTAAATCTCCGGGTAGTCCCGTTTGATATAGGCATACAACTGCGGCTGCGTCTGCAAGAACACGTAGTCCGGGAACCGTTCCATTAAACGGAGGACGGTCGAGAACGAACGGGCGCATTTCTCGCGCGTATGCTTTAGTCTCCACAGCCAAGCCACGTCGATATGGGTATGACCGATGGCGGTAACCGTTACGGGATGATGTTTCTCGAAACGGTTCAGTTCCGCCAGCAATTGCTCGCGGGCTTCGTAAACGGATTTGCGATAAGAATCGGAGCCCGGTTGAGACCAATCCACCTTAAGAAAAGCGCGGTCGAGCGCTTTAACGAGACCAACGCGATCAGGATGCGCGGCACCCAGCGCTTGAATCGTTTCCAGTACGGCACGGCCCGTATAATAGAAGTCGTCGATTCTTTCGTCCAGCCAACACAATTCGGCCCGGTTTACCGTGTGCCTCATTTCGCGAGGCTTGCCACCGCCGTCGAGACCCGACCACAAGCGAATGTCCATTCTGCCTACGGCTCCGGCGGCTTCATCCGGCAAGAAAACTTCTTGATGGTTGGAATCGACGCCTTGGTATGGAGCACCGTTCCAGTAAAGCAACGACTCAAAGCCGTCGTTGTTGCCTCCGCCCGTCTCTCCGAAGTCGAAGCGTCCGAGCACGGTTTTGCCTGCCCATTCCTTAGGGACCTTGATGTTGCGGGATAACCATATATATCGGTCACGGCCTTTCCATGTCTCGCCTGTTTTTAATTCGAACGTTGGCGATCCTGCAGGAGGCCGTGCTCCAGTTGCTCCGCCCTCGTCTTCAACGGCGGAGAAGCGTTCCAAAGGAACCGCGTCGCGATAGCGGGTTTCGCTTAATTCGAGAAGCCTCGCTTCCAGCTTCTTTTCTGTGAACAGCATGTTTATCCTCACCTTTTTCCAGGAATATCAACTCAAAGCGATTTCTCCAGCTTCAACAAATGTTCCAGGCTGATAGCCAAGCTGTCCATCGGATTGCCCGGGCAATAGTCCTGCTCCACCGCAAACCATTCAACGCCGTTCTCCAATCCCCATTTCAGAATCGGAGCGAAATCGATCAGGCCGGTTCCGATCTCTGCGAAATATTGCCGGCCGTCGGCGGTCATGTCCTTCAGATGAAGGATCGGCATGCGGAAAGCATAATTCCCGATAAAGGATAGCGGATCATGGCCAGCCTTCAGAACCCAATAGGTATCGATTTCGGCATGGATAGCGGGATCTTCCAGCAAATATTCCAGTGCGAATTTCCCGTCGATCGACGTGTGAAATTCAAAGTCATGGTTATGGTAGCCAGCCCGGTATCCCGTGCCGTCGACTTTGGCGGCAACCGCCAGCAAATCTTTCTTTACGCTCGCGTACCCTTCGGGCGTTTGCAGACCGTCCGGCAGCGAGTGGCAAATGAAATCTTTCGTATCGAAAAGTACGGCTTCCGCCAGCACTGCATTCAGATCGTACTTCATTCGCTCCAATCCGACGTGCATTCCCGCGGCCTTCAAACCTACTTCCTTCATCACGGCCGCGATATCCCGGGCGGGATATCCATGCAGGCCGTCGATTTGAACGGCAGCCCAACCCATTTTGCTCAAGTCTCTTAGGACACCCTCGAAATCCTTCTTCACTTCGTTCCTTAAGGTGTATAGCTGCGCCGCAAGTTTATGCCTGAACATTACGCGATCTCCTCCCTTTTCAAATCCAGCCATTCGACTTCCTGCGGACTCAGTTCGAGATTCATCGATTGGATCGAGGAATGGAACTCCTCCGGATTGCGAGGGCCGATTATCGCGCAAGTCGGGAAAGGCTGGCAAAGGACGTAGGATAGGGCAATCTGGATCGGAGAAACGCCCTTTTCCTCCGCCAGCTTCACGGCACGGCGATAACGCTCCCAGTTGTTATCGCTGTAGTATACTCTGACCATTTCCTCATCCGTCCGCTTGTCCGGCGCGAAGTTCCCGGAGAAGAATCCGCCCGCTTGCGCGGACCAAGCTAACAACGGCAGCTGTGTCTTGATGTGCCATTCGCAGGTTTCTTCGTCAGCCGAGATGGCGCCCTCCCATCGGGCTTCAAGCGGTTTAGCCAGACTCAAATTCGGGCTGCTAAAGGAAAATCCGGTCAGGTTGCGGGCAGCTGCATATTCATTCGCTTCCCGAATTCTCTTATAGGACCAGTTCGAAGCTCCGATCGCCCGAATTCTCTTCATTTGTAGGTGCTCGTTCAACTCTTCGATGATCGGTCCGACCGCAACGGTTGGATCATCGCGGTGAAGCGCATAAAGATCGACATAATCTGTACCGAGTCTCTCCAGGCTTTCCGACAAATCTTTCCTGATCGCCTGTGGATTTACACGAGGTCCCGGGCTCCCGTCATCGTGATGAGCGCCTTTCGTTAAGATAACCAACCGTTCCCTAAGCTTCGTCTCCGCCAACCATTGACCGAGAACGAGTTCCTTGCCCCGATATTGGTGAGCGGTATCAAAGGCGTTTCCCCCTGCCTGGATATAGGCATCCAGCATGACCCGTTGCGGCTCCTCCAATTTCCGTAAATCCCCCGTCCCCATGAATAACCGGGAAATTTTTTTATCGACGCCTTGGATTTGGATATATTTCACTCGTGGGTCCTCCTTGGAAGTTCCGTTAATCATCTTCTTTAAATACGGGAATCAAGCTTAGCTCATATTGGAATTCCTTGTCATTCAGACGGTACGGTTCAGCCAACTCCGGTCCGCAGGAGTTCGATCCTACTCCACTCATCTTGTAATCCAAGTGTATGATCGTTTCTTTCCTCTTCCTCTTAACAAGCTCCCAATCGTGCTTCGCTTCGGCTAGGTCCTCCGGCGAAAAATGGGAAGCGTTGAAGGAGAATTCCTCCGGTGCGGAGAAACGTAGACCCATGCCCTGCGCATTAGACACGACGGCCCACTCCGTACCGTATCTGGAGCCGTTCTCTTGCGGCATAATATAGTTCTCGAACATCTCGTCGACCGTCGTCAGGAATTGGCCTCTTCTTACGCTTTGGCGTTTGTCCACATAACTCTCATGAGGTCCGAAGCCCGAGTATTCCACCTCATCCATCCCTCGGGGCATCGTCAGCCGAAGGCCGAACCGCGGAAGGTAAGGATATGACAAGTGTTCTTGGACATTTACATTCAACCGAAGGCGAAGCTCTCCGGAAACATTGACCTTCCAATATGCTTCTCCGGTAAGGATCGAAGCGCGGCTGTCCGCCCCTAAGGAAAACCGGCTTCTGAGCTCGATGCCCCCGTCCCCGGATCTAACCCAATCGCATTGGTACGTTTTTATAACAGCACGGTCATAGCCTTCCTCAATCCACTTCTCTTTCACATGCATGTCGTTATCCGTCGGCGCCCGCCAGACCGTGAACGCCGAAGGAGCGTCCAGCATGTTCACTCCGTTCTTCGAAATCCGTTGCAAGGTTCCGAGCTCCAAGTCGAACACATGGCGGAAATCAAAGCCTTCGATTGTCAGCCAGCGTCCCATCTCCTCTGTATGCAGCGCGGGCAATGTATCGGACATAGGAGTGACTTTATCCTCCAAACCCACGCTTGGCGGCTTACCGCATCTCCATTCCAACTGCTCGAACGAAATTTCATGGCCAGCTTCGGCCCATATCGTCTCCTCCTTCAACCAACTGGAGAAGGTAATCACGTACCGTCCGATTAAAGTTTCGGGCAAAGTATACGGCAGAGTCATTACTCGCGAGCTGTGAGGCATTATTCCTTCCACTTCGAGCTGTCCCTGTTGAATTAACCGTCCGTCCAGCTCTGTTTTCCAGAAAACCCCTACATGGGAAAGATCGATAAAGTCGTAAAGGTTCGTCACCTTAATCTCGCCGGCTTTCAAATCGTGTTCTTCGATCCGGATAGGCGCGAGCACCTTCTTCAGTTCAAGAAGACCCGTATGGGGTTTGCGATTCGGGGCAACTAGCCCATCGATGCAGAAATTGCCGTCGTTGGGCTTATCTCCAAAGTCGCCTCCGTAAGCATAGAAAGACGTACCGTCCTTTGTTTCCGTTGAGATGCCATGATCGCTCCACTCCCAAACGCAGCCTCCGATAAGCTTCGGATAACGATAAATAACGTCCCAATAGTCTTTCAAATCGCCCGGACCGTTGCCCATTGCATGACTATATTCGCATAAAAAAAGGGGCTTTCTGTTTTTTTCGTCCCTGGCATACGCTTCGATTTCTTGAACCGAGGCGTACATCCGGCTTTCCAAGTCTAGGCATTCTATATGCGAACTGCCTTTGTAGTGCGGAGCCGCGCCTTCGTAATGAACAGGAACCGATGGATCGCGTTCTCTGATCCATTCGGCCATGGCGATATGATTGGCATCATAGCCCGACTCGTTGCCCAATGACCACATGACGACGCACGGATGGTTCTTGTCCCTCTCCACCATTCGGGCCGCGCGTTCTATGAAAGCTGCCTTCCAGCCGGAATCGCGCGATAGAGCGTGCGACGATCCTTCAACGTGATCGTTCCCGATACCGTGGCATTCCAAATCGGCTTCGTCCATGACGTAAAAGCCGTACTCGTTGCATAAATCCATGAATCGGGAATCGTTTGGATAATGAGAGGTACGGATCGTATTCACGTTATGTTTTTTCATCAATATAAGATCTTTGATCATGTGGGTTACCGGAATCGTCTGTCCGAGCACCGGATGGGAATCGTGGCGGTTAACGCCCTTGAGCTTAACGGCCTGGCCGTTGATCCGGAACACGCCGTCTTCGATCGTCACTTGCCTGAACCCGACCGGAAACCGCAGCACCTCTCCGCCACCGCGAATGTAGAGCTCGTAAAGATAAGGCTTCTCGGCGCTCCACAGCCTTGGATTATCCACCTCGAACCGAATAGTTCCATTGCCATCGACAACGGTTTTAGCCGCAGCCACGACTTGCCCTTCGGAATCCTTTAACTCGGCGCTGGCATTCAAGTGCCCGGTCGTCTCGATTTCTGTCGTCAGAACGGCTCTCCGGAAACCGTCTTCGAACGATTGCTTATTGAACACGTCCCTGATGTGGACACGATCTCGCGCCAGCATGTATACGTCACGGAATATACCCGAAAAACGCCAAAGATCCTGGTCTTCCAAATAGGAGCCATCGCACCATTTCAACACAAGAACGGCAACCCTGTTTTTCCCGGTTCTAAGAAAGGAAGAAACGTTAAATTCCGCAGGCATGCGGCTGCCCTGACTGTAACCGGCAAATTGGCCGTTTATCCATAAGTAGAAGCAGGCGTTAACCCCTTCGAAAACAATATAATTCTCTTTGTCGTCCCAGAGATCCGCGACATTGAATTCCCGAACGTAAAGTCCGGCTGGATTGTCATTGGGAACGAATGGGGGATCGCAAGGAAAAGGATAATCGATGTTCGTATATTGCAACTGGTCATATCCGTTCACTTGCCAGCAGGACGGCACGAGTAAATCATCCCACGTGCTAACGTCGGTCGATTCCTCGTAGAAAGGCTCTTCCACGTTTATGACGCTGTTATGATATTGGAACTTCCAAGCTCCGTTTAAGGTTTGATAGACGGGGGATCGCCCCCGCTTTCCCGATTTCGCCGAGTTTTCATCCGCGTAGGGGATATAGGCAGCTCGCGGAGCCTCCCTGTTTACATGGAGAACGTTCAAATTCTCCCAATATCGATTCAATCGAATCATCAATTGACCCCCTTCCAAGATGGATTATCCTCTATCAAAAAAACCTTTATCCATCAGACGGTAAATCAATTCGCCGAAAAGGCTATTAGCCCAGGCAAACCATGGACGCGTATAGCTCTCCGGGCAGTCCGGATCGAATCCTTCATGCATGAATCCCGTATCTGCATCCGTCCGCTGAAGCATGCTTAGCAATTCCCGGATCTCGGCTTCGCCCTGCGCGGTGAGCGCCTGCATAGCCAAGCCGATCGGCCAAATATAGCCGGCAGGCGTATGCGGGCTTCCGATCCCCTTGGCATATTTCCCCTCATGGTAATAAGGATTATCGGAACTCAATATGAATTTGCGAGTGTTCTGGTATATCGGATCGTCAAAAGTCGCATAACCCAAGTAAGGAATCGAGAGAAGGCTCGGCACGTTGGCGTCATCCATCAGATTATGGTTGCCGAAGCCGTCCGTCTCATACGCGTAGATCTTGCCATACTTGGGATGGAGATAGGTGCCGTAGGTTTGTATGCCGAAGTCGATCTCTTCCCGAAGCTCGGCCGCGAGCCGAACCAATTCCTCGTCATCCCATACTTCCGCCGCGATCTCCTCGACGTATCGGAGGACAACGACCGCAAACATATTGGAAGGGATAAGGTACCCAAATGTGCAGGCATCGTCGCTAGGTCGAAATCCGGACCAGGTCATCCCCGTGTAATTGACCGGCATTCCCATGCGGTTGTTCCGCAACGTGTCGCTTGGCGGACAATCGACTCGTGCGAACCGGTAAGGCGATTGCTCGGCGTGCCGCTGTTCCGTCCTCCACAACGCGATGATCGTATGAATACCGGAACAGAAAGAGTCGTCGAAGACCCCTGCGTTTCCGGTTTCTTTCCAATAGAGGTAAGCGAGTTGAATCGGATAACAGAGCGAATCGATCTCGTACTTTCGCTCCCATACCCAGGCATCGAGCTCGGTCAAATCCTGGTCATAGCGGTTATCGTTAGCATCCTCGTTGAATGCGTTGGCATAGGGATCGATATGAATATAAGACATCTGCCGGCGTATCAAGCCTTCAAGCAATCGCTGAAGCTCTTCATCACCGGCGGCAAGCGGCAAATAATGCCTGACCTGCGCGCTCGAATCCCTCAGCCACATGGCCGGGATATCCCCGGTGATTACGAACGCCGATTGATCGTCCAACAGCTTGGTCGTCGTCTCCAACGTATTGGGATAACACTTATTGAACATATCTAACAGTTTCGGATATGCAGCTAGCGTTGTCTCCGCCTCTTTCAGCAAAACCGAAACCGAATTGGGCGGCTTCATTCCCCAATCATCTCCTTCCCTTGTCGTTCACGATCGGATAAGCCGCTTCTTCACAGTTCTGGCGGATGAAAGATTTCAATCCTTCGAGGTTCGGCGTACCCGTGCTTCCTCCGTATCCGCTGACGGAAAGAGCACCGCAAGCATTTCCATACCGCAAGCTCGATTCGACATCCATTCCCGACAAAAAGCCGAAAAGATACCCTGCGTTAAAAGAGTCACCGGCACCGGTCGTATCTACCGCTTCGACTGAATATCCCGGAAGACGGGTTAGCAAACCATCCTTCATCGAAATGGCTCCTTCCGCCCCTAGCTTCACCACGACATGACCGCAATAATCCCCCATATATCTGAGGCTATCTTCGATGTTCTCCATTCCCGTGTAATGAAGGGCCTCTGTCTCATTCATCAAGAATACGTCGAAATGCCTCATCAATTCGAACACGCCTTTATCCCACTCGCCGGAGTCATCCCAGCCTACATCGCAGGATAGGGTAACTTCCTTCTCCTTAAGCGTTCTAGCCAATGCTACGTATTGTTCATGATTCCGTCTTCCTTTGTATCCGGTCACGTGGACATGCCTTCCTTGGGCGACTTGATCTAGATCCAACTTGTCCACCTGGAGCTCCATGTTCGATCCTGCATAGGTGATAAAGGACCGGTCCGTATCGGGATTAAACGCGATCGAGATGCCCGTATTATGGACTTTACTCGTTTGCACCATTCTGGTATCGATACCATATTCGGCAAAGCTTTCCCGGATATAATGACCGTAACCATCGCTGCCCAATACTCCGTTAAATGCCACCCGAACGCCGAGCTTTGCGAGAGAGATCGAAAATAAGGCCGCTCCCCCGCCGACATGCATCATCATATTGTCCACGAATACTTCCTGGCCGGGCTGAGGAACTTGATTGCACCCCACTACTACGAGATCGATATTGGCATCGCCGATAACAACCGCATCAAAAATTCTCAACTTCTTCTCCCTCTTCCAGTCACTTTATGATAAAGTATCTTGCTGTTAAACATAAACCTTGCAGCTGTCGCGAACGACCAGCATATGCTTTAGAATGACATCGTCCGTAGATGAATTCTCGTTACCCGATATTAAATCGAGCAGCTTATCGACCGTAACCTTGCCCATTTCCAAGATGGGCTGCTCCATGGAAGTCAAACGGGGACGAACCTGTTCCGTCAGTTGGCTTCCGTCGAAGCCGATTACGGAAAGATCGTCCGGAACCTTTAGCCCATGGTCATGGATACAATTCAGGGCCCCTACCGCCATATCGTCGCTAACTGCGAAAACGGCCGTTGGATAGGTTTCGCATGCCAACATGGCCTTCATAATCTCGTATCCGCTTTGCGTTTTATAGTCGCCGAACCGGATATAATCGTCTACGGCTTTGATTCCGCAATCGGCAAGAGCACGGCTGTAACCGACGTACCGATTCTGTCCGGAGGTCACGTCTCTCATATCGCCGCCGATGAACCCGATCCTCGTATGCCCAAGCTCAATTAAATGGCGTGTAGCGTCATAAGCTGCCGCATAGTCGTCTATGATAACGGAAATGAATTTTTGATCAACGGGTTTAACGCTTGAGAAGATGATCGGTATATCCAGCTTATGAATCAATTCGCGAATTTCATCGTTTAATTTCTCATGCATGATAATAATGCCGTCTACGCGCATCTGTTTGAATACTTGCAAATATTTAAGCTCTTTGTCCGTATCCTCGATGATGTTGCAAACCAACAGATTATAGTCGTTAAGGCTCGCGGTTCTCTCGATCGTGCTCAGGATCGTGGAATAGAAGCTCGAAGTAACATCCGGAACGATAACGCCGATAAGGTTCGTTTTCTTCCGCACGAGACTCCTTGCGATATGACTGGGTGAATAACCAAGCTCGTCTATCGCCCGTTGCACCCTTGCTTTCAAATCGTCCTTTACATACTTCTCACCATTTAACACCCTGGAGACCGTCGTTACGGAAACACCCGCTTGCTTGGCGACATCCTTAATCTTCGGCGCCATCACCGTCACCCTGCCTTCTTGATAAATAAACCCGTTCCTGTCGTCATACTTTAGCTTTTAACCGCCCCATCCATGATTCCCGCGATAAATTGCCGGCTGACGAGAAGGAAGAAAACGATTAATGGAACAGTAGCGAGCAGCGTTCCTGTCATCACCATGGAATAATCCCCGGTATGGACCGATTTTAATTGCTGCAATGTTAACATTAAAGTAAATTTAGAAGTATCTGTCAATACAATCAACGGCCACAGATAATCTTCCCAAACCCCCATGAACGTGGTAATGGCCAGAAAAGCAAGCGCAGGTCTTAGAATCGGCAGAGCAATTCGCCAGTACAGCCCGAACTTGCCGGAGCCATCGATACGTGCGGCCTCGAGCAATTCATCATGAATGGCGAGCGCATATTGCCTGATCCAGAAAATCCCGAACGCGGTTGCCATCCCCGGAACGATCAAAGCCTTATAGCTGCCCAACCATCCAAGCTCCTTAATAATGATGAATTGGGGTACAAGTAGCATCTGCGCAGGAATCATCATCGTTACCATCATGAGATAGAAAAGCATCTTGGAGCCGGGAAATTTAAATTTCGAGAAAGTAAATCCCGTCAACGAATTGAAAAACAACTGGAGCGCAGTGCTGACGACCGCAATAAACAGAGTGTTGAAAAGAGCGCGAAAAAAAGGGATATTATCCATCACGTGATTGTAATTGTTCATGAAATAGTCTCCGAAGGTTAACTTCGGAGGAAACGAAAAGATCGCACTCGTTTCATTCGTCGACATGACCACAAGCCAATAGAACGGGAATATTGAAAATATAACACCGATTATCAAAAAAGTATGCACGAATATCTTTTTTGCAGTCATCTTTATGCTCCTTTTTGATCAATCGTCCGACTTATTGAACAATTTCCAGTTCAAAACGGAAATGAATCCGATGATGACAAACAATATCCATGAGACGGCAGCCGCATATCCGTAGTTCTGATAAACGAAGCCTTCCCGGTACATGTAAAGAACGATAGTGTCGGAACCCGGATAAGGTGATTGATTTCCCGCAAGCACTTGAGGTTCTGTAAAAATCTGAAATCCGCCGATCGTTGACATCATAACCGTAAACAAAATGATCGGGCGAAGCATAGGAATCGTAATTTTATAGAACGTTTGAAGCATCGTTGCTCCGTCAAGTTCCGCCGCTTCATACAAGTCTTTAGGTATTCTCTGTAATCCGGATAAATAAATAATTGCGTTATACCCCAAATATCTCCAGGCAATCATAGCTGCGATGACGACCCGAACCCCGGTACTGGAATTAAACCAAGCGATTTTATCCAAACCGAGCTTTTCCAAGAAAAAATTAATCAGCCCGTACTCGTTGCCAAACATGGACTGAAATATAATGACGACGGCTACCATGGCCGTTATATTCGGAAGATAAAAGGCAATTCTGAAAAAACCTTTGAATTTGACTATGGACAGATTAATTACGAACGCGATAATCAAAGCTCCTAGAAGCATGGGTGCGTTAGCTAATAACCAGATCGCTATATTGTTGATCAAAGCTTGCCAGAAGATTGGATCGTTGAACATATAAGTAAAATTATTGAACCCTACTGACGTCATGCTCCCGATCCCATCCCACTTATGCATGGAAAGATAGATCGAGAAAAAGATGGGAAACACTGAAAAAACGAGGAACAAGATATAAAAAGGAGAAATAAACAGATACAGCGTTCTGCTTTTATATATTTCTTTTAAAAGGCCTCCCATATTACTCCTCCGATAATTCGATGAGGCAGGGTATATCGTTCCTGCCTGCCTCATCCTTATTTAATCCCTAGTCGGACAGACTTTCGCTTAACGCGTAAGTTGACGTTTGATTTGTTCTTGCGCTTCGGTCCATACTTTTTCCGGATCTTTTTTCTGAGCATCTACCGAACCAAGTGCCGCAGTAAGGGTGTTGCCGATCATATCGTCTCTTGGATCCGTATGTGCGACTTTAACATCTTTCGCCGCATCGCCGAATACGGTACTCAAATCCTGATCGCCGAAAAATTCATTTTTATTCACCATTTCAGGTTTGGTGTACACTTCGGGAGTGGACGGATAGTTGCCGAACTCCTTATAGCCAGCCATCAAGTTGTCGGGACTCACAAGGAATTTAACCACTTCGTACGCTTCTTTCGGGTATTTCGTCGCTTTCAGGATGCCCATGAAAGACCCGCCCTGGTTGCCCACGCCGCCCGGCGGGTAAGCAATACTCCATTTTCCTTTCGTATCCGGCGCTGCTGAAATTACATCTCCCACAGCCCAAGATGCTCCTGTAAAGGAAGATATTTTTCCATTGTTCATTGCCGCGTTTTTCTCGGAGTCGCTGGCGTATGGGAATGTCAAACCCGCTTGATAGGCCTTGACCGATGCATCCCAAGCGCTCTTGATATGCTCCTGATCTCCGATATATTTCCCAGCTAGATCGAAGTAACTCTGGCTGCTTTGACCCGTATAGCTCCTGAAGAGGTCTACGATGGTAGCGGATTGCGTGCCTGTCTTATCCTTCACTTGCTTCAGAAGATTAAAATAATCATCCCATGTTTTCACTTGGCTTTTAATGTCTTCGGGCTTGCTTGCGACACCCGCTTTCTCGAACAGATCGCTGCGGTAGTAAAGCACAACCGGTGCGACATCAATCGGCAAGCCTATCAAATATTTATCGTCGGCGGTTGCCGCCATTTTCCATTTCCAATCCAGATATTGAGACTGGATATCCCGCGCTCCTTGATCGTACAGGTTAACGAATTTATCGTTGTAGGCCAGCATGGTAGAGATCCAGCTATCCATTGTGACAATGTCAGGTCCGCTTCCGCCGCCAGTAATTGTCGTTTTTAATTTGGTTAAGAAGTCCCCTCCGGATGGAAGTTTCTCCGCCTTCAAATCAACATTCGGAAATTTTACCTTGGCGGCTTCGATTGTGGAATCAGAGATCGCACCGTTCCAGTACCACAGCTTAAGCGTAACCTTTTCGTTTGCAACGCTTTCTTCAGGGCTTTGACTAGGGCTGGCATTCGAGCTTTGACTAGGGCTTGCATTATTCGTATTATTCTGACCGCAGGCCGTCACGATAAGGATAAAGCATAAGGCTAGCATAGCACCGGACAAGGCTTTCAATTTCATTGTTTTGTTCCCCCGATTCAGTAATGATTAATAAGTACCGCTCATCGCAAAACTCGCATTTTTTAAGCATTCCCCAACTCATTAAAGTTCTTCTTTCAAGCGATGTCCACCACCACCTTTACAATTTATTCTAGATTTTACTTGATTTTTATGGTACCGATTCCATATCAGGATAAAAATTAATTTCTGGTACCGATATCAGAATGCATAAAACTTTCTGGTACCGATTTCATATGGAGCTTGAGATTAGTATAATATGATCAATCTCTTTTGACAATAGTCTTTATTTATTTCCTATAAAACAGCTTGCTGGAAGATCCTCCCCGCTTATTGTCTTCCTTATCATCTATTCCATCTTTCAGTACAATGATTGTACCCATTTACAATCACCCACTTCTTTTATTGATTCTCTGGAACCTCCCCGGCTAGTACGGAGTTTAATATTAAGCCCAAGCGATATCGGCCTCAAGGTCATAAATTGTAAGGCAATACAGAAAGGAGTGAAGCTTGTGTCTGTGTGGAAAAAAAAGAAAAAGGTCGTCGTTGTTAAACTTCACCCTGGTCAAAAAGCGATTATAATCTGCAAAAAACGCCGTCGTCACTGTTGGTAAGAGGGGAGAGCGCTCAATCGAGCGTTCTTTTTTCTATACAGTCTATACCCTCCAAGAGCAAAACGTACGGTTGAATATCGTTCCAAGCTGGGGCAAGTATCGGCTGAATTACTCACCCTGTTCATTTGTTAGAGGCCGGCTTAAATATAAAATACGTGTCCGAGCGACTTGGGCACGCAAGCGTGTAAAGTCACAACGGACACGTATCATCACGTCACCAAGAAAATTGAAGATGACGCTTCAGCGCTTTATGAACGGTATTTTCAGCTTAACCGATGCTGCCTTCCATCTCGAACTTGATTATTTAGGCATTTCATATCTGTTCATATTATATGATATAGATAGTTTATCAACCATTTTCAGAAATTACTTTTTATTTCACTTCATATTCTATTGTACAAAAACGGGCAAAAAACGGACATAGATTTAATGATCTTTGCAACGAGTCTCGGGTTAGATACCGAGGCTCGTTTAAGTTTTGACTCAATTATTTTCCTATATTCATTTCCACAATCTCGATATATGCTACACCATTAGGCGTTGATACCCTTACGTTCACCGGCAGTGCAATGCTCTTTTCCATTAAAACGGCTCTAACTAAAGCTTCGCGGTATGATTCTGGGATAAATCGATCTATTGTGATCACATGTTCCATCATGCAGCGCCCCGTCCTTTGGTGTATAATCAATAGGTAAATTTATGTAAAGGAGTTACATTCTTTTGGCAGACCTCGAAAGAGGGGAGTGCCGCTTGAATGTACTTCTCGGGGATATGTCTCCCTCCGAATTTGCGCGCCGAATGGGCGTCAATAGGTCAACCGTTTCCAGATGGATGAATAACGAACGGGATATGACCTATGAACACACAGTCATGGGCAGTCGCATTCTTAATTGCCACGCCGAGGATTTTTACGTGATGATTGAAGTTCCCCGAGAAGACAAGCGGTAGAGAGGAAAATGGTTCCCTCTCCCCTTGGACGTTTTGTTGCCTTATTGACAACAATGTCGAGAAAAAAATCAACCCGCCCCATTTAGGCATAGGTTGCTGATCTTGTTGAATGTTGAGATAAAAAAAGGCCATCAATTAATAATGGACATAGCACTTCACCTCTTCGGTAACTGGCCGGCATATGGATATCCACTTAGCCCCTTTAGTTTTGCGTCCCCAGCTTTCGCTGGGTTTGCCTTTTCGGTTGTAAGATTTAGGATTCATATACAAAAGTAACGGGTAAGTATATAAATTGTAAACCTTTTTTTATGTCGAACACTGTCGAAATGTGTCTGGACAATAGTTAAAATAATTGTTAGTCAAATCGATCTCAATTTGGATGTTATGTATATAAAAGGCCCAAAAGAGTGCCTAGGCTAACATAGTTTCATTATTCATTTACTGTAGTTAACATGTTTTATTTTTCCGATTGCAACAAAATCTTCAATCGTCCTACATGTTGACGTTAGCTTTCCATCTTTCCAAATCTCTAAGTAAACTATTTCCTTTTCAGAATTCACTAAATAGTTATTTAGTGCATCGTTGAATACCGTCGAAACCAATACGTTCTCCGGACCTAATGACTTAACGTGAACTACTACATAAATTTCAAACTGAATGTCCAAATGCTCCCATCTCCTCGTCTGCTTTCAGATACATTCACACTCAAGTTAGTTTGTATATCCACAAATCCCCGAACTTAATCAGGGCTCCTAACTTTCATGATATCCATAAAAGGCACTTTGGTAAGTTCGCCGTATTTTTGTACGTGTACCAGTTTAAGCCTTGTATCCAGTTCCACGATCTGACCCTGAACCGGCTCATCCAATCCCCATACCGTTAATATAACCTCGCTCTCTTCCTCCTTGGCTTCGACAAGTCTTTCGCCGATTTCTTCAAGAATAGCTTCGTCTCGTGTTGGCCTTTTATCTTTGGATTTCTTTTTAGGTTTTTCTACTGGCGGCATCGGGATCACTCCTTCTTATTATTTTCCGAGCTGAGGATATCTTTTGCCATCCTCGAAATATGCTTAGCAATCTCCGTCCTCATAACCTCCCGCGTCATCCCAAATTTCTCATTATATCCACGGCAAAAGTACCTGTTATAAACGATTTCGTCGATTGTTTCTTCAGATAGCACTCTTATGCTTTTCTGTTTCAGCTCACGGCGCGTATGGAATGCCTCGAGGCTGACCCTGTCCATCAATACTCGCATAAATTGCGCCATGATTTGGTGTAGAGTTATTCGGGAGCCGTTGATTTCGTCGAGGCCTTTTTGAGCCATAGTCAGTATGTGGGGGAGTAAGATGGAGTCTCTGATAAGTTTGAGTTCTTCGATCGTCGCTTTGCCTGTCGGAGTCTTGTTATGCCGATCTTGATATTGTTCCTGATGTTCAGCTAACAACATCTTGGATTTCCACCTCTCGTTTCCGTCCAACTTGCTCATTTGAAGTGGCCTCCGATCTGTCCGGCCCTCTCGCGGGCTACACCGGAGTTAAGCAATGAAGAAGCGCGTAAAATTGAATCGCTCCCATATCGGTCTTTGATGGAGTCTGTCGCCTTCTCTAATTCGTAAGCAGCTACACGATCGTCAAAAAGGGTGAGTTGCGTTGTGCTGTCGTCAGAGAGCTGCGTAAGCGATACGTAAAGGTACGAAACCGGCATCCCTTGCCAATAATCGGTAAAAATCTTGTGCGCAGCTGCGGCAACCTCGTGTGTAAGAGATGTTGCGTGTGGCATAGTCACCTGTCTGTTAAATCGTGCTCCGCGCTCCCCGTCCGTCTCACCCGCACCTACGGACACTACTCGCCCCTGGCACCCTAACCTCCGAGCCCGACGGCATACCTCAACGACGAGCTCAAGTAACACTATCTCAATATCCTCTCGCTTGCGGTATAAGCTGGCACGAAGTGTTTTGCCGTGGCTCACCGACTTTAGCGCACCGCGTATTGATGGCTCAACCGGACTTGGGTCAATCCCGCGAGCCGTCTGCCAATAATATTCGGCTTGGATGTCGCTTTGCTTGCCCATGCGCAGCCTCATTCGTCGCTTAAAGTCTGCTAGTGACATACGGGCGATATCGCCTATCGTATTTAGGCCCATATACACAAAGTGTTGAGTCATGCGGGATCCGACCATGAACATCTGATTCACTGGCAGCGGCCAAAGGTCACGCTCGATATTGTCGTAACCAAGTCTAAAGATGCCATCCGGCCTCATCTTTGAGAAGTTATCTGTTGCTTGTTTGGCGAGGATCTTGCTTGGTCCAATTCCCACACGAGACCATACACCAGTAGACAATTTTACATGCTCTTGGATTTGCCGAGCTACCGCTTCAGCTGATCCGTATTGCCCGATTGAGCCGGTTACGTCCAAAAATTGCTCGTCAATCGAATATGGCTCAACTTGGTCCGTAAATGATTCAAATATCTCTGTAATCAAAAGCGATATCTGGATATACCTTTGCATCCGGGGGCGGATTACGACTAGATCTGGACACACAGTGAGTGCTTCAAAATTTCGTGACGCTGTCGTAACACCTTTGGACTTGGCGATCGGACAGGCGGCCAAAATGATACCCGAACGCCTTTCCGGGTCTCCTACCGCTACCGGTTTATCTCGGTATTCCGGGTGAGCTGCTTTTTCGACTGAGGCATAAAAACTCTGGCCATCGATCAGAAATATCGTCCTATCCTTAGGAGGCATTGCGCTTCACCGGCTGCATCGCCAAGATCCGATCTAATTCAAACAAGCGCGGCTGCTTCTTTTCCTCGTCAAAAGCCATCACTTTACCGTTCTCGATGCTTCTGACTCGGATTAGACGTTTTGTGATTTGCCCTTTTTTATCCAGATAAATGATAGTGACCATCCGTCCAATGTATTTATCGATGGACATATCTTCTGCCCCCTACTTTTTGAGTAGTTTGATGGTTCGCGGCTGCTCCGGTTGATAATCGATATACCCTCTCGTCTTTAGCCGCTGAAGGTATCCGTGGGCTGTGCTTGAAGATTTTAGCCCTACGGCTTCGGCTAGTTCACGTACTGTCGGTGAATACTTATGCTTGGCTACAAACTTTTTGATTTCGTCATACACAATTAATTGCTTCGGGGTTACTGACATCGGCTTTCGCTCTCCTTATAGAACATTTGTTCCCTTATTATATTCGGAACATACGTTCGGTGCAAGGGGAACAATATTCCATTTGACCAGAAACATGATTACCACCAAGTTTATCTTTTGGACTGCCTCCGTCGGAATGGTTTTGAGTAACCAACAAAAAAAGAGCAGCGAAGTTATCCCTCCTGCTCTTTTTTGTCGCGCTCAATGCGCTCCTCAACCGCTTTAATAATATATTCGGTCATATTTTCACCGACAGCATCGGCAGCCGCCCCAATGGCCGCTTTTGTACCAATTTTCGGCCTCAACAATATCGAGTCGTAGTTTGCCGCGTTGTATTTGTTCTTGGCCCTTGTGGCCGAGTTACCTTTTCGTTCCATCGATAACACCTCCACCGATATCGTAACATTAATTTTATACTTATACAAGTATTGTTTTTACTTGACGCTATACTTATATAAGTATATAATAGAGATAGAAAGGAGGTGAGCAAATCAATGGAAAAATTAGTTCTTGCAGCACTCGAAAAGCTGCAAAAAAGGGAACACCTCCTGCGTACGACGCGCGAACAGCGGGCACTGGGGCGCATCACGCAAGAGGAGTTCCGGGCGAAAGAGGCTGAGATTGACCAGAAATACAGCCTCACACTGGCGGAGGAAAGAGCCTACAACCTCTACCTCCGAATGAAAGGAAAGCACCGCATGTAAGGCAAGGAGGGAAGGGTCGAAGTTAGGCCCTTCTCTTCCCCCGCCGAACCTGCTTGGTATTAATAATAATCGCATCGTACTCCTTAATCAACAGGTCGAGGTCAAGATAAACATACGGATACAGGACGTTTCCCTCGACTGCATAATCAATGATTCGCGGTATCATGGCGCGCCTCCTGCTCTTTTACTTTTTTCAGTATTCGATTAATTTCCACGCTGGGCGTCCGGTCATTCTCAACCGCTCTGGATTCAAGCCACTCTAATATATCCTTTTCGAACTGAATCGTTCGCTGTATCTTCTTTTCAGCTTCTGCCTTCGGTGGTCTCCCGGCCATGTAATCGCCTCCTCGTCACCTATTATATAACTTATAATAATTTTTGTAAACTTATAAAATCCTATTTACACAAGTTATAATAAGTTGTATAATTATAGTATAAGGAGGCGATCGAAATGAAGAAAAAGAAAACTTATTATAAGGGATTCCTCATCGACTACGGAAACTTTTACGACAGTGGCGAAAGGTGGTACACATGGAGCGGTGGAGGCGAGGAAATCCCTTTCGACAGAAGCCGCAAAGGCTTCGGGGCACTCAAAGAAGCAAAAGCTGCGATTGATGAATACAAAAAAGCGCCCCAGTAAAGGCAATGTCATTAAGTTAAGGCGCAGTGCCAAAAATCACGAACAAGAGCAGGCTATCGAAAAGATAGCCTGCTCTTTTTTTTGCACGAAGAAGAGAATTAGGACTTGACAAGTATCTGGAAATGTGTGGCGAAGCCCCTTGAAAAAACGAGGAGGTTACGCCAATGAATGCGTATGCGAATTCGCTAAAAGAAACGCTGACATCCCTCATACGAGAAAT
>FWWL01002511.1_pt1 | contig 37707 bp, 29 predicted proteins | sample 2228331 | NCBI WGS metagenome assembly FWWL01 (sample SAMEA103939775, study PRJEB20133) | metagenome
GTCTGGCGGAAGGGCGTCCCGCAGTCCATGCAGCGGGCGCCCTGCCGGCGCAGGCGCTCCTCGGGCATATGCTCGTGGAACTCCAGCCAGTGGGAGATGCGGCGGGCGGGAGCGGCCTCCGGCGGGGTCTCCCGCGGGTATTCCTTGAATCCTGTGGGCTTGCCCATTCAGCGTTCCTCCTCAGTTGCCGCCGATGCGCGCCAGGTCCCGGGCGTTCGCCTCGAACGCCGCCATGACGGCCTCGTCGCCGGTGAGCCCCTTGCGCGCCATCTCGTCCATCTTCTCCAGCATGCGGCGGTAGTCTCGCGGGAACACCTTGACGAACTGCGGGACGGCCTCGTCCCACCGCCGCAGGATGCGCCTGGCCAGAGCGCTTCCGGTCAGAGCGCCGTGGCGCTCGACCAGCCGCCTGAGCTGCTCTATCTCGGCTTCGTCGGTCAGCTCGAACAGCTCCACCATGTCGGTGTTGCAGCGCGAGGCGAAGTCGCCGGTGGCGTCCAGCACGTAGGCGATGCCCCCGGACATCCCGGCCGCGAAGTTGCGCCCGGTGGGCCCCAGCACCACCACGCGTCCTCCGGTCATGTACTCGCACCCGTGGTCGCCCACGGCCTCCACCACCGCGGTCACCCCGCTGTTCCGGACGCAGAAGCGCTCCCCGGCCACCCCGGACACGTAGGCCTCGCCCGATGTGGCGCCGTAGAAGGCCACATTTCCGACGATGATGTTCTCCTCCGCGGCGAACGGGGACTGGCGCGGCGGGTAGACGATGACGCGTCCTCCGCACAGGCCCTTCCCCAGATAGTCGTTGGCGTCCCCTTCCAGCTCCAGCGTGATGCCGCGCGGCACGAACGCCCCGAAGCTCTGTCCGGCGGAGCCGGTGAACTTCAGGTGGATGGTGCCGTCCGGCAGGCCGTCCGGGCCGTAGAGCCGGGTCACCTCGCTGCCCAGGATGGTGCCCACCACCCGGTCCGTGTTCCGGACCGGCAGCGACGCGATGACCTGCTTGCCGCTCTCCAGCGCCGGCCGGCACAGGTCCAGCAGCACGCGACGGTCCAGCGAGCGGTCCAGTCCGTGGTCCTGCTCCTCCCGCTTGTACTGCCCTTCCAGAGGCATCCCCTCCGGGCGGTGAAGGATGCGGGAGAGGTCGATGCCCCGCGCTTTCCAGTGGTCCACGGCATCGTCCATGACGAGCATGTCCGAGCGCCCCACCATCTCGTTGACCGTCCGGAACCCCAGCTGCGCCATGATCTCGCGCAGCTCCATCGCCACGAAGCGCATGTAGTTCTCCACATGCTCCGGCTGACCCTGGAACTTCCGGCGAAGCTCCGGGTCCTGTGTGGCAACGCCCACCGGACAGGTGTTCTTGTGGCAGACGCGCATCATCACGCAGCCCATCGCCACCAGCGGGGACGTGGCGAATCCGAACTCCTCCGCCCCGAGCAGTGCTGCGATGGCCACGTCGCGCCCGGTGCGAAGCTGCCCGTCGGTCTCCACCGCGATGCGCGTCCGCAGTCCGTTCAGCACCAGCGTCTGGTGCGTCTCGGCCAGCCCCAGCTCCCACGGCACCCCGGCATGCTTGATGCTCGAGAGCGGCGAAGCCCCCGTCCCCCCGTCGTAGCCGCTGATGAGCACGACGTCGGCGTGGGCCTTGGCCACGCCCGCCGCGATGGTGCCCACCCCCACTTCGGACACCAGCTTCACGCTGATGCGCGCCTGCGGGTTGGCGTTCTTCAGGTCGTGGATGAGCTCCGCCAGGTCCTCGATGGAGTAGATGTCATGATGGGGCGGCGGCGAGATGAGCCCCACGCCCGGCGTGGAGAAGCGCACCTTCGCGATCCAGGGATACACCTTGTGGCCGGGTAGCTGACCGCCCTCTCCCGGCTTGGCGCCCTGGGCCATCTTGATCTGTATCTCCTTCGCGCTCATCAGATAGTGGCTGGTGACGCCGAACCGCCCCGAAGCCACCTGCTTGATGGCGCTGCACCTCGAGTCGCCGTTCGGCAGCGGGCGGTAGCGCTCGGGGTCCTCGCCCCCCTCCCCGGTGTTGCTCTTGCCGCCCAGCCGGTTCATGGCGATGGCCAGCGTCTCGTGGGCCTCCTGACTGATGGAGCCATAGGACATGGCTCCGGTCTTGAACCGCCGCACGATGGACTCCACCGGCTCCACCTCGTCCAGCGGGACGGGTGTCGTGTCCTCGCGGAACTTCAGGAGCCCGCGCAGGGTGCAGTAGTGCCGCGACTGGTCGTTCACGGCCTTCGAGAACTCCCGGAACAGGGCGTAGTCGCCCGTGCGGACCGCCTTCTGCATCCTGTGGATGGTGTCCGGGTTGAACAGGTGGTACTCCCCGTCGCTCCTCCACTGATAGAGCCCCCCGGATTCCAGCGGCCGGTCTTGCGGGGCGCGCTCCGCGAAGGCGTTGCGATGCCGGACCAGCGCCTCCTGCGCGATGACCTCCGCCCCCACGCCCTCCACACGCGAAGCGGTGCCGGTGAAGTAGCGCTCGACGAACTCCTCCTTCAGCCCCACCGCCTCGAAGATCTGGGCTCCGCGGTAGCTCTGGATGGTGGAGATGCCCATCTTGGACATCGTCTTGACGATGCCCTTGGTGAGCGCCTTGACGTAGTTCTTCTCCGCTGCCGGGTAGTCCACGCCGTCGCGCATCAGGCCGCTCGCCACCAGGTCCCGCAGCGTCTCGAAGGCCAGGTACGGGTTGATGGCGGATGCGCCGTAGCCCACCAGCAGGGCCATATGGTGCACCTCGCGCGGCTCGCCGGACTCCAGCACCAGCGACACCTTCGTCCGGGTTCCCGCGCGGATGAGATGGTGATGCAGCCCCGCCACCGCCAGCAGCGCCGGGATGGGCGCCTTTTCCCGGTCCACCCCGCGGTCCGACAGGATGAGGATGTTCGCGTCCTCCGCGATGGCGCGATCGGCGGCCTCGAACAGCTCCTGCATCGCCCGCTCAAGGGCGTCGCCTTCCCCGGAGGCGGGGAACAGGATGGGAAGCGTGACGGCCCGGAAGCCCTCTTCCCCGATGTTCCGGAGGCTTTCGAGCTGCGCGTTGGTCAGGATGGGCGAATCCAGCTCCAGCAGCCGGAAGCTGCCGGGCCCGGGCTTCAGCAGGTTGCCCTCCGAGCCCACCAGCATCAGCGTGCTGGTGACGATCTCCTCCCGGATGGCGTCGAGCGGCGGGTTGGTCACCTGCGCAAACAGCTGCTTGAAATAGTTGTAGAGAAGGTAGGGCCGGTCCGAAAGGGCCGCCAGCGGGGTATCCGTGCCCATGGAGCCGACGGGCTCCACGCCGTCCTCTCCCATGGGCGCCATCAGGAACCGCATGTCCTCCCAGGTGTATCCGAACGCCCTCTGGCGCTGCAGCAGGGGAAGCGGCTCCCCTTCCGCGGGGCCGGACTTCGGGACCGGAAGCTCCCGGAAGGAGACCAGGTTCCGCGCCAGCCACTCGCGGTACGGGTGCTCGCGGGCGATGGCGGCCTTCAGCTCCTCGTCGGCGACGATGCGCCCCTCCCGGGTGTCCACCAGGAACATCCGTCCGGGCTGAAGGCGGCCCTTCAGGACCACCTTCTCCGGGGCCACGTCCAGCACCCCCACCTCGGAGGCCATGATGACCCGCCCGTCGTCCAGCACGTAGTATCTGGACGGCCGGAGCCCGTTGCGGTCCAGCACCGCGCCGATCTGCACTCCGTCCGTGAACGCGATGGACGCCGGGCCGTCCCAGGGCTCCATCAGGCAGCTGTGGAAGCGGTAGAAATCGCGGCGCGCCGGGTCCATGCGCTGGTCCTTCTCCCACGGCTCGGGAATCATCATCATCACCGCGTGCGGCAGCGAGCGCCCGGTCAGGGTGAGGAACTCCAGGACGTTGTCGAACATCGCCGAGTCGCTGCCGTCCTCGTCGATGACGGGCATCACGCCGGCCAGACGCTCTCCGAAGATGCCGGACTCGCACAGCGCCTGGCGCGCGCGCATGGCGTTCACGTTTCCCCGCAGCGTGTTGATCTCTCCGTTGTGCGCCACCATCCGGTAGGGATGCGACCGCTCCCAGTTGGGGAAGGTGTTGGTGCTGAAGCGCGAGTGCACCAGCGCCAGCGCGCTCTCCACGCGGGGGTCGAGCAGTTCGGGATAGTAGCTCTCCACCTGCTCGCTCATCAGCATCCCCTTGTAGACGATGGTGCGGGTGGAGAGGCTGGCCACATAGAACCCGGGAGAGGGCATTCCGGGAGCGCGAAGGGCGTTCTCCGCGCGGCGCCGGATGAGGTACAGCATCCGCTCGAACGCCAGTTCGTCCGCACCGATGCCGGAGCGCAGCCCCACGAAGACCTGGCGCACCAGAGGCTCCCCGGCCACGGCGGTCGCCCCGAGGGACGAATTGTCCACCGGCACCGTGCGCCAGCCCAGCACCTCCTGTCCCTCCTCGCGGACGATCTCCTCCAGCGTCTTCTCGCAGCGCCGCTGCGCCTCGGGGTCGCGGGGGAGGAACACCATCCCCACCCCGTAGCGTCCGGGCGCGGGCAGGGAGAAGCCGCAGGCGTCGGCGGCCTCGGCGAAGAACGCGTGCGGTATCTGCAGCAGGATGCCCGCGCCGTCGCCGGTGTTCGACTCGCACCCGCAGGCGCCCCGGTGGCTCAGGTTGCGCAGCGCCGTCAGGGCGTCGCGCACGATGGAATGGCTGGCCTCGCCGCGCATCTGCACGATGAAGCCGACCCCGCAGCTGTCCTTCTCGTATGCGGGGTCATACAGTCCCTGTTTTGGCGGAAGACCCATGATCTGCTCCACAAACCTTACGCTCGAGTGTGCTCGCGGCCGGCGGACCACGGACGTCGACGTCCTCCGCGCGGCAGCGGTGATGTGCGGCTACGGCATGAGACGTGCGATGCAGAGCCGCACCGTTCGCGCTTCCTGTCCGGAAGGGGCGCACCGGTGCGCCGGCGGGGACGGGAACACCACCATGATGAGACCGGTCCCCGGGAAAGACTGTGCGAGATACAGCGGCCGGCAGGCTCTGTGAGCCGGCCCCGGGCAGCATCGCCCTGCGAGGTCGTCAGTGAAGAAGGACGCCGCCCCGACCGCGCATCGACGCGCTTCCGGACTTCCGCCGGATATCGGGCGGCTGTCAATGTTGCTAATATATTACCCCCCGCCGGGCATCCGTGCAAGGGGGAGGGCCGGAAAAGCCGTCAGGCAGAGGCTTTCATGAGCAGGGACGGTGGCTGTGGCCTCATCTATCAGCCGGTGTAGCGATAGGTGAAGCGGCCGTCCGGGGCCGCTCGGCGCGGGCGCGGGAGGGGACGGCATCCCGTGCCGCGTTCACTGGTCTCCCAGCCGGAGGGGAGGCGGCTCCTCCCAGGGATAGTAGGTGACCAGCGTGAACTCCGCCTCATATTCCTTGAAGCGGCGGAAGACGGCTGTCCCCGTGCTCGCTCCGATGGAGCCGTCCGGGCTCAGGACCTCGACTCCGTAGTCTCCCGCCGGGACCCGGAGCACACCTTCCCGGTCCGGGTAGCAGCTGGCCGTGTAGCGCCTGCCGTCCATTCCCGTGAGGATGAGGATGGCTCCTCCGCTGTAGTCCGTCCGGATGCGGATGGTGGGGATCTCGACGGCGCTCGGCCTCTCGCGGAAGATGCCTGTGGAGGTCAGCGTCGAAGCTGCTTCCTGCTGCTCCCGGCCCACCCCGGAAGGAGCCTGACCGTCCTGCACGGACGCAAGCAGCAGGAGCAGCACAAAGGCCCCTCTCGCGATGAGCGCCGCCAGCGCCCATAACGGACCCTGCGAAGAGGCCGGCTGCGCCGGGGCCGGCGGCACGGGAGGGGGCATCCCGAACATCTGCGTCCGCTGTTCGGGCGCTCCGGGAGTCTGGAACGGCTGCCCGGCGGGTGTGAATTGCGTCCGGTACGCGTGGCCGCACCGCCCGCACGCCTGCGCCGTCAGTTCTGCCGGCTGCCCGCATTCAGGGCAGATCTTGTAAGGCTGGCCCGGGATGCCCATCAGTCCCCCCTCCTGATCTCTAAGGGGAGTCCCGCACGAGTCCGCACGTCGCCTGCGCGGCGACCGCTGGCGGCATCACCGAACATCGCCGCCGCGGCGCATACAAGACAGGGAATGCGGGTCTTCGACCGCACAGTGAGTTCCTCCGTTCTAGGGGGGTGACACGGCGAGAAAGAGAGCGAGGCCCCAGAGCAAGGTGCCGATGATGCCGCAGATCATTCCTGCCTGGGTCGCGCTGTATCCCGCCGCGTCCATCCGTCCTGCCCTCATCTCGGCGAGGTCGGTCGCCCCCATCGCCCAGGCAGCGAGGGCCAGAGGCCCGCAGCAGAGTAGTCCCAGGATGCCGAGCGTCAGCACGGACCCGCCGCGGTGCGGAGTGATTCCCTGGTAGCCGGGAGGTGTTACGTTAGGCGGCACGGGAGGCGGCAGGAGGATGGGCCGGGCCGGAGGAGCCGGCGGCGGTTGGTAAGGCGGCGGTGGGTAAGGCGGCGGTCCGGGCGACGGGTAGACCACCTGCGTCTGACTCGCCGCCGGCTGGCTCTGCGGGGGCTGCCAGGGGGCTCCGGCGGAGGCCGGAGCGATTCCGGACGGCTGCCGGGCTGTTGCCGCGGGCGCCTGACCGGTCATCAGATGGGATATCATCTGAGAGGCGCTCTGGAAGCGCGCCGCCGGGTCCTTCGCCAGGGCCCGCTCGATGAATGCGCACCAGAACGGGGAGACTCCCGTCATCGGGGGCGGGTCTTCGAACGCGATCTTGTGCGTCACCGCGGTGATGGTGGGGCCGTCGAACGGCTTCCGTCCGGTCAGGCACTCATACAGCACCACCCCGGCGGAGAACAGGTCGCTGCGCGCGTCCACCGGCCGTCCCAGCACCTGCTCCGGCGACATATACGCCGGACTCCCCAGCGCCTGCCCGGTCTGAGTCAGGGTGGAGTCCTGCATCAGCCGGGCGATGCCGAAGTCCGTCAGCTTCAGGGTGTCGTCGCGGTCCAGGATGATGTTGTCCGGCTTGATGTCGCGGTGGATGACCCCTCGGGAGTGGGCCGCCTCCAGCGCGGAAAGGAGCTGCTCGGCGATGCGGCGCACGCGCTGCTCGGGGAGGTGGTGCTCGAAGTTCAGGACCTCGCGCAGCGTCGTGCCGCGGCACAGCTCCATCACCAGGTAGGGGACGCCCCGCTCCTCCCCCATGTCGAAGCACTGCGCGATGTTGGGATGAATGAGCGAGGCTGCCGCCTTGCCCTCCCGGAGGAAGCGTTCCACAGCCTGACGCCGGTCGGCGCCGGGTATTCCCTGGGGGAGGGACAGGGTCTTGACGGCGACCGCGCGGCCGAGCTGCGGGTCGTGGGCTTCGTAGACCACACCCATGGCCCCGCGACCCAGCTCGCGGATGATCTGATAACGGCCGATCTGCGAACTCATCTGCCTCCCCCCGGGGACCGCCGGTCAGCCCCCGCTCCGATGTTTCCTGCCATCCATCATTGAGCATCCGCCGCGCGCTGTAAAGTGCGAGGCGCGGGAGAGCGAGCTTCCCTGCGGATGGAAGAGAAGATCAGCCGAACGTGAGGGTGCCGAAGAACTCCGGGCAGTGGAAGTCCGGCCGCGGGAGCCCGATGGGCGACCAGCTCCCGTAGTGCGGGTGAGAGTTGATCTCAGCGCACTTGTAGAAGTTCGCCCTCCACACCACCCCCGGCGCGGGACGGGTGACGGGGCCGTACTTCTCCAGCATCGCGAAGGGCGCCCGATACTCCACCACCCATGTCAGCGGCCCCTCGATCTCGGGATCGACGACGGCAGGCAAGGTGGCCGCCACGTTCAGCAGCTTTGCGTCCTCTTCGCTCACCTGCACCACGTTCTCGCCGCGGCCGGTCTGGTAGTTGAAGAACAGCACCCCGCCGCAGTTGGACTCGATGTTGAAATAGAACGGCCCGGCCTCGGGCGCCGGGTTGAAGAACATCTCCACGCAGGCGTCCTGACAGACCAGGTCGCAGTAGCCGGTGTGGATGCTGCGCACGTAGCGGTCCCTCACCCGGAAGATGACATACAGGTAGTCCGCGGTGTACTGCAGCTTCACCTGGGTGACCGGTCTGTGCCCGCTGCTGTCCCACACGTACCGGTCTATCAACAACGGGTGCACGTCCCGCCACTGAGGCTTGTCCCATCTGGCGTCCGGGACAAAATCCTCCAGCGCGGGGAGCACCGTATGACTTCGGGGTTCGCTCATCTTTCCAGCCGCCTCCAGGACCGTGGTCTTACGGGAGGCACTACGCCGCTGCCGCGGGATATCCCTTCCGGAGGTCGTCCGCGGGGGCGCGGCGAAGCTGTCAGCCGGACAAGTCTGACCGGGAGGAGGCCGTCTCCGTGCCGAGGATAGCAGTCGTCGGAAGTTCCAACACCGATATGATCGTCTCCGTGGAGCGCCTGCCCGCTCCCGGCGAGACCGTCATCGGGGGAGAGTTCTCGATGGCGGCGGGAGGGAAGGGCGCCAACCAGGCGGTGGCCGCGGCTCGTCTGGGGGCGGAGGTCGTGTTCGTCGCCTGCCTGGGGCAGGACCAGTTCGGCGACCGGGCCGTCGCGGGCTTCGAAGCCGAAGGGATGGACACCTCGCACATCGTGCGCACCCCGGACGCTCCTTCGGGAGTGGCGCTCATCTTCGTGGACCGGCGCGCAGAGAACTGCATCGCCGTCGCTCCCGGGGCCAACGCGCTGCTCGCTCCGGAGCACGTGAGGCGGGCGGAGGAGGTCATCCGCCGGGCCGATGTGGTGCTGGCTCAGCTGGAGGTCCCTTTGGAGGCCGTCGAAGAGGCCGCGCGGCTCGCCCGGGAGGCCGGAGCGCTGTTCCTCCTGAATCCGGCCCCGGCCAGAGCGCTGCCGGAGTCCCTCCTGCAGATGACCGGCGTCCTGACTCCCAATGAGACGGAAGCCGCGCTGCTGTCGGGGACGCCCGCCGGCTCCTGCAGCCCGGAGGAGGCGGCGAGGGCTCTGCTGGAGCGCGGGGCGGGTTCCGTGGTGGTGACGCTGGGGGCGCGGGGGGCGCTGGCGGTCACCAGGACGGGACTCGAGAATGTCCCGGCTCCGCAGGTCCGGGCGGTGGACACGACGGCGGCGGGCGACTGCTTCAGTGCGGCCCTTGCAGTGGGCCTTGCGGAGGGGATGGCGCTTGCGGAGGCGGCCCGCTTCGCGGCCAGGGCGGCGGCCATATCCGTCACCCGGGCGGGAGCCCAGCCGTCCCTCCCCTTGCGGGCGGAGGTGGAGAGCTTCGCGGTGTGAGTCCGTTCAGAGTTCCGGGCAGCTCCTGCGCCCCCGTGCGGCGGATGTGAGGGCTCCGGCTCCGGCGATGACGGCGGCCACCGCGCAGCTGGCCGCGGCTCCCGCGGCCAGCGCCTCCGTCGAGCGTCCTCCCCGCTCCAGCACGGTGGTGAAGACCGCCCCGGAGACTCCCACCCCCAGGGCGAACCCGAGGTTCCGCGCCACCGCCAGCACCCCCGAGGCGATGCCCTGCCGGTTGGCCGGGGCCGCGCCCATCAGCGCGCTGTTGTTGGGAGACGTGAACAGACCCGCTCCCAGCCCCACCAGCATCAGGGGGAGCGCGACGGAGGCCGCCCCGTGGCCGGCCGCGCCCAGCGCGAGCAGCGTCAGGCCCAGTGCCACCAGCCCCATCCCGGCGGTGGCGGGGATGCGGGAGCCGATGCGGTCCGAGAGCGCGCCGCTGAAGGGGGCTGCGAAGGCCATCACCAGGGGCTGGGCGGTCATCAGGAGCCCGGCCCGCCCCACGGGCAGGTCCCGCGCTTCCACCAGAAGGAACGGCAGGACGAACGTCATGCTGGAGATGGACATATAGTTCAGGAGGGCGCTGACCGCCGCTGCGCTGAACAGACGCTCCGAGAACAGGGAGAGGTCCAGCATCGGATGCGCGCAGATGCGCTCCGCGCGGACGAACACAGCCAGTGCGGCGCCCGACAGGAGCCCGAGCGCGAGCACGGGCGGTGATGTCCATCCCCAGTCATGCCCCCGGTTGAGGGCCGCCAGAAGAGCCACCAGCGACCCCGTGAACAGCAGCGCCCCCCGGATGTCGAAGCTCTCGCCGGCCGCCCCGCCGTCCTCGCGCGGCACATGGCGCATCCCGAGCGCCAGGGCGGCCAGTCCCACCGGGATGTTCACCAGATAGACGGCCCGCCACGAGAACTGCTGGGCCAGCGCGCCGCCCAGCGACGGCCCCGCGGTGAGCCCCAGATAGGTCATGGTGGCCTGCAGGCCCAGCACCCGGCCGCGCCGCGCGGGCGGGAACGAGCGGGTGAGGATGGCCGGCCCGTTGGAGAACAGCATCGCCGCGCCCAGACCCTGCAGCGCGCGTCCGGCGACCAGCATCGGAAGCGTGAAGGATGCTCCGCAGAGAGCGGATGCCCCCACGAACAGGGTCATCCCCGCCAGGTAGACCCTCCCGTGGCCGAGGATGTCCCCCAGCCTGCCGAACCCCGGGAGGCTCCCCGAGACGACCAGAAGATATACCGTCACCACCCACTGGACCGAAGCGACGTCCGCTCCGAAGTCCCGGGCCACCACCGGCAGGACGGTGTTCACCGCGCTGCCGTCCAGGGCGGACAGGAACGTTCCCGCGCCGATCGCCAGGAGCACGCTCCATCGCGCGGCGGACGGTGTCTCCGCCGGAGCGGGGGAGGAGTTGTCCCGGGGACGGTCGCGGCTCAATGCAGACAGAGGATACCACGGACGGGCCTGCCGCGGCTTGCCCGGCGGACGGGAAGGGCGAGGGGAGGCATAAAAACCCCCCGGCCGGTCGATGACCGGCCGGGGAGCGAATGGAGGGTGGGAAGCTTCACCCTTATTATACCGCCTCTTTCAAGGTACTCGCAACACGTCCGGGCAAAAAATCACAACTTTTTTATACATCCTACAGAGCAGCCGAACGAAAGGCCCCGCGGCAGACGCCTGCGGGGCCCGGAAAGCATTGCCGGCCGGACGGCGCCGGCCACGGCTCAGCGGTTCTTGAAGTAGTCGGCGTTGATCTGGATGTACTGCTGAAGCTCTTCCGGCACGTTGTAGTCCGGGAAGATGGCCGAGACCGGGCACACCGGCTCGCATGCCCCGCAGTCGATGCACGTCTCCGGGTCGATATACAGCTGCGGGTCCTCGTCCGTCCCGTGGATGCAGTCCACCGGGCACGCCTCGACGCAGGACTTGTCCTTGGTGCCCAGGCACGCCTCTGTTATCACATACGCCATAGCGCTCTCGTCGTCTCCCCTGAAAGCTCCGCCGGAAAGGCCGGCGGCCCGGCCTGCGGGCTGCGGCGGAAGAGTGCGATACCCGCAAGACGATATTAGCCTTCCCCCGCTTCGCCTGTCAACATCCGCTTCGGCCCGGTGGGCGCGGCAGAAGCGGGACCCGCACGCGCCCTTTTCGGAGTCCCGGCCCCGCCGGCCGGCGGGCGGCTCCGGGACGTCCGGCCTGCCATGGTGGAGATTTGCGCGCCCGGCGAGCCGACCCTCCCGAGCTTGCGGGTGCAGGACGGCTGCTTTCCGGCCCTTCCCCCCTTGACGGATGCATTTCGTTTGCTGTAGAATTAGACGGGTGTCTAATTAAAGTTATGTCTAACGACGGTCTCTTCAAAGCGCTGGCGGACCCGACCCGCCGGGAGATCCTCAGGCTGCTGGGGCGGGGCGAGATGTCGGCGGGAGAACTGGCGGCGAACTTCCAGATGAGCAAGCCGTCGCTCTCCCATCACTTCGCCGTCCTCAAAAAGGCCGGGCTGGTCACCAGCCGGCGCGAGGGGCAGATGATCTTCTACGCGCTGAACACCACCGTCTTCCAGGACCTCATCACCTGGGTGATGGACATCAGCCGGAAGAAGGAGCCCGCCGGAGACGGCCGCGAGAAGGCGGGCAGGAAGGGCAAGAGGAAGAAGCGATGAACCGAAGGGCTCTTGCGGTCTGCGTGTCCCTGGTGCTGGCGGCGCTGGCGGCCTCCATCGTGGCCTACCCCCGCCTGCCGGAGCAGGTGCCGGTCCACTGGAACATCGCCGGGCAGGCGGACTCGTTCGCACCCCGGCAGATGGGGGCGTTTGTGTTCCCTGCGCTGATGGCGGTGCTGCTGGGCGTGATGCTCATCCTGCCCGCCATCTCGCCCCGCCGGTTCGAAGTCGAGCCGTTCCGGGACACCTACGCCTACATCCTGCAGGTCATCCTGGCGTTCTTCCTGTACTTTCATCTGCTTGTCCTTCACGGGGCCCTCACCGGCGCGGCGGACCTGGGCAGGGGGTTCGCCGGCGGGTTCTTCCTGCTCCTGGCCCTGCTGGGGAACGTGATGGGCCGGGTGCGACGGAACTTCTGGGTGGGGGTGCGAACCCCCTGGACTCTGGCGGACGAGCAGGTCTGGAACGACACCCACCGCGCCGCCGCGCGCCTCTGGACGGCGCTCGGAGCGGCGGGACTGGTGGCGGCGCTGGCGGGGGTGCCGCTCGCCGTCTGCTTCACCGTGCTCATCGCCGGGATGCTCCTGCCGGTCCCCCACTCTCTGGCGCTCTATCTCCGCAGAAGAGGGGAGGGCCGCCGGGTCTGGCTGGCCTGGCTGGGCGGGGCGGCGTTCATCGCGGCCGTAGCGGCGGCGGTCTGGCTCCCCCTGCGGGCCGCCGTGCCCGGCCGGTCCGCATCCATCGAGGTGACGCCCGGGATGCGCGAGGCGGCGACTGAGGTGGTGACGCGGATGGCGGCAGGGGACTTCCGCGGGGCGACGGAGCGCTTCGATGACGGGATGCGCTGGGCCCTCACCCCTGACTTGCTGCAGGCGGCGTGGGAGACGGTGGAGGATGGCCTGGGGCCGTTCGAGGGGCAGGACGGGATGCGGGCCGAGCGCGCCGGGGCCTACCGCGCCGTGTTCGTGCGATGCCGCTTCCGGCGCGGAGTTGCCGACGTGAAGGTAGTGCTGGACGGCAGCGGCCGCATCGCTGGACTGTGGCTCCAGCCGGCGGGGCCGCGCTGAGCCGGCAGGCGGACCGGTCCGCCGCCGGAACCGGTCCGCAGGTCCGTCAACCCTCCGCCAGCAGGGCGTCCACGTCCGCGCGGAAGACGCTGCCGGACACCTTCCCGACGTACTTCTTCGCCACGCGGCCTTCCCGGTCCAGAAGATAGGTGGTGGGAATGGGGATGCCGTTGATCTGGAACGTCGTGTCGTAGTCGCCTCGAGGCATCAGCACCGGATACGGGATGCCGAACTCCCTGACGAACCGGCGCACGACATCCGGCCCTTCGGAGGCCATAGACACACCCACCACCACGACCCCTTTCGCCTCATAATCCTTCGCCAGGGCGACCAGGTCGGGCGTCTCCGCGCGGCAGGGAGGGCACCAGGTGGCGAACAGGTTCACCATCACCACGCTGCCCCTGTGCTCCGAGAGGTCGAACCTCCGGCCGTCCAGGTCGTCCATCACCAGCCGCTCGGCCCCGCCGCGGGAGGCGGCCGGAGCCATCGGCTCCGAAGACTGCTGCATCCTGCCCGCAGCCGCATAGATGACCACCCCGACGGCCACCAGCGCCGCCGGCACCAGCCAGCCCGGCAGGCGGCCTCCGGTCCGTCCTGTCTCCTGTGCGTCCATCCTGAGCTCCTCTCCTGAGACCCGGGGCTCCGGCTGCCCACCGTCCGCCGGCGCCCGTCTTCACGGTCATGAACGGCAGACGCTCCCTCCGCGGTTCCTGCCGCCGTCCCGGCAGCGGCCAACTTGAGGGAGGACGGCGCCCCGGCGGCGGCGCAACTCTCCCTGCGGAGGCGGGATGATGCCCTGCGCATCGTCCCGGAACAGGTGACACTATGGCGCGTTTTCGGCAGACGGTCTCGCATGTCTCGGGCATCCCGCTCGGCGGCATCGGAGCCGGGTCGGTGGAGGTCCGTCCGGACGGGCTGTTCCACGACTGGCTCATCTTCAACAGCGGGCGCTGGTCGCCGGGCTCGCCCGGTCCGGAGCATCCCCCGCTGGGACCGGGCGACCTGGTGTTCCTCGTGCGCACGCGCTCGGGCGAGGAGCCTCCCTGCGTCCGCTGGCTGGCCGTGAGCGCCGGGCTCCACGACCTCTACTCGTTCGCCTGGCTCAAGTGCGTGGAGAGCATCCACTACGAAGGGACCTTCCCCGCGGCGCGCCTGACCTACGAGGACGAGGCGCTGCCGGTCCGCCTGAGCGCCACCGCGTTCTCGCCGTTCATCCCCGGGGACAGCGAGGCGTCCGGCACACCCGGCTTCCTCGTCGAGTTCCGCATCGAGAACCCGGGGGCGGAGGATGTGGACGTCTCGCTCCTCGGCACCCTGCGCAGCGCCGCCGGAGCCGGACAGCCGGACCGCCGTCCCGTGAACACCGTGGAGACCTCCGACGGCGGGGCCATCATCCGCCTGGGCGCCGAAGGTCTGGAGGAGGGGCATCCGACGACCGGTTCGATGGCGTTCGGCCTGAGCGGCGGCAACGTGAGCTTCATCAGCGGAGCCTTCAGCATCGAACGCCCCGGACTCGTGTACTACGGCGGCAGCCGCTACGGGATGAAGGTCTATTCCAGCCTAACATGGTTCCGCGACCATGGCAGCCTTCCGGACCTGAGTCCGTCCTCCCCGCCGTCCCTGCCCGAGGGGTTCGACCCGGCGGCCCTGCCGGACGCCGAGGTGCACGCCGAGTTCTCCCGGCTGGTGCGCCATCCCGCCTTCCACAACCAGTACCACGTGCTGCTGCACACGCAGCCCGCCCTTTCCCGGGACGCCGGTCTGCAGAGGGAGTTCCTGGTGGACGCCGTGCGCAACCTGCAGGAGATAAGGGACCGCGGAGGGGCGTGGGGCGACGCGTATCTGTGCTCCCGGCAGACGCTGGCGCCGGGCGATTCCGCGGAGTGCGCGTTCGCGGTGGCGTGGCACTTCCCGAACCACATCACGCCTTCGGGGGAGCGGCCGGGGCACCGCTACGAGAGGCGGTTCTCCTGCTCCACGGACGCCGCCCGCCACCTGCTGGAGCGGCGCGGGGAGCTGAAGAGCAGGTCGCTCGCGCTTCCGCAGGCCGTGCTCGATTCCAGCCTGCCCGTGGAGATGTCCGAGGCGGTGCTCGCGCAGCTCGGCACGCTCGTCAAATCCACCTGGTGGACCCGCGAGGGGCGCTTCGGGGTGTGGGAGGGGCTGGGGTGCTGCGGATTCCACACGATGGACATCTCCTACCAGGGCTCGTTCCCGCTCATCGCCCTGTTCCCGGACCTGGAGAAGGAGCAGATGACGCACGGGGCGCTCTTCCAGCGCGAGGATGGCCGCATCCCGCACATGTTCACCCCGGACTTCGGCGCCGTGGACGACCAGTTCGAGCGGGTGGACATGAACCCGCAGTTCGTCATGCTGGTTGCCAGGGACTACCTGTGGACCGGCGACCGCAGCTTCCTTGCCGCGCTCTGGCCCGCCGTCGTGCGTGCGATGGAGAGCACCGCCCTGCTGGACGGGGACGGAGACGGCCTGCCCGACTCCGGCACCCGCCGGAACACCTACGACGTCTGGGACTTTCAGGGATGTCCCTCCTATATCTCCAGCCTGTGGCTCGGGGCGCTGGCGGCCGCGGCGCGGCTGGCGGCGGAGGCGGGCGACGGGGGTCTGGCCGGGCGCTATCGCGAGATGCTGGAGCGCGGGCTGGCCTCGTTCGAGGAGAAGCTCTGGAACGGGCAGTACTACGTGCTCTGGCGCGACGGGCGCACGGGCGAGACGGACGAATGCTGCATGAGCGACCAGGTCAGCGCCGAGTGGTTCTTCGCCTCGTGCGGGTGGGACGGGGTGCTGCCCGCCGGGAGGGTGCGCGCCGCCCTGCGCGCCATCCTGACGCACAACTTCCGTCCGGACCACGGCCTCATCAACGCCACCTACCCGCCGGGCGTCCCCCACCGGATGCCCACCTCGGGCAACCTGCAGCAGGATGCCACATGGACGGGCATCGAGTACACCGTCGCCGCCCTGCTGCTGCGGCACGGGATGGCGGAGGAGGCGCTGGAGCTGGTGCGCGACATTCACCGGCGCTACGAGCGGGCCGGGCGGTTCTGGGACCACGTGGAGTGCGGGGACCACTACTACCGGGCGATGTCCTCCTGGACGCTGCTGCCTGCCGCCAGCGGGTTCCGGCTGGACATCCCGGCGGGAGAGGTGGGCTTCGAGCCGCGTCTCCCGGAGCGCCCGTTCCGGTGCCCGTTTCTGGCGGCGGGGACCTTCGGGAGCTACACGGAGGAGCAGGACGGCGCCGTGCTCGAAGTGCGGGACGGTTCTCTGGAGGTGCGGCGGCTGCGGCTGCCCGGGCTGCCCGGAGTCAGCCGCGTGGAGCTGAACGGGTCTCCGCTGAAGTTCCGGACGGCCCCGGCTGGAGCGCTGGAGCTCGCCGGAGCGGTGACGCTGAGGGCGGGCGACCGGCTATCCGCCCGGGTCTGAAACCGAAGGAGGAAACACATGGACGGCAGACTCAGGGTCGGCATCCTGTCGTTCGCTCACGGTCACGTCAATGCGTATGCGCAGCAGCTGAACGTTTTCGACGACGCGGAGCTGGCGGTGTGCTGGGACGATGACGCGCAGCGGGGACAGGCGAACGCGCAGGCGCTGGGAATCCCATTCACGCCCCATCTGGAGGACGTGCTGGCGCGCCGGGACCTGGACTGCCTCATCATCGCCAGCGAGACCGTGAAGCACGCAGCGCTCGCCGTCGCCGCGGTGGAAGCCGGGCACAACGTGCTGCTGCAGAAGCCGATGGCGCTGACGCTGGAGGAGTGCGACCGCATCATCGAGGCGGTCGAGCGCAAAGGGGTATGGTTCAGCCTGGCGTTCCAGATGCGCTGCGACCCGGCAAACATCCGCATGCGCGAGTTGGTGCGCTCCGGCGCGCTGGGCAGGATAGGGACCATCCGCCGGCGCCACTGCATCGGGGTGCTGTTCAACCGCGCATTCATCGAGGGCCCCACACGATGGCACCTCTCCCGCGAGGCCAACCGGGGGATGTTCTTCGACGACGCCATCCACCCGATGGACTGGCTCTACTGGACCGTGGGGGAGAAGCCGGTGTCCGTCGTCGCGGAGATCGGCAATAGCCTGACGGACATAGCGCCGGACGATACGGGCTGCGCCATCTTCCGCTTCCGCGACGGGATGCTGGCGGACATCTACAACTCCAGCGTCACCCACGCCGCCGAGAACACCACGGAGATATACGGGGAGAAGGGCGTCATCATCCAGAACCACGGAGACGGGCCGTCCAACGCCGTGCTTCCGCCCTGCCCCGTGGCGGTGAAGATGTTCCTTGCGGAGGAGGCGGACAGGGGCTGGCAGGACCTGGGCGTCCCCGTGCCCGCAAGTCACGGGGAGCGCATCTCGGCGGTGGCGCGCTCGTTCGTGGACGCGCTGCGGCGGGGCGAGCCCATGTGCAGCGCGCGGGAAGGCCGCGTGTCCGTGGAGATGTGCCTGGCCGCTTATGAGTCCGCGCAGACGGGCCGGCGCGTGGCCATCCCTCAGGAGCCCGGCTGAGCCCCGTGCTTCTCCTTCACGTCCACCACGCCGATCATCCGGGCCAGCTCTTCGTCCGAGTGCCGCCTGGTCCAGTCCCGGAAGCTCTCGCCGTTGGAGCGCGACTGCTGGTAGGCGCGGACGATGTTGGCCACTCCGAGCTTCACGTCCTCCGCCGCGATGCGCCGGGCGATCTTCCGGACGAAGCTCGCGTCCTCACCCAGTCCGCCGCCCACATGGAAGTCGTAGCACTCCACCTCCTGCCCGTCTATCCTGGTGGAGGCGCCCTGCAGCCCGATGTCCGAGATGACCTGCTGCCCGCAGTTGTTCGGGCAGCCCGTCATGTGCACCCGGATGCGCCGGTCCCAGGTCACGTTCTGCTCCAGATAGCTGATGACCTCGCTCATCAGCCCCTTGGTCTCGGTGACGGCCAGGTTGCAGAACTCCTTGCCCGTGCACACCACGCAGTCGGACTTCACGGTGCTCTCCCCGATGTCGAAGCCGAGAGCCCGCAGCTCCGCCGCGGCCTCCTCGACGCGCTCCTCGGGGATGTCGAAGACGATGAAGTTCTGCGAGATGGTGTTGGCCAGGCGTCCGCTGCCGAAGCGCTCGGCGATGTCGGCGGCTCCCAGCATCTGGTCGCCGGTGATGCGTCCGATCTTCACCGTGACCCCGATGTAGCACTTGCCCTCCTGCTTCTGCGGATGGATGCCCAGGTGGTCGTGGTGCGCGTCGCGCAGGGGATGGCCGCTCGCCGGGTGGGGCTCGAAGGGGACGCGCGCGGCGATCTCCTCGCGGAACTTCTCCGGCCCCCAGTCGTCCATCAGGAACTTGAGACGGGCGCGCGTGCGCCGGTCGCGGCCGCCGTGGTCGCGGTAGATCTCGGTGATGGCGACGGCGTAGTCCAGCACCTGGTCGCGCGTGGCGAAGATGTTCACGGGCTTCGCGAAGTGCGGCGCGGTGGACAGTCCGCCGCCGATGTAGATGTTGTAGCCCTCCTCGTCCACGCCCGCCGGACCGTGGGGGACCCCGACGAACGCCACGCAGTTGATCTGCGGGTAGGTGCAGTTCACGGCGCAGGCGGAGATGGAGACCTTGTACTTGCGCGGCAGGTTGGAGTACTCCCGGTTGCCCAGGAAATGCTGCGAGACGCGCAGGACATCGGGCTGCGCGTCGAAGATCTCGTGCCGGTCGCAGCCGGCCACCGGGCAGTTCGTGACGTTGCGCATGATGTCCCCGCAGGCGCCCACGGTGGTGAGCCCCACGCTCTCCAGCCGGCTGAAGATGTCGGGGACGTCCTCGATGCGCAGCCAGTGGAGCTGGAAGGCCTGCCGGGTGGTGATGTCGCCGAACCCCCTGGCGTACCGGTTGGCCAGCCGTCCCACCTCGCGGAGCTGCGCCGCCGTGTAATGGCCTCCGTGGACCTTGATGCGGAGCATGAAGTGTCCTCCGCCCTTCGGCTTCTGCTCGTAGAGCCCGTACCACTTGAACAGGTTGAAGTCGTCGGGGTCGATGGAGTCGTAGCCCTCGCGCGCGTAGCGGTGGATGTCCGCCAGCACGTCCAGCCCGTCTTTTCGCTTCTTCAGGTCTTCGATGGGATTGGGCACTTCTGTTCACTCCTTCCAGGCGCGTCGTCTGCAGAGGAGACGCGGTGGGGCCGCGGTTTTATTTCTGACTAAATCAATCCGGATAATATAATATGCCCGGCGCCCTGTCAAGAGCCTGCCTCTTGCAGGATTCCGGGCCGCTCCAGACGTATTGCTCAACAGGCGCCCTTGCGCCATCATCCCTGATTCCAGACGAGGTGTGCCATGCCCCGATACGCTCTCGGGATAGACTTCGGGACCCTGTCCGGGCGCGCCGTCCTGGTGGACGTCGAGACCGGCGAGGAGCGCTCGACGGCCGTCTGCGACTACGCGCACGGCGTCATCGACGAGACCCTGCCCGCGACGGGACAGAAGCTTCCGCCCGACTGGGCCCTGCAGGACCCGGCGGACTACCTGGCGGCGCTGGAGGACATCGTGCCGCGCGTGATGCGCGAGTCCGGCGCCCGCCCGGAGGACGTGGTGGGCATCGGCGTGGACTTCACCTCCTGCACCATCCTGCCGGTGCGCCGCGACGGAACGCCCCTGTGCTTCGAGGAGCAGTGGAGGAAGGAGCCGCACGCCTACGTCAAGCTCTGGAAGCACCACGCAGCGCAGCCCGAGGCCAACCGCATCAACGAGCTGGCGGAGCGCCGCGGGGAGAGCTTCCTGAAGCGCTACGGAGGGAAGACCTCCAGCGAATGGTTCTTCGCGAAGGCGCTGCAGATTCTGGACGAGGCGCCCGAGGTGTACCGCGCGGCGGACCGCATCATCGAGGCGGGCGACTGGATCGTCTGGCTGCTGACCGGACAGGAGAAGCGGAGCGCCTGCCAGGCGGGATACAAGGGCCTGTGGTCCGCGGAAGACGGCTTCCCCTCCGTGGAGTTCCTGCGGGAGCTGCATCCGGAGCTTGCGGACATCGTGGACACGAAGATGAGCCGCGATATCCATCCGGTGGCCTCGCGCGCCGGGGGGCTGACGGCGGAGATGGCGGCGAAGCTGGGACTCAGGGCCGGGACGCCGGTCGCGGTGGCCAGCATCGACGCGCACGTCGCCGTCCCCGCGTGCGGCGTGACGCGCCCGGGCACGATGGTGATGATCATGGGCACGTCCACCTGCCACATGGCGCTCTCGGAGGAGCCCCGGGTCTTCGAGGGGCTGGCCGGATACGTGAAGGACGGCATCATCCCGGGCTACATCGGGTTCGAGGCCGGGCAGTCCTGCGTGGGAGACCATTTCGCCTGGTTCGTAGAGCGCTGCATGCCCGCGGACTATGCGGCCGAGGCGGAGAGGCTGGGCATCTCGGGCCACGAACTGCTGAGCCGCAAGGCGGCGGAGCAGAAGCCGGGCGAGAGCGGGCTTCTGGCGCTGGACTGGTGGAACGGGAACCGCTCCGTCCTGATGGACGCCGACCTGACCGGGCTGATGCTGGGGATGACGCTGACCACCCGCCCGGAGGAGATGTACCGGGCGCTCATCGAGGCCACCGCGTTCGGCACACTGGTCATCATCAACGCCTTCGCGGACAACGGCGTCCCGGTGGACGATATCGTGGCATGCGGGGGGCTGGCGGAGAAGAACCCTCTGCTGATGCAGATCTACGCCGATGTGACGGGCCGGGAGTTCAAGATCGCCGCGTCCGGGCAGGCGGTCGCGCTCGGTTCCGCGATGTTCGGCGCGGTGGCGGCCGGGAAGGCGCAGGGCGGCTTCGACACGATGGACGAGGCGGCCGCAAGGATGGCCCGTCTGAAGGAGGAGCGCTACCGGCCCATCCCGGAGAACCACGAGACCTACCGCAGGCTCTTCGCGGAGTATCTGAAGCTCCACGACTACTTCGGGCGCGGGGCGAACGAAGTCATGAAGGTGCTGAAGGCGATGCGCCACACGGCCTGAGGCCGGGAGCGGCGAAAGCCCTGGCCTTCGCCCGTGGTCCGCAGATGGGAGGAGGGGGCCGGAGTCCCGGCCCCCTCTTCCGGTCACCGGAGCAAGGGGAGTCTCAGCGAGCGGTCCTTCGGCGCAGCACCGCGGCCAGACCGATGCCGGTCAGCGCCAGCGTTGCAGGCTCGGGGATGGGGACCACCGCAGGCCGCAGAGGGTCCTTGTCGAACCAGGTGGAGACGTTCTTGCCGTCGATGGTCCAGTAGGACTCCTCCCACTTGCCCAGTCTGGCGGCAGGGTCTCCGTCGAGCAGCCCGGAGCCCGGCACGACCGCCCCCACGTGGGACAGCCAGGCCCGGAGCGGGCTGCCGTATTCATCCACCACCGACGGGGCGGCGTTCAGGATGGGCGCCGAGGGGTCGTAGATATAAGTGAAGACCGCCGACTGCTGAGGGCCCAGAGCGGGAGGAGTGTAATACTTCTGCGGGCTCTTGTCCAGCTCGAACCCGCCGTTCTTCCAGACCCATCCGTCCGGCGCGGTCCAGGCCAGCGGCGCCGGGACGTTGAACGGGATGAGGCTCCAGGAGAGGACGGCCGGGTCCCCGGGAGAGGCGCCGGTCGTGTTGAACGCCGTCCAGGTCAGCTTCGTATAGCCGTTTTCCGGCGCGGCGGTCTCCTGGATGATGATAAGGTCGGTCGTGAGTGCTGCGTTGAAATTAGGCGCCGCCGTGGCTGCACCGGCCGCACAGGCCACGGCCAGCAAAAGGATGAAGCTCTTCCTCATCGGACTACCCTCCCCGGCGGCGAGGCGGCGCCTTTTTCCTCAGCGGTCGCCTGTGCCTGCCGCCGCAATGTGACCGGGACCGGATGCCGGCCGTGCGAATGCCGGCGTCCGTTTCCTCGACTTCTGCGCTTGCAGCGCCTGCATCAGTATAATTGGAGTTTAACCGCTTCCGGCACCCTGGCATTCAGCAAATATACCTGATTTTCAGAAACAGTCGCGGTCAGATGCCGTTTTGCGGCAAGATTCCTGCCCCCGCGGCAGAAAACTGCCACTAATGCTTTTCAATAACAGCGAATGTGGGGAGAAAGCGGGAATGGGAGCGTCCGAGGATGAGGTCGCGGGGGAGGGGCCTGCCTTGCCGGTCCTGCGGCAGGCTCCCATGCTGAAAGGGCCGCCCGCCCGGGCGGCCCTCTGCGAAGACGGTCAGACCGGCTCCTCGTTGAGCAGCCAGTTCATCGGAGCGTTCGCCACCTTGCGCTTGATGCGCGCCAGCGCGTTGTCCACGCTCTTGGTGTTGCAGTGCAGGTCCGAGGCGATCTCCCGGTAGCTCTTGCCCGTCCGGTAGCCGTTCAGCACGCGCCACTCGAAGTCCGACAGCATCCGCCGGAGCATGGTGGACATCCGCTCGCTCTCCTCCTGCTCCAGCACCATCTTCTCCGGGTCCACCGTGTCCGTGGACGCGATGACATCCGCCAGACTCCATTCGCTGTCCGAGTCTTCGGCAGGATACTCCAGGGAGACGGACTGGTTCAGGGGAGACTGCTTCTGACGGGTGGCCGTCTTGATGGCGGTGATGACGTGGCGTTCGATGCAGATGCGGGCAAAGGAGAGGAAGCTGATGTCTTTCTCGGAGCGGTAGTCCTGGATGGCCTGCCAGAGGCCGATCATCCCGATCTGCAGAAGGTCGTCCTTCTCGGCGCCCATCAGGAAGTAGGACCGCACCTTCGTCCGGACCAGTCCGCGATACTTGTAGAGCAGATACTCCGACGCGTATTCCTCGCCGCACTGCGCCCGACTGACAATCTCGCGATCCGACAGGTGGGCGAACCTCGACCTGGCCATCGGACTCAGCTCACCCGCCCCGTTCACCGCGACAGTTGGTGATGCCATCCTGAGCGATTCCCTCACACGACTCTGAGGTCTCGTCGGCCCGGGGAGCCTTGCCGGAGGCGTCCCCCTCCCGACTTTCGCGACATTATAAGGCACCCCTTCCCGATATGCAAGGAAAAACGCCCGGGAGATTTTGATAAGTGTGTGAACGGTGGCCCGGCTCAGGCTTCGGGGGCCGTCAGGACGAACGACGCGTAGGAGACGACGCGGTCGAAGTCGCCGCTGGCTTCTGCCGAGGTCCGGTAATCGGCCAGCACCGCCCGCTCCGCTCCGAGCGCGGCCGCGGCCGTCAGGACGGCCGCGGTGGGAATCACGCCGCACATGGTGATGCGCCGGTCGCGCACCACCCGCACCAGTCCGGCAGCGTCCATCCGCAGCACCGCCTGGATGGCCGGTTCGTCCTCCCGCCGGGCGGCCGCGTCGCTCAGGTAGTGGCTCATGTCCGTGCTGGCGAGGATGAGCGCCCTTCGGCCCTCAAGGCACCGGGCGAGCGCCTCGCCCAGCTCCAGGCACACCTTCAGTCCGAACCCGTCCGGCCTGACGCCGATGCACACCGGCAGGATGCTGAAGCCCGGAGCCAGCCGGCGCGCCGCGAACGGCAGCTGGACCTCCAGCGAGTGCTCCATCAGGTGCGCCGCGTCGTCGGCCGATGCGCCCGGCAGCGCCTCGCAGAGCCGGCGCGCCAGCTCCCGGTCCACGGGGAACAGGGAGCCCGCCACCCGCCAGGCATCCGCCGCGGAGATGGAGACCGCGCTGCCCAGCCCCGTGTGGTTGGGCCCGACAAGCACCAGGCAGTCGCGCTGCTCTCCGTCCGGGACGGCGAGCCAGGCGCTGGCCGCGGCCGCGCCCGAGTAGATGTATCCCGCGTGCGGGCAGACGAGCGCGAGGACCCTCCCGCCCACCGCGGGAGGCCGGGCGGCCGCGAAGCAGCGGTCCAGCATCTCGTGCACCGCCTCCGGTGTGCCGGGATAGAACGACCCGGCCACGGCGGGTTGTCTGACCACCATCTCCATACCCCGAGTTTACCGCACCATGCCGGAGCGCAAAACCGTCCGGAAGCGGTCCTTCAAGCCCGCTGAACCCGGTAGATGTACTTGATTTTTCCCATCTGCCTTGACTCCGCCGGAAGCGCGCCCCTATACTCAGGCAAAGGGACCCGAAGTCAGCCGGGAGCTTCCCGGCGCATGTGCGGACCTGCCCGGCGCGTCCGGCCACGGACAGCCGGGCCGCAGAGGGCAGGGCCGTCGCCAGAAGGAGAAAAGACCGCCGTGAAGATACACCAGAGCGGCAATCTGCCGACCAGGAGGACGATACCCCGGCTCCCCCGCCATGCGTTCCGGAACGGAGCCCGGATCACACTTCCCGCAGGGGACGCCTCCGCGGCGAGAGGGTGGCTGGGACTGCTGATGCTCGCCGTCGTGCCGGACGGCATCCCCGTGCTTTCGGCCCCCCGGGAGCCGGGAATCCCGGAGCTCCGGCGGCAGTCGGTGAATCCGGCGGCGGGGGAGGGCAAGCGGGAGGAGCGGGCCTGAGGAGCCCCCGCACGGGGACGGCGGGGAATCCGGCACTCCGCGAGGAAGCGCTGCGGGCGGCCGGGGCGGCGGGGCGTGGCGGCTCCGCCTCCGGGGGCGGCAGTTTTTCCTTGACAGGGTCGCAGGCCGAGCCTTATAATCGATGTAACCGGTTCCATCAGGTTCGGGAAAGGGCGCCGTGGCAGCCCGGCGGAGGGTCTGCAGACGGCGCCGGAAGGCGGGCCGCGTCCGGCCCGGGCGGGGAGACCGGCTCAAGCCGGCACGGGAACCTTTCCCCCTCGTCCGCGCCCGCGCGAGTCCGAACGTCAGGAGGAGCTCCTTTCCCCCACAGGCAAGACCTGCCCGTCCTGAGCCGGACCGGCAGGGGAATCTGGAAAGCGTGCGATGCGCCCGCGGGGCCGGCGCCTCAACCGGCATCCCCCGCCGGGTGCGTATGTTGCGGAAGGAGAATACGGATATGAGTTCCCTGAGAGGACGGATGGCCCTCCGGCTGCTTCCGGTGCTGGCCGTCTTCGCTCTGGCCGCTGCCCTGGTGTGCGCCCCTGCGGCGGCGGATGTGGTCATCGTTGAGAGCCGGACCTCCACCGGCGCAGTGACCCCTTATCCCCCCTACCAGGAGATAGGCAGCTGGCTGAACACGACCGCCAAAAGCACCGTGCCGGGGCTGGTCGCCCCCGGGGCCCGGTTCGTGACCAGTGGCGACGGCAGGGGCATCATCATCAAGCCGACGCTGGCCGTGCCGGGCGGCGACTACCGCGTGGAGGTCACCCAGAACACCAATGCGGGCAACGTCTCGCAGGACCTCGTCGTCGCCATCTCGGTGAGCGGCGGGTCGGGCCTTCCGGAGACGACGGAGGCCTTCCGGGCGCCGGGCTCCAACACCTGGAAGATGGTGGGCAACCTGAAGCTGGACCCCGGCGTCACCCAGCCGGAGATCACCTTCACCTACAGCGGCGGCACGGTGGCAGGGACCAGCCGCTGGATATTCGACGCCATCCGTTTCACCCTGTACCAGCCGTGCCTCGATGTGCCGCCCGTGACCGCGGTCGGCCCGTTCGACGCGGGCGCCACGGTGGTGCGCGTGACCGGCATCTCTACGGACCCGGCAGCCTCGCTCGTGACGGTCTATCAGATCATCGACGGCGTGCCGGCGGTCATCGGGACGGCAGACCCTCAGGGCGAGGCGGCGGTGGACGTGACGGTCTCGCCTCTCGTCCGCGGGGCTCAGGTGGGCGCGACTCAGACGGTGAACGGTCAGGAGGGCTGTGTTCCCACGTCCGGAGCTCTGGTGGGCTCCGGTCCGAACCCGCCCGTCCTGGTATCGCTGGGAATCCGCGAGACGCTCACGGGCGGCCCCATCGGGGCTGACGGCGGCACCTCCGGTCCCATCGAGTGGATCGGACCCAGGGAGACGCTCAGCGGCGCTCCGATGGGCAGGCTGGTCATCCCTTCGAACCAGTGGCAGACCATCACGTTCGACCCGCTGAAGGACCCGGTGCTGAGTTTCAGCTCGGGGAACAACGTGCTGGACGGGGCGTTCGGCGTGCTGGAGCATCTGGCCGTGGCGCCGGCGCGATTCGGCCAGGGCGACCCGGGCAGCTACCGCATTTACATCGACTGGGTCAAGAACGGCGACACGGTCATCACCGATTTCGAGAGCTTCGAGGCGGGTGAGTCCGTGTTCCTGCGGCCGCCCGGCTTCTCCGGCTCGACCAGCGGCAACCTGCGCCTGCCGTCTCCGAACGAGGCGGTGGTGGACGACAGCGTCTCCGAGAGCGGGACGAAGTCGCTGCGGGTCCGCTTCCAGTTCCTGGACGGGGCTCCGGCCCGCTGGGTGCGCCTGACCACGTTCAACGCTCCGGGCTTGCCCAATCCGCAGGTGGACCTGACAAAGCCCATCTCGATGCGCATCCTGCTGCAGCCGGCCCCGGAGAGCGGGAATCTCAGCCTGACGGGTCCCGCGAACACCACCGTCAGCGACGGCGACCCCGCGGTGTTCAGCGTCACCGCCCTGAACGCGAGCGGCCCGGTCCACTATCAGTGGTATGTGAACGGACTGCCCGTGGTGGGTTCGGACTCTCCGGTCCTGACCCTGCCCGCCGTCAGCCTGGCGGACAATGGGGCGAAGGTCCGGGCCACCGCCTATGACGGAAGCCGGCGCGTCTACAGCGCGGAGGCCACACTGACCGTCCTGGTGGTGCCCGCTCCCATCGGGCAGGTGAAGGCCAAGGCGGACGGCGCCGAGGTGAAGCTGAAGAACCCGGTGGTGGTGACCAAGTCCGACTCCGGCGGCTTCTGGGCCCAGGAGAAGGACCGCTCGTCCGGCATCCGCATCATCTCGTCCCTGAACCCGCCGGTGAACACGCTGGTGTCCAACGTGGAAGGAGTGATGAGGACGGACCCTGAGACGGGCGAGCGCGTCCTCGACGCGTCCGAAAAGCCCATCACCATCGGGTCGCCGTTCACCGCGGTGCCTCTCGGGGTGAACAACCGGGCCGCCGGCGGCTCGCGGGTCACGGGCGGCGCTGGCGTGCCGAACGACGGACTGCTGGTGACGGTGTGGGGGAAGGTCACGGGAGTGGACTTCTCGTCGCCCCTGTCGTTCTATCTGGACGACGGTTCGGGCGTGGTGAACGACACCCCGACGGACTTCATCCCGTCCGCGGTGCCCGGCATCAAGGTCCTGACCGAGGCCGCGTTCCCCAGCATCGGGGACTACTACCGTGTGACAGGCATCTCGCGCCTGGCCAGGAAGGGCGGAGTGACCTTCCGGGTCGTCGAAGCGCTGAGCGACATGCACATCGTGCCCGTCGCCCCGTAGGCGCCGGGACGCAGAAGGTCTGGCTCCCGCGCCCGGACGGGCGCGGGAGCCCGGAATCCCTCGCAAGGCTCTTCTCTCCTGTGTGACAGGCCCGGGGAGAAGAGCAGGCGGGGAAGGTGTAACCGGTAACGCAGCCGCCAAATGTGGAAACAGCATATATGGCGGGCTGACCGGGCGGCCCGGGAGCGGCGCTGAGGGCGTTCCCGGGTGTGCAGGGGGATGTTGCCGGGTCTGCGCCGGAAGAAAGGAAGAGCGCGGATGCTCCGCGGCGGGCGGGACAGCCGCGCTTCAGGACGCGCCTGCAGTGCGGGACGGGAGGCGCGTCCTGTCGGGAGATGTCCCGCGTCATCTTGTATTCAGGGAGAATGCGAAATGCGACCAGCCAGGCTCCTGAGCCTGTTGGCCATCGCGGCGGTCTGCGCCGGCGTGGCCGGGATGCTTGCCCCGGCTCCGGCTGAGGCGGCCATCGGCATCGTCCGGTGGTCCGCCGTGGGCTCCGACCCGACGGCCACGATCAACTACAGGCTCAACCTCCCCGCCACATCGGGGACCATCCAGATCAAGCGGGCATCCGACAACAGCGTGATCAAGACGATCACGCTGTCGGCGTCGGAGCTGACTGACGGACCGCACTCGGTGCTCTGGGACGGCACCACCGACGCAGGGGTGTCGGCGCCGACGGGCACGTATTACGCCACCATCACGGTGAACCGCGGGCCCGTCCCTGCCGGTCCGGACTACGGGCGGGTGTTCCGCATCCGGGACCACTCCGTCCAGAGCCCGACATCGCACCGCTACTTCGGCATCGATTCGGACAACAACCCGGCCAACAACAACCAGGTGAACCCGTCGCTCTCGACGTTCGGCAACATCTACCTGGCCAACACGGTGTCGAAGAACATCGAGGTGTGGCTGCCGGGCAACCCGGATTCGGCCGACTATGCGACGTGCGTCATCGGGGACCCTGAGGTCCTTCCGGGATGGACCACGGCATTCGCCGGAGGGAGCTCGCCGTTCGGCGTGGCGGTGTCGCGCAGCGGCCGGGTGTTCAGCACGGACCGCTCGCAGATACGTCACGCCAACTGGAACTGGGACGGCACGGACCGCCGTGGCACGACGGCGTCCTCCGCGATGGGCAACACCCGCGACAACGACGTGCTGGGGCTGGACCCGGCGGTGGACGGGGTGTATCACGCGGCGGTCTCGAGCGGACCGAAGTTCGGCGCGGTGAAGCTGAACGCGGACTACACTCCGCCGAACGATTTCGGGGCGTTCAAGGTGCTGGCCACATCGGTGGCGCCGCCGGACACGTGGAGCGAGACGTCCGCGGGCATCGGGTTCGGGGACGAGACGGCTCCGGTGACGAACGCCACCTGGTATATCGCGAGCGCGGCGAACGGCTGGGTGAAGCGCTGGACGACCAGCGGCTCCAGCTGGGATGACATCGTGGCGACGCAGGACCTGGGGTTCAATCTGGCGGTGAGCACGGCGTCGGACATCGCCATCAGCCCGAAGAACCCGAGCATCGCGGTGGTGACCAGGGCTGCGCCGGCTGCGGGCGAGCACAACGTGGAGGTCTGGGACATCAGCACCCAGACCAGACTGGGGACGTACTCCCTCGGGACGTCGGCCACGGCGAAGGCCTCGTTCGACGCGTGGGGCAACGCGCTGATCGTGGCGGGGACGGCGAGCACGACGGGGCAGGTGGGGGGCGTCTGGGCCTACATGTACGAGCTGCCGGACAACGGCTCGACAGACTCCCGGGACACCATCACGTTCACGCATACGGGCGGGGCGACCCCGCCGGTCATCGAGAGCGCGGCGGCGGACCCGGACACCATCCCGCTGGATGACGCCACGGAGACCACCATCACCATCACCGTCCGGGACGCCGAGGGCATCGCCACGGTGACCTCGGTGGTGGTGGACCTGAGCCCGCTGGGATACTCGGCCAGCACTCCCGCCGTGAAGGTGACCGACCTGAGCGCCACCCGCGCGGTGTACCAGGTGACCGGGGTCAAGGCCAAACCGTCCAGCCGGGCCGGCCTGCTCTCGCTCGCCGTGAGCGCCACGGACAACACCGGGAAGACCGGGACGGGCTCCTGCTCGCTGCGGACCACCGGCGGCACCCTCACGGGCACCATCCGGCACAAGACCGGCGGGTTCCCGGTCGCGCAGGCAGCCGTGTCCGCGACGGACGGGACGAACATCTACACAGGCACGACGGACTCCGAGGGCGTCTACACGCTGCAGGTGAACCCGGGGACCTTCACTGTGACCGCGAGCAAGGTATACTACGGTCCGGGCGACCCGTCTTCGGCCACGGCCGTGGCGCTGGGCGGAACGGCTTCGCCGGCGGTGGACGCCACCATCGGGTCCATCAACATCAACCAGGTGCGCAGTGCTCCGCTGGGCTCCCGGGTGTGCGTGGAGGCGGTGGTCTGCGCTGCGGGCTACAACCCTGACAGCGCGGCGAACGCGAGGCCGAAGTTCTACCTGCGCGACGGCTCCGGCGCGGCGAACAACGGTCTGGTCACCCCCACGAACAACCTGGGCATCCGGGTCTACGCCCCCAGTGCCGACCCGACGCCGGCCGAGGGCGACCGCGTGGTGGTGGAAGGCATCAAGACGCTGAACGCCTTCGAGGAGCTGCGCATCTCGCAGGTGACCAACTACGCCCGCGTGGCCACCGGCCAGAGCTATCCGGCTCCGGACGCCGCCGTGGCGGACGACATCAACGACAACAGGAACAACCTGAGCGACGACCGGTGGGGGAACCTGGTCCGGCTCAGCGGGGTGACGGTGGCTTCCGTGACGGCGGACGCCACGGACGACTGGCACCGGCTGACCGTGACGGACGAATCGTCGCCGAACCCGGGCCTGGTCATCATCTGGAAGGCCACGGGCATCACGGCCAACGACCTGCCGAAGGTGGGCGACGTCATCGACGTGACCGGCGTCATCAGCCGCCAGGAGTCCACGGAGCTGGGCGGCCGTCCGAACTGCGTGGAGCCGCGGCGTCTGGCCGACCTGCAGAGCGCCGTGGTGGACGTGGAGAGTGTCGGACAGGCCAAGGCCCAGCCGAACGGCATGACCGTGAACATCACCCAACCGATGGTGGTGACGCTGTCGCCGTTCGCGGCCCCGGACCGCTACTGGATACAGGACCCGGACGGGACGGCGGGCATCCGCGTGAAGGCTGACGGCGACCGGCCGTCGGTGGGCCAGACGGTGCTCGTGTCCGGCCGGCTGGCGGTGGACCCGGCCAACGGCGAGCGGATGCTGGTGAACTCCTCCTACACGGTGGTGGGCACCGGCACGACGAAGGTCTGGACCATCAACAACCGGAACATCGGCGGAAAGGGCTACGTGGGCCCGGACGGCCAGCCTCTGACGCTGGGCATCGAGAACCAGGGTCTCCTGGTGCGGGTGTTCGGCCAGGTCAAGAGGGTGGAGTTCTCGCCCGAGATGTACTTCGTGCTGGACGACGGAAGCGGAGTGGACTCCGGTGACGGGCCCGGCATCAAGGTCATCGAGACGCAAACCTTCCCGTCGGTGGGCGATTATCTGAGCGTCGTCGGCGTCATCTCGTCTGAGATCGTTGACGGCAAGAAGATCCGCGTGCTCCGCGGGCGCGAGGGGCTGTTCCCCGAGGACATCACCGTCCTCGCTCCGTAGGGTGCGCATCGCTTCGGCCGCGATGACGGCCAAGTGATGAGGGGCCGGGGCGCCATGCGCCCCGGCCCTTTTTCTCGCGCCCCGGCGCACCCTCCCGGCCGGGAGCGCCGTCACCTCCGGCGCACCTCGCTCTCGTACACCTCCCAGAGCCCCCACCAGCGGAAGCGCCAGGCGGCGCGGATGAGCTTGCGCCGCATCCGCTGGATGACCCGCCGCACCGCCTCCCGCGAGCATCCCCGCCGTTCGGCCAGCCGGTGCGGACGCCCTCCCGCCAGCAGATGCTCGAAGGCCTCCCGCTCCAGCGGCGTCAGCGCGGCCAGACGGGCAAGCTCCCGCAATTCCCGCATCAGCAGGTACATCCCCGGCCGGAACGTCCCGGCGGGCCCCGGTCCCTTTCCGGACGCCAGCCTCCTCCTCTCGCGCCGCATCTTCCGCTCCAGATCGCGCTCGCAGTAGAACGGGGCGGACCCGGACGCGCTCAGGGCGGGCGAAGTGTTCTCCCGGACAGTCATGGTTCGTGGACCCTCCTTGCCATAATCGAACAGATGTTCTATAATAGCCGCGCCGGGATGCAAGTGCAACCCTGTCTATGCAAAAGTTTACGTCCGCCCGGGGGGACGGCCCCGGACGGGCTGCCGGAAAAAAGCGGGTTGACGGAGGGGGTGTCTTCTGCCCTGTATTCATGGGAGTGAACTTTTGCATAGAGACAGGAGACTGATGCCGACAGCGAAGCAGAGACAGGCCCTGGACCTGCTGTTCGCCATGGCTCCCGAAGAGGCGGCGGCCGTGCTGGGAGTCCGGCCCGCCACGGTCCGCAGGTGGCTGGACGACCCCGCCTTCGCGCAGGCGCTGCGCAGACGGTGCACGGAGCGGAGAGAAGCGGCAAGGCGCATCGCCGCGGAAGGCGTGCTGGCCGCCGCCCGGGAGCTGGCCCGGCAGGCACAGGGTCCGGACGAGAAGGCGCCCGCGCGCGCCGCGCTGGATGTCCTGAAGGCAAGCGGCGTGCTGGAGCAGGAGGACGGCGCTCAGGAGGACGAGGCGGGCGCCATCGCCCGGATGATGGAGCGCCTGGCGAAAGAGGAGGAGCCGTGAGCGCGGGCACGCGCCCGAAGCCCCGGCTGGCCCTGGCGCGCGCTCTGTTCGGATGGCGGCCCCATCCGGGCCAGAAGGAGTGGCTTCTGGACGATTCCCCCGTCAAGGTGGCGGCCTGCGGGCGCCGCTGGGGCAAGACGGAGGCTGAGGCCGTGGATGCGGCCACCTTCGCTCTGGCGCGCCCCGGCTCCGTGCAGATGATCGTGGCTCCCACCTACGACCAGGCCCGGCTCATCTCGGACCGGGTGGAGCGGCTGCTGACGGACTGCCCGCTCACGCGCCGCCTGGTCAGCGCGCGCAGGACCCCGTACCCCCGCCTCAGCGTCCTGAACAGCACCGTCTCGGCGCGCAGCGCCGATGACGGAGGACGCTCGCTGCGCGGGCACCGGGGCGACCGGGTCATCGTGGACGAGGCCGCGTTCGTCCCCGGAAGCGTCATCACCGACGTGCTCCAGCCGATGCTGGCGGACACGGCGGGACAGCTCATCCTCATCAGCACGCCGTTCGGGCGCAACCACTTCTGGAGAGCCTGGTGCGCCGGACAGGAGCCGGGCGGGCGCGTGCGGTCCTTCCGCTTCCCGTCGTCCGCCAACCCGCATATCAGCCGGGATTACGTCGAGCAGCAGCGCGGCGAGCTTCCGGACAGCGTCTTCCGCACGGAGTATCTGGCCGAGTTCGTGGACGACTGCGCGTGCGTCTTTTTCTGGTCCGAGGTGCAGGACTGCGTCCGGATGGGGCAGATGCGGACGCATCCTGCGGAGGGGCGCGTGGTGGCGGGCGTGGACTGGGCCCGCTACTCCGACTTCACCGCATGCGCGGCCATCGAGGCGAGCGGCTTCCCCTGGAGGGTGACCGCCGTGGACCGTTTCCAGGGGCTGAGCTGGGAAGCGGCGGTGGAGCGCGTGGCGGACTTCGTGGAGAGGGCGGGCGCGCTGGCGGTGCTTTGCGACTCGACATCGCTGGGCGACCCGCTTCTGGAGCAGCTGGACAGGCGGCTTGCCCGGAGCCGGCTCGGCACGGCGGCGGAGGGGCTGGTGTTCACGGCGCAGAGCAAGCGCGACATCATCGAACACCTGGCCCTGCGCATCGCGCACAGGGAGATCGCCCTTCCGCCGCCCGAGGGGGGCGCGCCGGAGGCGCTGCACCGGGAGCTGATGGCGTTCACGCGGGAGATGCGTCCCTCGGGAGGTGTATCCTACGGCGCCCCGCCGGGCGAGCACGACGACTGCGTCGTCGCTCTGGCTCTGGCGGCCTGGCGGGCCCGGAGCCTGCCCGAGTTCACCGTGCGCCGCGGGCGCCTGCTGGGAGCGCCGGGCGAAAGGCGAGCGCGCCCGGCAGCGGAGGCGGCGTTCGCTGAGCTTCGAGGAGGAGAGGAATGGTGAAGACCCTGCTGGAGCGCCTGAGGCGGCGTTCTCCCGGCACGGAAGAGCTGGCTGCAGCGCGAAGGCGCCTGTGGGAGAGCGGCGGGCTGCTCCCGCCATGGTCTCCGGACGACCTTGCGCGCCGCAAGGGGCTGGAGATCTATGACCGGATGCAGACAGACTCGCAGATCGCCGCCTGCCTGACCACCAAGAAGTTCGCGGTGCTGGCGGACGGCTGGAGCGTGACGCCGGCGTCCCCGGATGAGCGCGACGTGGAGGCGGCCCGCTTCTGCCGGTGGGCGCTGGAGGAGATGCGCACGTCCGTGCAGGACGTGCTCTTCGGCGTGATGGACGCGCTGGCGAAAGGCTACTCCGTGAGCGAGATGAACTTCCGCCGGGTGCGCAAGGGGCCGTATGCGGGGATGGTGGCGCTGGACTCCATCAAGCAAAAGGACCCGGCGCTGTTCGACTTCCGCACGGACAGGTATCTGAACGTCACCGGGCTGGTGCGTCTGGGCTCCGACGGTGAGCCGGAGCGCGACCTGCCGCCGGAGAAGTTCGTGCTCTACACCTATATGCCTGCCTACGAGGACCCGCGCGGGCGTCCCGACCTGCGTCCCTGCTACCGGCACTGGTGGGTGAAGGACGTGGTGCAGAGGTTCCTGGCCATCCATCTGGAGCGCCACGGGTCGCCGGTGGTCAAGGGGACCTACCGTAGAGGCGCGACGCGTCAGCAGCAGGAGGAGCTGCTGCGGGTGCTGGAGGGCATCCGTCAGGAGACGGCCATCGTGGTGCCGGAGGATGTGACGGTGGAGCTTCTGGAGGCGGCCTCCCGCGGCGAGCAGGGATATCTGGAGACCCTGAGCTATCACGACCGCCAGATCGCCAAGGCCATCCTGGGACAGACCCTGACACAGGAGGAGGGGGCGCGGACGGGGGCACTGGCGCTGGCTCGGGTGCATCAGGACACCCTGAAGCATCGGGTGGACAAGGTGCGCCGGGACCTCGAGGAGACGGTGATGCGGGGGCAGGTGCTGCGGGCGCTCACGGTGCTGAACTTCCCGGGCGCGGCGGTGCCGCGGTTCTCGCTGAAGGGGGGTGCGGAAGACGCGATGATGACGGAGAGGAGGAGCGACGGATGAGACTGGGGATGCTGACCAGGCCGCTGTGGGCCATTCTGGCGAGAGCCGTCAAGGAGCGGCTGCACCGGCTGGTGGACTCCATCGACGAGCAGGAGCTCTCGGAGTTCAAGGCCCGGCTGCACGAGAGGATAGAACGGCTGTGACGGCCGGAGCAGGGACTTCGGGGGAGGCTGCGGAGGCGCGCGGGTCGCCCGCGACCGTGGAGCGGACCGCCCGGCTGTTCGAGGCGGGACGCTATCCGGACAGGAGGCTGGACATCGGCCCCGGCGAACTGGACGCGATCGCCGGGGCCTTCTCTTCACCGGCCCCGGTGCTGGTGGAGCATCTGGACGGGCCCCTGCGCCTGGGGTGGCTGACGCGCGTCTGGCGGGAGGGGACGGCCCTGTTCGGGCGGCTGGTCTTCAGCCGCGCCGCCTGGGAGCTGATGCGCGAGTGCGGGGCGCGCGCCCTGTCGCTGGGGCTGGAGCGGGACAGCCTGCGCATCCGCGAGGTGTCCCTGGTCAGCCGTCCCCGCGTGGCGGGAGCCCGCGTCTTCTCGGAACCCGCGGTGCGCGCCGCGGAGTTCCATCTGGACCTCGATGAGGAGGGTGCGACATTGACAAACACCGTTGACACGGCAGCCCGGCCCGCAGGGGCGGGCGACGGGGAGCACGAAGCCGCGGGACTGCGCGAGCGGCTCCGGCTCAGCGAGGCGCGGCAGACGCTGCAGCGCTTCATGGACGAGGGGAAGGTGGCCCCGGCGGCCAGCCGGCAGGCGCTGGCCATCCTCTGCGCGGACGACCCCTTCACCGTCTGCTTCGCGGACGGCACGCGCTCGAGCGCGGCGCAGGCGTTCCGCGATTTCCTGGAGGCGCAGCCGCCGGTGGTGCTGTTCGGGGAGACGGCCCCGGCCGGAGCGGGCGCTCCCGCGCACGGGTGCTCCCGCAGGCTTCTGGAGGCGCTCGGACTGAGCGACGGGGACATGGCGCGCTACGGACGCGGCAGAGAGGAGGAGCGCGGTGGCGGCTTTGCAGGGTGACCGCTACATCTGGCGGCGCGACGGGCACGTGCTGAGCATCCCCGTGAAGGCGGGCGCTCGCATCTTCAAGGGAGCGCTGGTGTGCCGCAGCGGCGGCTACGCCGTTCCCGCGGCGGACGCGGCCGGGCTGCGCTTCGCGGGAGTGGCGCTCGAGAGCGTGGACAACAGCGCGGGCAGCAGCGGAGAGGCGGAGGTGCGCGTCTGGCAGACGGGGGTGTTTCCCGTCTTCAAGGCCGCCTCGTCCGTCACGGACATCGGCGAGCAGGCGTGCTGCCTGGACGACCAGACGGTGGCGCTGGCGTCTGGAGCCGTGCACGACGTGGTCTGCGGACGCATCGTGCGCGTGCTGGGAGCCGGAGAGGTGGAGTTGAAGATCGACGGAGCGGCGTTCTGAGGCGGCGAGCGCCGTCGCTGCGGGAGCGGAAGGAAAGGAAGGTGCGATGCTGACAGGATCGGACATCCCCGCCGGGTTGAGCGAGGGGGTCCGGGCGCTGTTCTTCAAGTCGCTCGAGAACGCGCCCGGGCATTACAGGAAGCTGGCGATGGTGCTGCCGTCGTCGCAGAGCCGGGAGACCTACGCCTGGCTTTCCAGCGTGCCGGGAATGAGGGAGTTCGTGGACGAGCGCCAGCCCTACGGGCTGCGGGAGCACTCGTTCACCATCGAGAACAAGACCTGGGAGTCCACCATCGAGGTGGAGCGCGCGGCGCTGGAGGACGAGCAGTACGGGCAGATCCGGCTGCGCATCCAGTCGCTGGCGGAGGCGGCGGCGCGGCACAAGGAGCAACTGGTCTTCGGACTGGTGCGGGACGGGTTCGACTCCGTGTGCTACGACGGGCAGCCGTTCTTCTCGGACGCTCATCCGGCCGCCGGAGGCGCCGTGTCCAACCGGGGCGACCAGGAGCTGTCGTCTTCGGCGCTGCAGTCCGCCATGTCGCGGATGGCCCGTCTGACCGACGACCGGGGCCAGCCGCTGGGCATCCTGGCGGACACGCTGGTGGTGCCGCCGGAGCTGGAGTGGAAGGCTCTGGAGCTGGTCACGAGCGTGGTGGACCCGGAGGGCGCGACCGGAGCGGCCAACGTGCTGCGCGGGAGGCTGGAGGTCATCGTGAGCCCGTATCTCACGGACTCCGGGGACTGGTTCCTGTTCTCCACGAAGGGGGCGCTGAAGCCGTTCATCCTTCAGGAGCGCACGTCGGTGGAGTTCCGGGGTCCCGATGCCGGCGGGGCGGGCGACGAGGCGTTCATGCGGGACAGGCTGCTCTACGGGGTGCGGGCCCGCTACAACGCCGGATACGGCCTGTGGCAGCTGGGCTTCGGCAGCCGGGTGGACTGATTGAGCGGGCGGGACCGGCCGGGGCGCGGCCGTCCCGCCCGGACCTTGAAAGGAGGAAGTGCCGATGGGAGCGGCAAGGAACGTGCTTCCCGTGCTGGTGGAGCTGGCCCGGGTGGCCGGGCAGGACCTGAGCGCGGCAGGCTTGAGGACTTCGAGCGGAGCGGCCGCCCTGGGCGTCTATACGCCGGAGCAGACGGGACTGGCGGGGACGCCGCTGGGAGAGGGCGCCGCGAGCCTGTGGATGGACGTCTCCGGCTACCGCACCCTCACCGCCTGCGTGCGCATCGAGGGAGCGACCGGGAGCCCGGCCACAATCAACCTGACGGGCACCCCGGTGGGGCCCGGAGAGACCTGGGGGACGGCCGAGCAGTTCTCCTCTCCGATCGCCGCGCGCTCCGGGGTGACCGGGCCGGGCGTCTACTATGTCGCGAACACCGGGACGCAGGCCCTCGTCTCGGGCACGTCATGGACGGGCTGCATCGCGCGGCGTGTGCGGGTGGAGATCGGCCCCATCGCGCCGGGGGCGCTGGCGTGGGCGTATCTGCTGTGTCTGCCGTGACCGGGGCGCGGCGGGGGAAAGGAGGGACGGCTTGGCTCTTGCGGTGACGCGCTCCGACGTGAAGCGCAAGTGCATGGTGGCGTCCGGCGACACCACCTATGACCCGGCCATCGACGCGCTCATCGCCGAGATGCTGCCCGCTATCGAGCATTCGCTGGACCCGGCGTATCTGCTGGATGTGTCGGACGCCGGGCTTCAGGCGGAGCTTCGTCTGGGGGCGCTGGAGCTCATCAGTGCGGAGTTCCTGGCGCAGCGCTCGCGCGAGCCGGGCTTCATGGAGGAGCTGCAGGTCGGCGGGGTGCGGCTGGGACCGGCCTGGGAGCGG